>Ga0134126_10012093_pt1 | contig 10897 bp, 17 predicted proteins | sample KB31752_FD_96881 | JGI IMG/M metagenome (GOLD analysis project Ga0134126, IMG submission 96881) | Terrestrial soil microbial communities with excess Nitrogen fertilizer from Kellogg Biological Station, Michigan, USA - KB3-175-2 | ecosystem: Environmental > Terrestrial > Soil > Unclassified ...
CCCGGCAACTGTACATGCCCCGGTTGTGCACTCCCCGGACTTGCCGATTGAAACGCCTGTGCAATCGTCAACGCGGTTGGAGTTGGATAATCCGGGGATGTCTGAACCAACGCTTGTGTAGTCTTGTTAGGTGGATTGGTTGACGAATTCGCAGGGTCCGGATTACGCATAGAACCCGGATACCCCCCTGATGCCCAAGACATCTGTTCATTGGCAGTTGGTAACCCTGCAGGTGGCATAATCCCTGCCGGTATTTGCAACCCCGTCTTTGGCCACGCTGCGTGGTATTGCGAATACGGATGTCCTAACGGTGCGCTACCCTCTGCTGCTGCAACTCCCGCTGCTGCCTGAAATCCAGATGTCTGTGACGCTCCAAAGCAATCATCCTCACCCCCGCAATTACTGCAACCCAACCCTGCAATTGACGAATTCATTCGATGAACGTAACTCATAAATTTTGCCCTTTAACTCAACGCCACAATTAAAACTAGTGACAACCCCAACCCACCTAGCAACAGAAACTCAGTTGGCACGGATGTGTTCCCAATAACGACCGAACCCCCTAACACTCCCGGTTGTTGCGTACCCGTAACTGATGCAGTTGCATTTGGGTCGCTTGATTGGGTGGAGAAGGTTTGGGGGTTGGTCGTTGCGGTGCTACCACTGATCTTGTTGATGATGTTTGCAACCGCGCTTTGCTCCGCACTATCCGCAGTTGTTGAACATTGCGGGCGGGTATCATTGGCAATCGGATCACGATACCAAACTGGCCAAGGAAACTTACCCCCTCGCAATCTATCGTTAATACAATTCTGTCCCGGTGTACCTAACTGCAAATTCCCACAAGCTTGCGGGGATTGTAACCACTCCATTGCACTGTCGAAAGCCGTCAATGCCGCCGCTTGATCAGCACACGTACCCGGTCCTGCAAGATACGCGTTTTTGTTTGCATTCAATAATGGCTCAAGATCATTTACGATGGATGTGGATGCAACCTTTTGCTGTCCAGTTTGCCGCTTGTCGCTAAGCCAACTGCCAAGTGTTGCCGTTGCCAATCCAACTCCCGCACTAATCCCCGCGCTAATCGGATCGAATGCAAAGCTAGTCGTAACCCCCAAACCCATCAGAGAATTTCTCTCTAACATTCCAGGGTAACGTCGTGATTGAAGATTGGCATACATATCAATTCGTTTGATTCAATTCGTTTGATTCATTCAATGAATCGCGTTAGCGTTTACGCTTTGCCTTTGCTTTTTTCGCCGCACGCTTCTTGGTTGCAGGTTTGCGCTTTTTCGCCTTACCCTTTTCTCCAACTCTCCCCGCGTTGTAGTCATACGATGCACGAATGGGGTGAAAGTACCCATCCTCATCGTAGAATCCAGCAGCAACATTACGTCGCTTGGGTTTTGGGTTTTGAAGTTTACGCGCGGTTGCTCCTGATACCTTTACATCAACGGTTCCGTTACGATTGATGCGTACCGCGCTTACGGGAATGAATTTACCACGGGGAATGCTCATCTTATTGCCCTTTCTTTATTTACCCTTCATAACCATCGCCAACACCAACAATCCGCCCCCACCAATCAACAGCGGCAACATCAACCCACTCAAATTCAACCCGCCGCTAATTGTTGAACCCGGCAAGGATTGCCCCGCACCAACAATCGTTGTCCCTGCCGTCTGCATCGATTGCCCCGGCTTCAACTCACTCGCCGCATATCCTGAACCAATCGCACCCGCCGCACCAAACAATGGGGCAAGCAATCCCCAATTGAAACCACTCGATGCATTACCTGATGTTGGGGCACCCGTTGGGGTTGGCGTATACAAGTAGTTAATTGCGTTCGCTGTATTGGTCGGACTATCCGTTATCGGGGTAAAGTCGGTACATGCGTTGTCATACTCGTCGTATCCCCCAACGCACAACCCTAACCCGTTAGGCTTTGTCTTAATCGCATGAAACGTCATATATTCACCTTTGCTTTGACCGCATCCGCCATCATGGATAACAAGACCCGTGCCGTTTCAAACCCCAATAAATAACCTGCCGTCATCGGATCGTTACCAGGAATTAAATCAACAATTTCTTTCTTCCTTGCGGGGCCTAGACAATCAAATTCCTTGGCGGATTGAGTTGCCCACGTACCATGCGTGAGCAACGAATCTTTTGCCATCTCGATAAACATTACCGATGGGATTTGCATACTCATCCAAGTAAGCTCCTCAACTCTTTTCTGTTAACCCACGCAAGCCATGCAAGGGCCGCAATCCCCAACCCCACTAATCCATAACTTGTCCGATCAAATATGCCCCACTCACAAAACTTTCCATACTCGTTGGCAACCTCCCAACCTGCGTACGGCCCATGTGAACAATCCATCGCGTATCGATTTCCCCTCCAGTACGCAACTACATACACATGGCTAAACACGTTTGGGTTTTTGCTATTCGCTCCAACAGTTGCAAACGCGCAATCAACATTGAGCGCCTTGAGCAACGCCGCACAGTACATTGCGAAGTCATCACAATCCCCCTCGACTTGCCGCTGCGTATTCGCATACTCAAGACTCACATCGATAGGGCGCTTCAAACACTCAACAAAGTAATCCTCTCCGCTCATCCCTTGTTTTGGAAGCATCCAATCATACGGCTGTACAATCTCCTCATCATTGCGGAACTTGAGACGAGAACGAACAAACTGATGTATACCGGCAAGAGGATTATTTGGATCACTCGCAACCGCACATTGTGCATCATAGATAACTGCCCCGCTTTGGCAATCCGCGCAAACATACTTACTCATCAATGCGATGGTTGCGGCGACTTGGGCATCACTCTCTTCAGGCACCCGTTCAACTGAGTAGTTAAGCGGAATGTTGCCTTGAGATGTTTCAAGGATGGGGGGTTGAATGAGGAAAGATTGATTCATCCAATAAACCCCCGTACAAACACCTTATATAAGGAAGGCGCGACACACAGAGCCAGATGTATCGCGCCGTCTGGGCTGCAGGAACAAATGAGCGTGTTGGTTGAAGGTGCCAACGACGGAAGTTTACCCGAGGGTTTGCTAATACCTCAATTTCAGGAATATATTTATATACAGAATTGGCCCGGATTAGATTTTGGGTATACTGTGGGCTTGCATGGTCATATGCAACCGGCAACAAACTAATACGGTTACCCGGCAACAAGGAGCAAATCGAATGGAAGCAACCATAAATTCCGATAACAAAAATGATGAACTAGATGAAAAAGATGAGGGGGATTTAACGGACCCGCCTGAAGTAGTGGAAGATGAACAACAAACCCCTGCGTATGTTCCACCAAAGCGGGGTCGGGGGCGTCCTCCAAAGAATCCCAATAAGATTCTTCCCCTCGCATTGCCTCAACCTCCTTCATTTCAAGTCAACAAGCCCGCTGCGTTTGCGGATTACTGGAAGAACTTATCAAAAGAACAAGCCGCTACGGTTATCGTCCGTGTTTACCGGTTATGGCCCATTATCAACAATAAGCAAGTCAAGCCAGATGCGGGTAATGATATCGATACCATCTTGGGCGAGGATTGCTTCTTTGGGGAATCCTCTGGTTGGGAGGACTCACTACTGCATCGTTATGGCAGCGGATGGTACCAACTGTATTTGAACCAAGACAGAGCAGCTATTTGTCGCTGTGTCATGAAAACCCGGCAAGACATGGTTAACCATCCCCCCAAAGTTCAAGCCGGTACATTAGTCGAGGGTCATCCCGACAATGCGGGGTACGTACAATACTTACGCGACAGGGGTTTATACAAGGACGAAAGAATCGAGGCAGAACAAATGCAGAGTGGCGAAGCAATCAACAAACTAACCGACACGGTTATTAGCATGGCAAACCGGCAAAGCATCCCGGTCCCCCCACCTCCCAACAACGATAGGGTCATTAGCGAACTTGTCAAACCCATGATGACAATGATGGGTGAAGCAAACAAGAGTGCAATCGAGTCTGTCAAAGCACAACAAAGCGGTAATGATCCCTTGGCAACAATAACCGCAATCGGCGGAATTTTGAAAGAATTGAAGGGCAATAACAACGAGGGTGATAGTGCCATGTCTGTGATGCTAAAGCAGACAATGGAAACCAACCGCATGCTGCTCGACAAACTTACAACGCAACAAACAAGTCAAAAAACCGGCAACGACTCACTACGCGAATTACTTGAGAGTATGAAACTCATCAAGGAAATCGCCGCCCCAGTTGAGTCAAGCAACGGCAAATCCGAGAATGAAGAGGAAAGTAACAAAGGCGAGAGCATTGGAGAAACTTTTCTTAAGTCATTGCCAACCCTTGCCCCTATTGCCCTTCAAATGATGGATCGCGGGATTACGATGTATCAACTGATGCGTCAACCTGCAACTCAGCAACTACAACAGCAACAACCCGCAAATCAAACCCTGCAGCAACAAATGACTCCGCAACAAATGCAAGCCGCTCAACAACAAGCCGCCAACCCTAACAACGTTCATTCAATGAATCAAAGTAACGATGGCAGCAACAACAACGGCAACAACGGTAACAACAACAACGCACAGCAACAAATCAATCCCAAAACCGGGGTTGCATATACACCCGAGGAGTTGACACAACTCGCCCAATACCGGCAATACCACGGATTCATCAACGAGATTGCACAGCCGCTGATTAATCACCTCGCAGACCCCGAGTTAGATGGGCATGATTTTGCGGAGTGGTTCATTACTGGACATGACAAGATCATGTACGACACTGTTAAGGGGGTTGGAGTTGATACGTTGATGGGGGCGATTGAAAGCTACATACCGCTGTGGCAACGGATAAGCGGGGTTGAATCTCAAGTCCGTAAACTCGTCAGTGAGTTTATTGATTATGACGAGTGGTTAGCATCGGGGGGAGATGACAACGAGGATAGTGAGGATGAGATGGATAGCGAAACCAAATGAAGTACCGATTTTTAATTCTCAGTGTTATCTACATAGTTTTGACGATTATTTTCGCTATTCTCTTTGGAGTTTCAAAATGAGTGTTTGGTTTTAAGTTGAAAAAGTTGAGAATACAAAAGGAGCAAAAGCATGATGCCGTTTCCGCCATCTATCAGTTATGCCAGTGTATCTGGCCCAAGCAACGAGAAGTACAAAGAGCTTGCCGAGCGTCGTATCAGAATCGTCAAGCGCATGACAACCGCGTTATTTCAGTATCTAACCTTCAGTGATCAATTAACGGTTGATACCTTTGATGATCCCGTTGAAATCCCATCCATCCCATCAAGCTACTATACCCTCGACTCTTTGGTTAGCGCACAGAAGTACCGCGAGCAACTTCAATCCCAAATCGACCAAATGGAAGCCGGGGTAGCTAACCTCGACGATAAAATGAGTCCCATTAAAACCATTATGGAGACTATGATGATTGCACCCTTGCGCCATCAGATTGAGCAATGTGAGGAGTCGATAACGAGGATTCAAGAGGAGCTTGAGAAGAAAGAAAAGAAGTAATAAGTTTAGTTGAGTGATTGATTTTCTTTGGGGCCGTTCGGTTGTGTGGCCCCGTCTTTACACAACTCATTGGTTTTACCTGCTCGATTTATCGAATGAATCAACCGCCTGTTGATGTAACTCATCCAACCGCTCAATCAACCTCCGTGCCTCTTCTTCAATTGGATGACTGTAAATAATCTGCGGCTCTACCGTAACTTGGATGAAATCCGCCATGCGATAGATTTGCCATTCGTTCGGCTCCTCAATCCCCTCATCATCAACCGCCCCTTGAACCCAATCGGCGAAGAAGTGCCGCCCGATTATAAGGGGTTTAGGTTCAAAGGGAATTGTTGGTTCTTCTGTCGTCTCGCCGTTTGCCTGTTGTTGCTGTTTTGTCAAACTCATCTGCTCTCTTTGCTGCAGTAATTTACGTCGTTTTGCGCTCGTCATTTTTTACAACCCTTTCTCCTCGAATCATTAACGCAATTTCAACTGCCATCTTTGCATCACGGGGGTTGTCTAATGCATCTGATGCGTGACTATATTGCGGCAACCCCCACTCTTTAACAACATGCAAAACAATACGCCTTGCAAGCAATTGAGCTTCAAAAGCCCGGTTGCTTGCCGTTCCACCTTTCCATCCAACCTTACTACCCTCATCAATGACTAGCGCTGATACCCGCTCATAAAATTCATCAATCAATTCCATAAGCGAGTCTCGATTATTGCCGGTCATTTCAAACCCCTTCTTTACTCGCCTGTTTCTTCATTCGATGAATCGCCAATTGCTTTGACGGACTCCACGGTATTGACCATGCCAAGCCGACTCTTCAGCCGACTAATCAAGTCCCGAGTGTCCTGCCGTTGCTCCTCCGTCGTCCTCATCCCGCGTTCTTTCTGTTCGAGCAGCAAGATGTCTTTTAATGTCTCGACGCGATAAACCGTTTTTATCGTGTTGATAATCTCCTGCCGTTTGATGTCATAGTGATCGGGTACGGGGATTTCACAACTCTTGTATGTTGCTTCAGCCAAATTCATCTCAGCCAAAAACCCCATCAGATCCCCAACCGATCCCCATTGGGATACGTTGATGTCTTCGAAATTCGTTCGCATAGGTTGTTTAAACACCTTCATTTGTTCCTTTCAATTTTTCTTACTTAAAAAATTGGGTGAGCCCGCGCCAAGTTTTAGGCTTGGTTATTGTCCCGGTGTCGTTGATGTTATCTCACCCGGCGTATTTACTGGGATTGAACGCGCTATAAATCAAAGGTAGGTTCAACAACCCACGCGAGCATAAATCGTTACTTGTATTGCGCCAACCGTTCGAGCGCTTTCTCTTGTGTAGCTCGACCCTGGACGACATCCGCGACGATGCGCAAGGTTTCCAAGATGCTTTGGTGCAACTGTTTGGCGTTGCTCTTTGTAAAGAAAAAGTCGAGCGCATCGGTGAATTCCCGCACCGTCAGTTGCTTGACTGACGCTTTGCCCACTGATGCGGTTTTCTTCTTCGCTGCCTTTGCTCCTGCTTTGGATGTCGCAGGTGCCGCTGTGATGAGTTCTTCCGCTGCCTTCTCTTGCTCCTCGGGAGTTGAGAGCTTCACCAGTTCAATTGCCGCTGCACTCGTTAACCTCCCATCCCGAATGTACCCCTTGACCTTGTCCGTGAATTTGTTGATCTTCGTGTAGTTATTCACGCTTGCGGTTGAGTACCCCGTCAATTCGCTTGCCTGCTTTTGGTTCTTTCCCGCGTCGATGAACCTCATTACTACCGCAACCTTGTCAAGTACCGTCAATTCCCGCCGCTTGTCATTCTCGTCGAAGTTGCGGGAAAGCATTGCAGTGTCATCCTGATTCAACCGCACGAATGCCTTGAACGGCAATTGATTGTCTTTGGGCCGTTTCGCGTTGACCAACCCGAGAGCAAAGAATCGACGAAACCCAAACGTCAGATACATCTTTCCATCCGACGATAAACTCACCTCACCCGGTTGCAACTGCCCCTGCCCCGGATTGAGTTGTTCTTGTCTCTCGATGCTCGCCGCAAGCTCCTTAACATCCTTGTCGGATGCTTTGATCTCTTGTGTCCGTCCGTTGCGGGATTGATCCACGATAATTTCATCGGGCAGCAACTCCCATACATGATCAGGACCCGCGTCTTTCACCTGTTGAGCAAACACGCTCAACTCACCTTCAACAGGGGCATTAACATCGTTGCTCGTATCCCCGTTGTTCGTATCCTCGTTACCCTCATCTCCTTCGGGATACTCATGATTGATGCGGTCAATAACACTCGCCGCATTCTCGCCCGTCTGTGCATTGACTCCCGCGCTTGCATTCATTGTCTTTTTGCTCATAATGTCCTTTTTCTTTCAGGTTTCTTTCAGGTTTTGATTTTTGATTCACTCGATGAATCGATCAGTTTAAAGGGGGTTTAATCCCGCGCCATCTCCATCCAACTCATCCAACAACTCATCAACATCTAGGGATATAGCGTCAGTGTAACTTGCCATCTCTCGAATCACTAGTTCAAGGGCGCTTATTTTGTTCAAGGCTGTACTCAACCCTTTTTCCAAAGTTGATATCCGTTGGGTTAAACTACTCGTCGTCTTCGACTTCTTCGATTTCGTCGTCCGAGTCTTCATCGTCGTCTTCTGACTCGCACTCGTCCTCGTCTTCAAACTCTTCATCCTCTTCATCATCGTCAAAGCTATCTTCGTCATCGTCGTCGTCATCGTCGTCGAAGTCGCCATCATCTTCATCAAGCAACTTCATTCCCTCGCTTGTCGCGAGTTGTTTTAACAATCCGATTGTCTGCGGGCTTGCAATCTCAAAGCTCAACCCGCCGTCAAGAACTACCGTTTGAACAGACATGAATTTCCTTTCCATTGAAATTTACTTGATGAATCCCATTACGTCAAGGGGTTTGTTTGGGTTTTTGCGTTTTTGCTTTACCCACCCCAAATCAAGATAAAAACTAATCTCACCTTTACTTGACCCTCCCTTTGAACTGATTTGCGTTATGGTACTGTGCAATCTCGATTGCACGTTTTACTGTTTCGTATCCTGGAGCTACGTGTAGCAGCATCGCAAATACGTAAATGGTTATTAGGTTGAGAGTTAGGCGAATCATTTTATTTGCTTCTTTCTCTGTACCCAAAGTAAATAACCCCTGCGAAAAACAACGCCGCAATCGTCATGGGGATGAGGCACGTTGCGAGGGATTCGAGGATAAGCATTAACATAACTCATCCATCCCCGATGCTTGCACCTCATATTCAAACGTCGTCCCACCAACTTGCTTCCCGCAAGCACAGTTGATTGCAATGGGTACCGACGCTCCGTAAAAGCGTTTTTGATAGCGGTACGGGATGGGTTTATCAACCGTCTGCCCTTTTTTTGGCCCGGTCTTGTACGTAAACGGCTTTGAGGTTTCAGAGCGGTCTACAATCTCCGCCCCGTCTGTTTCCGCTTCAATCCCTTCAAGCCAGTTCTCACAAGTACAATCAACCGCTTTTTCGATATCAACCTGCAAATCACTGATATCAAAAGTTGCCTCTTTCATCTCTTCCCCGCAACATTCGCTTGTTAATACAATGCGAACACTGCCGGATACAATCGCCACTGCTTTTGTCGGTTCCTCCTTAACCGGCTCGGCATCACAATCATTTATTTCTACTTCCGGCTCAGTAGATGTATCGTAAGCCGGGAATTTGTTACAACTTGGGCATACCATCGTTTTATACCTCCCACCTTTTAACCTGTCTCGCTATCAAGTACGCAATTTCTGCATACATCGGTTCTCCCTGTACCGCCGCATCCGCCGGGGTAAGTGCATCGGGTAACTCATGCCGTCCCGACCTGACAAAATCCGCCCACTTATCCAGCAGCTTGATTAACTGCTTCATTTCTTTTTGCGTCATTAAATTATTCCTCCAACAAGTGCCGTCATAACGGGTTGCTCGTATTCTTGATTGTGTCTAATTGTTGCCGACACCCCCGCATCAATCAACCTCTTCCGCATACCAGGGGTAACACGATCATTGATCGTATACAGTTTCTTCCACACAAAACGTCCGTCTAGAGTTTGACGTAATCCATACATCGCTAACTCAAATCGATCTTGCCATTTCCAACTACCCTTGCAGTGGGTAATGATTGACTTTCTTTGTAATGGATACATTTTTTTTTGACCCCTTTCAAAAGATCACTTCAACCGTTCAGTAAAACGATTCAAAAAACGTCTTGCTTCAGCGGGCGGGGGTTAACCCGCCCAATTCACTCGATGAATCAATAATGGAACGGACAACAGGATATCTTGCCGTCTGTCATGTCTTTGCAGAATTTGCAGGTACCTATCGTGCCGTTGTACATGTGATCCAACCGGCGCAACGTCGTCCCTACCTCTTGAAGTTTGTCAAACGCCCACAGGTAAGCTTGCTTGGGCTTACCTAAGTTATCTGGCCCGTTTCCTCGGATAGATAGCTCATCTGCAATGGCTTGCAATGCCGCCCCGATTTGGTCAATGCTTAAATCGCTTAATTTCGCGCCGTCAATTCGTGTAGTTAACATGTTGTTATACCCTTTCAAAAGGTGGGGCCGCTTTTACCCGGCCCCCTCGTTTTTACGCAAACACCGCTGATGCTTTTGGCAACTCAATTCCCGCCATGTCGCACGCAACGCGTACCGCGTCTCTCTTCAATCTGTCGCCATCTCCAAACCAAGCCCCTGCAAGGCGGGTATCCTGCGAACGTCCCCGCTCATGATCCACATGGTACGTAACACCGTTAACCGCCCCCCAAAGGGTGTTTTTCGCCGTTACCAATTCGCTGCCGGGCGAAGTAACAATCGCCTCAAGGATGGCCTTTCCAAGCCGTCCTAGGTCGTTGGAGGCGTCCCCATCCTTTGCTTTGACATCTTTGCTCACGATTGAGTCAAGAACACTAGCACCCGCCTGTTTGTGGTCCCCGGTCGTATTCGCCGCAACTTGGGCAAGTAACGATTCCCCACCCAACAGCCGCACAACATATTCCTCCCGTCCCTTGTCGTCAACAGCGACTTTCGCGAGCTTTTCGAAAATCTCGTGATTTTTTTGGATCTGAATCGTAGCCATACCCATGATTTTGCGTGCTTCATCCGCCCGTGCGGATGTCCACTTGCTACTGTGCTTCATCATGAACTGATTGCTCTTCTCGGCAATGATTGCGCTGATGGTGTTCCAACAAACGCCCCGAATGTCGGTAGCTTGACAGATTGTCCGCAAGCTCCCATCGTGCGACGTCGTCATGAGCATGTACCCCTTCATCGGATCTACCCCGCCGATGTTAGTATCACTCGCCCCGTTGCCGTTCAATTTCGCGAGCGCCCAAACTACCGCCCCACCTTTCAACCCACCTACAACATCCATC
>Ga0134126_10012094_pt1 | contig 10897 bp, 6 predicted proteins | sample KB31752_FD_96881 | JGI IMG/M metagenome (GOLD analysis project Ga0134126, IMG submission 96881) | Terrestrial soil microbial communities with excess Nitrogen fertilizer from Kellogg Biological Station, Michigan, USA - KB3-175-2 | ecosystem: Environmental > Terrestrial > Soil > Unclassified ...
AGTTGTGCGTCCAGCGATCCCACTCGCCGTGGTTCTGCTGCGCCTGGTGGTACAGCGATTGCGCGATGTCGCTGCCGGTCTGCGGCTGCAGCCAGGTGACCAGCTGCAGGTGCGAGCGGTAGATGTCCCAGCCGGAGAAGTTCGCGTATTGCGCGTGCTGGCCGGGAGCGAGGCGATGGGTCTGCTGGTCGAAGCCGCGGTACTCGCCGTTGACGTCGCTGTACACGTTCGGATGCATCAGCACGTGATACAGCGCGGTGTAAAACGTGGCGCGCTGGTCGGCGCTGCCGCCGTCGATGGCGATGCCGCCGAGTGCCTTGTCCCAGCTGTCGTGCGCGCGCCGCTGCACCTGCGCCAGCGTGGTGCCGGCGGGGATCTCGGCCTTGAGGTTGGCGCGTGCATTGGCGAGGCTGACGTAGGAGATGCCCACGCGCACGTGCACGTCGCGTCCATCGGCGAAGCCGACCCACGCACCGGAGCCTTTCCCCGGCGACGGGAAGCCCTTGTCGGCATAACTGGTGCCGCCGCTAGCCGCGGTGCTGCCCGGTTGCACCACGGCATCGTGCCAACTGCCGCTTCGAGTGAACGGCTGGTCGAACTGGGCCACGAAATACAGCGTGTAGTAGCTGCGCTGGTCGACCTTGGCCAGGTAGCCGCAGAAGTTGCCGCTGGTGACCGAGCCGGTGACGCTGTGGCTGGCACGATCGACGTGCACATCGGCGGCGCTGCTGCCCACTTCGGAGTCTGAGCCGCGGATCAGCAGGTTGGCTGGCTTGCCGGCCGGGAATGCGAAGCTGGCGATGCCGCTGTGCATCGCCGCGCTCAATTGCACGTCGGTTCCGTTGGCCAGCTTCACCTGGTAGTAGCCGGCTTCGGCGCGTTCGTCGGCGTGGCTGAAGTCGCTGGCGTAGCGGCTGTCGTCGTCATCGGCGGAAGGCGAGGTGGTGACCGCGGTGGTGATCGGCATGAACGGCACGTCGCCGCTGGCCCCGGCGCAACCGGTGCCGGACAGGTGGGTCAGGCTGAAGCCGCGGATGCGCGTGGCGCTGTAAAGATATCCGCCCGGCGCCGCGGTGCGGTTGTGTTTGCCGCGGGTGTTCTCCGGACTCCACGCCAGCATGCCGAACGGCAGCATGGCGCCGGGAAAGGTGTTGCCGCCGTTGCTGCTGCCGATCAGCGGATTGACTGATGAAGCGGGCGATTGCGCGATCGCTGCAACGCTGAAAAGGATGCCGGCGAGCAGCGTGGCAAGGCGAATGGGTTGGCGCATGTGATTCTCCAGGAGGAGCCCGCGCGCGGGCGGTGCTCTCGCTGATGCGAGTCAAAAGCATCGCCCGCAAGCGGGCTCCTACAAAACGGCCGCTTTTTGCAGGCGCAGCAGTTCGTGGCAGGCACCCATGGTGTGGTAGTCGACCTTGCCGGCGGGGCTTTTCTCGTCGCTGTACTTGCGGTTGTCGACGGTGAGGATGCGGTACCACGCGCCGTAGCGGTGATCGACGAAATGCTGCCACGCATAGCCCCACAGCCGCCCGTACCATTCGTCATAGGCGGCCAGCCCGGTGCGCGCATGCAGCAGCGCGGCGGCGGCCAGCGATTCGGCCTGCACCCAGAAGTACTTGTCGTTGTCGCAGACGCTGCCGTCCGGCGCGAAGCCGTAGCAGATGCCGCCATGTTCGTTGTCCCACGCGCGTGCCAGCGCGGTGTCGAACAGGTGTCGCGCGGTGGGCAGCAGCCAGTCTTCTTCGCGACCGCGGTTGCGCAGCAGCGGCTCCATGATCAGCAGCAGCTTGGCCCATTCGGTCTGGTGGCCGGGCTGGAAACCCCACGGGCGGAACAGGTGTTTCGGATCGTCGCGGTGGTAATCCCAGTCGATGGCCCAGTTGCGGTCGTAGTGCTCCCACACCAGGCCGTCGGCCTGGGCCGCCTGGCGACGGGTCATGTGGTCGGCGAGGGTATACGCGCGTTCCAGGTAGCGCGGGTCGTCGCTGGCCTGGTACGCGGCCAGCATCGCCTCGCACATGTGCATGTTCGCGTTCTGGCCGCGGTAGTCGCTGAAGTGCCAGTCGGCATCGGCTTCGTCGCGATACAGGCCGGCGTCGGCATCCCAGAAGTGCTGTTCCAGCAGGTTCCAGGTTTCGTCCATCCACATGGCGGCTTCGGCGATGCCGGCCTTGCGCGCGCTGGCGTAGGCGAGCAGCACGAAGGCGACGCCGTAGGCATGGTTGGTACGGTCCTCCGGTTGCTCGTCGCGGATCGTCCAGGCGTAGCCGCCGGTGTACGGATCGCGATGCACTTCGCGCAGGTAGCGCAGGCCATGTCGAGCGGCGTCCAGATATTCCCGGTTGCCGAACTCGATCGCCGCCAGCGCGTAGTTGAAGACGAAGCGCGTGCTGCTGACCAGATGGCGGTGGCTGCGATCGTAGATCGTGCCGTCGTCCTTGAAGTAGTGGAAGAAGCCGCCGTCCGGATCGATCGCATGTGGGTGGTAGAACGCCATCGTCTGCGCGATGTGTGCGCGCAGGAATTCGGGCGAGCGGAAATCGAGCGTGCCACTACTCATGCCTGGTTCTCCATGAAGGCCAGCACCTCGTCGCCGCTCGGCATGGCGGCGAACGAACCCTTGCGGGTCACCGTGAGTGCCCCGCTGGCGGCCGCAAAGCGCAGCATCGCGTGCAGGCGTGGCAACCGGCCCACCAGCCGGTCGAGCCGGTCGGGTGCGGTATCGAGCTCGGCGAGGCAGCACAGCAGGCCGCCGACGAACGCATCGCCAGCCGCCGTGCTGTCGACGACCGTAACCGTGTAGCCGGGCAGTTCGCCTTCGGCGTCGGGATGGAACCAGCGCAGCGGCCGGGCCGCATCGGTGACCACCAGCAGCCGGGTGCGGCCCCGCCACAGCCGGTCGAGCGCAGCCTGCTCGCCGTCCACCGCCAGCCACGCGAATTCTTCGGCGGAGAGCTTCACCACGTCGGCCAGATGCAGGGCCGGCCGCACCAGCGGCAGCGGGTCGACGCCGGCCGGCCACAAGGCGGGTCGCAGGTTGAGGTCGAAACTGACCAGGGCACCGGCGCCTTGCGCACGCTGCATGCCTTCGCGCGTGATGTCGGCCAGTGCCGGGTCGGTCATGCTGTTGGAGCAGACGTGGAACACGGCCACGTCGGCGAATGTCTCCGCGCGGAAATCGCCGGCGCGGAATTGCAGGTCGGCGGTGCGATCGCGATAGAAGCTGAAGCTGCGCTCGCCGTGGGCATCCAGGTTGACGAAGGCCAGCGCCGTGTTGGCGCTGTCGGTGCGCACCACGTCCGCCGTGCCGACACCAGCCTGCTGCAGGCTGGCCAGCAGGAAGTCGCCGAACGGATCATTCGCCAGCATGCCGGCGAAGCGCGCGACACCGCCGAGCCGCGCCGCCGCCACCGCGACATTGGCCGGCGCGCCACCGGCGAACGGCGTGAAGCCGGCCGCGAAACCATGCGGATCGACGCCGCTGGCGTGAAGGTCGATCAGCGCCTCGCCGAAACAGAGGATGGGTCGGGTCATGTGCGGGGACGGAGCAATATCAGTCGGCGCTGCTGCGGATCTTCGAACCGCTGACGCCGTAGAACACGATGTAGAGGTAGCACAGCAGCGGCAGGAAGAAGGCATGCTGCAGACCGATCTGGTCGGCGATCACGCCCTGCAGTTGCGGGATCACCGCGCCGCCGACGATGGCCATGATCAGCAGGCTGGAGGCCTTGCTGGTCATCGGTCCCAGCCGCTCGATGCCGAGCGCGAAGATGGTCGGGAACATGATCGAGTTGAACAGGCCGATCGCGATGATGCTGTACATCGCGACGTCGCCCGAGCTCAGCATCGTGGTCAGCACCAACAGCGCATTGATCGCCGCGAAGGTCGCCAGCAGCTTCCGCGGCGAAATCTTAGCCATCAGCGCCGAGCCCACGAAGCGACCGATCATCGCGCCGCCCCAGTACCAGGAGACGTACTTCGCCGCCTGCTGCTCGCTCAGATGGCCGATGTCGGGCATCGACAGGTAGTTGACCATGAAGCTGCCGATCGATACCTCGGCGCCGACATAGAAGAAGATGCCCAGTACGCCGAACAGCACGTGCGGGTGCCGCAGCACCTCGGCAAAGCTGTGGCGGCCATGGTCGTCCTTGTCGGTGGCCTCGGCCAGTGCGGGCAGGCGGAACAGCCAGACGAATACCGCGAGCAGGAACAGCACCACCGCCAGGCCGATGTAGGGTCCTTGCACGGCGTGCGCCTGCTGAGCCTGATACGCCAGTTGATCGGCCGGGGCCAGGGCGGCCAGTTCGGTCGGATTCTTCACCACGTTGGAGAGGATCAACAGTCCGCCGAACCACGGCGCCAGGAAGGTGCCGAACGAATTCAGCGCCTGCGCCAGGGTCAGCCGGCTGGAGCTGGTCTTCTCCGGCCCCAGCAGGGCCACGTACGGGTTGGCGGCCACCTGCAGCACCGTGATGCCGGTGGCCAGCACGAACAGCGCGCCCAGGAAGGCGGGGTACAGATGCAGGGCCGCGGCAGGCCAGAAACCCAGTGCGCCGATGCCGGCAATCGCCAGGCCGGCCACGATGCCTTTCTTGTAACCCAGCGCCGCCACCAGCCGGCCGGCCGGCATGCCCATCAGGAAGTAGGCGCCGAAGAAGGTGAGCTGCACCAGCATCACTTCGGTGTAGTTGAGCTGGAAGCTCGACTTCAGGTGCGGGATCAGGATGTCGTTGAGGCAGGTCAGGAAGCCCCACATGAAGAAGATCGTGGTGAGCACGCCCAGCGCCAGCGGGTGGCTGGTGTAGGGCTGACGGGGCGCGTCGTGATCCGGCATCGGAGCAGAGGGTCGGGACGGCGTAGCGGCAAGTGCCATGGTGGTTTTCCGGTGCGCGAGAGGGCCGTCGTGGACGGCGCGGGATCAGGTGGCGGTCGTGCAACCGGGCCAATGTAACCGTTTTCACAGGCGCGCCAATCACGCGCTGCAACATGTCGCTCCGGAGTGCTACCTTCGGAGCCTGCCGAAAAACCGACGAGGTCGCCATGTCCCGCCACACCACGGTGCTGCTCACCCTGCTGGCCTGCGTGGCGTGCACGCCCGTGCTGGCGTCAAACGGCCACGCCGCCGACGTCGACCCGCGCATCGGTACCGGTGGCGACGGCCACACCTTTCCCGGTGCCACGGTGCCGTTCGGCATGATCCAGCTGTCGCCCGACACCGCGATGCCGGACTTCAAGCACGCCTACAAGTGGGCCGCCGGCTACCAGTACGGTGATCCCACCATCATGGGCTTCTCGCACACGCACTTCTCGGGCTCCGGCCACTCCGATCTGGGCGATGTGCTGGTGATGCCGATTGCCGGCGACGTGCAACTCGATCCGGGCGATCCGTCGAAGCCGGACAGCGGCTACCGTTCGCGCTTTTCGCACGCCAGCGAAGTGGTGCAGGCGGGCTACTACGCGGTGACGCTGAGCGACTACGACGTGCGCGCCGAGCTCACCGCGGGGCGGCGGGTGGGCTGGCACCGTTACACCTTCCCGAAGGACAAGCCCGCGCACGTGCTGCTCGATTTGCGGCCGAGCATCTACGACTATCCGGGCAAGGTGCTGTGGGCGAGCCTGCGCGTGCACCCCGATGGCAGCGTCACCGGTTGCCGCACCACGCGCGGCTGGGCGCCGGGGCGCGAGCTGTGCTTCGCGATGCGCTTCTCGCAGCCGATGACCTCGCGCGAGCTGCTCAACCGCGAGACGGATCCGGTCTACAAGGGTTTCGCCGGGCCCGGCAACCGGGCGCAAGACCATGACGCGCAGAACGGTCGCGCACTGGAGGGCGTGTTCGACTTCGGCATGCTGAGCAAACCGCTGGAAGTGAAGGTGGCGATCTCGTCGGTGAGCGAAGCCAACGCGCTGGCCAATCTCGACCAGGACGGCAAGGGCTGGGATTTCGATGCGCGCCGTGCCGAGGCGACCGCGGCGTGGAACAAGGCGCTGGCGGTGATCGACGTCGATGCGCCGAAGCCGGACCGGACCATGTTCTATACCGCGCTGTACCACGCGATGCTGGCGCCGACGCTGAGCATGGATGTGAATGGCGAATACCGCGGCCCGGATCACGCGGTGCATCGGGCGCAGGGCTTCGATTTCTATTCGAGCTGGTCGCTGTGGGATGTGTACCGCGCACAGCAGCCGCTGATGGTGCTGCTCGATCCCGCCCGCAGCACGGATTTCATCCGTTCGCTGCTCGCCGCCGGGCAGGCCAGCCCGTTCGGCATCCTGCCGGTATGGGCGTACCAGGGCCTGGAAACGTGGTGCATGATCGGCTACCACGCGGTGCCGGTGATCGCCGATGCCTACGTCAAGGGCGTGCGCGGCTTCGACGCCGACGCGGCGCTGAAGCTGATGGTCGCCAGCGCCACCTACGGTCCTTACGGCGACCTGGCCGATTACATGAAGCTTGGTTACGTGCCGATCGACCATGAGCCCGAGGCGGCATCCAAGACGCTGGAATATGCCTACGACGACTGGTCGCTGGCGCAGATGGCCGGCGCGATGGGCAAGCGCGGCGTCGCGGCCACCTTCATGAAACGGGCGGGCAACTGGCGCAACGCGTGGGACGCGAAGACCGGCTTCATGCGGGCCAGGCTTGGCAACGGTCAGTTCCGCGAGCCGTTCGATCCCACCTTCGCCGGCTATGGCAGCGACTACACCGAGGGCAATGCCTGGCAATACTCCTGGTATGTGCCGCAGGATGTGCCCGGACTGATCCGCGCGATGGGCGGCGACGCGAAGTTCGTGGCCAAGCTCGACCAGCTGTTCGACGCGAAGGTCGATCCGGCGCATTTCAAGAACGTCGAGGACATCACCGGCCTGATCGGCTGGTACGCGCACGGCAACGAACCGAGCCATCACATCGCCTACCTGTACGACTACGCCGGAGCCGCCTGGAAGACCCAGCAGCGGCTGAAGCAGATCATGGACAGCCAGTACGCGCCGCGGCCCGATGGCCTCAGCGGCAATGACGATCTCGGCCAGATGTCGGCGTGGTACATCTTCACCGCGCTGGGCTTCTATCCGGTGACGCCGGCCAGCGACGTGTACGCGATCGGGCGGCCGTTCGTGCGTCGGGCCACGGTCCATCTGTCCAACGGGCACACGTTCACGGTCAGCGCCGCACCGCTGGACGACGCGCACCCGTGGGTCGGCGCGGTCACCCTCAATGGCAAGCCACTGGATCGCACGTACCTGCGGCATGCGGAGATCGTGGCCGGCGGGGAGCTGCATTTCACGATGCAGGCCGAGCCGGACAGGGCCTGGGGGGCGGGCGTCTCGGCACGACCCGTGGCGACGATCCCATCGGCCCGGTGAGCTTTGGCTTCACGGACGGCGCGGGGAAACATGCCAGAATGTCCATAGCCTTTTTCGAGTCGGGTTGGCCGATGCTGCACGCCACATGAAAGTGCGGGAAATCATGCGCTGGCGTATGGCCGGCCTGCTGCTGGCGATGCTGATCATCGTCGGCCTGCCGTACATCGTCACGCTCGGCAATTCACGCGATACCGAGCTGGCCGCCGAATGGGTGACCCATTCGGCCGAGGTGAGGTCGCGGGCCTACCGGATTGCCTACGTCGTGCATGACAGCGAGGCGGCGGTCTATCGGTTGCTGGCGGGCGACGAGGATGATCCGACGCGCGTGCGCTCCGCGCGCGTCGGCCGGGAGGTGCCGGATCTGCTGCGGCAACTGCGCGTGATGACGCGCGACAACCCCGATCAGCAGACCTTGATCGGCTCGCTGGAAAACAGCGTGAATGGCCGCGTTACCCTGATGAATCAGGCGCTGGCGCGTTTGCAGCGCGGCGATCGGTCCGGTGCCCGGCAGTCGCTGCGTGATGCCGACGACCTGTTCGGAATGAATGCGCAGATTGCCGGCATCGTGCAGAACGAGGATGCCTTGCTGAAGCTGCGCCAGGCGGAGGCAAAGCATCAGGCCTTCAACGGTCGCATGGTGCTCTCGATCACCGCGCTGGCGCAGCTGCTGCTGCTGACGATCATCGTGGTCACCTCCGAGCGGCAGATCGGACGGCGCCAGCAGGCGGAGACTCGCGAGAGCCGCGCGGTGCAGCGCTCGCAGCTGATTTTCCAGGCCGTGCGTGAGCCGATTGCCCTGTTCGATCAGGATCTGAACAGCCTGCTGGTGAACAACGCCTTCAGCGAACTGTATGGACTGGACCCGCAGGCCCGTTCCCAGCCACTGAGCCAGATGGGCGACGGTGCCTGGCAGGACAATGTCCTGCTGCAACGCCTGAGCGACGTGCTGCGGCGGGATCGTGAACTGTGGGATCACGACGCGATCCAGCGCACTGTCGACGGGGTCGATCGCCATGTGGTGGTCAATGCGCGACGTCTGCGCCAGCAGGACACCGACGCACCGGCGCTGCTGCTGACGGTGAGCGATGTCACCACCCGCGCGCTGGCCGAGCAGAAAGTCAACGAGTTGAATCGCCAACTGGAAGGCAAGGTGGCGCAGGTATCCGACGTCAATCGCGAGCTGGAGGCGTTCAGTTACTCGGTGTCGCACGATCTGCGCGCACCCCTGCGCCACGTCGCCGGCTTCGTGCGCAAGCTGGAGCATCATCTGGGCGAGCGTGTCGATGACAAAGCGGCCCATTATCTCGAGGTGATCGGCAGTTCGGCCCAGCGCATGGCGCAGTTGATCGACGACCTGCTGGTCTTTTCGCGACTGGGCCGCGGGCCGTTGCGGCTGCAGGCCGTGGACATGCAATCGCTGGCCGAAGAGGCCGCTGCGCTGGCTGAAGCCGGCCATGAGGGCCGGCGCATCGTATGGACGATCGGGGGGCTTCCGATGGTGATCGGCGATGCCAACATGCTGCGTACGGTATGGCAGAATCTGCTCGGCAACGCGGTCAAGTACACCGGCAAGTGCGAGGTAGCGCGGATCGAGGTGAGCGAACGGCAGGGGAGTCGCGGCGATTATGAATTCACGGTGGCCGACAATGGCGCCGGCTTCGACATGCAGTACGCGGACAAGTTGTTCGGCGTATTCCAGCGCCTGCATCGCGCCACGGAATTTCCCGGCAACGGCATCGGCCTGGCCAACGTGCGGCGCATCGTCGCGCGTCATGTCGGCCGGGTCTGGGCCGAGGCCGGGCCGGAGCAGGGTGCAAGGTTTCATTTCTCGCTGCCGGCCATCGACATGGCCGGGGCACGCAACGGAGAGTCCGGGCCATGAACAAGAAAGAGTTGCGCACGGTGCTGTTGGTGGAGGACAGCCTGGCCGATGCGGAAATGGCGATGGATGCCCTGGCCGAGGCCCACCTGGCCAATCCGGTGGTGCATGTGGAAGACGGGGTGGAATGCCTGGATTATCTGTATGGGCGCGGCGCCTGGGCCTCGCGCGAACCGGGCGATCCGGCGGTGGTGCTGCTGGATATCAAGATGCCGCGCATGAATGGCCTCGACGTGCTGACACAGCTGCGCGCCGACGAGCGGATGCGGCGGATCCCGGTGGTGATCCTGTCCTCCTCGCACGAAGAGAGCGATCTGGCGCGCAGCTGGGATCTCGGCGTCAACGCCTATGTGATCAAGCCGGTCGACGTGGATCAGTTCTTCGAGGCCGTGCGCACGCTGGGGCGGTTCTGGGCGGTGCTGAACGAGGCGCCCGAACCGGAGTGATCGGAACGGATTTGATGCACAATGGCGGCCATCAGGGGGCGCGGCCGGCGGACAAGATGCCAATTGCAGCATCCGGCCTCGCGATGCCGTAACGAGGAATACCATGCCAAACCGGTCGCAGGCGATGTCGACCATTCGCGTCCTCCAGGTGGAGGACAGCGAGCTGGATGCCGAGCTGGTGCTGGCCGAGCTCGAGGCCGACGGCATCCCGCATGAAGCGCGCCTGGTCGACGACGAGGCGGCCTATCTCGTTGCGCTGAAAGAGTTCGACCCGCACATCGTCCTGTCCGACCTGAGCGTGCCTGGCTTCTCCGGCCAGCGCGCGCTGGAGCTGTTGCGCGAACGCGACGAGGATCTCCCGTTCATCTACGTCTCCGCGACCCTGGGCGAAGAGGCGGCGATCGAGGCCTTGCGCAAGGGCGCCACCGATTACATCCTCAAGCAGAATCCCGCCCGGCTGGCCAGCGCGGTGCGTCGTGCGCTTGTCGAAGTGGAGGCGCGCAAGGCCAGTCGTCGGGCCGAGGCAGAGTTGCTTCGCGCGCAGCGCTTCGAGAGCCTGGCGATGCTGGCCGGTGGCCTCAGCCATGACCTGCGCAACCTGCTGCAACCGCTGCTGCTGGCCGGGGACAGCCTGCAGGATTACCAGCACGATCCGCGCCTGGCGCGGCTGGGCAACCTGGTGCGCGACTGCGGCAAGCGCGGCCTGGACATGGTGCATTCGATGCTGTCGTTTGCGCGCGGCGCGCGGCGCGCCGAGCAGGTGCGGTTGGGCGCCCTGTTCAATGCGTTCGAGTTGCTGATGCAAGGCAGCGTGCCACGTTCCGTGGGGATGGAATTGGCCATCGACGACCCCGAGCTTTCGTTCGAAGGAAACCACACCGAATTGCAGCAGTGCCTGCTCAATCTGTGCCTGAATGCGATCCAGGCGATGCCTGATGGCGGCAAGTTGCGCATCGAGACCTCGCAGACCCGGCTGGACGCGGATTTCTTCCTGCCCGAAGAGCAGTCCCGGGATGGTCGCTACCTGCGCATCAGCGTGATCGACGATGGGCCCGGCATGGATCAGGACGTCCTGCAGCACCTGTTTGAGCCGTTCTTCACGACCAAGGAGAGCGGCACGGGCCTGGGGCTGCTCTCGTGCAAGCGCATCATCGCCAGCCATGGCGGCGTGATGCGGGTGGACAGCAAGCCGGGCAGCGGCACCCGCTTC
>Ga0134126_10012095_pt1 | contig 10897 bp, 10 predicted proteins | sample KB31752_FD_96881 | JGI IMG/M metagenome (GOLD analysis project Ga0134126, IMG submission 96881) | Terrestrial soil microbial communities with excess Nitrogen fertilizer from Kellogg Biological Station, Michigan, USA - KB3-175-2 | ecosystem: Environmental > Terrestrial > Soil > Unclassified ...
ATGCGCCGATACTCCAGCAGCCGGATCACCGACGGCATGGCGATGCGGTTGCGCTGCGCGTGCTGCATCAGCCCGTGCTCCTCCTCGGTGCGCGCAATGCCCTTGAGCACCAGCACCAGCGCCCGCCGCGCGCCGCAGATATTGATGGGCTCGTACGACGCATTCAGCACCAGCACCGGCATCTGCAGCATGTGGATCTGGTGCGATGGGGCCGTCCCCTCCGCCGCGTGAACCGCGGCGCGCACAACGGCTTTCTGCTTTCGAGCATGGATCATGGCTTTTCCCAGCGACATATCGATGGCCTCGTCAAAATGAATCGTCCAATGAATGCATGCTTGCCTTGAATTCCTGCCTGACTTCGTGCCTGACCGGCGCATCTTGAGTGCCGGGCTCCTCGTTCCCTTCTTCGACTCGCTCGTCCTGCCTGCCGGCTCCCGCCGGATACATTCGCGTCGCACGCGCCAGCGTGGCAACCCACACCGTCTTCGCGCCCGCACGCCTCAGCGCCAGCGAAGCCGCGCGCGCCGTGGCCCCGGTGGTGAGAATGTCGTCCACCAGCAGCACATCGCGCCCGCGCACCGTCTCCGCGTCCGTCACCTGGAACGCTCCGCGCACATTCATGCGGCGAGCGTGCGGCGACAATCCCGCCTGCGTGTCCGTGGCCCGAATGCGCATCAGCGTCGTCGGAGCCAGCTCCAGCCGCCACTCGGGATGCGAGCGTCGCAGCGCCACGAGCGCGTGCCCTGCCAGCGCCCGCGCCTGGTTGAATCCACGTTGCGCGTGCTTTGACCGATGCAGCGGCACCGGCACCACCAGCATCGTCTGCGGCGCCTCGCCGGCGAGTTTCGCGATCGCCTGCCCCAGCATCGCGCCCATGCGCCGCGCCGCCGGATGCATCCCCTCGTATTTCAGTGCGTGAATCGCCTCGCGCATGCGGTCTTCATACCTTGCGTACGCCACAGCGCCCTCGAACGCCGGTGGCGCCATGCGGCATGGCCGGCAAAGGTCCAGCGGAGCCGACGCAGTCAAGGGGTCGCCGCAGCAACGGCACACGTCCCCATCGAGAACGGGTATCTCCATCCAGCAAACATCGCAAATTGGCGCGGAGGAAAAGCGCGGCAGAGGAGAGCCGCAGAGAGAACAGCAGGCGGGAAACAGCACGGATCCGGCAGCGTCCAGGGGACTTCGAAGCACACGAGCCACTGCGCGCCATGCGGCTGTCTGGGATTCCGCCGATGGTGGAACGTCGATCGTCATGGAACCGGAGTCCCTGCGGAAGACGCACCTCGATTCAGAAGGCGCAGGTACGCGCCACCTTCTCACCTTCTATGTTTACCCTGATCCAACTCAGGAGGCAAGCGCCGAATCGCATTTCGCTTTGGGATTTCTGGGTCTTTTGACCGTAATTCACTCCAGATTCATCCGAAATCTCCGGGCGTCTTATCGGCTCCGGTTCCCCGCGAAGAAAAGCACCGCGCCCACGGCCAGTGCGCCGATCCCCACCAGCGGCGGCAGCGGGACACTGTGCTGCTTGCTGCGCTCCACCTGCAGCGGACCCATGTCCACTGCCTTTTTGTGCGTCGTATACGTAAAGCCGCCGTAGGCGAGCGCAAGCACGCCCGCCACCATCAAGACGATTCCTAAAATCTTCATTTGTCTCTTTTCCTGAATTTTCGCGCCGCTGTTCAAGCTGTCCCGCGCGATTACGGAGGGGAAATGGATCGGCGATGCGAAGGCCGCGCCTCCGCATCGCCGGGGGTTCAACTGGATACGGTCTGCATCCGTTCTACGGCCGCTCGGTGTCGTCCCTGCGGTCGTCGTTCCGATTGCCCTTGTTCATGTCGTGCACGGCGTCCTTCACATTGCCTACCGCCTTCTCGACCTTGCCCTTCACCTGCTGCGCGGCGCCGTCCGCCTGGGTTTTGGTGTCGCCGGTCCACTCGCCTACCTGCCGTTTGGCGCGGCCCGCTGCATCGTCGATCGTTCCCTTCACATTGTCCTTGTTCATGTTTCCTCCACTTTCATTAATGGTTTCGCGTGTTTTATCTTTACCGGACGCTCGCAGGTTCGCGCGCGCCCGCTTGAGCATATCCCGGCACTCCGGCCCAGCCGGGCCCTACAATGCCGCTCTGCGCCCCGAAATCAACTGCAGGATCAGCACCACCACTGCCGCCAACAGCAACAGGTGAATGAAGCCGCCCAGCGTGTAGCTGCTGACCAGACCCACGAGCCACAAAACCAGGAGGATCACAAAAATTGTCCAGAGCATTCTTCCCTCCTGAGGCCGTCAGAAACGCGCCTCGCTTTCGACAACAGTGACATTGGATACCCGCCCCCATGCTGTTGGTTGGTTCCTTCTCTTATTCCGCGCCAGCGGCTTTCTCGCATTTGCTCGCCGTAACATCCGCTCGAGACAAGATTCCGCATCCAACCACAACAGCGACAGAAGCTTGCGCCTCAGCGCAGGCCAAAGGGCCCGAAGGTTTGTCAGATAGGAGACAAAAATGCTTCTCTTGATCATCATCCTGGTCCTTCTCATCCTCGGATCAGGCTACGGCGGATATCGCATGGGACCTGGATTGGGCTACTACGGCGGTGGCGGACTCGGCCTCATCCTGCTCATCGTGCTGATCGTTCTCTTACTCAGAGGAGGCTTCTGAGTTCACCCGCGAAGCGCGCGAGAACCAGCGCACAACCTCGCGAAGATAAGGTAGACGCGGGTGTCCCTAATCGGCTGCGATTCCGGGAGCCGCGTAATCGGAATCCGCGTCATGCGGATCCTCGTCCTCGCGACCATCGTCCTCGTGCTGGTGCTTCTGCCTCAACCGCACAAACTGATCCTGAAGTACATCCAGTTCCGCATCGCTCAGCCGCTCGATGTTGATCATGTGGTTGCGCGCGCTGTCCCCGGCCCGGATCAGTTCGTCCAGCTTCAGGTTGATGGCCCGCGCATCGCGGTTCTGCGTGTTCTGAATCAGGAACACCATCAGGAACGTCACAATGTTGGTCCCGGTGTTCACCAGCAGTTGCCAGAAGACGGAATAGTGAAGAAGCGGCCCGCTCACCGCCCACACCACGATTGCCGTTCCCGCGCAGATGAATCCCCAGCGCGAGCCCAGGAACGATGAGATGTAGCCTGCGAATCTGCCAAACCCGTCCTGGCCCGTCTGGCCCTTTACGATATCGGCTTTTCTATATAGAGTTCCCACGGTGCCTGCCTCAGCCCCTTGGATGCCGCCCTGTGCTGCTGCCGGATGCTTCGTGACTTCGCGTTCGCTCCTGCGTCAAAGTCTTCGCCGCACCCTGCGATACACTGCGAACGCGTGATGATCCCGTCTTCTTCTCTTCCCCGATTGCTGCTCGGCGGCAGCCTCTTGCTCGTCTCGTGCCCCGCCGTCTGCTTTTCGCAGGCCGCATCCTCACCGCAGCAGCCGCCACCGCAGCCGCCCAAGGCGCAGCAGTCCGGCATCGCCGGCGGCCTCGGCGCACCCGCCCAATATGACGAGCAGCGCCGCCCCATCACTGCCGGCGGGTTCGTCAAGCCCGGCCAGGCCCCCGTGGTCTTCGAGGACATCACAAAAAAGGCCGGCCTCTCCGGCTGGATCCACAAAATGGGCTCGCCCAAAAAGGATTTCATCGTCGAGACCAACGGCTCCGGTGTCTGCCTCATCGACTACAACAATGACGGATGGCTCGACATCTACCTCGTCAACGGCGCCACCTTCGATTCGCTCGATGGCAAAGAGCCGCCGCCCCACGCCGCCCTCTTCCGCAACAATCACGACGGCACATTCACCGACGTGTCAAAAGAAGCCGGCGTCGAGAACGATCGCTGGGGCTATGGCTGCTCGGTCGCCGACTACGACAACGACGGATGGCCCGACCTCTACGTGGGCAACTACGGCCCCAGCCGCCTCTACCACAACAACCACAACGGCACCTTTAGCGACGTTGCCCCGAAACTCGGGCTCGCCCTCGATAACTGGCACCCCGGCTCCGCGTGGGGCGATTACGACGGCGACGGACGCCTTGACCTCTACGTCACGGGATACGTCCACTTCGATCGCAATAACCTGCCAGTGGCCGGCACGAAGGCCGTCGGTTACGCGCAATGCCTCTACCGCGGATCCAACGTAAACTGCGGACCGCGCGGTCTTCAGGGCGAGCCCGACCACCTCTTCCATCAGAAGCCCGACGGAACGTTCGAAGACGTCACCGTCAAGGCCGGCGTCGAAGACAAAGACCGCTACTACGGTTTCGCCACCATCTTTATTGACGTCAACAACGACGGCAAACCCGACCTCGTCGTGGGCAATGACTCCGAGCCGAACTTCCTCTACATCAACAAGGGCGACGGCACCTTCGACGACCAGAGCTACGTCTCCGGTCTCGCCCTCAACAAGGACGGCCGCGAAATCGCATCCATGGGCATTGCCGCGGGCGACTACGAAAACAACGGGCTCGTCGACTTCTTCTTCACCGACTTTGGCGACGACTACAAGGTCCTCTACCACAACGATGGCGACGCCAGTTTCACTGATGTGAGCTATAAGTCAGGGCTCGCCCAGCCCACCATTCCTTTCGTCGGATGGGGCGACGGCTTTCTCGATTACGACAACGACGGCTGGCTCGACCTGTTTGAAGTCAACGGCCATGTCTACCCTGAAGTCGATCAGCACGACTGGGGCACAAGCTGGGCCGAACGCCCGCTGCTCTTCCACAACGTTCCTGACGCCAACGGTAAAGACCGCAAGTTCGAATACATCAAGCCGGTTGAAGGCACCGGCCTGGCCGACGTCATTCCCGCCCGCGGCGCGGCCTTCGGTGATCTATTCAACGACGGCAAAATCGACGTCATCATCAACCCCATTGACGGCCCGGCGGTCCTGCTCAAGAACGTCAACCCCGACCACCACCACTGGGTCGAAATGAGCCTCATCGGCGGCTCCGACCCAAAGACCGGCAAAAAGAGCCCGAAAGACGCCACCTGCGCCACCGTCTATCTCATGGCCAACGGCACCCGGGGTCCCCAGGGACAGGTCCACGTCCCTGGGGTGGTCGGCACCCGGGGTCCCCAGGGACAGGTCCACGTCCCTGGGGTGGTCGGCACCCAGGGTCCCCAGGGACAGGTCCAAGTCCCTGGAGTGGTCGGCATGCGGCAGCGTCGCGATGTGCTGGCCAGCGGCAGCTACATCTCCGCCAACGATCGGCGTCCCCACTTCGGCCTGGGAGATGCCACCGATCCAGGCACGGCCGAGATCCACTGGCCGTCGGGCCAGGTGGAAACGATCAAGCTGCCCGCCGCCGACCGCATCTACACCATCGAAGAGGGCGTGGGCATCACCGCCGCCATGTGCGAGGGCAAGCCCTGCCCCGACTTTCAGCCCGTCAAGCCCGAAACCACCCCCACCCCTGCCCATCGCTGAAGAATCCCGCACCCCTGCACATGCGTGACGGCCGTCACAGATTTACTCCCCGGCGTTGGGAGACACTCGCGTTGTCATCATGGTTCGAGGGACAGCAGTAACGACCCTCTTGAGCTTGGGACACGAGCCAGCCGTGGAAAGGGGAAGCCGCTGCTGAACTCGTTTATGTGCAGGGATCACCAGTAGCCGCGCCGCTACCGACCTCCAGCGCCGGCTACTGGTGCCCTCATTTTTTTGCGCGCCGATCGCCTTCCTCACCAGGCAAACCTCCAAAGAGCAGATGGGCCAGCTTCCGCGGCGCCGGGCCGCCGTCGCTTCCGGCCTCCGCAGGCCTGCGATATGATTCCCCCATCTCTCCCGCTGCCGTTTGAGGAGCCTCGTTGTCGCTGCTTTTCCGCTCTCCCACTGACTCCCGCGCGCCCCGCAGTGCAACGTTTCTGGCGGTCCTGATCCTGACGATGCTGCTGGCCGCAGCGATCGTCGCATCTGCACAGCAGCCTGCCGCAAAGCCGCATCCTGCCCCCGGACAACAGCCGGCGCCTGCCGCCCCCATGGGCGGCATTTCCTCCGCCGGCACATTCGCACCCGTCTACGACGCACAGAAGCGGCCCATCACCGCCGGTGGCTTCGTCGACTCCGGCCCCGTGATCTTTGAAGATGCCTCGAAATCCTCCGGCCTCGCCCGCTGGCAGCACGTCATGGGCACCAAAGCCAAAAAGTACATCCTCGAGACCGACGGCTCCGGCGTGGGCCTCATCGACTACGACAACGACGGCTGGCTCGACATCTACCTGGTCAACGGATCGACGTACGACGCCCTCACCGGCAAAGCCACGCCGCCGCACGCCGCGCTGTTCCACAACAATCACGACGGCACGTTCACTGACGTGGCCGCCAAAGCCGGCGTGACCAACGATCGCTGGGGATTCGGCGTGGCCATCGCCGACTACGACAACGACGGATGGCCCGATATCTTCGTCTGCAATTACGGCAAGAACCGCCTCTACCGCAACAACCACGACGGCACATTCACTGACGTGGCAGAGAAAGCCGGCGTGACGCTGGGCAACTGGAGCGACGGCGCCACATGGGGCGACTACGACGGCGACGGCCGCCTCGATCTCTTCGTCTCGGGATACGTGCACTACGATCTCGCGCACCAGCCCACCGCGACTGACGGCTCCGTTGCCTTCGCCTATTGCCAGCTCCACGGCATCCCCGTCATGTGCGGCCCGCGCGGACTCGAGGGCGAGCCCGACCACCTGTTTCATCAAAATGCCGACGGCACGTTTACCGACGTCAGCGTAAAGGCCGGCGTCTCCGATCCCGGCGCGTATTACGGTTTCACGGCAACGTTCGTCGATGTCAACAACGACGGCCGCGTCGATCTTCTCGTCGCCAACGACTCCGAGCCCAACTACCTCTACGTCAACAAGGGCGACGGCACCTTCGAAGACCAGAGCTACGTTTCAGGGTTCGCGCTGAACAAGGACGGCCGCGAGATCGCGTCCATGGGCCTGGCCGTCGGCGACTACGACAACGACGGCCTCGTCGACATGCTCATCACCGATTTCTCCGACGACTTCAAGGCCCTTTACCACCACGATCCCCCGTCCGATCCGCGCGCCCCATCCGGCGGTGTCCCGCAGGATGTCGAGGCCAGCTTCACCGACGTCGGCGACCAGGCCGGCATCACCCAGATGGCCGTTCCCTTCGTCGGCTGGGGCGTCGGATTTCCCGACTACGACAACGACGGCTTCAAAGACATCCTCATGGTCAACGGCCACGTCTACCCGCAGGTGGACGAGCACGACTGGGGCACCACCTTCGCCGAGCGCGTGCTGCTGTTCCACAACAATGGCAACGGCAAGTTCACTTACGTTCCCCCGGTCAAAGGCTCGGGCCTGGCCACCGTCACCTCAGGCCGCGGCGCAGCCTTTGGCGACCTCTTCAACAACGGCAAGATCGACGTGATCATCAACCCCATCGATGGCCCGCCGGTGTTGCTCAAAAATGTCAGCCCCGACCATCATCACTGGGTCGAGCTGCGCCTGATGGGCAATGAAAACCCGAAAACCGGACGCAAAAGCCCGCGCGATGCCGTCGGCGCCACCGTCTACCTGAGGGCGAACGGAACCATCCAGCGCGAAGACGTGATGAGCGGCGGCAGCTACATCTCGTCGAACGATCCGCGTCCCCACTTCGGCCTGGGCGACTCTACCGGCCCGGCAACCGCCGAGATCCACTGGCCCTCCGGCCAAATCGAAACGGTCACCCTCCCCACCCCCGACCGCATCTACACCATTCGCGAAGGCGCAGGCATCGTCAGCGCCCTCTGCGGCGGCAAACCCTGCGCCGGCATCCCCGCACATCGCGCGCACCGCTGAGCGCACAAACACCAAGGGCGGACAGCCCAAGCCATCCGCCCCACTGAGTTTCTATTCCTATCCCTCTTCCCTATCCCTGTTCCCTCGTTCCCTATTCCCTCGTTCCCTGCCTCTAAAACACTCCCGCCAGGAACGATTCTGCCGGCGACGCATGGTCGCCCGTCGCTCCCGCCGAGGCCAACACAGCCGGCGACAGTGTCAGCACCGGACAGTGCGAGTGCGCAAGCACCTTGTACACCACGCCGTGCCGCGTTACGGCCGCAAATGCCGACGCCCCGTGCGCGCCCAGCACCACCAGGTCCGCCTGCTGCGCCCGGCTCTGGTAAAGGAGTTCCTCGGTCGGGTCGCCCGGCACCACGATGGCCTGAACCTCGATCTTGTCCTGCACTTCCTTCGGCACCAGCGCGACCAGGTCGCTCTCAATCTGGTCGATGCTGCGGCCCGCCAGCACCTGCTGCCGCTCCTGCGGCCGGATCACGTGCTGCAGCACCAGCCGGCTGCTGTGCTGCGCGGCCAGCTCGGCGGCAAACTTCGCCACCACCATGCTGTTATCCAGAAGGCTCACGGCGCAAAGGATGGTATTTGTCCTGAATCCGTTGAAGCTTGCGTCCACCACTTCCGGCCCCACGATACAGACCGGCACGGGCGAGGTCCGCAACACCGCCTCCGCCACCGAGCCCACCAGCAGTTTTCCGATTGGCCCCGGCGAGTGCGTGCCCATCACAATGCGGTCAATCATCCGCTCCTGGCAATAGGCAAGAATTTGATCCGCCGGAAGCCCCGGCCGCACCACAACCTCGCAGCGCAGCCCGGCCGCCCTAGCGCGCTCCGCCAGCGGCTCCAGCCGGTGCATTTCCGCCCGCGCCGCCGCCGCGTAATCGTAGTACCGAACCCCCGAAGTCTCCGACGCCGCAATCACCAGCGTGTCATACGCATGGAATACGATCAGGTCCGCGCCAAACTCCGTGGCCTGCGCCATGGCGAAAGCGAATGCCTTCTCGTTGGCGGGAATCTCCGCGGCAAAGAGAATGGTTGAGGGCTTGCTCCATTCCGGCTTTAAGACGGTTACCATGGTGGCACCTCCGGCAGTATGGCATCTAAAGGGTGACACGTTCCCTTACTAATCTCAGTGCGTAGGCGCACAGGGACAGGTGAGCCAAATCACCAAGGCAGTTGGGCGAAAGTCATGCCCGTGAGATTCGCTTGGCCTGCAAAACGTTGCCTGCGATGCCTGGGAATTCATCGCATCTTCACCTTTGACGCGGGCTCCCGGCCCTGCTTTGTCCGCTACGCGTCGTTACGGTCGCGTTCCGATCCGTGAGACGTGATCCTAATCACAGCAATTGGCGCTGCGCCCTGCTTTCCTTGATATGGAAGCGGCGTTTTCCCCGCGGTCGTCTTAGCCGGTCCGACGCTCTTCCGTCAGGAGGCCCTTATGCAGCCCATGCAACCTATGCATTCCATTCCCGCCCGCGGCGGGCTTAATTACGATGAAACGCCATTTCTGGCCATCTGGGAAGTGACCCAATCCTGCGACCTGGCCTGCAAGCATTGCCGCGCCGCCGCCCAGCCGATCGCACACCCTGACCAGCTCAGCACCGACGAGGGCAAGCGCGTCATCGACCAGATCGCCGACATGCACATCCCCATCTTCGTATTTACCGGCGGCGATCCGCTCAAGCGGCCCGATCTATATGAACTCATTCGTTATTCCGCCGAAAAGGGCGTCAAGGTGGCGGTCACGCCCAGTGCCACCCCGCTGCTCACCCGCGAAGCCATCTTCAAGATGAAGGAAGCCGGCGTGGTCCGCCTCGGCATATCGCTCGACGGTTCCACCCCGGAAATCCATGACAAATTCCGCGGCCTTCCCGGCGCCTGGGCTCGCACCATTCAGGCGGTGGAGTGGGCGGGCGAAGCCGGCCTGCCCATCCAGGTCCACACCACTATCAGCCGCCACAATGCCCACGACCTCGACAACCTCTGCAGCCTGTTCGAGCGCCTCAAGATCGTCATGTGGAACGTCTTCTTCCTCGTGCCCGTGGGCCGCGGCCAACTCGCCGACTTGCTCTCAGGCGAAGAGTTTGAAGACGTCTTCGGCAAGATCTACGAGCTCAGCCATCGCGTCAGCTTCCAGATCAAGACCACCGAGGCCATGCACTACCGCCGCTACCTGCTGCAGCACAACCTGGAGGAGCGCAGGATGGGCCACGGCCACCCGGGCAGTATTCCCCGGCCCACGGAGTATGAGCCGGGAGCCCCCACCGCCGACGCCCAGGCTCGCACCCATGGCTGGGCTACCCGCCGCGTCAACGACGGCAAAGGATTCATGTTCATTTCCCACGTGGGCAACGTCTACCCCAGCGGATTCCTGCCCATCCACGCCGGCAACGTGCGCGAAACGCCTCTGGCAGACATTTACCGCAATGCACCCATTTTCAAAGCGCTGCGCGATACGGGCAGGCTCGAAGGCAAGTGCGGCGCCTGCGAATACAAGGAAATCTGCGGCGGCTCGCGAGCGCGCTCGTATGCCGTGACGGGAGATCCGCTGGCCCAGGAACCATGCTGCATCTACCAGCCGCGCAACTGGCACCCGGAAGCAACGACCGCGGCCATTCAGGAGCAGTCGGAGTTCACCAACCCGTTCGTTACGCTTTGAGGAGCGATTGGCGGCCCTGAAGCACCGATTTGCTGGTAGTCTGGATGTAGCGAATAGGGGCGAACGAATCTGTCTCTCGCGTAAGACGCTTTTGCCATCGAGGAGCCTTCGGGTTCCTCGTGTTTTTTGCGGGCAACAATGCTCGCCCGGCCGGATCTGGACACCGGCTCAGCGGGCCCCTGCTTCCTCAGGCTGAAACGTGTTCGCCAGCACGCCCAGCCCCGCCGCCGACACTTCCACGCGATCCCCCGCCGCCAGCGGCCCCACACCCGACGGAGTTCCGGTCAGCACCAGGTCGCCCGGCTCCAGCGTGATGGCCTGCGTGATATACGCAAGCAGCTCCGGTATCGAGAAGATGAAATCGGCGGTCGAGCCGTGCTGGCGCAGATCGCCGTTCACCCGCGTCTCGATCGCGACGCCCGCCGCTG
>Ga0134126_10012096_pt1 | contig 10897 bp, 9 predicted proteins | sample KB31752_FD_96881 | JGI IMG/M metagenome (GOLD analysis project Ga0134126, IMG submission 96881) | Terrestrial soil microbial communities with excess Nitrogen fertilizer from Kellogg Biological Station, Michigan, USA - KB3-175-2 | ecosystem: Environmental > Terrestrial > Soil > Unclassified ...
CCCCAGGTGTTCCACTCGTTGGCGAAGCGCGCGGTGATGCGGAGCATGCGCGGGCTGCGGGTGCCGACGAGGATCGGCAGCGGCGACTGAACCGGCTTCGGGTCGCACGGGGCGTCGGTGATCTCGTAGCAGGCACCGTGGAAGGTGGTTGACTCCTCCGACAGCATCGAGCGGACGATCTGGATCGCCTCTTCGAACCGCGAAACGCGCTTTCCCGGCGGCTCAAGTTCGATGCCGTAGGCGTGATGCTCGTTGATCTGCCAGCCAGCGCCCAGCCCGAGCACCATGCGGCCGCCGGATAGGTGGTCGATTGTGGCGGTGCGCTTGGCGAGCAGTGCCGGGTGGTGGACTGAGGTGGGGCTCACGAGGGTCCCGATCCGGACCCGTTCGGTAATGGCGGCGAGCGCGGGCAGGAGGGCCCAGCATTCGTACGCGTCACCGTGCGCGGGGGTGTTGTCGCCGGTGTTGGGCATGTAGTGGTCGGCCAGCCAGACGCCGTACCAGCCAGTTTCCTCGGCTGAGCGCGCCTCTTCCAGAAGCTCGGCGGGGGTCCGCTCGTTATGGGGCCAAAGTGAGAACTTCACATGCCAACCCTATTCGTGCCCCATGACGCGTTTGAAGTCGCCTCCTGTGAGCAGTCGATGTGAGCTCAGGAATTACAACTGCTGACAGGAGAATTCGATGATCATCCTTGGGATTATCCTGCTGATTATCGGTTTCGTCGCGAAGATCGCGATCCTCTGGACGATTGGCATCATCGTGCTGGTCGTGGGCCTCATCTTGGCCCTACTCGGCACGGTAGGCCACGCTGTCGGAGGCCGCCGACACTACTGGTGAGTGGCTGAGCTGAGGGGGCTAGCGGGCCCGGTCAGCCGGGCCCGTTAGCCACAAGCCTCCTACGCGCAACTGGAGAGCCCCCCTTGTTAACTCGCCCGTCGGTTCCGCCATGCTCTGTAGCAAGGGCTGTTTCGGCAGGCGCAAGGAGACTCCGCACATGATCATCGACTGTGCTCACTACCAGGACGGTCGCAGGCTCGACGAAGGCGTCGTGTCACTCCAGGAGGCGGCATCCCGGTGTACGACAGGCGGTTTCGTGTGGCTGGGGCTGTTCGAACCTGGCGCGGACGAACTCGCTGAGGTACGGGACACCTTTGGCTTGCACGAGCTGGCGGTCGAGGACGCGCTGAACATGCACTCGCGGCCGAAGATCGAGAACTACGACGCGAACGTGCAACTGGTCATCCTGCGCACCGCGCGCTACGACGACGCCGCTGAAGAGGTCGATTTCGGGGAAATCAGCATTTTCCTCGCCCCGACCTTCGTGATCACGGTCCGCCAGGGTCCCGCCAGTGAACTGCGCGGTGCGCGGCAACGGCTAGAGCAGCGGCAGGAACTGCTCGCCGCGGGCAGCGCGGCCGCGCTCTGGGCGATCCTTGACACGGTGGTCGACGGCTACACGCCAGTCGTCGCGGGGCTGGAACGTGACATCGACCAGATTGAGGCCACCGTGTTCTCTGGCGCCGCCGCACCCACCGAGCGGATCTACTCGCTGCGGCGCGAGGTCACCGACTTCTACCGCGCCGTCCACCCGCTCCTCGCGGTGGCGGGTTCGGTTGAGCGCAGGGGCGGCAAGGCGCTGCGGCACTATCTGACCGACGTGCGCGACCACCTGCTGCTGGTCGATGAGGAAGTCGCTGCCCAGCGCGACCTGCTCGGCACGATTCTGGAGGCCAACATGGCCGTGATCACCGTCGAGCAGACGAAGATCAGCGTCCAGCAGAACACCAGCATTGAGCAGCTCACGATCCTCTCAACCGTGTTCCTGCCGCTTACCTTCGTCACTGGCTTCTTCGGCCAGAACTTCGGCTGGCTGGTAGGGCATGTCGACACCGTGACCGCGTTCATCATTTACGGCATCGGCGGCCTGCTGCTGCCGCTGGCCCTGCTGTTCTTGTGGTTCAGGCTGCGCGCCTCCGCCACCAAGAACGCGGCGCTCTCGGGGCGGAGCTTAACCTCCGTCAGCCGCAAACTGTCTTGAGTATTGGCTTCCACGGCACCGCAGCCGACTCGTCGAAGAACCGGATGCACGGCGGGTCGCCGTCCAAGGTGCGTTTGCGGGCGGTTGCGGCAAGCTGCACCGCCGCAGCGGGTATTCCGGCGTAATACGCCTGCTGGCTCATCGCGGCAAGTGCGGTGACCTCAAGCAGCCTGTTGTCGGCACGGTGCGCGAATTGCCGCGCATGAGTGAAGTACTTCTGTGTCAGCGCACTCCCCGGCTCGACGTCGAAGCTCATCCACCCGAGAAGCAGTATCCCTTCGGCAATGGCGGAGAAAAGCGCCCGGCCGACCTGGTCGCTGTAGTCCGCCCGCGCCATCCGCCTGGCGTTGGCGATCAGGTGCTTAAGCAGCGCCTCGCGGTCGTGCCCGCCGCCGGTGCGGTTGTCCGCTTCCCTGAATCGCCCGATCTCCGCGCGAAAGCGCTGCACCGCGGGCATGTCAATACGCTGCTGCGTAGCGTGCTGAAATGGCACTTCGCCCGCGTTTGAGGTAACGGCCGAGGCTAGCCGGGCAACCTGCCAGTGGACAGGGCGGATCGACTGGTAGCGCAGCGGCGTTTCGTCAGCCAGATCCGCTTTCAACAGGGCGTGGAGTTCGTCGATTGTCGTCTTCCTAGCGACGGGACTCGCGCCTCGGGTCATACCTGGTCCCCTTCCCCGGGTTAGGCGTTCCACTCGGCCCGTGCGCGCCGCATCGCACTTGCCAAACAGCACGCGCCATTGACACACCCGGTTCGCGTACCTGGGAACACTTCATCGCTCCGTAAGAAATGCGAGAGATTCCAGGTTGTCAGGCTGGCCGCGCGAACGGAACTTTCACCGCGCCGTGTCGGGAAATCAGCGCACCGGTTCGGGTTTGGTCAGCCGTGCACTGTCTGCGCGGCGAGCTGGATGAACGCCGACTCCGTCGGCGAGCCGGGGGCGGCGCAGTAGGCGATAAGGCGCTGGCCTGTATTCGCGATGTGCAGGACCTGGCACTCGAAGTCGAGCCGCCCCACCTGGGGATGGTCGACGTGCTTGAGCATCGGCGCGCGGGCCTCCACCTCATACTCGGCCCACATCTCAGCGAACTGCGGGGAGAGGGCGAGCATCTCGCTGACGAGGCTCTCGATCTCGGGGTCTCCCGGGTAACGGGCGTAGTTGGACCGCAAGTCGGCGACCGTCGACCTGGTGAAGCTCAGGAAGTGCTCGTCGCTCCAGAGGAGATCGCCCGGGGACCGCAGGAACGTCCAGCGGATCATGTTGCGGTCCGCGTGTCCCTCCAGGTTTCCGATGAAGTGAATGGCGAGTGGGTTCCAGGCCAGGATGTTGTAGGCCGCGTCGACCACATAGGCAGGCGTGGTCGGCATGCTGTCCAAGAGGTTCCTGATGCCAGGCGTGATCTCGCGGCTCGGCCGGACCGGCTGCGGCGGGGCCTCGCCGGCCATCCGGAACAAGTAGTCCCGCTCGTCGGCGTTCAGCATGAGCGCGCGGGCCAGCGCGGAAAGCACCTGCCGGGACGGCTGCGGCCCGCGGCCTTGCTCCAGCCGGATGTAGTAGTCAATGGACATCCCGGCGAGCTGGGCCACCTCCTGGCGGCGCAACCCTGGCGTCCGCCGCCGGCCAACTTCGGGCAGCCCGACGTCTCGCGGAGTCAGCCGGGCCCGCCTGGTCCGCAAGAACGCCGCGAGCTCGGCGCGGTTCGCCGTGGTCACACTTCCATCTTGCCGCACGTTCGCGCAGGCAAGGTGGTACCGCGAGTCCCAGGCTCCGCCGGTCTCTCCCGGCTGCGCGGCGGCCGTCATAGCGTCCAGGTCATGACTGCGAAGATCGCCCTCATCACCGGGGCCAACAAGGGAATCGGATTCGAGACCGCGCGACAGCTCGGCGCGCAGGACATGACGGTGCTGGTCGGCGCGCGCAACACTGCACGCGGCCAGGAGGCGGAGCAGGCCCTGCGCGACGCTGGCGCGGACGCTCGCTTCGTCCGGCTCGACGTCACCGACGCCAAGTCCATCCAGCAGGCGGCCGAATGGATCGAGGCGACCTGCGGCCGCCTCGACGTCCTCGTCAACAACGCGGGCACGGCAAGCGTCACCCGCCAGGGCTTTCCGCCAAGCCAGTCGTCGCTGGAGGACATGCGGGCGGTGTACGAGATCAACGTCTTCGGCGTCGTCGCGGTGACGAACGCGATGCTGCCGTTGCTGAGCCGCGCACCCGCCGCGCGGATCGTGAACGTGTCGAGCGAGGTCGGCTCCATCACGGCGGAGAGCGATCCAGCCCACCCGCTCAGCCAGATGCCGGCCTCGGTGCCGTACCCGTCGTCCAAGGCGGCGCTCGACATGATCACCGTCATGTACGCCAAGGAACTGCGCGACACGCCGATCAAGGTCAACGCGGCCAACCCCGGGTACACCGCCACGGATTTCAACAACCACAGCGGGTTCCGGTCGGCCGCTGAAGGCGCGGAGCCAAGCGTGTACCTCGCGACCCTGCGAGACGACGGCCCGAACGGCATTCACTGGGGGTACGTCTGGACCACTGACGGCAGCGGCGGCTACGGCATCATCCCCTGGTAATGGCGTTAGACGACCGATGTCATGCCGCCATCGACGTAGATCACCTGGCCGGTGACGAAATCGGACGCGGGCGACGCGAGCCATACCGCCGGCCCGGCTAGGTCCTCTACCAGCCCCCAACGGCGCGCTGGCGTCCGGTTCTTTACCCACGCGTCGAATTCCGGGTCCGCGGTGAGCGGCTGGGTCATGTCCGTGCGTATGTAGCCGGGTGCCAGCCCGTTGACCTGCAGGCCCGCACTGCTCCACTCGGCCGCCATGGCCCGCGTGAGGTTGCGCAGGCCGCCCTTGGCGGCGGTGTAAGCCCCGATGGTGGGCCGGGCGAGTTCGGACTGAACTGAGCAGACGTTGATGATCTTGCCGCGGCCACGTTGAATCATCTGCCGTGCGACCGCTCGTCCCACCACAAAGGCGCTAGTGAGATCGGTGTCGATAATGGCACGCCAGTTTTCCACGGAGAGGTCAAGCAACGGCTTGCGTATCTGGATCCCGGCGTTATTCACCAGGATCTCAATAGGGCCGACGGCCGCCTCGCACTGTGCGACCGCATTCTCGATCGCTGCCTCATCCGTAACGTCGAAGGCGCACGCGCTCCATGATGCGGTCGGTATGCGACGACGCGCGGAGTCAAGCGCGTCAGCGAGGCGCGACTCGTCCCTGCCGTTAAGGATGACCGCGGCGCCGCTGCGCGCGAGGCCGTCGGCGATCGCCGACCCGATGCCACGCGAGGACCCGGTAACGAGGGCCACCCGCCCCGACAGATCGAAAGGAGAGGCCACTTCGTTCATGAAGAGCATCCTGGCACACGCAGCCACGCGACTCCCTGGCCCGTCACGGGCCTAAGCCGTATAACCATCTATGCACACACTTATCGGTAACTTCCCTAGTGACCACCTTTATCGGTATCGTCCCATGCTGTGAATGTCGGCGGATACCAGGGAGTGCGCGCCCAATCGTCGGGCGTCCGCGCGGCTGTCAACGCCCAGCTTGAGGAGATCAGCTTCCGGACGGGCCTGATCGGCGCAGCGATCGCGCTTGCCGCCCTCTTGGCCATCGCGGCGGCCGGGGTGTACGCGGCCACGGTGAGCCATGGCAGCCCGGCGGCCAACACCACGAGCGTGCGCAGCGCAGCCAGCGCACCCGCGAAGCTCCCGACAGCACCGACCGCCGCCGCTTCCGTGCCGCCGTCAACTCCGGCGCACCCGTCAGCAAGCCTCAAGCCGAAAGCCCAGCCGACCGCGCCTACGGCGGGAGCGCCCCCGCAATCAGCGGCCGCACCCCAACCCCAGACTCCAGCAAGCAGCGCGGGGTCGCAAAGCCAGCAGCTCGGCTCGCGAGACTACGGACACACGAACCCGCGCGGCTACGGCCCTTGGTCCGGCGGCCACCACTCACGGCACAGCAACTTCGGCTTCCCAGGCCCTTTCGGCAGAATGCCTTAGCACTAGCGCCGCTCAGGAGGCCTGGCCCGGGTGAACCCAGATCCAGCAGCAAGGCCGTAGCAGGTAGGGTTTTTCAAAACGGCAGGGACCGACAACCCAGCTGGAGGCGGCGCGTGAACCAGCAAGACCAGCAGGCCATCGACCAACTGTTTCAGCATCTGTACCAGGCCACGGCGCAGGCGGGTCCGCGTGACAGTGCCGCCGAGGCGCTGATCCAGCGCTATATAAAGCAGGCGCCACCCGGGCTGCTCTACCAAATGGCGCAGACGCTCGTCGCCCAGCAGCACACCCTCAACCAGCTGCGCGCGCAACAACAGCAAAACGGGGCGTCAGCCGGGTTCGGTCCGCCGCCGGGCGCGGGGTACCAGCAGGGTTACCGGCAGCCGCAGTATCAGCAACCGCAGTATCAGCAGCCGAACTACCAGTACCAGCAGCCCGGGCGGCAGGGCGGCGGCTTCCTGGCCGGCGCAGGGCAGCTCGCGCTCGGCATCGGCGGCGGCATCCTCGGCGCTGAGGTGCTCACTGACATCTTCAGCGGGGGCGACCTATTCGGCGGCGACCGCGGCCGCGAAGAATACGACGAGGGCTTCCGGGACGGGTTCGCGTCCGGCGACGACAACGGCGACCGAGACGACTACCAGGGCCAGGACCCGGGCGACTTCGACGACAACGGCGGCTTCGACGATTTCGGCGGAGACGACGGCATCTTCTAAGCGGTCAGCCGCGCTTTAGCCGATCAGGTCTGGTCTTGTACGATCCGGGCGTGGCTGACGCAGCAACGGAATGCATCTTCTGCCGGATAGCGGCAGGCGAAGAGCGGGCGTGGCGGGTCTACGAGACCGAGCACGCCGTCGCCATCCTGGACCGGTCCCCGTCCGTGCCCGGGCACACGCTCGTCCTCCCGCGTCGGCATGCCGCCGACATCTGGGATATCCGGCGGGAGGACGCGGGACGGCTCATGGAAGCGGTCCATGACGTCGCCGCCCTCCTTGAGGAACGCCTCAGCCCCGACGGCATGACGCTGTTCCAGGCCAACCGGCCGGCCGGCTGGCAGACCGTTTTCCACATCCACGTCCACCTCGTTCCCAGGCACAAGGGCGACCCGCTTAGGACGTCATGGACGCCCCAGCTAGCAGCCGAAGCAGACCTAGACGCAACCCTCAGCCGCCTCCAGCAGGCATTTGGCTAAGGTAGGCGGAGCTAGCGCACCCGGGGGCGAAGCGGGGCGAAAGGGACAGTTTCCCGGAGTTGGGGCTGCGGTTTCCACGGCTGACCCACGATCATGGCTGACCCACGATCATGGCTGGCCCGTCCCCCGGAGCCGGCTCGTCCCTCAGGAGGCGCGTTATAGCGCAGGGGCGAGGTCGGTGAGCTCTTCGCTCAGGGTCCACAGGCGGGCGGCCGCCTGGGGGTCTCGGGCTAGCGGGCTTGGCTGGGAGAGCCTTGACTTGACGAAGTAGCCGCCGCTGATGCTGCCCACCTCGGATGAGCTCGCCAGGTAGACCGAAGTCCGTGCGCCGGTCTCCGGGCCTGGCCGCAGGCGCAGCGCTAGCTGGACGGCTGCGCCGGGAAGCCCGGTGACGTCGCGGCCGAGGGCGGTGCGGACGAAGCCGGGATGGAGGCAGTTGGCAGTGACGCCGGTGCCTGCCAGGCGCCTCGCCAGCTCTGCCGTGAACAGCACGTTCAACAGCTTGGAGACGGCATAAGCCTGTCCCGGCGCGGTGCGCCCCCCGCGTGCCAGGTCATCCCAGGGGAGCGCCCGTACCTGCTTGTGGGCGGCGGATGCCACGGTGACCACCCGCGCGGGAGCGCTCTGTTCCAGCAGCCCGCGCAGCAGGTTGGTGAGCAGGAAAGGGCTCAGGTGGTTAGTCGCGAACGTGATCTCTAGCCCGTCGGCCGTCAGCTGCCGGTGCATTGAGATCACGCCTGCGTTGTTCACCAGCACATCGAGGCGGGGGCACCGGGCTTGCACTGATTCCGCGAGGCGGCGCACCTGGGCCAGGTTGGACAGGTCGGCGGTCATGATCTCGACTTGTGCGCCCGGCACCCGCTGGCGGATCTCAGCGGCGGCCGCATCACCCCGCGCCGCATCCCGGGCGACGATGGTCACGGCGGCGCCAAGCATGGCCAATTGCAGGGCCGTCTCCTTGCCGATCCCGCTCGTGGCACCAGTCACCAGGCACGTTTTGCCCGACAGCGAGCCCATGAGGCAGCCTCTCCGCTACTGGGTGGCCTGGCGCAGCGACCAGGTGGCGATTTCGGTGCGCGTGGAGTAGCCGAGCTTCGCCAGGATGCTGCGAACATGAGTTTCCACGGTGCGTTCGGACAGCACAAGCCGGTCGGCGATCTGCCTGTTGGACAGCGCGAGCGCGATGAGCGCGGCGACTTCGCATTCCCTGGGGGACAGCGGGCTGGCCGCCCGTGCCTGCGCGTCGATGCGGGCGAGCAGGGTGTCGGCGGCAGCCAACGGGCCTGGCAGGTCGAGGCGGCGGAATTCCGCGGCCGCCTCGGTGACCAGGGCGCGGGCCGCGCGCAGGTCACCGGGATCGTCCCTGGCCACCAGAGCTCCTGCTAGTCCCAGCCGGCTCAGGGCGAGGAACGGCCGGGCACCGATCCGGGCGTTCATCTCGATCGCGTCGGTGTGGCGGCGGATCGCCTCGTCCACCCGGCCGGTGGCCAGGGCGATGTCGCCGATGATCCGCTGCAGCGAGCCGCCGCAGAACACCACGCCTGAGCCGTCGCCCATATACGTCGGCGCGAGCCCGGACACCTGCTGGTAGACCCGGTCGGCGGTGTCCGCATCGTCAAGCTGCACGGCGGCGGTGCCGATGAAGATGAGCAGTGCCGCCCAGCGCGGCCCGACCTCGGCGGTGTCCGGCATGTACCGGAACTCCTCGAACGTGGCCCGCGCGAGGTCCCGGTCACCGCGCACCAGATGGAGGAGCGGGACGAAGACCCGCACGAGGGGAATGCGCGGCAGCTGGCCCATCATCTCCAGGATCACTTGGCTGTTCCCGCGGTCGTCCGCGCCGCGCAGCAGGATTAGCTGGGTGAGGAAGGCGTAGTACAGGCCGAGCGTGCTGACCGCGCCGGTCTGTAGCGCGACCGCGCGGGCGGCCTCATTGTGCTCGGCGGCCGCGCTGAGGTCGCCGAGCAGCGCGGCCCGGGTGGCCCGCAGCCGGTGCAGGTGCCACCAGGCGAGGCCGTGCTTACCGGAGGCAGCGAACTGCTCGATGCGCCCGAGTTCTTCGTCTACGGCGGCGAGGTCGCCCGCCTGGAACGCCGCGTCGACCAGCCAGACGTGGCTCCACAGTTCGGCGAGCGGCTGCCGGGCCTGGCGGGCGACCTGGCCCGCGCGGGTCGCGAGCGCATGACGCTCGGCCAGGAACTGCGGCGCGGACAGGGACAGGTGCCGCGCGTGCATGCCGTCGAGCAGCGCATCGGGGTCACCGCTGTCTTCAGCCAGCGCGAGGGCCTCGGCGGACAGCTCACGGGCGCGGATCCCGGCGCCGGTTTCCGCGGCGAAGATCGCTTGCCGGGCGCGTAGCCGCGCCCGCAGGGCGGTGTCGGCGGCTGGCACAGCGTCCAGCGCCTCGGCGCATAGTCGCTCGACGCCCATGGTGACGGCGGGATCGCCCATCCCGGTGATCACCAGCGCCGCGGCCGCGAGAACATCCGGGTGGTCGGCCTCCTGTGCCAGCCGAGCCGCCGCCTGGCAGTGCGTGAGGCTGGCTTCAATGTGCCCCGCGATGAACTCGGCCCGCGCTGCCGCAAGCGCTAGTTCGGCCCGCAGGGCGACCGGCTGCACAGTATCCGCCGAGGCGGCCCGCAGCGCCACCGCGGCGAAACGCGCCGCCTCGTCGTAGGCGAGCGACGCGGTCGCTGACTGGGCCGCCGCCTGGGCCCAGCGCATGCAGTGCGCCGCCCAGCCCGGCTGACCAGACCGCTCCCAATGCGTGGCGATCTGCCCAGCGCAAGCCGCCGTGCGCCCGGATTGCTCAAGCGCGCGGGCGGCCCGCTCGTGCAGTGCCAGCCGCCGTGACGGCGGTAGTTCGTCATAGACCGCGTCCCGGACCAAGGCGTGCGCGAACGACAGCCCCGCGACATCGGGACCGGCGGCCAGGACACGAAGCGTGGCGGCTTGGTCCAAAGCAGCGCCGACCTCGGCTGCGGACAGCCCCGAGATCTCGGCCAGGATCTGCGGATCTATCCGCTCACCAAGCACGCTCGCCGCGCCGAGCAGTTGCCGCGCGGAGTTGTCCAGCCCGTCCAAGCGGGCGAGCAGCAGCTGCCGCAGTTCGGGGAAATCACGCAGCCCGTCGTCGACCCCGGCTGGCCCGCGCTCTACCAGCATCCGCACGAACAGCGGGTTGCCCCCGGTCCGCGCCCGCAACCGGGCGGCGAGCTCATCCACGTCGGCGCCGCCCAGTTGCCGTAGCCACTGCGCGATATCCGGCCCCGACAGTCCGGTCAGCCGGATCAGCCGGGCGCTGTCGGCCCGCAGCAACGCCGGAAGCAAGCTGGCCAGCGGCTCGCCCGCGGACTCCCTGAAGGTCGCGGCGACGAGCAGCCTGCTGTGCGCGACTTCGGGCGCAAGGTGCCGTAGCAGCAGCAGTGAGGTCCGGTCCGCCCACTGCAGGTCTTCCAGGATGACGAGCAGCCCCCGCTCCGCCGCGGCCGCGGCAAGGGCCCGGCAGGCCGCCGCGAACATCGTGAACCGCGCGGACTCTGAGTGCGCCTCGGCCTGGGATCCGGCCGCAAACTCAGGCGCGCCATGGAGTGCGTCAGCCAGGGGACTGACCGACCGGGCTACTTCCTGCCACGGCCACAGCGGCGGCATGCC
>Ga0134126_10012097_pt1 | contig 10897 bp, 10 predicted proteins | sample KB31752_FD_96881 | JGI IMG/M metagenome (GOLD analysis project Ga0134126, IMG submission 96881) | Terrestrial soil microbial communities with excess Nitrogen fertilizer from Kellogg Biological Station, Michigan, USA - KB3-175-2 | ecosystem: Environmental > Terrestrial > Soil > Unclassified ...
ATGCACGAACAGCGGCATGTCGAGCCGCACCGCCTCGGCGAACAGCGGGTCGAAGGCCGGGTCGTCGAGCGTGCGGTCGAGCGTGTAGGCTGCGAGAAAGGCGGCCTTGAAGCCGAGATCCGTGCAGCGCTCGAGCTCGCCCGGCATGGAATCGGGATAGCCCGCCGGCAGCAGCGCCACCGGAAACAGGGCATCCTCGTGCCCCTTGATGAGCGACAGCGCCCAATCATTGTAGGCGCGGCACAAAGCGAGCCCGAGCGGGCCGCGCTGCATCACCGCCGGATCGATGGTGGTGGCGAACAGGATCTGGCGGTCGACGCCGATCTCGCGAAAGGCGGCGACGCGCTTGTCCATATCCATCGATTCCGCCTGGTAGCGGGCGATGCGCCCTTCCCAGCGCGCCGGATCGTAGAGCCCCTTGTGCGAATGGCTCTTCTCCGCCTGGGCCGGCCAGGGGCTCAAGGAATGCTCGAAACGCATCCGGTGATAGGCCCCCTCGTCGACGCGCTTGGGCGTCAGATGGGCGAACTCGCCGCTCAGCGCATAGACCTTGTCGAGGCAGAAATCCTCGCGCAGATGGGTGTCGGCGTCGATCAGCATGGGTCTTCTCCTGATGTCCTGTCCTGATGTCCTAGTGCGTGGCGAAGATCTCGCGCGCCCGCTTGATGATCGCCGGCGGCGTCTCGTACACCTTGTCGACCAGCTGATTGATCTCCTCGCCCGGCACATAGATGATCGACAGGCCGGCGCGCTCGCCGTCGGCGCGCAAGGCCGGATCGTTGGCGGCATCGCGATAGCCGGCGCGCAGCGCCGCGACGACCGGCGCCGGCACGCCCGGCGGCGCGATCGTCGGCCAGGCGAAGCTCTGGCCGACCAGCGCCAGCTGCAGGATCTGGCGCTGCTCGTCGGTCTTGGCGAAATCCATGATGAAGGGCGTGTCGGGCAGGTCGGGCGCCCTTTCCAGCGCCAGCTGCACGACCAGATTGATCTGCTTGTCGGTCAGCCACTGCATGCGCTCGGCCTTGAAGGCGCCCCACGACCAGAAGCGCCCCTCGACCTCGCCCTTCTCGATCGCCAGCACGACGGTGCTGCCGCCGCTATAGCCCGTGACGATCTTGATCTTGGTGCCGAACAGCGCGTTGAGCATATTGGGCAGCGCGCCGCTGTCGTCGGTGATGCCGGTCGCGCCGACGATCCATTGCGTCGTCGCCAGCTGGTCGAAACGCTTCACGGCGGCCGTGTGCCAGGCGACGCCGACCGCCACCTCTTTCGAGGTGGCGCCGATCCAATTGAATTTCCGCGCGTCGAAGGTGTTGGTCGCGGGGTCGATCAGCGGCCCGACGGCCAGCCCGCGGTTGAAGACGCCGAGCACGGTGCCGTCCTTGGGCGCCGCCGTATAGATGTAGAGCGCCGTCTTGAGGCTGCCGGCGCCCGGCGCGTTCTCGACGATGACGCTGGGATTGCCCGGCAGATGCTTGCCGAGATGGCGCGCCATCAGCCGCGCATGCTGGTCGTAGAGCCCGCCGGGGGCCGCCCCCACCGTGATGCGGATGGTCTTGCTCTTGAAGTAGTCGGCCGGCAGGTCGGCGGCGCGGACAGGGAGCGCGAAAGCACAGCAGGCGAGGATGACCGCAGCGAGCAGGCTTCTCATGATGCCCTCCTCCGTCACACGGGAATCTTCTGGTTGAGCAGCTCCTCCATCCGCGACTTGACGCCGTGCTTCGCGAGCTCGGCGAGATAGATGCGGTGGATACGCGGATCCTGATCCTCATACTCGACCTGCCGGCCGCCCAGCTTCACCGACACGTCGAGCCCCATCTTGATGCGCCGCTTCTCCTCCGAGAAGGGATAGCGGCCGCTGCCATAGGCCGTCGCCAGATAGCGCACCGGATCGGCTGCCGTGTTGAAATGCTGGTGCAGGATCATGTCGGTGGGCGCGAAAATGCAGCCCTCGTGCCAGTCGTAGCGCAGGAAATCCTCGTCGCCCTCGTACCAGAACAGGCTGTAGCCGGTGCCGCGCACGATGCAGACATGATAGTCGGTGCCGTGCCGATGCGCCTTCTTGTAGGTGCCGACCGGCATTTCCGAGCAATGCGCGTGCATGGTGCCCTCGGCCATGCTGAACACCATGTTGCCGGCGCCGGCGCCGCGCGAGCTCATGCGCGGCAGATCGAAGCTGCCGAGGTCGCGAATGAAATTGCTCTCCCACATGGCGCGGCCGCCATAGGCCGGCACAAACTCGCCCTCGCCGGCGAAATAGCCGCCCGGCCCCTCGCGTTCGGCAAAGTGCTCGCCATTGTCGAAGATGAAGCGCTCGTTGCGGAAGGCGTTCATCATCATCGGCAGGTTGTTGGTCGAGGCGAGCCGCGCCGGCGCCGAGCCCGAGCCGTTGAACAGCCGGTAGGGCGCATTCAGCGGCAGCGCGAACAGGCTGCGCGGCCCCCATTCGAAACTGTGCTTGCGGCCGGCCGCATCCTCGAGCTCGGTCGAGCCGTAGCCCTGCAGCACATAGAAGACCTCCTCGTAGAGATGCTTCTGCGGCGCGCTCTTGCCGCTCGGCGCAATCTCGACGACGAAGACCGACACCAGATCGCCGCGGCCCTTCAGATGCGCAAAGCCGCCGCGGCCCCCGAGACGCTTCCAGGGCGCCGTCTCCAGAGCGTTGAGATCGATGCAGAAATCCTCGGTGAGCGGCAGCCCCTCGGCGGCGCACCAATCGAGATAGGGATCGACGAAGAAGCGTTTGTCGGCGGTGATGTGCGGCAGCGTATCGGACATGTGTTCCTAATCCAGATCACACTTCAAAAAATCCCCCTCTCCCCCTTGGGGGAGAGGGCCGGGGTGAGGGGGTCGATCATGCCGCGCTGTGGGTCGCATGTGCGGCCTCGAATCACCCGAAGCGCCTTCGCTGTGTCTCTGCGACCCCCTCACCCTACCCTCTCCCCCAAGGGGGAGAGGGGTTTTTTAGGAAAGGGGGAGAGGGTTTTTTAAAAAGGCGGGCGAAGCGGAAAAGAGCTACGCATTGACATCCACCACCAGCCGTCCGCGTACCCCGCCGGTCAGGATGCGCGTTGCCGCCTCGACGACGCCGGCGAGCGGCACCATCTCGGTCATCGCCGCCAGCTTGGCCTTCGGCAGCACCGTCGCGAGGCGCCGCCAGGCTTCGACGCGCAAGGGCAGCGGCGCCATCACCGAATCGATGCCGAGCAGATTGACGCCGCGGATGATGAAGGGAATGACCGTCGTCGGCAGGTCATTGCCGGCGGCCAGGCCGCAGGCCGCGACCGAGCCGCGATATTTGATCTGCGTCAGCAGATTGGCGAGGGTGGTGCTGCCGACGGTGTCGATGCCGCCGGCGAAGCGCTCGGAGGCGAGCAGCCGCTTCGGCGCCTCGGCGAGCTCGGCGCGATCGACGATCGTCCCGGCGCCGAGCGCGCGCAGATAGGGATGCGTCTCGGGCCGGCCGGTCGAGGCCGCCACCGTGTGACCGAGGGCGGCGAGCAGTGCCACGGCGACGCTGCCGACGCCGCCCGCCGCGCCGGTCACCAGGATCTCGCCCGAATCGGGACCGATGCCGTGCTGCTCGAGCGCCATCACCGCCAGCATGGCGGTGTAGCCGGCGGTGCCGATCGCCATCGCCTCCTTGGTCGAGAGCCCGTCGGGCAGCCGCACCAGCCATTCCGGCTTGACGCGCGCCTTCTGGGCATAGCCGCCCCATTGCACCTCGCCGACCCGCCAGCCATTGAGGATGACCTTGTCGCCCGGCTTGAACTTGCCGCTCCTGGCACTCTCGACCGTGCCGGCGAAATCGACGCCGGGCACATGCGGGTAGCGCTTCACCAGCCCGCCGAGGCCGCCGAGGATGAGCCCGTCCTTGTAGTTCAGCGTCGAATAGTCGATCGCGACGGTGACGTCGCCCTCGGGCAGCTGCTCCTCGCCGACCTCGCGGATCGCGGCGGTGACGCCCTTTTCGGCCTGCTCGACCAGGATCGCCTTGAAGCTCATTCCATCGCCTGCGTCATGGCGCGGTCAGCTTGGCGAGGCGGTTGCCGAGCTCGGCCGGCGTCGCCGCGACCGCAGCGACGATCTTCTGCGCCGCCTCGCCGGGCATGAGGTTGAAATCGAGCTTCGAGCGCTTGGAATCTTCGATGAAACCCTGGTCCTGGCCGAGCGCCATGAAGGCCTGGCGCAGCGCCGCGACGCGCTCGGCCGGCACGCCGGGCGGCGCCACGATGGGCCGCGGCATGGCGTCCTGCGCCGCATAGAGCCGCATCACTTGGCGGTCGGCCTCGCTTTTGATGTAGTCCATGGTGAAGGGGACCTTGGGCAGGTCGGCCAGGCGCTCGAGCCCGTTCTGGTTCAAGATCACGATGTCGCCGCGCGCGATCTGGTCGGCCTTGAGCTTGCGCATGTCCTCCCAGGACGCGTAGGCGATGCCTTCGATCTCGCCGCGCTCCATGGCCAGGAAGAGCTCGCCGGAGCTGCGATAGCCGCCGACGATCTTGAATTTGGCGCCGATCAGCCCGTTGAGCAGCCGCGCCAGCGTCTCATGCGTCGAGGCCGGCCCGTCGCCGCCGACGATCAGCTCGTGCTTCAGCACATCGTCGAGGCTCTTGGCCGGCGCCGCGCCGGAGGCGATCGAGACCGAGGTCTCCGAGGTGACGTTGCCGATCCAGTTGAATTTCTCGGCATCGTAGCGCACGCCCGGCATGTCCATGAGCTTCGCCACCATGGCGCCGCGGCGTATGAGGCCGAGCTGCGTGCCGTCCTTCGCCGCCACGCTGTAGAGATGGTTGACCGCCTGCAAGCCGCCGGCGCCGGGCATGTTCTGCACGATCATCGTCGGCTTGCCGGGCAGCAGCGCGCCGAGATGGCGCGCCACCAGCCGGCCATAGAGATCGTATCCGCCCTCGCCCGAGGCGACGATCAGGCTGATCGTCTTGCCGGCATAGAAGTCGGCCACCGGATCGGCCAGCGCCGGTCCGGCGAGGAGCAGCGCCGCTGCCAATATCACGGGCCGCATCAGTGGGCCGCCGCCATCTTGGGATGTGCCTCGAGCGGCGTCACCCGCTTGCGCAGCCAGTCCGCCACGATCCCGGCGATCTGGAGATTGTTCTTCTCCAGCATGAAGAAATGGCCGTTGCCATGCACGCCGAGATCGGCGACGCGCACGAAATCGTTGGCGACACCGGCTTGGCGGAGGAACAGCGAGGCGCAACGCGCCATCGGCGCGTCGAAGGAGGCTTCCATCGACATGAGCAGGACGGGGATGCCCTTGAGCGACGTCAGCTGGCGCGCCGGCTCCTGTTGCAGCCAGCAGCGCACCTCGCCGGGACCCGCGGCCTTGTCCTGCTGGCGAATGGCGATCTCCTTGGGATCCTTCACCGGCGGCGAGAATTGCATCGGCGTCCGCGTCAGCCCCCAGGGCTTGCTCATGGAGCCGTTCTCGAACCAGTCGGGGGCGCCGACGAACTTGTAGTCGCCGAACGCCGAGGAGCCCGCCTCGACAGCGAGGATGGCGCGCACCAGGTGAGGCCGCGCATTGGCCGCCGCCCAGACATACATGCCCGATTGCGAATGCGGCTCGAGGATGGCCGGGCCGATTCTGTCGAGCAGCGCCACGATGGCGTCGCGGTTGAAGACCTCGCGCGCCGTGCGGTCGTCCCAGTCGGGATGCATCTCGGCGGCGAACTGGTCGAACACCGGATCGCCGATGCGGCCGGTGCCGGGCCATTGCGTGTGCAGATGCGCCTGCGGGAACTTGTTGTCCTCCTCGACCGCGACGAACTCGTGCTCGACGAATTCCGACGCCTTCACCAGATGCTTGCCGTAGACGTTGTCGACCCAGGGCGAGCGGCCGCGCCCGACCTGGTCCATGACATAGACGGCATAGCCATGCGCCAGGAAATATTGCGCCCAGCCGTCGCGGCCGTCGGGCGTGCCGGTGAAGCTTTCGCCGGCGGCGCAGCAGCCATGAATCATGACGATCGGGAAGGGATGCAGCCGCTTCTTCGGAATCTGATATTCGACATAGGCTTGGCCGGCCCAGATCTTGTCCTTGCCCTCGCCGACATAGTGGCCGCCGACATAGAAATGGCCCTGCTTGGCGATGGTGAGCGGGCCGACCGAAGTGGCGTAGCCCTTCTCCTTGTGCGGCGCCGCCGCCGCCGGCGCGGCGGCGAGGGCTGCGAGCAGTGCCAGGCCCGCGAGACGTCCGACCATGAGCTTCATGATCCCCTCCCTGTTCAGCGTGAAGCCGGCTTGCCGGCGGCATGCGCCGGCAAGGCCGTGTTGAGCCAGCGTGCGATCAGCGCCGCGATCTGCAGATTGTTCTTCTCGAGCATCATCATATGGCCGTTGCCATGGATGCCGCGCTGCTCGAGCCGCACATAGTCCACCTTGACGCCGGCCTGGCGCAGGAAGGCGGCGTTGCAATGGTCCCAGGGCGCGTGGAAGGAGGCCTCGGCCGTGACCATGAGCTGCGGCACGCGCTTCAGATTGACGAGCTCGTGCGGCCTGCCCGCCTGCAGCCAGCAGCGCACCAGGCCGGGCCCGTCAGCCTTGTCCTGCTGCGCGATCGACAGCTCCTTGGGATCGCTCACCGCCGGCGCGTACTGCACCGGCGTGCGGGTCAGCCCCCATGGCTTGCCCAAGGGGCCGTTCTTGAACCAGTCGGGCGCGCCGATGAGGTCGATGCCGTAGAAGGGCGGGCCGCCCGGCTCGATGCCGACGATGGCCTTTACCAGGGCCGGCCGCGCATCGGCGATGACGAGGCCGAAGGCGCCGCTCTGCGAATGGGTCATCAGGATGGCGGGCCCGATCTTGTCGAGCAGCGCCGCGCCGGCCTCGCGGTTGAGCGTCTCGAGCAGGGTCGCGTCGAGGAGATCGGGCAGCTGCTCGGCCTCGAACTGGTCGAAGGCGGCATCGCCGATTACGCCGGTGCCGGGCCATTGCGTGTGCAGATGCGCCTGCGGCCACAGGGCGCGTCGCTCGGGCGCGGTGAACTGGTCCTGGATGATCTTGGCGGGCTTCAGCGCGTTCTTGCCATAGGCGCCGGCGACGAAAGCCGAGCGGCCGCGGCCCGGCTGGTCGGCGATGTACACCGCATAGCCCTGCGCCAGGAAATATTGCGCCCAACCGTCGCGCCCGTCCGGCGTGCCCGTGAAGTTGGAACCGCTCTGGCCGCCGCCTTCGATCATCACGATCGGATAGGGATGCCGGCGCTTCTTCGGGATCTGATATTCGACATAGATCTGGCCGGCCGTGAACTGGCCGTCCGGCAGATCGACATAATGGCCGCCGACGAAGAAATAGCCTTGCTTGGCGATGAGCAGTGGCCCCACCCCTTCGGCGCGTGCCGGCGCACCGACGGCGCAGCAGGCGAGCAGGGCGATCAAAGCGATCAGGCCGCGACGGCATGCGGTCATGCGGTTCCTCCCCCGGCTCGGCCGGCGTTTTCGCTATGTTGGCGCATCTCGCGATCAGCGGCTAGCTTTCGCCGCATGGCCGCCCCAATCCCCATGATCGAGAAGCGTCTCGCCGAGCTGAAGCAGGTCGAGCAGGGCCTCGCCGCCCTGCGCGCCGGCCGACATGACGAGGCGCTGGCCGCCTTCACCGCGGCGCTCGCCCTCAACCCCAGCCCCGACAAGCTCGATCTCATCGCGCGCTGCCATCACCGCGCCGGCCGCATCGATCAGGCGATCCTTTGGTACGAGCGGCTGGTCGGCGATGCCGCAAAAGCCGGCAGCCGCCTCGCCGCCGGCGAGCGCGGCCTATGCGACGCGCTGCGCGATGCCGGCCGCCTGCAGCAGGCGGACGAGGTCGCCGGGCGGCTGCTGGCGCGCTTCGACACCGCACCCGCCGCCATCGCGACGGCGCTGCTGCAGGCCGACATGCCGCTGCCCTATGCCGGCTGGATGCGCATCTTCGACAAGGGGAGGCTGGCCGAGACGCTGGCCGCCTATGCCAAGGCGCATCCTGCGTCGGAGATCTTCTGGCCGGAGAGCTTCCTGCTGCCGGGCGATGCCGACCGTCTCGCCGCCGCGTCCGCGCAGCCGGGCGCGCTGTTCATCGTGAAGCCGACAGCACGCTCGGGCGGCAAGGGCATCGCCCTCACCCGCCGGCCGCCGCCGCGCGTCGCGGCGCCGTCGCTGGTGCAGCGCTATATCGACAACCCCCATCTGATCGAGGGCAAGAAAGGCCACATCCGGCTCTATCTGCTGGTCGGCACGGGCGAGACGCCGCGCGCCTATCTTTATCGCGAGGGCATCCTGCGCATCGCGCCCGAGGCTTACGCGACCGACGATGCGTCGCTGCCGCGCATGGCGAGGCATGTCACCAACACGGCGCTGCATCGCACCCATCCGGACCTCGTCATCTCCGACGATCCGCAGGCCGAGGATGTCGGCAATGTGCGCAGCCTGTCGGCGCTGCTGCGGCGGCTCGAGCGCGAAGGCATCGGCGCCGAGGCGAGCTGGCGCCGGCTGGCGCTGCTCGCGCGCCGCCTGCTCGACATCCTGGCGGAGGCCGGCCTGTTCCGCGATCACGCGCGGGAGCATGCCGCGCATTGCTTTCCGCCGCTGCTGTTCGGCCTCGACCTGCTGCTCGATGCGAGCGGACGCCCCTGGCTGATCGAGTGCCAGCGCAGCCCGGCGATCGAAGGCGGCGCCCTGGTCAACCGCATCAATGCCGAGCTCTTCCAGACCGCCTTCCCCTTCATGGTGCAGCGGCTGCCGGCGGGCGATCGCGAGGCCGGGCTCGAGGCCCTCGAGGGGGCCGGCAAGCTCGGCCTTTTCGAGCGGCTTCTGTAAGAATGGCTCGCAACAACTTGACCTTCCCAAGTCTCGGAGATAGGACAGAAACGAGTATTTCAGGAGGAGCAGGGCATGTCGGCTCACGGGCACTCGCACGGCGCGCATGATTGGAGCGACAAGGAGTATGTGGCGGAATGGATCGCCAAGGATGAGGGCCGCGGCGAGCGGCGCCAGCTGCTCGACAGCATGCTGGCCGCGGCGCCCTTTGCGAAGGACGCCGCCATCACGGTGCTCGATGTCGGGGGCGGCAACGGCCGCGTCACCGACGCCGTGCTGCGCGCCTTCCCCAATGCCAGGGTGACCCTGCAGGATTTCTCGCAGCCCATGCTCGACCAGGCGAAGCAGCGTTTCGCCGCCAAGGCGGGGCAGATGAGCTATGTGGCGGCCGACCTCACCGAGGCCGGCTGGGAGAAGAAGGTGGGCGGCCCCTTCGACCTCGCCGTCTCCGGGATCGCCATCCACAATCTGCGAGAGCTGCCGGCCATCGCCGCCGTCTACAAGGCGGTGCGCGCGGTCATGAAGCCGGGCGGCTGCTTCATCGATTGCGACCATTTCGACCGCATCGGCGGCAACGAGGTGCACAAGGAGGCCTTCCGCAAGGCTGGCTTCGCCAAGGTCGAGCTGGTCGGCCCGGACGGCCATCCGAGCACGCTGAAAGCCAGCGTCTGACAGCCGGCGCCGGATGAGCCGGGCTCAGCTCAAAGGCTGAGTCGGGAACTCAATCCAGGCCCGCAAAGGCCTATTTTTATTGGGTTTCTGTTGAGAAGAAAGCCGCCGGGCGTAACGCTCCGGCGGCTTTCAAGCGGGCCCGCATCGGTGAATGCGGGCCCATCTATTCGCGCGCTCAGCAAAAAGGCGCGGAACGCGCAGGCAAGCTCAGCTACGCAGCAGCCTTCTTGGCAGCCGCCTTCTTCTTCTTTCTGCGAGTGCTCTTCCGCTTGGCAGGCGCCTTGCGGGCCGAGGACTTCTTGGCCTTGCGCTTGGCGGCTTTCCGCTTGGCCGGCGCCTTGCGGGCCGAGGCCTTCTTGGCGGTCTTCCGCTTCGCGGTCTTCCGCTTGGCGGATTTCTTCTTAGCTACAGCCATATCCCCTCCTTGGGGTTATCAGTTTTCGCAACGGCGTCCGTCAACAGGCCCTAGTGATTCGACACGAACGCCGCCGATGCTTATAGCACGGGTCAACGATACTACCAATAGTGTGAATCAGGATTTGTTCGTGGCAGCCTTAGTCGAGCCTTGAAACGGCCCGCGCAAGGCGCCCCGCCAACTCCCGGAATCCGGCCGCCGCGCGCCCCTGAATCAGCGCGAGTCGGTGCCAAATCACGGCCGAGTCGCCTGCTCGCGCGCCGCAAGGTCAGCAGCGCGCCGAGCAAGCAGAATCAAGTAAAAACGCGCACTCCGATACCCTCTTTGCCGGCTTGTCTGACGCCTAGACTCGTCAAGCCTCAATGCGCACCGGCCGATGCGAGTCCGCCGCCACCGCCCGCCCGGCGACGGCCGGATTCGGACTGTTGCAATTGAGCGACAGGTACCGGTGATTCTGCATGGCGGCGGACGGCGCCGCCGGTCCGTGCGGCCGTCGCCGTCGGAACCCGCCTTGCGCCGCCTCGTTAGGTCGAGGACAGCCAGCAAGGCAGGTGATGGATCACATCGAGCAGGAATCGACCGAGCTCAGCGCGCTTTTCTTGCGCTACTACGCATTGCTGCGCGCCTCCACCGATGCCGAGACCCGGATCGTGGTGAGCAACCTGATCCATGCCCTCGAGGCGCGACTGGCCCAGCTCGGCGTCGTGCCGCCGCCCCGCACCCCGCGCCCCGCCGCCGGCCTGCTGCTCGGCAGCGAGCCGCACGACTAGACGCAACCGTCCGCTCCGGGAAGGCGTTCCCAGGCTCGCATGAGCAGCGGATCTGGCGACCACATCATCGCGCAATCCTCCTGGACACCGAGCGCCCGGCGCGACGAGGTCATCGCCGCCGCCGAGCGGCGCTACGGCGAGGCCCATGCGCATTGGCTGGCGACGATTCAGGCAAGCCTCGACGGCATGCGGCCCGTCGATCTCCTGCACAGCGAGGAAGGCTGCGTCCG
>Ga0134126_10012098_pt1 | contig 10896 bp, 9 predicted proteins | sample KB31752_FD_96881 | JGI IMG/M metagenome (GOLD analysis project Ga0134126, IMG submission 96881) | Terrestrial soil microbial communities with excess Nitrogen fertilizer from Kellogg Biological Station, Michigan, USA - KB3-175-2 | ecosystem: Environmental > Terrestrial > Soil > Unclassified ...
AGTGGCTGAGATCAAAAAGGAACTGAAAGCCAAGCTGCCTGAAGGCGACGAGGCGGCAGCAGACAAGCTCGAGAACTATTACGAAGTACTGCGCGAGCGGCTCTTCCGCGAGCAGGTCACGAAGGATCGCCTCCGTCCTGATCGGCGTAAGTTCGACGAGATCCGTCCGATCACGATTGAGACCGGCGCGCTTCCGCGTACGCATGGTTCGGCGATCTTTACGCGCGGTGAGACGCAGGCATTGGTAACCACGACGCTCGGAACTTCAGAAGACGTGCAGCGCCTGGAGAACTTCGAAGGCGAGAAGAAAAAGAACTTCATGCTGCACTACAACTTCCCGCCATTCTCGGTTGGCGAGACCGGACGCATGACCGGCGTCGGTCGTCGCGAGGTCGGCCACGGAGCGCTCGCCGAACGCGCGATTACTGCGATCCTGCCAGATGAGACGGCATGGCCATACACGATGCGCGTAGTTTCAGACATTCTCGAATCGAACGGATCGTCGTCGATGGCTTCTGTTTGCGGAGCTGCCCTTTCGCTCATGGATGCTGGGGTTCCCATCAAAGCTCCGGTAGCGGGGATCGCAATGGGTCTGGTGAAAGAAGGCGACGATTATTCCATCCTTACGGACATTGCCGGAGCCGAAGATCACTATGGCGACATGGATTTCAAGTCGCCGGCACACGGCAGGGAATTACCGCGCTGCAGATGGATATCAAGATCTCCGGCATTACTGGAAAGATCATGCGCGAAGCGCTGGAACAGGCGCGCGAGGGCAGGCTCTTCATTCTGGACAAAATGCAGGAGGCTCTGCCGGAAGCACGCACTGCCGTCTCGAAATTTGCGCCGCGTATTCACACGCTGCAAATTCCTGTCGATAAGATTCGCGATCTCATCGGCCCCGGAGGCAAGGTGATTCGCGGCATCGTCGAACAGACTGGTGTGAAGATCGACGTCGAAGACTCGGGCCGCGTGAATGTTGCATCCAGCGATGAAGCTGCGATGAGCAAAGCGCTGCAGATTATCGGTGACATTACGGCAACTCCCGAAGTGGGAAAGACCTACCTCGGCAAAGTTGTACGCCTTGCCGACTTCGGGGCATTCGTCGAGCTCTTCCCCGGAACCGACGGACTGTTACATATCAGCGAGATTGCTGAGCATCGCATTAAAGACGTTCGCGACGAACTGCATGAAGGCGATCAGATCCTGGTGAAGGTTCTGGCGATCGAAGGCAACCGCATTAAGCTATCGCGCAAGGCGATCCTCAGAGAGCAACGCGCGAAGATGGCCGGACAGGCTGGCGGCGCCGCTCCGGCGAGCCACGAAGGCGACGGACATCATCCTGAGCACGTGAGCCCCAATGGTGGTGGCGAGAGCATCACCATCGAAGGCGGAGCCGACCTCACAGAAGACGAAGGAGAACCAAACTTCAATCGCGCGGAAGGCGAGCCCACCCACGCCGGACAAGGCGGCGGAGGTGGTGGCCAAGGTCGTCGCGAAGGTGGAGGCGGGCGTGGCGGCAGAGGACGCCGACATCATCGTCGCGGGGGACCTCGCGGCGGAGGTGGCGGAGGCGGTCGGCACTAACTGAAAGTAGGAGAAATTGAGCAAAAGGAGACGTGAGTCTCCTTTTGCTTCTAGCGTGGAGCTGGCCGCCCTCGGCCGGGTTTTGCTTCCTTTCTGGAAAGCGCTTTCGGTTTCAACTCTCGTTTCTTTCGTCATGCCCCAGCTTCTGTGAGTCTCCACCAAACACCCGGCCCGAGGGCGGCCGGCTCCACGTTGTTTACGCACGGTGAATGCTCCACTTAGCACTCAGGTATGCTTGAGCGCGCATGGCTCTTTCGGTGGTGATCATCACCAAGGATGAAGAAGCGAACATCGCTCGCACACTGGACAGCGTGCAATGGGCTGACGAACGGATCGTCGTCGATTCTGGATCGACGGATCGTACGCTCGAAATTGCGAGACAACATGGGGCCAGAGTTTTCGAAGAACAATGGAAGGGTTATGCCGGGCAGAAGAACTCTGCAATCGCGAAGGCAAGCCAGGATTGGGTTCTGTCGCTGGATGCTGATGAGCAGGTTTCGGCAGACCTGGCCGAGAACGTTAGCCGCATAACCAACGCGGGCGGATCCACACCGATCAATGGATACTTCATCGCACGTCGAAATTTCTTTTTAGGCCGCTGGATTCGTCACGGCGGCTTTTATCCCGATAGAAAGTTACGTGTATTCCGGCGTGGTACAGGTGAGTTCGTCGAGCGCGCTGTGCACGAAACCATGCGCGTGAACGGCCCGACAGCAACACTCAACGGCGATCTCATCCACCATGCTTATCCCACCCTCGCTGGATACATTGAGACTATGAATCGATATTCGACGCTCGCAGCCGAGGTGTTGATACGTGAACGTCGCGTCAGAAGCTCACTGGTCTGGTTCTTCGTGAACGTACGTCTGCGGCCAGTGCTGAACTTTGTCTGGAATTATTTTTTTCGCGGCGGATTTCTCGATGGCCGCGAAGGCTTTCTCCTGCACTGGTATCACAATGTGTACGTAAGCTGGAAATACGCGAAGGCGTGGGAGATGTCTCGTCAACAGCAGCGGATTTCTTTGTGACCTCGCGTGTTGATCATCGTGACCTCCCTGTTCGCAGTTCAGGCAAACGAAAAGGCCGCCCGGCAATAGGCGGCCTTCTCTTTCAAGGGAGAATAGTTCCAACGGAGGCAAAGCCATCAGAACTTTCTGGACGAAATCTTATGGTTGACGGCGGGGGGTGTCAAGCGATTTTTCCAGAGCAAATCCCTTATTAATCAATAACTTACAAAAATTGTTCCCAAAACGGAAATGTGACACTAGATGGCGCAATTTTTCCACCGAAGCGGCCAATCTATCCTATTTTCAGGAACTTAAGCCGATTTTTGGCTCAATCATTCAGATTGAGGGTGATCACGCTGGTGTCCTCCGGGCGGTCGACGAACCTGTCGGGATAAAAGCGTTTGAGCAACACGCGCAGACCACCGTAGGCAATGCCAAATGCAATTGCGACCGCCAGAATGATTCCCACCAGCGCGAACACCGCGACGATCAAATTTCCGATGTTGTCCTTCTTCGACAGATACGTTGGTTCGTTGTAGGTGACCTCTGCTTCGTAGTTCACGGAGGCCAGCAATGATTGTGCGTCGGCTTTCGACGCACCACTGACGATTGCTAAAAGCGGACCGCTACGTTTGATCTGGAAGTCCCCTGCACTTTGCTGCAATGCGGCCCGATTCTGCTCGATTGCGCGCAGCTGTGTGCCCGCAATCTGCGGCGTCGGATACGAGATGAGAGTGAGCCGCGCATTCCCTTCATCGGTCCGGTAGAGAGCAGTAATAATCTCGGGGCTCTTCGCGAAATCGATTGCTGAAGGTGGGAGGGCGGCTCCGGAAGCATCGTATGATTTTGGTCCAACAGCGAACTTCACTGAATGCTGCATGAACTGCTGCTCAGGCAGCCACCGCGGCAATCCAGGCGGCTGTCCCAGATTGGACGCAGGCGCTGGCAGATCGCCAGCTAGCTCGCGCATCTCCGCCGCCGACATCGCGTTCACACGATCGAATTTCGCTTCGATCACGATATTGCCCTGCATGAATAAAACGCGATCGCCGGCCGATTCGGCATGCCGGCCAATCTCTTCGGTCTGCATTCCTGGCTGGCTGTACAGCGTGTATGCGCCATATGCGCCGGTTGCGTCGATAAATCGAGCAGCGCGAACCGTCAGCTTGCGATCCCCATCTTTCGCATAGGCAGAAGATTCGACATCCGTGAAGCCGTACTCTTTCAGGACCGCGGCATTGCTCGCATCAGCATCGGCAGGATTAGTGCTGGTCTTGACGGAAGATGTGTCCTGCTGCCATCCAGCAAATGCTTTGGGAAGAATCTCAGAGTCGGCCGCGGCGAACGTAGAAGCAAGCAGCAGAAGTGGCGCGAGAAGTTTGACGAAAAATTGCATGAAACCTGAGTCGAAGGGAAAGAGCCGCTGAACCCAGTTTATTAGACACCGCGAAGAGAAGCGAGGATTCGGAACAGCAGCTTCTAAGCTGCTCAGCTCCTCAGCTTCTGAGCATTTCATGGCGATCCGCCAGCGGGGAATTCCTCACGACGGATCTGGGGGATTCAACATGGAGGGCAACGGAGTACACGAAGGATTCTCCGGTATGTCAGCTTAGAAGCTCAGCAGCTTAGAAGCTAAGAAGCTCCTTTACTGCCCTGCTGCCGCAGGCTCTTTCGCGCTTGCGACCTTAACTCCGCTTAGTCCTTGCGCGTATCGAGCTACTCCGCGGTAGAGCGATTCGGCGATGCGCTGGCGGTACTCGGGCGTGCGCAGCTTGCGTTCGTCTTTGGGATTGCTGACGAAGGAAATTTCCGCGAGGATCGATGGCATATTGGCGCCGATCAACACGATGAATGGAGCTTTCTTCACTCCGCGATCCTTCACTCCAGGGTTCTTGGCTGCTTCGCCTGCATAGAGTGATTTCTGCACAGTAGCGGCGAACTCGCGCGATTCATCGATCTTTTCTTTCAGCGCGATTTTCTTCACCAGATCCTGCAGGTCGTGGACCGAAGTCTCGGAAACGGCATTTTCGCGCGCAGCGACCTCCAGCGCCCCGCGAGAACGCGTGAAGTTCAGATAATAGGTTTCCACGCCTCGCGCGGCAGGATCAGGGCTGGAGTTTGCGTGAATGGAGATGAACAGATCAGCCTGATTCTGATTGGCGATTGCGGTGCGCGTTTCCAGGGGAATGAAGGTGTCGTCCTTACGCGTGTACACCACATCGGCGCCGAGCTTATCTTCGAGCAGCTTGCCCAGGCGAAGCGCCACGTCAAGAACGAGGTCTTTCTCGAGCAGGCCATTAGGACCGATGGTACCGGTGTCGTGCCCTCCATGTCCGGCATCGACCACGATCCGGCCGATCTTCAGACCGAGCGCACGAATAAGCGAAAGATCGCCATCGGCTGTCGGCGCGGCTTCATGCACGTTCGCCAGCGTTGCTGGCGATTTATGTTTTCCCTTTTTGGATTGCGCCTTCTTCGCCGTCGCAACTTCGATGGAATCTGTCTTCTTCCCTGGCTCGCGCTTCGCCACTGTTTCGACCACTGGTCCACTCGTGGGCTTGCTCGTGGCCTTGACCTGCTGCGGGTCATCGCTCAAGGAAGCGATTTCCGAGACGTCGAGATCCGAGGTTTGCAGCGGTACTTCAGCTCGAGGGCCGAGTGGCGGCTTTTTCGCTTGCGCGGTTTCGGCTTGCGCTGTGTCGGCAGTGTTTGAAGCCGCAGCAGGTTCTTTCTTTGCCGAGATCGTTCTGCTTTGACCTTTCGCAGACCGCGACTGCGGCACGCCGGTCAAAGAATTGGAATTCTCGTCAGAATCGGACTCCTGCGCCTTGGCAGTTCGTGTTTGCGCTGCCGGCTTTCTGCCGTGAACGTCGATAATCAGCCGATACGGATTCGGCAGTAAGAAAGCGGAGTATTCGGCGAGATTATCAACTTCGAGCACCACCCGCGCCATGTTCGGCTTGTACTGCGCTACGCGGACTTTCTTTAGCAGACCATCGTGGATGTCATAGCTCTTGCCCATCAATTCAGAGGCCAGGCGGCTGCCGTACAGGTCAAAGTAAATTCGGTCTGGCGAGGGGACGCGTCCCGCTTCGTACTTGATCTCATCGCCAACATCGATCGCGATGCGTGTGTAATCCGGAGTCGACCAGTAGCGCAAGCTTGTAACCAGGGGAAGGCCCTTGCGCTTGGCCGTCGTCGCTTTCAAAGCAGCAGGTTTGGCCTTTGTCTGTTCCTCATCCTGCTGATCACCTCGATCTTCGTGTGACTCGCCACGCTTGGTCGATGCAACCAGCTCTTTCTCGCTTTCCGAATGCTTGCGCACAGGATGCTTGGCTTCATCGTCCGTGTCGCGCAGGGCGGCTTTGGCGGTCTCGGCGAGTGGATGGTGCGGGTACCGTTTCAGGAAATCTTCAAATGTGGCTTTTGCGGCGTCGTTGTCGCCGAGGTCCTCACGATAAATCTGACCAACGCTCAACAGAGCTTCGAAGCGATACTTGCTGCCCGGATATTCGCGCGCCAGGAATTCATATTGACCAATGGCGGATTTGAAGCCCTTTTCGTCATCCTCCAGCCGAGCTTTTTCCGTGAGCAGATCACCAACAGCGAGCACGCTGGCATCGGCGCGCGTTGAAGTCGGCGATATGTGATAGACCTTGCGAAAGGCATCGATGACCCGGTCGTAATCTTCGGGACTGCGCTGCGACTCAGGTCGCCCGCGGAGCGCCTCGCGCATCTGCAGGGCCTTGTGGTACTGCTCGAGTGACAGATGCTTTTTGCGCGCAACGCTTGTCGCGTGCGCCGGAGTGGCGATTAGGAGAAGGCTGGAAGCGAGCAGTGTCGCGATGGAGAAATGACGAAAGGTTCTGCTGGAATATCCCGATGCTCTCTTCATCCCTGTCTCCGCCCCCGGATGAGGCGTCTTATAGCCATGTTACTGCCGGCCAGAGCAGGGAAGCGGCGAGGAACCCTACTCGATATCGCTAACCGACAGATGTCCTTCGGCGTCCCGCTTGAACTCCAACGGGTGGCCAATTGTGAACTGGCGTGTGTTGTTGGATGCGTACAGCTGCGTAATGCGCTTTACGTAATTCTGAGTCTCTCGATATCGCGGGATGCCCCGGCTCCGTTGCACCGCCGTGCTGCCCGCGTTGTACGCCGCCAGTGAAAGCTCCACATTCCCATGATAGGAATCGAGCAATTGCTTGAAATGCCGCACGCCGGCATCGACGTTCTGCGCTGGATCATACGGATTCGTCACGTTCAGTGACTTTGCCGTCGTGGGCATCAGTTGCATCAAGCCAATCGCGCCCTTGCGAGAACGCGCCTGCGGATTAAAGTTCGATTCAACCTTGATGATTGCGCGTACCAAATTGGGATCGACATCGTGCCGCATCGCCGTCTGTTCAACGATTGTGTCGATCATTTGCGCGTCGCCCGCCGTGGGTGGCACGTCGAGTTTGCTGCGCACTATCGATGCGGATCCTGGACTGTGTACCTGCTGTTGCGAGGCCGCGAGCAGAGCGTTTCCGGCTGCCATAAAACGGGAATCTCTGAATGCTGCTTCACGCAGCAGCCGCCGGACCTCATTTGCCGCCGAATGCGCAGCCTTCATGGAATGCGAGTACATCGGAGGCACCGGTTTCCAGCGGCTCTCCCGGTTGCTCCAATAAAACATGTCGGAGTCCTTCGGACGGGCCGACTCTGTGGCCTTTTCGGGCGCATTCTCGTACACCAGGCGGCCGTCGCTGGTGTAGGTGGCGACGATCCCTTGAGCGTGCGTGGCTGGGCTGAAGCCGACGAGCAGCAAAACGGCGTATAGGATTGAAACCAGGCGCTTGTTCATTCCTTCTCCAGAGGCCTAATCGCAGGCCGATCCGGTTCCGACAAGAACCTCATTCCACGACAGTTGGCGCTCTATGTGGTTCTTTTCGGCGCTCGCCGTGGCTTCACCCGAGCTTCTAATCCTGACGGGGAAGATACTTCCAGAGCAGTTGGATTATAGGCCGCCTGTTTCAGCCGGAGCAATAACCAGAAAGACATGAATCAGCAGGGTGAATAGGGAGAAAAGCCGAAACAGTCCGGAAAAAACGGCAGAAATTCCGCAAGCTGGTGTGGCAGTTACCGAGGTACCCGACTGAGCAATAGGTCGTTCAGGGAGTTTGGAACCCAACGTGGAGCCGGCCGCCCTCGGCCGGGTATTTAGAGGTTCCGTCATCGCAATGATCCCTGACTGACTATTCGTTCCGATTCAATGCCCTTTCAATCCCGTACCGCGAAGCGTCCCAAAAGGAAATGTCTATAAAACCCGGCCGAGGGCGGCCGGCTCTACGTCAGCTAACGCCTTGGCTCCGTTCTTCCTCGACTGCCTCTTGAGGCTCCTTCCATCCAGGTAGGGCATTGCTTCCCGTTATCAGCCGGGCACCGGACTGCCAGCTCAGGTATTGCCAAGCCCAGTTCAACAGGACAAAGAATCGATTTCGATATCCGATCAGGTAGATCAGGTGGATGAATAGCCATGCCGACCAGGCGAGGAATCCAGAGAGGTGAATTTTCCCGATCTGGGCGATGCCCTTGCTGCGGCCGATCGTCGCCATGCTGCCTTTATCCCAATAGCTGAACGGCTGGCTTGGTTCTCCGGAGACGCGTCGCCTGATCTCTTTAGCCACGTATTGGCCCATCTGGATCGCAACCGGGGCGACTCCAGGCACAGGCGCCCCGTTTTGCTCGAAGTGTGCGAGGTCACCGATTACGAAGATCTCCGGATGGAATTCAATATTTAGACGATTGTTCACGAAGACGCGCCCACTGCGATCGACTTTCGCGTCGAGCGCCTGGCCCAAAGGTGAAGCCTTCACGCCGGCGGCCCACAGGGTGACTGCTGAGTCGATGCGTTCGTCGCCAACCCACACTGCGCCCGGCTCCACGTTCGTGACCATGGTACTCGTATGGACTTCAATTCCGAGCTGTTCGAGCTGTTTTTGCGCGCTGGCCGACAAATCTTCGGCGTACGCCGGCAATACGCGTGGACCGCCTTCCAACAGGATCACCCGCGCACGACGAGGGTCAGTGCCATGGAAATCTCTGCTGAGCACGTGCCTGGCAATTTCCGAGATCGCTCCGGCGAGTTCCACCCCGGTCGGGCCGCCACCCACGATCACAAAATTTAGCGGTCGCTGAATACCGTCGAGTAGCGATTCGCGCTCTGCCAGCTCGAATGCCAAAAGCACGCGCCGGCGGATTTCAGTGGCATCTTCCAGGCTTTTCAAACCCGGCGCGAAATCCTCCCACTGGTCATGTCCGAAATAGGAATGGGTTGCGCCAGTGGCCAGGACCAGGTAGTCGTAAACGACATAGTCGCCGCCCTCCAGGTTAATGACGCGGCGCTCTAGATCAAAGCCAATAGCGTTTCCAATCAGGACCTCAACATTCTTTTTGCCGTGTACAGCACTGCGAATTGGGGCCGAGATGTCTGCCGGCGACAAAGCGGCCAATGCGACCTGATAGAGCAAGGGCTGGAATGTGTGGTGGTTCTTGCGATCGAGCAGAAGCACGCGAACGTTGGCCTTGGCCAGGCCGAGCGCGGCTTTAAGTCCGCCGAAGCCGCCGCCGATTACGACAACACGAGGCACATAGGCAGGAGGTCGAGCCGAAGACGTATGCGGGCTGTCACTTTCCATACTTATTCGATGTCCGAGTGCAGGTGAAGTGACCGAAAGTAATGTCTACTAAGTAGCTGCCCCGATTGTACGTCTAAGGGCCTCATGCTAAGTTTCGCCAAGCTTCCACCGCGAAAGTGATTCGTGTGCCACAGGTTAGTGCGGAGCGAAGGGTGCTCTGGCCGTGCGCGAACAAGGGATAGACGATGAACATCGATGATTTGCTCCGGATAGCCATGGACCGCAAGGCATCCGACTTGCATTTGAAGGTTGGCAACTTTCCTCACATTCGCATCGACGGCGAACTCGTGCCGCTAAGCGAGCAATCGCGCACAACCGCGGAAGACATGCTGAACATGGCCTTCAGCATGATGTCGAATCGTCAGAAGCAGAAATTCAAAGAGACCGCCGAGCTCGATATGGCGTACGGAGTCGCTGGACTGGGGCGATTTCGTGTGAACGTCTTCCAGCAGCGCGGCAACGTCGGACTGGTGCTGCGCGTCATTCCAACCAAGATTCGAGTTCTCGATGAACTTTATCTGCCAAAAGTCATTGAGAAGATTTGTGATGAGGCTCGTGGGCTCGTTCTCGTAACCGGCGTTACCGGCTCCGGAAAATCGACCACGCTGGCCGCCATGATCGATCGCGTGAACTCGCTGCGTCCCGAGCACATCATCACCATCGAAGACCCGATCGAATTCCTGCATCGCGATAAGCGCGGCTTCGTGAACCAGCGTGAGGTTGAAGTCGATACGCCGTCGTTCGCATCGGCGCTGCGCGCTAGCCTGCGTCAGGACCCTGACGTGATTCTGGTCGGCGAAATGCGCGATTTGGAAACTATCTCGACGGCACTGCACGCCGCCGAAACCGGCCACATGGTTTTCTCCACACTGCACACGCTCGATGCCGTGGAAACTATCAACCGTATCATTTCGGTTTTCCCGCCGCCCGAGCAGAAGCAGGTTCGCATGCAACTCGCGGCCACGTTGAAAGCCGTCATCAGCCAGCGGCTGGTGCGTAAGGCCGACGGCAACGGTCGAGTGCCCGCAGTGGAGATACTCATTTCTACGGCGTTCATCCGCGAATGCATCATTACGCCGGAAAAGACGCGGATGATCCGCGAGGCCCTTGCCGGCGGCACTTCCCAATATGGGATGCAGACATTTGACCAATCTCTCTACGACCTGTATCAACAAGGGCTCGTCACTTACGAAACTGCACTGGAAAACGCTACCAATCCCGACGACTTCAAACTCAAGGTGCAAGGTATCGGTTCTACCGCAGATGCCGCCCGCGAACAGATGGAAGCGGCCGGGTTCGGAAGATAATTGGGAATTCGTTTGGTTCGCCCAGCGCGAATCGTTCTAGACACTGTCATCCCTCGTGTCGCCGCGAGTTTGCTTTGAGCAAGAGAGATCTGGTTTTGCGACAGGGGAACCTGATGTTTGGTCGGCGGAAAGCAGATCCCCAGGCCGCAAACCAATTTGTACAAGACCCAACCTGCTTCGCGGCGGCCTGAGGGATGACATCTATGAAGGCTTCGGCGCTGTCAAGGACTTGATTACACACACTTCGAGCGAGCACTCCAAAGAGAGCGCCATTTCGCTCTAATGGAACATCTGCCGTTTGCATCGCCGACCAAG
>Ga0134126_10012099_pt1 | contig 10896 bp, 8 predicted proteins | sample KB31752_FD_96881 | JGI IMG/M metagenome (GOLD analysis project Ga0134126, IMG submission 96881) | Terrestrial soil microbial communities with excess Nitrogen fertilizer from Kellogg Biological Station, Michigan, USA - KB3-175-2 | ecosystem: Environmental > Terrestrial > Soil > Unclassified ...
ATACCGGCTGGAAGTACACGCCGTGATCAAGCCGTCGCCCCTCCGTGCCAATGTGGTTTGGACGGGAGCTCGTAAGGCGAGCGCAGAGAAGGCATCGGGTTTCGAGAGGAGAATTCGCGGTGAACGAAAATATTACCGGTCTTCTGTGTTACGTCGGTGGGTGGGTCACGGGTCAGTAATGTCCACCGCTCTCAGCAGATCGGCGGCCACGTAATGCGGCCCCCTTGGCTTCACCGGCCAAGCTGGGGCTGTCATCCGCTAACGCACCGGAATCCGCTGACGAGCTATTTTTGATCCGCGTAGATTTTGACCAGGCGATACAGAAACTCGCGGCCTTGGAGCAAGGATTCCACGCCGACGTACTCGTTCAGGCCGTGAATATGACCGAGGTCGGGGCCTATGAAAACCGGCTCGACCCTGTACGTCGGAATCCCAACGGCATTGGTGAACTCGCCATCCGTGGCAGCCGCCAGCAATATCGGCAGCACAGGCACACCGGGCCAAAACTCAGCGGTGAGCTTTTCGATCGGCTCCATCACCGCCGGGGTCAACGGCGGCGGTGGTGAAGTAGGCCCGCGCGTCTCGAGCGTTGCCACCTTGATCTCCAGGTCGGCGACCAGTTCCTCGAGCTTCGCGCGCACGGCCTCCGTGGGCACCCCAGGGAAGATACGGCAGTTGACGATCGCCCGTGCACGCTGTGGTAACGCGTTGGTGGCATGGCCGGCATCCAGCATGGTCGCAACGCAGGTGGTGCGCAGCATCGCGTTCCAGCTCGGATCTTGGTGGGCGACCGCGGCGATCGACGGTGCATCGCCGGGGTCGCGCAAGAATGCGCCCATGTCGTCCGCCACCGCCGTCTCTCCCTTTTTCGCCTGTATTTTCTCCATGCCGGCAAAGTAAGCGCGATTCGCGTCGTTGAACTGCGCCGGAAATTCGTACGCGCCGATCCGGACAAGTCCCGCGGCGAGATGATAAATCGCGTTGTTCCCTACCGGCCGAGAGCTGTGCCCCCCGGGTTCGTCACCTCGAGCCGGTAGTTCTGCAGGAATTTCTCACCTGCCTCGATGTCGAGCGAAACTCGGTGTCCGCCCGAGTCGAGTTCTCCGCCGCCTCCCTCGTTCAGCGCGAACGCCGCATCGATCAGCTCGCGCCGGGGATTGTGTCGCCGCCGGCTACACAATTCAGCTGGTTGCATGTAGCTCTCTAAATGATTGATTTTCACGCAGATTTTCGACTTCGGCGCCATCAAGCATTTACGCATCTCATTAAGCGAACTGCCCCGACGTCCTCGCTGAAGCCATACCGCCTGTAGAAGCCGTAAAGCTCAGGTAAGCAATAGAGCTCAAAGTGTCTGACGTTGCGTAGCAATTCATGGCCCTTTACCAATCGAATTAGGTGCTCTCCGAGTCCGGTGCGACGCTCCGCGTCAGAAACGATAACGTCAAAGATGAGTGCCTTGAATATAAAGTCTGTGACAACGCGCGCAAAGGCGACAAGGTTGCCTTCGACGTCAACAAGTCCCACGCATACCTGAGAACCTGCGACGCAGCGGTGCGTTTCCTCGATAGAGCGACCTTTTGTCCACCACTCCATTTGGTAAAGGCGATACAGCTGTTCCACTTGCGATTCCGTAAATGTATAGATCGGTCGCACGCCGCCCCCGACAAGTAGAATTAAATGGAATCAATATTGCCATATGCAACCACGTGCTTATCCGGCGGCCACCGGCGCGTGTCTGAAGGCGCTCCTGTCCCCGGACGACCTGCTACTCCCGAACAGTCGGTTCGAGTCCTCGACCCGGACCGTCATTTCTCTCGGTCAGTCGCCCTATGATCCGGCGATCCCGATATTCGGCCGGGTGACAACCGTGGTGGTTTCAGCCGGTCAGATCAAACAACTCGCGCCCGGATGGCTTCGCCTTCGATGGCCGCGTCGGCCGCGGCATTGGATCTGACACCGAGCGGCAACACACTGCGTCCCATCTCGCCATTGATCAGCACGGCGGAGCTGCCGTACATCGCGAGTAGCCCGGTGATGATGCCGGCCCAGCCGCCGACTGTGTGTAGCCACGGCGACTCCAGGATCTTCCAGAAGCCGAGCAGCACCAGCGTGACGCAGGCACCAAACACCGTGACCGTCAGATGACGGGTCAGTCGAAAGCTTGCGACCAGGAATCCGACGGTGAGTAGCGCCCACAGCAGCAGACAGGCCCCGATCGTGCTATCGGCGGTCTTCAGGTTGAGCACACCGTTGGTGCCGAGTACGACCAGGAAACCAAACCACATCCAAAAGGCGCCGTAGCTCGTGAACACAGTGCAACCAAAGGTGTTGCGCTCCTTGTATTCGAGCACCCCGGCGATTACCTGGATCAGGCCGCCAAAGAAGATCGCCAGTGGCAGCACCACGCCCTCACCGCCCGCGGGCAAGATGCCGGCGTTGACTAAACTCAATAGCACTGTCGTCACGCCGAACCCCGCCATCCCAAGGGCCGCCGGGTTGGCACGTTTCTCAATGATGATCGTCATATTTTAACTCTCCGGCTGTGGCCCTCAGTCTCCCAAGTAGTCGACATAGAACTTCTTGTACCCTGATGTCGTCCATTTGCCTTTCCAGCCCTTCGGGATGATGAGGGCATCCCCCTTTTTAATCGTCAACACACTGCCATCGGCTGAAGTAAGCGTCGCGCTACCATTAATCAAGTAGATGAACTCGTTGGCGGCGTAGGAGTCGTACTCGGCGTGGCCTGCCGTGGATGCGAAAACGCCCGACATCATCTTCTCGTCTTTGGACTTGAAGATGGGCACGGCGGTGGTGGTTCTGATCGCGGTGGTCTTCTTCACTGCGGAAGCCGATGTCAAAAGCCGGCTGATTTCCGTTGCCGAGGAGCCGACCTTTACGAGTTTTAGCGCATCTGCATGGGCCGAAATGCATACTGCCGTCAGAAGAGCGAATAATACTTTTGTTGAATTTCTCATAGGGTACTCTCGTTCGTTAGTGGGAAAGCCGGGCGGCACTTGCCTGCAGGCTTCCAAAACTTGTCGCTCATCTCTTCTCCGGGCTGGCACTACTTCTGAGCACTCGACGACTGCCTATCACTCTTGAATGCCTGCCATTCGAGATCGATGATGTAGGCATGGAGAGCCTCCGCATCCTGTGGGGTCATCGCTGTCTTTTGCAGAGGGAAATCGTTCCCCGGGCCGAAGCCGGGCATGCCGTTCATCTTGCGCGCGCCGCCGTAGACGATTCCCAAGAACTGGTCGTGGACTTCCCGCGGCATATAGCGCAAATCAGGAATGGTTCCGTTCAATATCCACGCGCCCGTACCGTCCGCCTTCGGCGAGTGGCAATCACCACACATGAATTTCTCAAAGACGCCCTCCCCTCGTTGGATGGTTTCCGCGCTGGCCTTCTGCTCGGGAGGCTGCGGCACGCGCGGAACAGTAACTTTCGGATAGGGGAATGGCGTGCTGCCGTTCAATTTGAACGCATACAACCGGGAAGGTCCGCGCTTCGACTGGGGCGTCGCCATGTCGCTGACCCGATCAAACAGCCGGCTCGCGGAGCCAAGCCCTACGGGAATGAGCACGTACTGCTCGTTTTGAACCGTGAAGGTCACCGGCACGGATTGGATGGCTGAACCGGTCTGGATCGACCAGACTTTGCGGCCCGAACGGGCCTCCAGCGCCTCGAACTCCCCGGTGCCCTCCCCGAAAAAGACCAGATTGCCCGCCGTCGAGAGCACACCGCCGTTGATCGGGAGTTGTTCGCGGTGAAACCAACGCGCCGTCCGGCTTGCCGGGTCCCATGCTATGAGACGGCCGCCGGTCTTGCCGAAGCCCCCCGATCCCCTGGTCGAGTCGTAGCCGGGAATATAAAGCAGACCCGTCGCTGCGCTGTGACTCATCGGCCACCAGTTGAAGCCGATCCCCGAAAATTGAAAGTCCTGATCGCTCGCGTTCGAATGCAGCGCTTTCACACCATCGGCGAGTGATTTTTGCGAAATCAGGCGCCCGGTCCTCGCATCCACGACATAGATGATGCCCAGGCGGGAAATGCTGATGGCGACGTGGCGCTTTACGCCTTCAATCTCCAGGTCCGTAACGACAACATTGAAGTTCTCGGTGCGACTGTCGGTATGGTAGTGCCAGGCGTACTCCCCCGTTTTGGCATTCACTGCCACGATGGAGCTCGCGAACAGACGGTCCCCGGCTACCTTCATATTGGCTCGGTCGCCATATAGGGCTTCCGGCGTCGCACCGGCCGTGCCATAAATGAGGAGACCGGTCGCGGCATCGTAGGTTATAGGATCCCAGACGTCGCCTCCACCAACCAGCCACCAGTTGTCCCCCTTCCAGGTTTTGCGAGCCATCTCCAGAGCCTTGCTTTCTTGCGGCTTGGACGGGTCGCCAGGGACATTCCAAAACCGCCAAGCCAATTTTCCGGTGTTCGCATCGAACGCGGCGACGGAGCCTCTGACTCCCGTATCCGAGCCGTTGTATCCGATGTAGACCAATCCCCCGCCCGCACGTGGTGCCCCGGTCGTTCCTGTTTGTGTCGTATCGACGCAAATCGGTGATTCCCACAGTTGTTTGCCGGACGCGGCATCGAGCGCCATGATCCGACAGTCGCCCGTGCCCAGGAACACCTTGCCCTCCCACACCGCAACGCCCCGGTTGGTGCGTGCTGCCCAGGAGTTACGCATGACGCTAAGCCGGACGTGCGGGTCGAACTTCCAGAGCACCTTCCCCGTAACAGCCTCGACGGCAATCACACGATCAAGCGACGTCGTTATATAGATGGTGCCGTCGACGACAAGCGGCTCGTTCGCCATTCCCATTGGACTGTCGATGTCCAAGGACCAGGCGAGACCGAGTTTCTCGATATTCCGGTCACTGATCTGCTTCAACGGACTGTAGTGATTGGAACCGAAATCGCCACCCGTCACGGGCCAATCCTTGCCGGTAGCCGCTTGGGTCAACACCCGGGCCTGGGTGACATCACCCCACTTGAGAGGGGCTGCCTGTAGGGGCGCAACGGCTGCCGCTGTAACGCTCAACGTTACAGTCGACAGAAGTCGGCGGAGTGGGTTTTGCATGTGTGAGTTCCTCAATGGACCATTAGCAATGAACCTTCAGCAACGCGTCTCTTTAGCGCGTCGCTTTGCCGGCAGGGAGCTTCGTCTGTTCGGCGTTGTACGCCTTCCATTCCAAGTCGATGATATAGGCGTGAACGGCATTGGCTTCCTCGACAGTCATCTTGGTCTGCTCCAGGGGCCAGCCCGCGCCGGGCCCGAAACCCGGCATGCCATGTTCACGATGGCTGCCCCCCAGCACGATGCCCAGGAATTGGCTGTGGACATCCGCCGGCATATACCGCAAATCGGGAAAGGCGCCGTCCACCACCCAGGCGCCCGCGCCGTCTGCTTGCGGCGAGTGGCAGTCGCTGCACGAGAATTTGCTGTAGACGAGCGCGCCATGTTTGATCACGGCCGCGTCAGCAGTCTGCACGGGCGGCTTTGGCACCAGCGGTACGGTGACGTGAGGGTAGGGAAACGGCGTGGTGGCGCCTAGTTTGAAGGCCAGCAATCGCGAGGGTCCGCGCTTGGATTCCGGTGTTGCCATGACGCTCACGGGACCAAAGTTACGCGAGTGCGAACCCAATCCGACCGGAACCAGCACGTACTGCTCGCCCTTCACGGCAAAACTGACCGGGACCGCATCGATCGCGGAGCCCGTCTCGATCGACCAGAGCTTTTGGCCCGTATCCGCGCTGAAGGCCTCAAACGCGCCCGTGCCCTCTCCTTGGAACACGAGATTGCCCGCGGTGGACAATACTCCGCTGTTGGTCGGAAAGCGCTCGGGGACCGACCAGCGCGCCGACTCATGAAGAGGGTCCCACGCCACGAGCCTCCCCACCGCCTCGGTCAGATAGCCCGTCGGCTTGGCCACGTCATCGTAGGCTGGGATATAGACCAACCCGGTGACGGAGTTGTAGCTCATCGGCCACCAGTTGTGCCCCGTGGTCGTGCGGATATTCGCTTCCGCCGCCGGTCGTCCGTCGATGGCCTTCTTCGAGATGAGGGTTCCGTTCTTGGCGTCGAGTATATAAAACGTTCCGTTTCGCGGCACGGTCATCACGACGTGCCGCTTCTGCCCGTGGATGGAAATATTCGCGATCAGCACATGAAAATTCTCGGAATGGATGCTGGTTTGGTAGTGCCAGACATACTTCCCGGTGGCGGCATTCACCGCGACGATGCAGCCGGCAAAGAGCCGCTGGCCGCCCACCTTTAAGTCCGCCCGATCGCCGAAGTAGATGTCCGGCGTCGCCCCCGCCGTGCCATAAATCAAAAGGCCGGTCGTCGCGTCATAGGTGATCGGGTCCCACACATCGCCGCCGCCGACCATCCACCATTGATCGCCCGACCAAGTCTTGGCGGCCATCTCGAGCGCTTTGTTCTCGAAACCCTTCGACGGGTCTCCCGGAACGTTCCAGAAGCGCCACGCGAGCTTGCCCGTGTTCGCATCGAAGGCCGCCACCGACCCGCGTACCCCGGTATCCGATCCGTTGTAGCCGATGTACACCTTTCCACCGCCCACCCGTGGTGCTCCGGTGATGCCGCTTTGCCTGGTATCGACGCAAACGGGCGATTCCCACAGCTGTTTTCCCGAGGCCGCATCCAGCGCCAGCAGCCGGCAATCCCCGGTGCCCACGAACACCTTGCCCTCCCAGACCGCCACGCCTCGATTGGTCCGCGCCGTCGAGGAATTGCGCATGACGTTGAGGCGCACATGCGGATCGAATCTCCACATCAATCGGCCGGACACCGCATCGACGGCATAGACCCGGTCGAGAGACCCTGACACGTAGATCGTACCGTCGACAACCAGAGGCTCAGACGCCATGCCCATCGGGCTATCGATATCGAGCGACCATGCCAGGCCAAGCTTGCCGATATTCCTGTCGTTGATTTGTTTGAGCGGACTAAAATGCTGGGAGTCGAAGTTGCCTCCATTGACCATCCAGTTGTTGCCGCTGGGCGCTTCGCTGCGTACTCTCGCTTCATTCACGTTGCCCGCGCTGTTCTCGCCCGCCGCCGCGGCACTCTGGAGGGTCACGCCGAACCACAGTGCGCAGCAAAGTCCGCTTGATATCCGAAGTCTCATGAGTACCCCTTACTTAGAATCACGCCAACATCCATGCCTATCGAGCGGCAGGTGGGTCGGCGAAAATAGATGATCCACGCAGATGAAATCGACGGGCAGCGGGCCGCTCGTGTCCGGTGTCCACGCGACTCCTTGGACCCGAGCGGCGATTTTCCCAAGGCGGTTACTCAAACCGCCAAATGGATTCCACTCCGAAGGTACGAGGCTGAACAATCGCCACTGGACGCGTACCGTCGAGGTCCGCGCCGGTGTCGGAACCTCGCAGTCCGGACTGCGCAAGTTTATCGGTCAGATTGGTCACGTAAGCAGTAACTTCCCATTTTTTCTCAACCTGTCGCGCACCGAAACGAAGGTTAAAAAAGGAATACGAGGGCACTTCCCGGAAAGGATCGTACGCGCCGTTACTCAGTGGGAAATTGCGAAACAGCATGCTCTGGTAGCTGCCTTCGACACGTGCAAAGCCGTTTACATTCTCGAATATCGGCTGTCGATACTCCGCGGAGACGGATGCCGTCCACTTCGGCACATCGGGCAACGGGTCTCCGGCGACGCCGGCCGTGCCGCTGGTGGTACTCTCGAGCGTCGCCTGTGTGTAGCTGGCCGATGAGTGCAGCGTCAACTGATCGATGGGGAGCAAAGTGAGCTCCGCCTCTGCACCTTCAACCTTTGCCTTGCCATAGTTTCCGGTGAATGGAAAGCCGCACCTCAATGCCACCAGTTCCTGTAAGTTGCTCCAGTCGATGTAGTAGGCCGCTCCATTCAAGGTCATGCGCCTTTCAAACGCCGTGGTCTTGGCACCCACCTCATAACTCCACAGCGAGTCGGGGGTGTATACCGTGGGCGATGACTGGATCCCCAACTCATTCCTGAGCTGCTCGCCGCATACGGCGATCGGCGCGGGTGCCTCACTCGAGCCGCTTCGGAAACCCTTCGCGACGGTCGCATAGACCATCGCGTTGGGCGTCAGATCATAGGTAACGTTGTACTTGGGCGAGAGGCCGTGGAACGAGCCGCCGTTGGCACTGATCGACTCAGGTCCGTTTGCCCAGCCCCATGCATGATTATTTCCCGAGACTTCAAAGAAGGCTGCCCGTAATCCGACCGTCGCGGCCAGCTTATCGGTGATGTGATAAGTTCCCTGCCCGAACACCGAGCGTTCGGTGCTTTCCAGGAAACTGGTGCCGTAGTACATCGTACCAAGGATGTCATAATCGGGATTACCCAAAGCCGACAGCACGCTTCCGTAACGAGCAGTGTAGTCCGTCACCCATTGCTGGGGGAAAGGAATATTTTGACCTGAGTCGGTTTTTGTGTGGTTGTAATAAGCCCCGAGTGTTCCTTCGAACGCGTCCAATTTGGTCGATACCCGGAATTCCTCAATGAGCTCCTTTGGTTTGGACCACGTCCATACCGGGAAGGCAACAACCGGCCCCTCAATTCCCATCAAGACGTGCTGTGTCGCGGCGGAATCTTCATTTTCGTTGGAGATTTGCTGAAGATAGGATGTGGTGGATACCAGGTCCACTGCGCCAAAAGTTGCTTTGATGGTGAGATTGGCGATATTCGTATCGTTGCTGTGCGGCGAGTTGGCATCCCGCGCCTGCAAAAGTTGACCTGCCGCGAGATTCGACTGTGGCAAGTCGACTACGAATAAACTTGCCGCTTCGTTCTTTTGACTCAGGAACGAAGGCAGGATCGTCACATTTTCCACCGGCGAATACTTCAACTGAATTTGATAGCCGTACCAATCGGCGGAGTTGACACCGCGCGCTGGCGCTATTGAGGTATCTATGCCCGAAACAGGATTTGTTTGAGATACGTTGTAACGATCGATGTAGCCTTTGTCGTATTGACTGAAAACCATTATTCTGGCGGCGAGCTTGTCGTCCACGATTGGGATGTTGACCACACCATAGGTTTTGTGTCCAAGACCGTGCGAGTCGTCGATGTGCTCCACGCCGACACCCACGGTCGTCGTGTAACGATTGAATTCGGGCTCATTCGGCACATATTTGATGGTGCCGCCCATGGAACCGGATCCATAAAGTGTTCCCTGCGGACCCCGGAGGACCTCAACGCGCGCCAAGTCGAATAGCGGCATGTCCACTTGCCTGAGTAGGGAGACAGGCACTTCGCCATAGTAGATGCCGGTGGTCGACGATACGCCGGCCGAGGAAGCCACACCGCGCATGACAACGGTGTTTTCCCCTGGCCCCGTTCTCTGGACCGCAACGCCGGGAGCGATCTGGGCAATATCGCTGACATCCCTGATGCCCTGCTGCTGCAGATCCGCACCCGAGATCACCGAAAGGCTGATCGGTACTTTCTGCGAGCTTTCTGCGCGCTTTTGCGCTGTAACTACGACTTCCGGTAATCCGGAGACCTCCTGAGAAGCATCAGCACCTTGCGCCGCCGTCGATGTCTGTGCAGATGCATTGGATGCAAACAGGTGTGCGGCGATGAACGCCAGTATCCCGCCCACCCGTTTCCAATGAGACCCTTTCTCCCCCATGTCATCTTCTCCGACTCTGGTCACAGCCACTACCCCTGTTGCGCTGATCGACCCGGCCAGACCGGTATCGCGCAACAGGATGCTGAGAGCCTCATCGGGACGATATCGCCCTAGTACGGAGTTGGTGACAATGCGAGAAAAGTCCCCGGAGGGAACCAGCACGGACAATTTTCTTCCCTTGGTCTGCCGTGCAAATTCGATGAGCGCCTTGTCCGCAGGCGCACTCGCAACGTCATAATCTTCGCGGACAGATGTCTGTCCTGCGAATACGATTCCTCCCCAACCGACACACGCGAGCCATACGATCACCCACAGCCGCCGCATCAGGCCGTTGCCGGCAGCTGCTGATAACCACACGATGAATCCTCTCAGTGTAAGAGACCCGGAAGCGGGAGAAATCCCCTATGCGCGCTGCAATTTATTTGGTCGTTTGGGACATTGACAGCAGCAAGTACCCATCATGCTTGGTAATTTTGATACCCACATTCTGCTCCAAGGCAGCTACCACACTGTTGATATCATCGACTTCGAAATAGCCGCTGACCGGAAGTCGCGCCAGTTTTGGACCGGATAGCACAAACCGGACTGTCGAATATCGGGCGAGTTCGTTGATTACCTGCTCGAGCGGTATGGCCCTGAAGGCAATCACGCCACGTTGCCAGGCCGTGGCGTCGGCGACCTGATCGGGAGTCAGTACATTGATGCGCTCGCTATGCGGGCCGATCGACACGTCATTGTTCGCTTCAACCACGACGTCCGTGGCATCGCTGAACGCCGTTGGCGGCACGGCGTGCGCCGTGCTACGCGCGATTTCCGCAGGCGGAGTACGATGCACCCGTACACGCCCCTCCGTCACGGTCAGCCGCAGATGGTCCTGACCGTCAGCTCGTACATTGAATACGGTACCGAGCGCCTTGAAATCAAATCCGGCCGCGCGCACGGTAAATGCCCGGCTCGGGTCTTTGGCAACGTGGAATATGGCCTCACCATGGCTCATGATAAGCAAACGCGCCGTAGTCGAGTATTCGACGCGCAACTGGGTATTCGTATTGAGCTGCACTTCGGAATGGTCGGGCAGCTCTACGGTGCGGCGCTGGCCAATCAACGTTGCGTAGTCGGCAGCGAAAGCCCTTTGGTGAGGCGCCTCATTCCGAGGCACTGCCGTCACTTGGGGCACCTGCGGTGTGACATTGAGGCCATGCGGGCCGACGTAGAAAA
>Ga0134126_10012102_pt1 | contig 10896 bp, 11 predicted proteins | sample KB31752_FD_96881 | JGI IMG/M metagenome (GOLD analysis project Ga0134126, IMG submission 96881) | Terrestrial soil microbial communities with excess Nitrogen fertilizer from Kellogg Biological Station, Michigan, USA - KB3-175-2 | ecosystem: Environmental > Terrestrial > Soil > Unclassified ...
CTTCTTCTTCGCTGGCCTTAACCCGCCAATCTCGCAGCTTCGCCAGCTTCTCGGGATTCTTTTCTCCAGTCAAGATCGCCCGGATAATGGCCAGTCCCGTCGTCCCGCTGAGACCGCTGATTGTATTCGACAGCTGCACATTCATCGTAATCATGCTCTTCTGCATGTGCTGCACGGTTCGTGCTGCTTCCTTCACATGGCGGTCGCGTAGCCGCCACAGACTACGCAGCGCCCGGATCTCGTCCGGCGGGCGGAAAGAATTCCGCACCAGGCCGTAAGTGTGTAACTTCAGCAGCTACTGGCTCTCCTGAACATCGCTCTTGCGGCCCGGCAGGTTCTTCGTATGCCGCGCATTGGCCAGGCACATGTTAAAGCCGCGTTTTTCAAGTACGTCGTAGAGCGCGATCCAGTAAACGCCAGTAGATTGCATGGCGACCGTTTCGATCCCGCATGTCTTCAGCCAATCGGCCATCCTCTCGAGATCTGCCGTCCAACTGCCGAACTCCTGCACCGGTTGCGGATCGCGGCTCGGGGGCACGGCCACGTAGTGACTTTCGTTGCCGACATCAATGCCTGCCACGTTTCGGTTCACGATCTCCAGTCCTGGGTCTTCGGTGCTCAGGCGCCTCTCCAGATCTCGGCGCTCCTTGCGATTCAACTGTCCGTTCTTCAGCCGTTGGAACGTGTTTCTCTTTGGCTCTGCCATCTCATCCTCTCCTTGTGATCTGAGTGGACCGGATCCGGCTCGGCGGGCAATAACTACACAATCTCTCCAACGGGGTCGAGCTCGGCCTTTTTCAAGGACGACCCGCCACCAATCACTGCATCGCCGCTGCCGAAGTCACGCTACACAGCGAGCTCAAAGGCATCATTGATCAATCGACCATAACTGTCGTATCCGATCCGCCACCCAGTCTCGCAAAGCCGTCCGGCTGGAACAAAGTTCATGGCTCACTGGACCGGACGAAGTGCCGGCGTTCGCTACACATGGCCGCCACACACGATCTATGCGCGCCGAGAGATCGCATAGGCAAGAAGCGCGTTTTACGTCAGAGTGGGGCTCGCAGCCTCGATGACGCTTTGGTCAGAGCTGCTTTTGCGAGCGTAGAGCCCTGACCGGGACTGTACTCAAGCACTTACTCAATGCTTGATAGTTTCGGGCAACTGAGTTTCGCGGCAAAGGTCGAAGGCGATAACAAACAAGAGCTCTTATTCAAAGCGAAGCGCTTCAACTGGGTCGACTCGCGCAGCCCGGGCAGCAGGAATTAGCGAAGCCAGGACTGCTGAGGTGACCACTAGAGCTGCCGATGCTATCAATGGAATCGGTCCGGGAAGTTGCAGTTCCTGAACATAATTGCCGGCAAGGCGTGACAGCGCCCAGCCCACGAGACCACCCGCCGCAATACCAATCACGGCCGTCATCGCCCCGTCCACCAGTACTCCGGCGAGAATCCTCCGCCGATGAGCACCAACTGCTAGCCGAATAGCAAATTCGCGCGTGCGCCAGCTCACCGAAAAGGCTAGCACGCCAGCAACTCCAACCACCGAGATCGCCAAGGCGAGAATGGCAAAGCCGCCGAATACGATGGCGTTCACACGGTTGTTCGCCAGAACTTCTGTGCGCACATCTTCCAGCGTGCTGGCGTGCTCTACCGGTTGAGTCGCAGCCAAGGTGCGGATAGTCTTCGTGACCGTGGGGACTAGCGCATAAGGATCATTCTTTGCGCGCAGCAGTAGGCAAGCCCCGAACAGGGGTCCCTGCGCGAACGGCGAATAGATCGTGATGTTGCGTTGGGGTACGATGTTCGCGTCGTCAATATCGGCCAGAACACCCACGATGCGACGAGGATCAGGACTGATGCCGGCAATCTTGATTAGAGGATCGGTCCACATGATGTGCCGATCTAAGGCGTCTTGCCCGGGGAACAATTGGTCAGCCAAACTCTTGCTGACAATCACGACTGGTGCAGCTTCCTTTCGATCGGCGTCCGTGAAATCGCGACCCTTGAGAAGTGGAATGCCCAATGTAGCGAAATAACCTGGAGAAACAAATCGGAACCGGGCACGCAGATCGTCCTTGTCGTTCTTTCGACCCTCGACCGCGAATTGGAGGGTAAAGCTCAGAAAGCGACGGTCTAGCCAGGGCGCCCACATCCCCATGGCGGACCCTTGTACTCCGGGCAAAGCACTTACTCTTCGCTGGGCTTCCTCATAGAATTGGGTGGCCTGTTGTGGCGTTCGGCCATCGGAAACCAAAGGCAATTGGGCAATCAGAACGCGCCCGGTTTCAAAACCCGGCTGCGCTTTTTGCAGTGACAGCAATGTTTCGAGCAGCACCCCGGCTCCTAGCAGCAACAGGAAAGATGCGGCGATCTGGACAACTGTGAACACACGTATCCGGCGGCGGCTCTTGGCCGTGATGCGGCTACCGCCGTGGGTCAGTGCCGGCCCTCGCGAAGAGTCTCCTGATGGCAGGCGAGGAACAAAGGCAAGGAAAACAGCCGCCATCAACGCCAAAGCCATACCCATCCAAAGCACACTGAAATCGACAGTCAGGTCCGCGGCCCTCACCGAAAATCGCAGCGCATATCTAGCGATTACTTTCACCATCGGGATGGCGATCAACACGTCGGCTGCGCCTCCGCTGCCACAGAGAATCAGGCCTTCTGCTAGCAGCCACCTCCTGAGGTCAACTGAGCGCGCTCCCAGCGCTGCGCGAACGATCAGTTCTGACTCACGACGAACCGTCCGGGCAAGAATTAGGTTCGCGACGTTTGAGCACGCAATGATGAACAGCAGACCTGAGGCGCCAAACAACAGCCACAATACGGTGCTGGCGCCGGCGTTGATCTGGTCCCGCATCCGCTTGGCACTTATTTGATAGTGGTACTGACGCTTGTATACGTCGGGGTGCGCCGCTGCCATTGCTGAGTACTTTGTTGCAAGCTCCGCGCGCGCGGCTTTAACTGTAGCCCCAGTTGACAGCCGGCCGAATACGTCAGTCATGCGGTGCTCGCGGTTCGTTACCATCGTCGCCGACAGATGGTGCGGGCTGGTGACAATGTTCGCGATGATCTCGATATTCGCGGGATACGGAATAGAAGGCTCTAGCACTCCGACGATGGTCGCGCTGCGTACTTCCATCATGCTGCCCAGGCGTACGATCTTCCCGATCACGCCGCGATCCGAATGCATCGTCGTGGCCCAAAACTTGTACGTGAGCACTACCGCGCCGGCAGCGCCCGAGCCGTCGTCGTGCGGATCGAGCAGCCTGCCCAATACAGGCTTTAGGCCCATCACCTTGAAATAGTTGCCGTCTACCACTCCGGCGTGGATTTCGCGCGGCTGGCCGAACCCCTCTGCCGAGAAGTCGACCGTGGAGAAAGTGCCAATCTCGCTAATGCTCTTCAACTGAGTGCTTATATCGGCGATCTCAGGAATTGAAAACGTGGCATTGTCCACTTGGAGGCCTGGCGCGCTCTGCTGGACGTAAATCAGACGGTCTTCATCGCGATTGATCAATGGACGCAACAGAACGCCGCGTACGACGCTGAAGATGGCTGAGTTGACGCCAATACCCAGCGCCAGCGTCAACGCCACGGTAGCCCACAACGTGGGGGCTCGCCCCAGAGAGCGGAACGCACCCCTGAAATCGCTCAACAACGCGTCAGCAAACCTGAGCACAGGAGTCATTGCTGTCGCCTTCCCGTTCTCTTAGCTCGACCGTGTGGGTCGTCATTTCGTCTCCTCTTGCCGCTTCTGCAGGCTACAGGCGAACTGCAAACGTTGTTAGGAACGTGGAAAGTCAATCCAACTTGCGCGGCTATTTATCAATGGTAGCCTCTTTTTGGCTAGGCGCTGAAGGGTACAGAGCCGTGCGCTAAGTACGGATCGTCTGCATTCTGCCCGCAGCCGGCCTCTTCGAGATCCACTTAGCATTTGGATAGATATTAAATTCTCGGGATGAGGCGCTGAGCCGCAGTCTTCCCACGAAGGGGCATAGCGGGTACGCCAATGTTCAGCGTGCCCTCAGTTTAAACTGTTGGCACAACCGTTCGATCTCGGTCGAATTGCTCAGAATAGACCCTTTGATAGGCGCACAAACAGAAATCACTCAGGGAATGGCGAGCCGCCGTCAGGCGGATACCAGTCAAATTCCTTGCTCTTTGCGCTAATGCGCCAATGGGCGGGAGTCGTGTTTTCCATCCAGTCAATAGCTTCGGCAGAGGCCTGAGGCTTGGATGCCGCTGCGAAGGCGCGCCGAATCGCTTCTCTGCTTTGCGGGGTCAGCGCTTTGGCGTCTGGCGAAACGAACAATGCCGTGCCGCTGTTCGCCACCAGATCGAGCCATTTGGAAGCGAGATCCCACGGCACGTTCGGTGTCACCGGAGCGCAATCGGCGTCGAGGTCGAAGAACGCCTTGTGTTGTGGCATCCGGAATGCCAGTGTGTTCACGCCCATGCGCCGCGTGCGATCAAAATCAGTACCGCTCGTATCGTCTCCGGTCCGCTGCAATTCAAAAATGCCCGCGGCGAGGTGGCCGAAAGTGTTGCACCCGATGATCAGCGCGTCTCCGGCAGCCTCTCGAATGGCGCGATACAGCGCCAGCGTAATCTCAGCCGTTGTCCGGGTACGATCGGCAAAATGCCATCCCGGATCGGTTAGTTCTGCACCCATCCGAAAACCCCAGCGGCCCACCAGATCGAAGCTGGTGTAGTCATGTTTGATGAGCTCGAAGCCCCAATCACTCATACGGCGAATATCATTTCGAACGGTCTCGAGGTTTTCGGGAACAGTGGGATCAAGCAGACTGTCGCGCGATCCAGGTGCGAAGCGCAAGCGCGCACTCTCCGGAACCGCCACCCTGGTTAATAAAGGACGCAGCCAAATGCCGGGTCGCACCGCGTGCTTCTTGATCGATGCAGCCAAACCGGGCATATCGGGGAAGCGTTCATTGCCGCGATCCCACGGGCCGGTCGTATTCACAGGACTCCAGCCATCATCGATGACCATGAACGGGCGATTCGTTCCAGCGTGCGCGAGTTCCGTTATTAGTGCCGTATCTCTTAGAATGTCGGCCGCCGAGCAATTCTTGCCGTACGCGTAGTACCAGTTATTGCCGCCATACACGGGCTCAGCCGGAACACGTGGCGAGTTGCAAAGCTCGCGGCAGAACTGCTGGGCCGATGCAAATGAACTTTCGCCCCCACCACCGCGGTAGCTGGTGATCGTGACGGCATCTAGCAGTCGCCCACCTAACTGCACGGCGCTGCCTCCGTTTCTCACATCGAGCCAGAGCGAGATGCCGTCCGGATCGACTTGCCAGAAAGCGAACGCGGCAGCTCCGGTTCGAACGCCATAAGCATTGGTTGCTTGCCCATCGAACGCCAGAAAATACCAGGGCAGAACCCGGTCACCCGATAGGCACCGCCATTCCAGATCGCCATAACTTCGCTCCCAGGCGTCACTCAGAATCCGCCAAGATTCCGGAATCTTGGCACGCCAGCGCAGACGGACGCGCGAAAGTGTACCTGCCTCGATTCGAAGCGGGATATTCCCTTGCTGTGGCTCAGCATATATAGCGATCCCGCTCGCCGTCCACCGGCTCCCCTCATGCCTGAGCGGGAGGGTTCGGCGATCGACAAAGGTAGTGACGGAATCGGGCGTTCTTAAAATGTCCACATGCGCCACTTTGTTAGTGAGCGACTGGCCCAGTGCAGCAGCAGGTAATGCAGTTGAAACAGCGAGCAGATTGCGACGGGAGATCGGCACAGGTTATTCTCGCATCGGCGTCACGCGCCCTACCCGTACCCCGGACGATGTTGCTTATGATTGCTAGACGTTTACCGAGTGCCGTCCCAACTCGCCGGCTCCACATCCGCGATCGTTTCAGTGAAGTTCCATCGATGACCGTAGAAGTCCTCTGCGTCGTACTGACGCTCACCATAGAAGTGATCTGTCGGCTGCATCAGAACCCTGGCGCCCACCGATCGCGCACAATGATCGAGTGGTTAGGCACAATGTTGCCCTCGCCGATAGTGAAGCAGCCCTCAACCGGCGAGCATTTGGATCCGGTGATTGCCAACACGTAGCCGCACGGTGAAGCCGAAGGCCTTCCCAAGCCATTCGGCTGCGATGCTCGGGTCGGGCTAGCGAAGAACAGGAATCACGGGCAGGGAGGAACGGAACGGTTATAGCGCACTGCAGATCTCCGAGATAGTGCGAGGTCAGATAGCACGGTGACCACAGTACACGGATAGTTGCCGGAGTAGCGCGCGTATTGTCGTGAGTCACTTTGACGGGAAGTCGGGATTGCTGATCTTGACTGGCCAATCATACGCGAGGCTCGGGATCAGATGGCGGGATGCGTACGCGGCAACTTGCGAGTTGTACCGACATCTTGAACCCGGGCGCGAACAGCGCGTTCCGTAGAAGCGGCCGGGCGACAAAGCAGCCATGATTCTTAACGACTGCAAACCGGCGCAAGAGGACGCCGCGCATAGAAGGGCGGGCTAAACTTGGGCTGAGATTTTGTGCCCCGGCAAGCTGATTTACTTCATAAGACAGCTTCGATGCTAAAAGGAAGCACTTGAAACGTCACGCGGCTCATTCGGTTTTCTGCTCAAACGCGCTGACCAGCAGCGCCTGCAGCGAGTAGGTGAGAAAGGCGATCACCCCGCCCGCACCCAGCACAACGGGGACCGGGAATGGCAGCAACACGGCGCATACCGCCACAGCCGCCCCACAGCCTGCGACATGGGCTATGTCCGGCAGCCACTCCGGCCACGGCTCTCGCCCATGAAGGGCGATCCGCTGTTGCAACCCGGCACGGAAGGCGGTACTCAATTTGGGAGCAAGGATCGCTTGCTGCAACCGCAGATCGAGTTCACTTTGCCGAGCGGCAAACCCCGCGCAGTCGGCGCAATCCGATATGTGCCACTCCAATTGAGCCTTCTCCAGCGGAGAAAGAGTACTCTCCATGCCTTCCAAGAATCTATCCTGTACTTCACGGCAGTTCATACTTCAACTCCTTACCATGTCCGCCAGCGCTCGACGCGCGCGATGCAAATGGCTTTTCACCGTGCCCTCTGGAAGATCGAGCATGTGCGCCACATCCTCCACGCTGCGTTCCTGCAGATAGAAGAGTTCAATCACTTGTTTCTGCGCCTCTGGTAACCGCTCTACCAGCTGGTTAATTTCCACCTGCTGCTGCCCGGCCTGCCACTTGGAGGCGGGCAGCTCACAGCCTTCCAAAATGCGAGTGCTCCGGTGGGATGCCGACCGAAGCGCAGACAGAGCGGTGTTTCGGGCGATGGTATAGAGCCAAGTGGACACCGAAGCTCTGCCATCGTAGTCTGGAAGCACCTGCCACATCTTTAGAGAAATATCCTGAGTGATCTCTTCGGACCTGGCTGCCTCTTTCAATATCGAATACACCAAGCGAAATACCTTTTCCTGATATCGACTTAAGACAAGCTCAAAGGCCCGCGCCCAATGGCGTTTGTGCAACAGGCGTTGAACGTCGTCATCGGGCATTTATCTTTGTACTCGCGGCACTTACTCCAGGTTGCATCGAAATTGTTGACCGGCAATGCAACCGGAACAGCCAGGCACGAGTATAAAGGGGCACAAGGACGGTAACGATAAATGGAATTCGTAATCGTAATCGTGGCCCTCATCGCTTTCGTGGGCTTTCGGCAATGGATGAACCACCAGCGCAGAATACTGATTCACCGGGAACGCCTTAGCGCGATAGAGAAAGGAGTTGAACTCCCACCGTTGGAGCAAGAGGTGAGGGGCAGCAACTGGAATGTCCAGCGGATTCTCCTGCTGGCAGGGCTCATCTGGATTTCATTAGGCGTCAGTACGTTCGTGGTGTTCAAGGCGCTCGCTAATCCACAAGGGGTGACGGACCTGCCGCAAGGATTGCAGTGGGTTGGTATCGCGCCAGTGATGATCGGGTTCTCGCACCTGATTGTGTATCTAGCCGGCAGACATAAAGAAGGCTAGAAATTTACGAAAGAAAGAAAATGATGACAAGTTACTTTGTTTTGCTCTCTGCGTTCGAATCTACTATTGCCCTGCTGACGAGCGCCCCGGCCCGCGCCGGGACCGAGACTTCAAAGCGGTTTGAACCAGCGCAACTGCGCGAAGATTTTCGAATCGCGCGGCAATCCCTCGAAGAAGGCCACAGCGGACTGTATCGCTATACAAACAAGGCCGAACTCGATCGAATTTTTGATGAGGCCGAGGAGTCACTGGATCACCCGATGGGTCTGGACGAGTTCTATCGCGTGATGGCTACAACGATTGCCGCGATCAAATGCGGCCACACCGACCTGAGCATGCCTGCCGATGCCGAGGCGGAACTGCAACTCTTACCATGGCTTGCCTCGACGTGAAAGTACTGGATTCCAAAGCTTACATTTCCCGGGATTACGCGAACGGCGGAAGTTTGGCCGGAAGGGAAATTCAATCGATCAACGGCGTCCCTACGACTCACATCATTTCCACCATGCTTGCGGCCGAATCAGAAGATGGCGATGGTCAGGCATCTCGCCAACGCAACATCGGCGGACACTTCGGATTGGACCTGATCACGTTACTTGGACTGAGAGCGCCCTACACCCTGGTTCTGGCAGGTGATGGAACCAAGAACGTGGAGCAGGTTCGGGTTGCCGGGCTGAGGCACGAGGATCTGAAAAGGATGTCAAAGATGCTTTTCCCCCAGGATCAGCCAAAAAAAGATTTCGCAGAGCTGAAATTTCTGGACAACGGACAAATCGCGCAGCTTACCTACTCCTCCTTCGGGACGAGCTCGGAGGAAGGTCAGAAGTTCATGAAGCGAGCGTTCGAAGGCATTCAATCCAAGGGCTCAAAGGCTCTCATCCTTGACCTGCGAGGCAACGGCGGTGGTGAAGACGAGCTTGGAAAGCTCCTGTTTTCCTACCTGGTTGATACGCCGTTCAAGTACTACGACGATTTGATCATCAACGGCATGAATTTTAGCTTCTCAAAGTACACCGACAACCACGCAGACCTCAGTGTGCCGGCGGGAGTGGCCGAGCGCCGGGCCGATGGCAGGGTCCACGTAATTGGTCATCCCAACTTGGGCCTGCAACAGCCGAGCAAGCCTACATTCACTGGGCCAGTCTACATCTTGATTGATGGCGGCTGTTTCTTGACAACGGCGGAATTCCTGACCGAAGTCCATTCGCATCATCGCGCGATCTTTATTGGAGAGGAATCCGCAGGCGGTTACTACGGAAATACCTCTGGGAGCGTAGTTAGAATCACCCTTCCTAATACCAAACTGGGAGTTTTTATCCCGTTGATGACCTACTACATGTCCGTCGGCGATAAGCGCGAGCATGAAGCCGCGCGCGGTATCATTCCCGACATCCCCGTGAAATACACCATCGCGGACCTTGAGGCCGGCGTGGATCGGGATTTTGGGCTGGCGTTAGATCTGGCCCGAAAAAGCCGCTGAACTTCAGCGCGGTCTGTTCCGGGAGATGCCGTATCCTCGGCCTAAATCGGATCGCGCGAGCAGCTGAAGCTCGAAGTCTTTCGCGGGGGAGGAACGCGCAGATGAGATCGCCAGCGCGAAAGCGCTAGCACCAGCGAATCCACTTGGATTCCTAGTCGGCGTCTCGCTGATTGAGATTACGCCTCGGACAAGGAATCGTAGCGCGTGATAGGTCAAAGTCCATGCTTCAGGAGCGCCCTGGCTGCTGCCGGTGAGGCGAGCCGGCCTGGCGTCCCCGACGTTTCTTATTTCATAATTGCGAAATGGCTCTCGTTGTTTTCCTACGAGGCGTCAACGTCGGCGGACACAGGACATTTCGCCCAAGCATGCTGGCACCGGATCTGAGCGACTATGACGTGGTGAATGTAGGGGCCGCGGGTACGTTTGTCGTTCGAAAGCCTGGATCCCGGGTAAGATTCCGTAGGGCATTGCTGCAGAAGCTGCCCTTCAAAGCGGAAGTGGCGCTGTGCGATGGCCGTGACCTTATGCGCCTGGAGACGGAGAATCCGTTTGGATCTGAGGCACCGCCCTCCGATGTCGTTCGATTCGTGAGCATCCTATCGAAGGCCGGCGGTTTTCGGGCGCCCCTTCCAGTGGCGTTTCCATCATGCGGCGAATGGTTGGTGCGGGTAGTGGCTTCGGAAGGACAATTCGTGTTTGGGATGTACCGCCGTCACATGAAGACGATCGGCTATCTTGGTCAGATCGATGGGCTGTACGGTGTGGCTGCGACAACACGGAATTGGAACACGATCATCGCGATCCTCCGGATTTTGAAAGGCCCGCAGGCAAAGAGCTGATGACGCGGGTCTTGTAGGATTAGCACATTGCAGCTTCTGAAGGACGATCGTCGAGCCTAGCTGTCCTGTTCTGGTGGGCGGCGTATCCGGAAGTAAGCCATATGAGCGAGAAGTCGGCTGTACGTAGATTGAGATCGCTTGTTCGCAAAACGAACCGTAGCGCGCTTGTCGGCAACTTGCGGCAAACCATCGAGTTGTCGCGGGTGATCCGACCAAAGAAGAATGGCGGCCAGGCGCATTCTTAGAGCGACCACAAAGTGTCTGTTTCACAGAGCGGCTGTCCCATACCTTGACGTTTGATGTATCCCGGATATATGCTCAACCGTAGAAGCTTGAGGTATGCCCTCTCCGCGTTTCCCCATCCCGCAAGGCACGCTTGACATGCTGATTCTCCAGATCCTATCGCTCGAAGCTGCCCACGGGTACGGCATCGCGCGGCGGTTAGAGCAGATATCCCGCTCGGTGGTCCAGGTCAACGAAGGTTCGCTCTACCCCGCGCTGCACCGGCTGGAGCAGAAAGGCTGGCTTCGCGGCGCCTGGAAACAGTCGGAAACTGGCCGAGAGGCC
>Ga0134126_10012104_pt1 | contig 10893 bp, 13 predicted proteins | sample KB31752_FD_96881 | JGI IMG/M metagenome (GOLD analysis project Ga0134126, IMG submission 96881) | Terrestrial soil microbial communities with excess Nitrogen fertilizer from Kellogg Biological Station, Michigan, USA - KB3-175-2 | ecosystem: Environmental > Terrestrial > Soil > Unclassified ...
GCTGCTGGCCCTCGGCATACGTGAGCAGGCGATCGAGCGCCCCCGGAATGTGGCGCAGATGAAAGCTGATCGGCGTGAGCCCGGAAGGCGATGCGTGCAGCTCGGCTTCGCTCAACTCAGCGGTCCACTTGTGTACGTCTTCCTGCGCCAGCTCAAAAGCGTGCAGCACGGCGCGTAAAACGGCGGGTAATTCGGAGTGGCTTCCGCTTAGCCAGGGTTCAACGTGCGATTGGTCCCGCGCGGGCGTAGCTGGAGTAGGCATTTCACAATCCTTTCCTCTCTCTAAATTCTCGCACCACTTCGGCGGGATTGCGATGCTTGCCGGCCACGGCCTCATTCATCGCACGCATATCGTCATCGGTGACTTTTCCGGCCAGCGCATTCAGCGCTGTTTGAATTTGCGGCCAGCGCTTCAGCGCGGCGTCTCGCACCAAAGGCACGGCCTGGTACGGCGGAAAGTAGTGCTTGTCATCCTGAAGGATCGTGAGTCCGAATGCCTGAATCGGCCCGTCGGTGGTGTTGCCCGCGACCATATCCACCTGATGCGAATTGAGCGCGCGATACAGCAAGCCGAGATCCATCGTTCGCGGCGGCCCATCGAACGTCAGGTGGTACGCGGCTTCAAGTCCATGCAGCCCATCCGGGCGCTGCTCAAATTCATAGCCCACGCCGAGCTCCCAATGCGGAGTGTACTGCGCGGCCTGGCTCAGCGTGGTGAGGTGCAGCCGCCGCGCATCGTCTCCGCGAATCACCATCGCAAACGAATCGTTGAAGCCGAGCGGCGGGCCAACGGCGACCCGGTATTTCGATTGGTAAAGCCGCCGCACCGTATCAAGCACCTGCTGCGGATCGCGATTCAAGGGCTGCTTCAGAATCGCCGTGAGCGCGGTCCCGGTGTATTCAATATAAGCGTCAATACGTCCGGAAATAAGCGACTGATTGCAGATGTACGATCCCGCCAGATAAAACCGTCGCTCAACTTTGAGGTGGGTCTTGGCTTCAATCTCCTGCGCCAGCAGTTCGCCAAGAATCGCCTGCTCGGTAAAATTCTTGGCTCCAATGATGGGATGATCGGGGCGCGGCGGGGCGCAGGAGGTGAGCGTGACGGTAACGGCAGTGGTGATCAATGCTACCAGTGGCAACCGTAGCCAGCCGCAGGTCCTTCGGCTGCGTTTGGCGTATGCGCGCCAAACTTCGCTCAGGATGACAAACCATTTATGCTTCATTGCGAACGCACCCGCAGCCATCGTTCCAGCAGAGCCAGAGATCCGTCAGCGGCGAGGGCGAGAAGCGCGGCGGGGATGGCTCCTGCGAGGATCAGCCGATTATCGATGGAGGCGACTCCGCGAAAGATAAGTTCGCCCAGACCGCCCGCTCCCACTGCGGCGGCGATGGTGGCAATGCCCACGCAGGTCACGGTGGCGGTGCGGAGTCCGGCAAGAATGAACGACGCGGCCAACGGCAGCTCGACTTTGAAGAGCCGCTGCGTCCCGGTCATTCCCAAAGCGCGGGCGACTTCGAGCACGGCGGGGTCGATACCGCGGATTCCCGCGTAGGTGTTGCGCAGGATCGGCAGCAGCGCATAAGCGGTGAGCGCGGCAATGGCAATGCGCGCGGCCCGCTCGCCCAGCCAGGGCAGCGGCAGCAGGAAGCCGAACATCGCGAGCGACGGAATGGTCTCAAGCACGTTGGCGATCGTGATGATGGGGCCAGACCAGCGCGGAGCCCGGGTGAGCCAGATGCCAACCGGCAGGCTGATGCCCGTCGCGATGAGCATGGCGATGGCCGTGAGCCAGATGTGCTCCACCGTGAGCGTGGCGATTTCGCCTCCGTATTGGGAGAGAAATTGGCTCATTCGCGCGCTCCGGCTTCGCGCTTGATTCCACGATGAAACGCGCGCACGTAGGACTGAACTTCCGGATGCGTCGATTGAAGAAAGTCGTCAGCCTTAAGGTAGGCGGCGAGCTTGCCTTCCGAGAGCAGCGCAATGTTATCGGCAAGGTAGAGCGCTTCATCCAGATCATGCGTAACCAGCAGCACCGTTTTCTTCAGCCGCTGGAGCAGGCCGCGAAGCATATCCTGCATCTCGGCGCGGGTCAGCGGATCGAGCGCGCCGAAGGGCTCATCCATCAGCAGAATTTTCGGGTTGCCCGCGAGAGCCCGCGCCAGCCCCACCCTCTGGCGCTGGCCTCCAGAAAGCTGGTGCGGATAGCGTTTGGCATAAGTCGCGGGATCAAGTCCCACGGCCCCAAGCAATTCATAACTGCGGCTGTTACGTTCCCCGCGCGGACGCCCTTCGATCTCCGGAACCAGCGCGGCATTGCGCGCCACGGTGAAGTGCGGGAAGAGGCCGGTCTCCTGAATCACATAGCCAATGCCTCGGCGAAGGTGGATGGGGTCTGCGGCGCGCACGCTCTGCCCGCTAACAAGCACGTCTCCGCCGGTAGGCTCAACCATTCGGTTGACGGTGCGCAGCAGCGTGGTCTTTCCAGAGCCGCTGCGTCCAAGAACAGCGGTGGTGGTTCCTGCTTCAATGGCGAAGGAAATGCCGTCGAGCAGCCTCCGGCCCTGCGCGGTGAAGGTTACGTCTCGAAATTCGATGGCGGGGTTCATGGCGCCTCGAGACTGATTGTTTCGATGATCTCCAGAAGTCCCAGCCTCATTTGCTCCGCAATTTGTAAGTGGGCGTAGAGAGTGGGAGTTTGCTGTTCAGTGATTAGTTCTCGATAGAGCCTAAGAGAAGGATAGGTTTCAAATAAATCGAGAGACAAGACCTCCCGCGCCCTTCGCAGCACAGTCGCAGGACGTTCTCCTAATCGGGTAGCAGAACTGCTATAACCGGCGATGACACTGAAGTACATATCTAGCTCCGGGATCAGACTCTCCGCTTGCTGGTTTTCGTGAGAGATCAGCCAGCGGCAATCTGCATACGGGAAAGGCACCAGAAAGCGTGTTTTGTAGATATTTTCAACTTCGACGGCGGTCATCAATAGTCACCGGAGTAGGCAATGATCAAAAGCCGGGCTGTTTGGCCCGGCTTTTATTTGATTGCGATTGTATTCTACTTACTCGGCGGAAGCCTCCGCCGATGCAGGGTTCTTCACCCGAACCACCACGATTTTTGAGAAGCCTTCCTTGAAGTTGGGCGGGCGCAGGCGTTCGGCCATCTTCTGCATGGACTCGTCGCTTACCGTGCGTTCGCGTTTGTGGTTGCGCTCCAGGCAAATCTCCAGCGGAACGTCGAAGAACACGGCCTGCACTTCATAGCCGAAGCTCTTCGCCATCTTGATCCACTGCCGCCGTTCGTGGGGCGACAGGTTGGTTGCGTCCACGTAATTCCACGGCATTTTGGCGATCAGCCTTGCCCTCAGCAGCGAGCGCAAGGTGGAGAAGACCAGCCCCTGGTAGCGCTGCTCGTCAACGTCGTCGAACAAAATGGCGCGCAGCATGTCGGACGAAAGCGGGTTCACGCCGCGGCGCTTGTACCACGTGGTCTTGCCCGAGCCGGGCAGTCCAATGGTAAGCACCACGTAGCCTTTGGGACCGCTGGCGCGATCCGCCGCTTCCAGCGCGGGCGGAGGAACCGAGGGCGATTCAGGCTGGGTTTCTACTTCGAGCTTCTCCTGCTCGTGCGGAGCGCCCACGGCTGCGGCGGTTTCCGGCGAAAGGGGAAGGGGGGAGGAAATTTCAGGCTCCGGGTGTTTGCTGGCGGCCGGTAGTGCGCTGGCTTCGGCGGGCGCAGCTTCGTAAGACGGGCGCAGGGGAGCCGGCTGATTCGCGGGGATTTCCTGGCCTATCTTTCCTGTGGCCTCTGAGTTGTTGGGGCCACGCTTGGAACGTCGTCTCATTTTTTCGCGCATCCATTCGCGCATATATCGGATGTAACACATACGGCGGTGAGAGGCAATTGAATGTGTTCACTAAAGCGAGTTTCCCGTCCCGCAATAGAAATTTGTTGACTACAGTGCTAGCATGGCTACATGGGGGTTGTAGGCGCTGCGCGCTGCGCGGGCGCGCCCCTTCAAAAGGCCAACAGAAATTTCTATAGACAAGACGAAGGAGAGACGCCTCAATGGCTGTAAAGGTTGGAATCAATGGCTTCGGCCGCATCGGACGCAACGTGTTTCGCGCATCGCTCGGCAACCCCGAGATTGAGATTGTCGCCGTCAACGACCTGACCAGCCCGGCGACGCTGGCCCACCTGCTCAAATACGACTCCATTCTGGGCAATCTGAAAAACGAGATCACCTCGACTGCTGATTCCATCACCATCGACGGCAAGACCATCAAGGTATTTGCCGAGCGCGATCCCTCGAAACTGGATTGGAACTCGACGGGCGCGCAGATCGTCGTCGAGTCCACTGGCATTTTCACCGACGCGAACAAGGCCAAGGCTCACCTGCAAGGCTCGGTGAAAAAGGTCATCATCTCCGCCCCGGCCACCAATGAGGACGTGACGGTTGTGCTCGGCGTGAACGCCGACAAGTACGACCCGGCCAAGCATCATGTGATTTCGAACGCATCCTGCACCACAAACTGCCTGGCACCCGTGGTCAAGGTGCTGCATGAGACCTTCGGCATTCAGTCGGGCATCATGACCACTATCCACAGCTACACCAACGATCAGGTGATCCTCGACTTCCCGCACAAGGACCTGCGCCGCGCGCGCGCGGCAGCCATCAACCTTATCCCCAGCTCGACGGGCGCGGCCAAGGCTCTGAGGCTGGTGATTCCGGAGATGGACGGCAAGCTGGACGGGTTCTCCATGCGCGTTCCCACCCCGAACGTTTCCGTGGTGGATCTTACCTTTATCTCCGAAAAGCCGGCAACGGCGGACGCGGTAAACGCCGCGCTGAAGAAGGCTGCCGACGGCGAGCTGAAGGGCATTCTGGGCTACGAGGCCGGACAGCTCGTGTCGAGCGACTTCAAAGGTGACGCGCGGTCGTCCATTGTGGACGCACCGCTGACCAAAGTCGTAGGCAGCTCGGTCAAGGTGATTAGCTGGTACGACAACGAGTGGGGCTACTCCAACCGCGTACGCGACCTCATTCTGCTGCTGGTGAAAAAGGGCCTGTAGGTCGTACTTTCCTGAGAACAATTTCCCGCGCCGGGCAGGCATCGCTTGTCCGGCGTGTGGAGTCTACAGCCGGTTTTTTGATCCGGCACAATCATCCCCTATCGGAAAAGTGAGATATGCGGCAGAATGTTTCTGGAAGCTCTCCTTACGAGCCGGTGATCGGGTTTTCGCGCGCGGTGCGTGTGGGCAACGCGGTTCATGTGTCGGGCACCGGGCCGGTTGCTGCGGACGAAGCCGACGCGGCAACGCAGACCCGGGCCGTACTGGAGATCATTCGCGCCGCGCTCGAAAAAGCCGGAGCGCGGATGCAAGACGTGGTCCGCACGCGGATGTATTTGACGCACGCGGAAGATTGGGAAGCGGTCGGGCGCGTACATGGGGAGTTCTTCGGCGCGATCCGTCCGGCGGCGACCATGGTCGTCGTGGCCAAGCTGCTGCATCCAACATGGCGTATTGAGATGGAAGCCGACGCCGTAATTGAAGAAAAAGTTTAAGGAAGGCTACCAAGCATATGGCAAAATTATCGATTCGCGACCTTGATCTTGCCCATAAGCGCGTGCTCATGCGCGTGGATTTCAACGTGCCACTCAGCGACGACGGCAGCGAGATTACCGACGACACGCGCATCCGCGAGACACTGCCCACGCTGGACTACGCGCTCCGCCACAAAGCCAAGCTGATTCTGGCCTCGCATCTCGGACGGCCTAAGGGCAAGGTGAATCCGAAGTATAGCCTGCGTCCCGTGGTGGACCGGCTGCGGAATCTGCTCGACCATCATCTGGGCGAGCAGGTGAACGTGGCTTTCGCTCCCGACTGCGTGGGCGAGCTTGCAACGGAGCTGTCGCGCCAGCTTGAGTCGGGCCAGGTACTGCTGCTCGAAAATCTGCGCTTCCATCCGGAAGAGGAAGCCAACGACCCGAAATTCGCCCAAAAGCTCGCTTCACTCTGCGACATCTATGTGAACGACGCATTCGGCAGCGCCCATCGCGCACACGCTTCCACGGAGGGCATTACGCATTTCGTGAAGCAGTCCGCCGCTGGCCTGCTCATGGAAAAAGAGCTGAACTACATGGGCAAGGCGCTCACCGAGCCAGGAAAGCCGTTTGTGGCCATCCTGGGCGGCGCAAAGGTTTCGGACAAAATTCAGGTGATTGACAACCTGCTGACCAAGGTGGACGCAATTCTGATCGGCGGCGGCATGGCTTACACATTTCTCAAGGCCAAGGGGCAGGAGATAGGGAAGTCGCTGCTGGAGGCCGACAAGATCGACATAGCGCGCGAGGCGCTGGCCAAGGCCGAAGCCAAAGGCGTGCGGTTCCTGTTGCCGGTGGACCATGTGCTGGCGAACAAGTTTGGCGCGGATGCGAAGACGCAGGTGTTCGAGGGCGATGGGGCGTTCCCCGCGGAGTGGATGGCGCTCGACATCGGTCCAAAGACCGTGGCGTTGTTCGCAAACGAGATCGGCGAGGCATCCACGATTGTGTGGAACGGGCCAATGGGAGTCTTCGAGCTGGCTCCCTTTGCCGTGGGCACAACCAAGGTCGCAAAGGCCGTGGCCGCAAACCAGGATGCGACATCCATTGTGGGCGGCGGCGATTCAGTTTCAGCGGTCAAGAAGGCTGGAGTCGCAGACCAGATCACGCACATCTCAACCGGCGGCGGGGCTTCGCTTGAATTTCTTGAAGGCAAGAAGCTGCCTGGGGTTGAGGCGCTGACAGAAAAATAGGGCTATGGCGGGGTTGCGCTGATTATCTTCACTCATTGAGCGCAAACAGGGGCTTGTTTCATGGAAATGTATGGCCTTGTTTTCGCCTGTTTGAAATTCGCTGCAGTCGGCATCGTTTTGAGTGCCACTTTTGCATTGCTGCCGAAGCTAAGGCGATTTGTCCTGCCTGCGGCCATTGTGCCAGCAAGCTCCTACTTCTTGTTGATCGTTTTTGGCTGGTGGATGCTCGACAATTCTCCAATTTGCGGGCCAAATCCCGAATGGGACCGCTGTCCCTCTCATTTGGCTCACACCGCAATGCTATCTGCGTGGGTTGCCGGAACAATATTTACCTTTTTTGCGGCTATGTTCGTCCAAAAGATGATTGTGCTTACTTATCAGAACTTCGCAAACCGGAAACAGCCGCTTAATATAGTCGAAAAATCAAGACGAATGTGATTCCTTTTACACCCGTTTACGCCTGACTGTACGCTCCTGCGCTACCCGCTCGGCGAGGAACACTTTCATTAGCGACTGGTATGGAACGTCTTTCTGGTTTGCAAGAATCTTCAGATCTTCAACCATGCTTACGGGCAGGCGGATGGAGATGGTGCGCAAGGTTGGCTTCAGATTCGGCAGCTTTACGCGTTTGGCTTTTGACCAGTCGAGATACTCTGTCGAATCCGCCTTCGACCAGAACTCGAACTCCTCGTTCTCGCTGTGAAATTCAGGAATTTTCTTTTTCATATCGGCGGTACTCTTCATTTTCTTTGCGGTTGAGATCGCGGGCCGAGATCACTCGAATCAGGTTTCGACGAACGCTGAATGCAACCAGCAATTTCCGACCTGCTGTCGTTTCCCCCATCGCCTGATAGCGTCGTTCTGTACTCGAATGCTTGGGATCGCCTTTCAAAAGCATGGGATCATGGAAGAAAATATCTTCGGCTTCCTCCGGCGTCACGCGATGCCGTTCCCAATTCTTTCCAACGTTCCAGTCATCCCAATCGAAGCCGGTGCAAAGTTCAATCGGGTTTGCCGGTTGGCGAGGCTTCATGCTTAGTATATATCATATATATACTAACGGCGCCGCGTCCTTTGCTTTCAATAAAGTGAGTCGGACGTCAATGCACTAGAATTTAGCTGAGGGTTAAGAATGTCACGAAAGAAAGTAATAGCGGCGAATTGGAAAATGTATAAGACTCCCGCGCAGGCGCAGGAGTTTGTTGCGGCGTTTCTGCCTCTGGTTGCGAACCATGACCGGGACGAGATTGTTCTTTGTCCGTCGGACACCTCGCTTTCCGTCGTCATTGCCGCAGCGACTGGAACCAACGTCGCGGTGGGCGCGCAGAATATGTACTTTGTCGACGAGGGCGCGTTCACAGGCGAAACTTCTCCGCTGATGCTCAAGGCGATTGCGGCGACACACGTCATCCTCGGCCACTCCGAGCGCCGGCAGTATTTCGCCGAGACCGACGAGACGGTAAACAAGAAGCTGGTGGCGGCGCTGAAGCATGAGCTGAAGCCCATCGTCTGCATTGGCGAGGTGCTGGCCGAGCGCGAGAGCGGCAAGACGGAAGAGGTTCTGCTGCGTCAGGTGCGCAAGGCGTTTGCCGGCTTGACGGCGGAGCAGGCCGCGCCCATCGTGATTGCCTATGAGCCGGTGTGGGCCATTGGCACCGGCAAAACCGCGACTCCGGAGATGGCGGCGGAGGCGCACGCAATTGTCCGCAAGGAGGTTGCGTCTGTCCTCGGTCAGCAGGCGGCAGAAGCCATGCGGATTCTCTACGGCGGCAGCGTGAAACCGGAAAATGCCACGGCGCTCATGAACGAACCCGGAGTGGACGGTGCGCTGGTAGGCGGCGCAAGCCTCGATCCGCAGTCGTTCGCAAAAATTGTGAAGTACAGCTAAAAAGCAGTCAGCTAAGAAACGGGCAGCTATAAAGCGGGCAGCGCTCCCTCCGGTCGCAAGCGAGTAACGATCCAGCCATAGACGTTGCTACCATGTTTTTCGCTAACCGCTTTTTAGCCACCCGCTTCTTAGCTAACCGCTTTTTAGCCACCCGCTTCTTAGCTGTCTTCCAATGCCTGACTTCCAGCGAATCATGCGTGTCTCCGAGCTTCCTCCGCCGGGAGAGGCTCGTGAGGTTGCGTTCAAAGGTCGGGTACTGTGCATCGCCAACTCCGGCGGCGTGATTTCGGCAATGGACAATGTGTGCCCGCATCGCGGAGGCCCGCTCGGACGGGGGATTGTCGAAGACTGCAAGCTCGTTTGCCCGGTCCATGCCTGGGCCTTCGATGTAACGACAGGCGAGGCGGTGCACACCGCGAAGGCGAAGGTTGAGGTGTACGAAATCAGGATCGAAGGCGACGATGTGCTGGTGAAGCTATGACCTTCTCGCCGTGCTAGGCTGAAAACGATGCCGGACATTCCTTCCAATCTTCCTGAAAAAAAGCCGGGCGCCAGCGCAAACCTGTGGTGTCCGGTGTGCGCACGCGCGGTCAGCGATCCGCTGGTGTGCGGCGACTGCTCGGCGGTCATCTGCAGGGTTTGCGGAACGCCGCTCGAATCCGCTGACGAGTTGGCCTTTGGATAAACGGCAGCCATCGAAGCCGAGGCAGGAGCGTCCATACCTCAGGCCCACGCCTCCGGCCTCAGATGCGCCTCCGCCCACGGTGAGCGGGCGATGGCTGCTGAGCGCGCTTGGTATTGTCTTCGCGGCGGCGATTGTTTTCACCTGGCTCATTCTGGCCGTGCTTTTTTATGCGGGACAGTGGCGCCTCGTGCTGCATCCAGCAAGCGCCATCACCGCCACGCCCTCGGCAAAGTTGAATGAGATTCATTTCGACTACACCGATACAGGCGACGCGCAGTTGGACGGCTGGTGGATTCCCGCATCGCCAGGCTCGCGATGGACCAACGCCACGGTCCTGTATCTGCACGGCGCAGACGGCTCGCTCTCAAATTACGTGACGGAACTGAACGCGCTGCATGCGCTCGGCATAAATGTGTTCGCGTTTGATTATCGCGGCTATGGCAGGAGCGCGGGGCCACATCCCACCGAGGCGCGAATGAACGCCGACGCCGATGCGGCATGGGACTATCTGACCAGCACACGGCATTTGAATCCGGAGAAGATGATCATCTACGGATCGGGTTACGGAGCCAGCATCGCCGCAGAGCTGGCCTCGCGCCACGCCCCGGCAGGCGTGGTTCTGGACGCCCCAAATGAGCCGGCGCGGAACGTAATTGCCGCCAACCCGCGCGCGAAGCAATTGCCCATGTGGCTGCTGCTGAATGAGCATTTCGATCCTACCGCGACGCTAAAAAAGCTGGCGATTCCGAAGTTGTTTCTGGACCGTAACGGCGAGCAGCCGCGAACAAAACAGCTTTTCCAGATCGCGGCTTTTCCCAGGGAATTGGTTGTGCTGAAGGGCGGCGCAGGCTACCAAGCTGCGATGGACCAGTTCCTGGATGGCGTTTTGAAGTAAACAAATCCTACGACAGATATTCCTTCAAAAACGGGTCGTCGCTGCGGACCAGCTCGTCCGTTGGGCCGTCAAAGACCAGCTTGCCCTGATGCAGCACCAGGAAGCTGGTTTTGTCGTCAATCTGATTGCCGGGCAGCGGCTCCATTTTATTTTGCTGCTGGTCGAAGCGATGGGTGGCCAGCGTGAAGGCGTCCTGCAGGCGATGCGTGACCATGATGGAACTGGTCTTGTAAACATCGCGCTGCTTGATCACCAGCTCGATAATCGTCGTTGAGGTTACGGGGTCCAGCCCGCCGGTAGGCGAGTCGTAGAGCACCAATTCCGGTCGCGAAACAATGGCGCGCGCAATGGCGACGCGACGACGCATGCCCCCGGAAAGCTGCGCCGGAAATTTTTCGAGCGTATGCTCCATCTCCACAAAGCGCAGGGCCTCGGTCACGCGCCGGTCGATCTCCTCTTCCGGAACGTGTTCTTCGGCAAGGCGAAAGCCCACGTTATCGCGCACGGTCAGGGAATCAAAGAGTGCGCCTTCCTGAAACACGGTTCCGATGGAGCCGCGCAGTGCGAACAACTCCCGTTCGCGCATCGCGGTGATTTCAAATCCGAAGACGAAGATGCGTCC
>Ga0134126_10012105_pt1 | contig 10893 bp, 9 predicted proteins | sample KB31752_FD_96881 | JGI IMG/M metagenome (GOLD analysis project Ga0134126, IMG submission 96881) | Terrestrial soil microbial communities with excess Nitrogen fertilizer from Kellogg Biological Station, Michigan, USA - KB3-175-2 | ecosystem: Environmental > Terrestrial > Soil > Unclassified ...
CCTTATTTGAACTTGCTCAGGCAGGATTCCGTTCAGGTAATTGGGCTCTCGCAGGATGATGAACGTTCGACGCGAGAATTTATCACCCAGTTGAAAATTTCTTATCCGGTTGAGTTGGATTCAGGGCTGAAGATTTCGCGGGCCTACGATCCGCACAATGTTCCCACGTTTTATCTGCTGGACGAAAACGGGCAGGTGCGGCAGATGCTAGTGGGCTTCGATAAAAAGGGCTTGAATGACTTGGCGGCCGCTGTGGGCCAGCCGCCGATTGCGCCAGCCGATGATGGTGCTCCCGCATGGAAGCCGGGATGCGGTTCGCGGCATTTGGAACCCGAAGCGGAAGGCGCACATCTGGAAAAATCCCAGGAAACTGGCGCGAAAATGCTTCGCCGAATGGGCAATCCAGCGACGCGCATTACGCTGCGCGATGAAGAAGATCCTTTTGAGTATTGCCGACAAAAGTTTGGAGACGCGCTGCCTGTTGTGCCGCCGACGATTGAAAAAGTTGAGGCAATGGTCAAAGCTAGCGGGCTTGCGCCGGAGACAATCATTGCGCGCGTGCCACCCTTTTATGGCGAAGCTACGGTGGAGAAGATCGCAGCCAACGCGGTAATGGCCGGATGCCTGCCGGAGATGATGCGTGTGTTGCTGGCGCTGGTGCGCGCGGCGTGCGATGAACGCTTCAACATCCACGGTGTCCAGGCCACTACACATTTTGCCGCGCCGCTGGTGATGATTAACGGGCCGGTGCGGCATGAGCTGGGATTCTGGTCAAAGCAGAACGTCTTTTCCAACGTGGCCCGCGCAAATAGTTCGCTGGGACGGGCGTTTCAGCTGATCTTGCTGAATATTGGCGGCGGGCGGCCCGACGGGATTGATATGTCCGCTCTGGGGAATCCGGGCAAGTTTTCTTTTTGCATTGCCGAAAACGAAGAAGAGAATCCGTGGGAGCCGTTTCACGTTACGCGCGGCCTTAAGCGCGAACAGAGCGCGGTGTCACTCTTTGCCGCCGAGCCTCCGCACGGCGTGAGCGAACATACCGCTCCTGCGGGCAAGACCGTGTTGGAGACGATTTCCTTTGCGCTGGCTACGGTATGGAGCTACCGTACCTGCCTGATGCCGGAGGCGATTGTGATTCTTTGTCCCGAGCATGTGAAGACCATCCATCGCGATGGCATTAGCAAGGAGCAGGCGCGGCAATTCCTGTTCGAGAATACCGGTATACCGGTGCGGCATTACTCGAAAGAGGAGCGCGCCGAAGGTACGCAGCTTGCCGCGAATTATAAAGAGATCACGGTACGCGGAGAAAAGTGCTACCAAAAATTCCGGTCGCCTGAGTCAATCAGTATCTTTGTGGCCGGAGGAACGGCGGGAAAGTTTTCCGCGGTCATCGGTAGCTGGTCAACCGGGCCGGCGGGTAGCCAAATGGTGACGTATCCGATTCCGGTCAAGTAAAGAGGCTGGCACAAACAAATCTCACCACGGATGAACACGGATAACACGGATTCACGAAATTCGAAAATGCCCCTATAGAACCCTTTCGATCCGTGTAGATCAGTGAGATCCGTATTATCAGTGGTAAGGTTTAGGTTTTTGTGCAAAGTAAGGAGGGGGAAGCATGGCCATTACGATTGTTCATCCAGGAAATGAGCGCGTGCCAAAAGCGGCAACGCCGCCGGCGCGACTGGCCAGCTTAAAGGGCAAAAAGATTGGGCTGCTCGACATCAGCAAGCCCGGCGGTAGCTTCTTTCTTGACCGGCTGGAAGAGATATTGAGGACGAAGTATGGCGCCGGAGAAATTTTGCGCACACGCAAGCCGACATTCTCCAAGAACGCGCCGCCGCAGGTCATCGAGCAATTGCGCGGGATGGATGCGGTAGTGGAAGGGCTGGCGGATTGAGGGTCGTGCACAACGTGCAGTTTGCACGACACAATCGGCTTAGAAAATCTGGGCATTCCCGCCGTGCCTATTGCTACAACTGAGTTCACGGCCCCGGCGCGGGTGCAGGCCAGTGCGTTGGGATGCGCGGGCTTTGATGCCGTTTACGTGCAACATCCAATTCAAGACCAGACGCCGCAGCAGATCGCGGCACGGGCAGATGCGGTGGCGTTAGAGATTGTGAGAAGGCTTACGGCAGAAGGTTAGTCTGGTCTGCTCTGCACTTGTTGTATATTTTCTGCGTGATCACACAGCCAGTGCCAACGAGTTTAAGGCCCACTCAGCCCATTGTTTGCGCAATCTGCTGCCTGACTATTGTTGCAGCCCTAGTGCTCGGGGTTGGGCTGGCCGCCAATCTCGTGTTGCGTCATGTTGTGCAGACGATTCCGCTTTGGCTCGGCGTGATACTTGGGTTTCGCCGCTCACCAGCGGCGGGGTGGGTGGCGCTTGCGCCGTTTCTGGTCTGGCTTGTGTTGATGGTCCTCATCTGGTCGTACTTGCTCGGTATTTCACATGTACTCAGCGGCCACTTCTCTCCCATTGAAATTGTCATGACGGTTATCGTTGGCATTGCAGCACTCGCCGGAATCGGCAGCTTCTTTCGTTTTAGGTCTTCTTTGTCTCCGCTTACCGCCGGATTCCTCTTTGTTCTGATGACTGTATTCCAGGTTGTGTGTCTGCGCGTTAGCTTTCTTCCTGCAATTGAGCATCGATAACTGAACGCAGTAGCGAGTTACGGCGCAATGGCTGATGGCCGCATACTGGTTCTTAATGCTTTGGCGGCCGATTTCTCCGATCCGGCCGCCAGGGACTTCATATCTCATTTACTTTGATTTTTGTTCTGCGATCCACTTGTCAGTGCGCGCGTCAAGCAGATCGAGCGGCAAGGTCCCGCCATTGAGCATTTCATCGTGGAAGCTGCGGATATCAAATTTGGATCCCAGGGCTTTCTGGGCGCGGTCGCGGAGTTCGCGGAATTTCAGCTGGCCCAGTTTGTAGCTGAGGGCCTGCGCCGGCCACGCGATGTAGCGGTCTGTCTCTGACTGGATTGTCGGCTCATCCACAGCGCCGGACTTGCGCATGAAATCCACAACCTGATCGCGTGTCCAGCCTTTTGCATGGATTCCGGTATCGACCACCAGACGCACGGCGCGGAAAAGTTCAGAGGAAAGGCGGCCATAGTCGGAAGCGGGTTCCTGGTAAAAGCCGATCTCTTTGCCGAGTTGCTCGGCGTAGAGCGCCCAGCCTTCAACGTAAGCGTTAAAGCCCAGACTGTGGAGTCGAAACTTGGGCAACCCGGTGAGCTGTTGCTGGACGGAGATCTGCATGTGATGTCCTGGGACACCTTCATGGTAAGCAATGGCTTCATCATTGATGAGAGAGCGGTCCGCAAAATTGGATGTGGCCACAACGACGCGGCCGGGTCGCTTGCCGTCCGGAGTTCCGGGTACATAGTGGGTTGCAGCGGCAGCCTGGAATGCAGGTATGGCTTCAACCGTGACCGGCGATTTGGGCAGAAGATTGAAAAGCCCTGGGAGTTTGGGCTCCATCTGGGCAATGTAGCGGCGGAAATCATCAAGAATTTGCTCCGCGGAGGTGGGGATGTATTTGGGATTCGTCTTAAGCGAAGCTCGGTAAGCAGCAAGGTCTGTGAAGCCTTCCTTTTTGGCGATTACCAGCATCTCGGCCTGGATGCGTTCGATTTCACGCAGGCCGAGTTGGTGTATTTCATCGGCGGTCATGTGCGTGGTGGTGCGGCCATAGATGTCATTCTGGTAACGCTTTTGTCCGTCGGGCAGCGAAGTGATGGCAAGCGCAGTACGTCCACGGGGTGCATATTCCTTGCTGATGAATGCCGCGAAGCTCTTGTAGGCAGGAATCACGTCAGTATTGATAGCATCAGTAATCTGCTGCGTGAGGCGCTTCTGGTCTTCAACGGAGATGGTCGGGGGATACTTTTTGGTCGGAAGAAGAAAAGGATCGGCATCGATAATACCCTGGCACTGCACGGGGACCTTTTCCAGAAGAAAGCGGACAGGCATGAGTTTATCTTTCAGGCCGGCGCGAAGAACTTCAGTGGTCTGGTTGAAAACGCGCGGAATCTGGTGCAGACGCGCGATATAGTCTTCATAATGTTTGACGGAGTCGAACGGAACGGAAAGCGGAAGGTCCGCGAGGCCGGTATGGACGCCATTCTGCTGGCTGATGGGCATCTCATATTCTTTGAGGTCAAAATCAGCGATGCGCTGCTGCAACACACGAACCAGAAGATCGTGCGAGAGCTGGTCCTGGTCAGAAAATCCGGCTGCCGGGATGGCCTGAAGGCGCTTTAAAAAATCTTCGTCAAGCTTGTGCCGTTGAACGATGGCAACAAGCGAGTGGTCTGAGAGCTTGTCATTGTAGCGATAGTCGCCGAAGGAAGTGGCACGCTCCGGGGCATTGCGAAGATCGGACTCGTACTGCTCTTCGAAAAGGGCATTCTGCGCGGCCAGTCGGTCTGCAACCGGTTTATGGTTTTGTGCGAAGGCGGAAACTGCCATTGCGAGTAGGAGAAGCAAGCTTTTGTGGAGGCGCATAGGAGCATTCAGGGTAACAGAGCAAGAGAATTTTATGGAGTTTGGATAGCTAATCGCTTCTGCCTACCTATTTTCCTGCTTCCCCATTACCTAATGATTGCGACTGGTGCATTTGCGCTGACAGCGGATTGAATTCGTTTCCTCCTATGCCATCCATCCGCCATCACCTGTTGCGACTGGTGCATTTGCGCTGACAGCGGATTGAATGGCACAATAAATGGTGACTTTTCAGCCGGTTGGCACGGGAATAATTGTGCGTCCAAGCGGGGCTGAGAGTCATCAAAAGAAGTAGTAAGGCTGTGGGCTTCAACAACCCCGCAGACCGGGCACCGTTTATTTGAGGGCTTCGCGGTAAACCGCTACGCCCTAGCCAATTGCTCGCGCGATCCGGCGCTCGCATTGGCTCACCAAAACAGTGCAGTGGGCCTGCTGGAGCCTGTGGATGCTTTCAACATCTCCGTTCCGCGGCGCTAAATCGCGGGACTGAAGGCGGAAAAATGTCGACTACGATTGCTCCTTTGGAACAGCGAGGCGTCAGTTGCTCGCTCGATAATTACCTTGCTCTCCCCGATAACACCATGGATGCGCGCATTGCCGCGGCCAGGCGCGAACTTGGCTCGCGCGCGGTGATCCTGGGCCACCATTACCAGCGGGATGAAGTGATCCGCTTTGCCGATTTTCGCGGCGACTCCTACAAGCTGGCGAAAGAAGCCGCACGGGCCAGCGCGGAATATATCGTTTTCTGCGGCGTACATTTCATGGCCGAAAGCGCGGACGTGCTGGCACACGCAGGGCAGCAGGTGATCCTGCCGGATCTCAATGCCGGGTGCTCGATGGCAGACATGGCCGAGATTGGCCAGGTGGAAAGCTGCTGGGAACAATTAGTTTCACTCGGACTAACGGATGATGCAGGCCGCGGCATCACGCCGCTGACCTACATGAATTCAACGGCGGCAATCAAGGCATTTTGCGGCGAGCGTGGTGGGCTGGTTTGCACGTCGTCCAATGCGCCGGCTGCCTTCAAATGGGCGTTTGAGCGCAATGAAAAAATTCTGTTTCTGCCCGATCAGCATCTAGGCCGCAACACGGCATTTGCCATGGGCATTCCGCTGGAGCAGTGCGTGGTCTGGGACCCATTCATGATCGGCGGCGGAGTCGGTCCGCAAAGGCTGCGCGAGGCGAAGGTGATTTTGTGGAAGGGGCATTGCTCGGTACACCAGCGCTTTCTTCCCGAGCATGTGGACCGAGTCAGGGCGCTACATCCGGGGATAAAAGTGATTGTGCATCCGGAGTGCCGCTGGGAAGTCTGCCAGAAGGCTGATGGCATAGGCTCGACCGAAAGTCTGATCAAGATGATTGCGGAGGCCCCGGCGGGCAGCAAGTTTGCCGTGGGCACGGAAATCCATTTGGTAAACCGCATGGGTAAGGAATTTATAGATGAGCGTAAGATGGTGATTACCCTGGATGAGTCCGGCTGCCTCTGCACTACCATGTTCCGTATATCGCCACAGCATCTGTGCTGGGCGCTGGAAAACCTTACGGAAGGAAATGTGGTGAATCGCATACAGGTCCCGGAGAACGTGAAATACTGGTCACGCGCGGCCCTGGACAGGATGCTGGAGATCCGGTGAGCCGGAGTCAAGCAAGATAATTTATGGCAAAACAAAAAACATTCACGCTGGAAGAAGCGCATGCGCTGCTGCCGGTATTGCAGTCATTAATCAAGCGCGCCATGGACGACAAGGGCGTGATTGAGGCCGTGGAAAAAGAGCTGCTGGACCTGAAGCACCGAATCCTGCTCAGCGGCGGGCTCCTTGTGGATGTTCCGGCAGTGGCGCGGCGGCGCGCCGAACGCGACAAAGCTTTTCAGGACATAAAAGACACGCTGGCGGAAATCGATGCCATTGGCGTGCAGGTAAAAGACCTCGATCTCGGCCTGCTGGATTTTCCCTGTGTGGTGGACGATGAGATTGTCCTGCTGTGCTGGAAGTACGGCGAAGAGAAAATCGAATTCTGGCACGGCATGGAAGAAGGCTTTAAAGGGCGCAAGCCCATCGATGAGCGCATCCTGCGCGGGAAGAAGAGAGAGAAGCCGAACTGAGAAGAGCGATTTGGCAATTGAGTAATTTGGTAAATGTGTAATTTGGGAATTGGGAACGCCCATTCCCCTGCGTAAAAAATCAGCTTGGCGCAAAGAGCTAACTTCTCCTGATCGCTCTTCGGACGAGCCTTTCGGTTGGAAGTTCTTGTGCCGCCTCTCCGAACTTATGGCTTCCTTCCCTCCACCCACTCCGGCTTGAATTCTGAATTGGCCAGCCACTTCACTGGATCGAGCATGGAATGGATCGCCTGCTCCATATGATTGAAGTCGATGTGGGCCACATCGTCACCGGGGCGGTGGTAGTCAGCGTGCAATCCGAAGCTGGAGACAGTTTGTGCGACGATGCCTTGTTTGGCCAGCGCGTAATTATCTGAGCGCTGAAAAAAATTCTGTTTGGGATGCGGATCGGCAACCAGCTTGGCACCATGTTTTGCCAGTTCCGGACCCAGATTGCTGCGGTCGAAAGCGGTAAGCCACAGTTCATCAGGTTTTACCGCGCTATCAGCGCGGCCGATCATTTCAAATTCCAGGTTGGCAACGATATTGTTGAGTGGCACGGGCGGATGCTGAAGAAAATATTGATTGCCCTGGCCGCCGGTTTCTTCACTTCCAAAAAAGACAAAAAGCACGGTGCGCTTCGGGGCCTTTTCACGGGCCAACTCACGCGCCAGCTGTAGCACGGCGACACAGCCGGAAGCATCGTCGTCCGCGCCATTGTAGATGTTGTCACCATTGACGGGCTTGCCGATGCCCAAGTGGTCCATGTGGGCCGTAAGAAGAATGACCTGATCTTTCATTTTCTCATCGCGGCCCTCAAGTCTGCCGATCACGTTGCGGGTATTCCACTGCCTTTTGCCTTCGCGATAGAAGTTGAACTTGCCGGAGACGTTCTGAATGTAGCCGCCTTCATCGCCGGCCGGTTCGATGCCGATTTCACGCAGTTGTGAAGCGAGATAAGTGGCAGCGAGCAGTTCGTTATGGGAGCCGCTGGCGCGCCCCTGCATGGCGTCACTGGCCAGAAATTCCATAGCTCCGCGGATCTCGGCTTGATCGATATTGGGTTGCTGAGCTGAAGCTACGGCCAGAAAACAAAAAAGATTGCAGAATAAAAACAGTTTTATGCGGGTCGCCATTCTTTCCCCTCGATTGAGCAGTATAGCGTGACGAAATGCGAGAGCTTGAAATCGGCGCGGCGTGTGACGACATCCAGTGCTAGACATTCTTGCTGACGTGCGTCGGGTCTGCAGCAGGAGAAATAATTATCAGCGATGCAAGGCTGCTGGAACGGGTTCGGAACCTGCATTCACGACTGCGGGCTGCTATATTTGTCGGTAAGGGCGATGGAAAAATTTTGATCACAGGTCCGATCCAAATTCAAAAGCGAATAAATTGTGCGGCCATGCTGATGGCGGCCATAGCGCTGTCCCTGTTCACGGGATGCAGCGGTAAAGGCGGCTCATCTGATCGCGCAGAATACGCCTACGTGGCCGTGACCGAAGCCGGGCTTCGTGACCATGTTGCAACTTTCTATAACAAGACCGGCGTGGTGCATAACGGAGAGCGCTTGCAGGTCCTGGAGCGGATGCAGAGCAAACGCTTTGTGCGTGTGCGCTCGCCGCGCGGGGAAGAAGGCTGGGTGCAGGAGCGCTACCTGGCCGACCAGCCGACGTTTGATCAGTTTCAACGGCTGGCGGAACAATATAAGTCCACTCCGGCCCAGGCCATTGCGACTACCGAAGAGCAGGTAAAGGTGCATGTGCTGCCGGGAAGAAAGACCGCTTATCTTTATCTGCTAGACGAGAAGCAGAAGGTGGATATGCTGCAGCGCCAGCCGGTGGACCGCAATGCTCCGCCGCTACAACTGAATGAAGACAAACAGAAGGACGCCGACGATGCTCCGGATGAAGAGAAGGTAAAGAGCGATAATACTGGTCCGCCGGCCGTCCGCGAAGATTGGTGGCTGGTGCGCGACGCGCAAATGCGTGTGGGATGGGTGCTGGGCAGAACGCTATATCTGCAAGTGCCGGATGAGATTGCGCAATATTCCGAAGGCCAGCGCATCGTGGCCGCTTATCCGCTGGATGAAGTGCAGGACGGAGATAAAAAGGTTCCAGAGTACCTGGTCCTTTTCACAGAAAAAGAAGGATTGCCTTACGATTTCAGCCAGGCGCGGGTCTTTACCTGGAACACGCGCAAGCATCGCTATGAAACTGCGTATCGAGAGCGGGAATTGGCAGGCGTGCTGCCGGTCACGCTGGGGCGGCAGGAGTTTGAAAAAGAAGGCGATTTACGCACATTTGTACTGCGGGTGAAAGACGATGACGGCACGGTGCATGAACGTACATACAAATTTAACCCGCCGTTGGTGCATCGGGTACTTGCGCCTGGAGAAGAACCGCCGGCGCCCAGGCATCGCAAGGGAACCAGGGCCAGCAGCAAAGAAAAATCTAAACATTAAAGATGTGGCATCCAGAGAGCTTTATTTGCCCTCAAACAACGTATGGCAGAAAAGGTCAAAGAACTTCATCTGGAACGGGACTACAAGAAGTATTTGTACTTTGTTGATGGCAGCGGGAACGTAAGCCGCAAATCGAAATCCGGCGAAGGTGAAACGGAGGTGCTGGTCCCAAAAGCAATTGAACGGGACAACCAGTATCTTTACTTCGTAGATAAAGAAGGCGATGTTGCGCGATCACCGCGCGCTGTGCGCCGAACGGCCAAGAAAGTAGCCTGAACGAGTACCGACTGTAGGACTGACGAGTACCCATGAGCGGTTTGAATCTGCTGGTCTTTCGTGGAGACCGGCAGCGCGCGAGCGGGAAAGAGCTGAAGGCGGCACTCACTGCGCAGCTTGAGCAGTTGCGCAATCTTGGTTCACAGCGGGAGTTAGTAAGGGCTTTGCTGCTTGCAGGCGAATTTGAGTGCGGCGTTGCTGATACTCATTCCGAAGCTGTAGGCCCTTGCGAAAGGCTTACTGACCATATCGCCGAATTGCTACTGGCAAGCGATGGTCCAGCATCTTCTAATCCCCATTTTCAAAAGCGTGATTTTGATTCCCTGTTATTTAATCCCGCGAACTCTAATTCGCTGATTAATGTTGCGCGGGCTCTTCCAGCCTTTGAGCAACTCAGCATCTCCACTCCTGAAGGTTTTGCCTACTACGCGCTGCATCCGCTGGCTTACGCGGATGTCATACGGCAGATTCCCGCATGCGAAAGCTTGCTGATTGTGGGTATCAGGAGCATCGGCACAACACTGAGCGCGGTTGCCGCTGCTGCCGCACGCGCTCGGGGAATTGTGTCGACGAGAATCACGGTACGTCCGCAGGGCCATCCTTACAATCGGATTGCCGAGTTCACGGCCGAACAAATGGCTGCGGTTCGGCATGCGGTGTCCTGCGGCGCGAGCTTTGCCGTAGTCGATGAAGGCCCAGGATTAAGTGGATCATCATTTCTGGCCGTGGCAGAAGCGTTGGAGCGGGCGGGAGCGCCAGTCGAAAAGATCACTTTGATCAGCAGCCATGCGCCGAATCTCGATGCGCTGTGCGCTGAGGACGCGTCGCATCGATGGCAGCGGCTTCGTTGCATTCCAGTGAACGGGGAAGCGCGCCGTCCGGCGGAGGCAGTCGACTTTATCGGCGGTGGCCTGTGGAGAAGCCGGGTGTTCGAAAACGAGCGCGAATGGCCTGCTGTATGGACCAGCCTTGAACGGCTTAAGTATCTGTCATCAAGCGTGCATGTGGAGCGGAGGGTATTTAAGTTTGCCGGACTAGGCCATTATGGTGATGCAGTGCTGCAACGCGAAAAGAAAGTTGCCGCTGCCGGATTCGGGCCGATGCCGCGTGAGGAAGGCGATGGGTTTATCTCTTTCCCGTGGATCCCTTCTTCACAGATTTCCTATCGGAGCATGAGTGCTCCCCAGCGGTCATATTCGAGTTGTCTGTCAACGGAGGTACTGGCGAGGCTTGCTCACTACTGCGCTTTCCGGGTGCGTGCATTCGAGGGTGACTTATCGGATATTGACGCTCTGCAGCAAATGGCGGACCACAATCTGCGGGAACTTGGGTGGGACCTGCAAGTCAAACTTCGTCTGGAGCGTTCTGTCATTGCCGACGGAAGAATGCAGCCTCACGAATGGTTGTTGAGCAAAGAAGGCAAACTGCTGAAGGCCGATTCAGGCGGCCATGGCGATGATCACTTCTTTCCCGGTCCAACGGACATCGCATGGGACCTGGCGGGAGCGATTGTTGAGTGGCAAATAAATAATCAGCAGACAAC
>Ga0134126_10012107_pt1 | contig 10892 bp, 9 predicted proteins | sample KB31752_FD_96881 | JGI IMG/M metagenome (GOLD analysis project Ga0134126, IMG submission 96881) | Terrestrial soil microbial communities with excess Nitrogen fertilizer from Kellogg Biological Station, Michigan, USA - KB3-175-2 | ecosystem: Environmental > Terrestrial > Soil > Unclassified ...
AGCATATTGCTGGAAGATGAAGATCGCGTAGGGCGTGGCGAATGTCACCTCCGCGGCGATGACCGACCAGACGTTGTCGGATAGCCCGTAGATGTGCATGATCCGATAGAACGGGATCGCGAGGAACGACGCCGGGATCAGGTAGGTGAGCAGCGCCGCGTTGCTCACCAGCCAGCCGTGCCGAATCCGCATCCGGCCGATCGAGAAGCTCGTGAGCGAGCCGATGAGGAGCGTGAGCACCACCGTGACCACGCCGATATAGAGGCTGTTGCCGAACTGCTCCCAAAAATATTCGAGATACCAATAGCCTTGGGTGACCACGATCCAGAAGCTTTCGAGCGAGGGTTTGGCTGGCCAGATGTCGTTGGTGAACACATCACCACGAGGCTGGAGCGCCACGATCACGATGTTGTAGATCGGCACGAGCGTCCAGATCAGGACCAAGATGCCGGCCGCCAACGCCGCCGCCTCGGCCAGATTTCGCCGCAGCCGGTAGTTCGGGCGCCGCCTGGCGCTTCTCGCGGCGGTCACAGCTGCACCTCCGTCGTGCGCAGTTTGCGCATCAGCACGATGACCAGCGGGATCATGAGCGGCAGCGCCGACATTACCGCCGCCATGCCGAGATCGGGCCGCGCGATCTCGAAGGCATTGCGTATACCCAGCGTCGCCAGCACGTGCGTCGACAAGGCAGGCCCGCCGCCAGACACGAAATAGACCGCGTTGAAATCGCCCAGCGTGAAAACCGTCGAGAGCAGTGTGCAGATGAGATAGAGGTTGGCCAGCAGCGGAAGGGTGATGTGCGCGAACCGCTTGAGCCCGGTCGCACCATCCACGTCGGCCGCCTCATAGAGCTCTTGCGGGATCGCCATTCGGCCGGCGAGGAGGATCACAGTCCAGAACGGCATCCACTTCCAGATGTGCGACACGATGACCGCGCCCAGCGCCAGCCAGCGCGACGTGTCGAGCCAGCCCGGGCCATCGACGCCGAAGACGTTCCACAGGACGTTGTTGAGAAGGCCCCACTGGCTGTTCAGCATCCAGTGAATCGAGATGAAGGCAGGCAGCGCCGGCATCGCCCAGGGCAGCACGAAGACGAGCAGCAGACCCTTCACCCACCACCCGCGCCGCATGAATAGGCCTGACAGCAGCAACGCTCCGAACATCTTCAGGTTCACGCCGATGACGACATAGAGCACGGTGTTGACCACGGTGCGCTGGTAGATCGGTTCGGACAAAAGCTCGGCGTAGAGTGCCGGGTCGTGACCGAGCCACAGCCCATAGACCACCGGATAGACCACAAAGGCCAAAAACACCGCCGCATATGGTATGATGAAGGCGGCGGCCCAAACGAACTCCGAGCGTTGCAGGCCGCCGCCCCGCGCGCGCTTGTGCTTCGATGGGGCCGATAGTGGGCGGGCGGGAAATCCGGGATGGCCCCGCACCAGTTGGGCATCGGCCATAGTCGCCTCTTTTTGTTAGCTCGCCGCGATCGGGTATTTCGCCAGGATGTCGCTCATCCTCTTGAGCGCTTTCTCGGCCGCTGCCTGCGGCGTCATCCCTTCGCGAATGACGTCGGCCGCGGCAATCCCCCAAACCTGCTGGGAGTCCGCCTCGGCGTATCCCGGATTGAAGATCGGATAGAGGGGCGCCGTCGGCTCCAGCATCCCCTGCCGAGCATAGGCGGCGCGGTGCGGGTCGTGGGGGTCGAGCCAGAAGGGATCGTTCTTGACCAGGTCGGGCATCGCCGGCAGCGCCCGGCCCAGTCCTCCTTTCAGGTATTGATTCACGACCGCCGGCTGGATCACGTATTTCAGAAAGTCCTTGGCGACCTCGACGTTCTTCGCACCTTTCGGGATGAAAGCGCCCGCGACCCCAAGTTGTGACGCAATCGGCTGGCCCGCGTTGTCGAGCGGCAAGCCCAACGTCAGGATGTCGTCGTACTCCTCCTTCTTGTGATACAGCGCAAGCTCGGTCGAGATCGTGTAGTCGAGATCCACGACGAGTTGCTTGGCGTGGAACGCGTTGTTGTCGTCGGCGTCGTTCCAGCTCAGCGCCCCTGGTGGCACATAACCTTCCTTGAAAGCCGCTGTGATGTAGGTCAGTGCTTTGATCACGGCCTCCTTGACCTGCGGATCGTCGAGGTGCGGCGCGCCATCGCCGGTCACGATGCGGCTGCCGCCATAGGCGATCAGGAAATGATGGAACAAGGCGTTGCCGTCGGTCGGCCCTGCGGTGGTCGGTTGAAGCCCCAGCGCATAGACGCCGCGCATGCCCTTGTCGCGAAGCCTCTTCTGCATCGGTTTGAAGAAGTCCCAGAAGGCGTCCCAGGTCTTCGGCGCGTCCGACATTTTGTAGCCGGCCTTCTCCACCAGCGAGCGCCAGACGTGGAGCGGCGCCACGATCGTCGCTGTGGGCACGTAATAGAGGCTGCGCGTCTTGGTAACGTTGTTGTAGTACCGCGACGCGAGGAGCGCGGTGGGGTGGTATTGCGACTTCTGCGTGTCCACGACGTCGGTCAAGTCCACCAGCTTGTCGTTCCACGCATTCTGCGGAACGATGGTCAGGCCGGCGTTGTAGTTGGACATGACATCCGGAACGTCACCGCTGGTCAGCGCCGAGATGATCTTCTGCCGTATCGGCGCGAATGGAATGATGCTGACATCGATCTTGTTGCCGCTTGTCTTTTCATATTCCGCGACCATGGCGCGGAACGAGGCTTCCTCCTCGGGGACAAAGCCTTGGGTCCACCATACGCTCGCGGTCTTGTTGGCCGCATTGGCAATGAAGGGACGTGAGAGGGTTCCGATTGCAGCAAGACCGATTGACCCGCGGAGTACAGAGCGCCTGCTTAGCTTGCTCATGTCATCCTCCCTGCTGTTCTCCTCAGCTGCGCGTATTCTTGGCGCCGCAACGCGCTTAGCGACTCAACCGTTTGCCTTCTTGCGCTTCCGCAGGAGAGACTGCAGCGCAATCTTGGGGTTCGCTGTGTTCGAATTCGTGATGATCGGAGACCGAAGAAAAAATGGTCTCAAGCGCTTGCCTGCCTGCGGCACAATCGCTGCCCATTTGCTGCGAAGACCTCGGCACGTCTCGCTCCCGAGCAGCTTCTGTTACAGTACACGATCTCCGTTTGGCAGGGAAGTCGATGGTGTTTCGTGCTCGAAAGCCGCTGATGAAGTCAGGTCGGCCGCCTGGTCCTCGACATTTGCGCCTCTCTCACTTTGTAATCGATCGACTTGGTGACACGCTTAAGGTCGAGCACCTGCTCTCCGGCCAGAGCAGCACGCAGGCTTGGGGATGACTATGAGTCAAAGCCGTGGAGAAAAGGTTCAAGACAAAGGCGCGCATGTATCGCGCGTTGCGCTGCGCCGACCAGGCCGTATACCCGTAAACTCGGCTGCATTATGCAACGAAGTCTATGTCCGCTTTACGCTTATAGCGACCAAGTTCGTTAGGTATCGCATATGTCGGGCCACGGACGTGGCCTGCTATTCGATCACCTCATCGGCGCGAGCGATCAGCATCGCTGGAATTTCGAGCCCGAGCGCCTTTGAGGTCTTGAGATTTATGACCATCTCGAACTTTACAGGTTGTTCAACCGGGATGTCGGCGGGTCTCGCGCCCCCAATGATTTTTGCTATGTAACCCGCCGACCGACGGTACATATCCGGAAAACTCGGACCATAGGATAGCAGCCCTCCGTCTCTTACGAAGGCGGCACCATACCAAATTGATGGCAATCGAAAGCGTACCGCCAACTCGATCAGTCGCTTGCGATTATAATTCAGGAACGGGGATGCCATGGTTACGAGCGCATCCGCGCCCTGTTCCTTCGCGTGCGCGAATGCGACGCCAAATTCGCCGGGATCAGCAGCCTGAACAATCAGTGCTTCAATCTTGAGCGCATGCGCGGTCGCCTGTACTTCGTCCACGCCGGTCCGCCCTACCTTCGGATCATGCAGGACCATGATCCTTGTGGTTGCTGGCGCTGCCTCCTTCAGCACTTCCACGCGCTTGGCTTCCAAGTCCGTACCAGACATCGCCAGACCGGTGACATTGCCGCCCGGCCGGCTGAGGCTCTTAACAACTCCCGTCCCGACCGGATCACTTATGATCGCAAAAACAATGGGCGTTTTGGTTCCAGTGGCGATGAGCGCGAGTGTCGCCTCTGAACCGGCAGTGACGATGACATCGAGATCGCGCCGCCCGAGAACTCCTGCCAATTCGTTGAGGCGTTTTGGATTGCCTTCGGCCCACAGATAATCAACCTCTATCGTTTTGCCCTCTATAAGGCCGTTCTCGAGCAGACCTTGTTTGAACCCGTCGATCTGCCGAGGATTGAAGGCCGATGCGCTTCCAATACCCAAGTAGGCGATGCGGGCAATGTGATCGTTCTTCGATTGAGCGCAGGCCGGGAAAGGTAACGCTGCGGCGGCAAGGCCGGCAATGAAATCACGTCGTCTCATGTTAACCCTGCTGAAAAAAGGCCTCGCGAAATGCCTATCGCAGCCCAGATGCTGGGGCAACTATCCATGGCTCTCAGCTCAGGCACTGACAACAAGGTCCGACGTCTGAAACCGGTCATTTTCGACGGTGTCGGCGGGATTGTGGGTTGGTTGACGTCCGCTTCTGCCTGTAAGCGACCGTAGCAGGACCGAGTTTGGAGCGTTGCTTTCGGCCAGACCTCCGTGATCCAAACTCCCAAACTGGGGGCTCGAATCCTGCGCTACGAACTCGCCCAGTACGAATGGGCTGCGATCAAGCCGATGCTGCCGAACAAGCCGCGTGGCATTCCTCGGGTGAACGACCGACGTGTCCGCAATGGTATTTTCACCCTATCGAGCCTAACGCGCCGCCTCGAATCCGCCGAGCACGGCCGTGAGATTGGCGCCGAGAATCTCGGAGAGATAACCGCCCTCCTGCACGAACACGGTCGGCAATCCTACCTGCGCGATCGCAGCGCCGATGCGGCGGAAACCGTCGGTGGTCACCGCAAGCCCCGCCAGCGGATCATGCTCGGAGGCGTCCAGCCCGAGCGCGACCACCAGCGCGCCCGGCGCGAAGTTCTTGATCGTTTTCGCCGCGCGCTCGAGCGCCAGCAGATAGCCGTCGTCCTTGGTGCCGATGCTCAAGGGGATGTTGAGGTTGGTGCCGAGTCCAGCGCCCTCGCCGCGCTCATGCGCATAGCCCCAGACGAACGGATAGAAGGCGGCCGGATCGGCGTGGATGGAAACGGTGAGCACGTCCGACCGCTCATAGAAGATGCCTTGCGTGCCGTTGCCGTGATGCACGTCGACGTCGAGGATCGCCACGCGCTCATGCTTCTGGCGCAAATGACTGGCTGCGATCGCGCTGTTGTTGAGGAAGCAGAAGCCGCCGGCGAGGTCGCGATAGGCGTGATGGCCGGGCGGCCGGCAGAGCGCGTAAACCGCGTCTTCGCCATCCATGACCATCTGCGCAGCGGTGACCGCGACGTCACTGGCCGCGCACGCGCCGGCCCAGGTGCCCGGCCCGATCGGACAGGCAGTATCCACCGTGTGCCAACCGAGGCGTCCGACGATGTGGGTCGGGTACGTGGCCGCGTTGCGCACCGGGTGCATGTTGGCGATCATCTCCGAACCGGCATCGCGGAGTGCTGACCAGGCCTCCCAGGCCTCGGCCAGAAAATCCAGGTATTCGGGACTGTGCACCCTCAAGCGCGGTCCCTGCCCGAACGCGACCGGCTCGACAAGCTGATGCTTGCCGGCCTTCAGGCCCGCAAGCAGCCGATCGGCGCGTTCGGGCTGCTCGGTGGTTCGCTTCACCACGCCGCGCACCAGAAAGAATTGCGGATCGTGGCTCCGATGTCGTTCGGTGTAGACAGCCTTCACGCGATTGCTCCTCTGCAAAAACCATCATTGGCGCGCGGCACGATATCCGTGCGCGCGGCGGGATGTCGCGTGTGCTGTATTCAACACATTATGTGGTATCGGCAAGGCTTGTCATCGGGTCGCGCGCGCGGACCAGATGTAGAGCATGATCCGGAAAAGTGGAAACCGGTTTTCCCTCGCGACAAACGCGGAGCGTTTGCGCGGAGATCATGCTCAAACAAAGAGAGAGATCATGATCCGATTCCGTCTAATCGGATCATGATCCAGCGCCCTCCGCGGCAAACGGCGACACCGTTTGTTGGGGGGTGATCATGGCGTGGAAGGGCGCCTCAATCGGTGTGGCTGGGCGACACCGACCGTGGTTTGATCAGGCATCTGGCCCAGGGTCACGCTGGCCGATTGCTGCTTTCCCTGCCTGAGCAGGCCGAGCTGCACGGAAGATCCCGGCGTTGCCGCATGGATCTTCTTGGTCAGCTCATGCGAATTCTTGATCTCCTGGCCGCTTACCGAAGTGATGACGTCGCCGCTTGCAAGGCCTGCCTTCGCGGCCGGACCATCGCGTTTGACGTTCGCGACGATCGCGCCGTGGAGATTGTCCTTGCCGAGACTGTCGGCGATATCGGGCGTGATCGATTGAACCTCGGCCCCCATCCATCCGCGCGTCACCGAGCCCTTTTCCTTTAGCTGCGGTATCACGACCTTGACGGTCTCGGCGGGAATCGCGAATGCGACGCCGACCGAGCCGCCCGACGGCGAGAAAATCATGCTGTTGACACCGACCACGTTGCCGTCGACGTCAAAGCTCGGACCGCCGGAATCACCGTTGTTGATGGGCGCATCGATCTGGAGGAAATCCTCGCCGGCGCCGACGTCGATGGTGCGCTCGCGCGCCGAGACGATCCCGGCCGTGATGGTCCCCATCAGCCCGAAGGGGTTGCCGACCGTGAGCACCCACTCGCCGATGCGCGGCGATCGATCGGCCAGTTTGACATAGGCGAAATCGTTGCGTCCTTCGACCTTGATCAAAGCCAAATCGCTCAGGGAATCCCGACCGACGACCTTTGCCGAATAAGTCTTGTCGTCGCTGGTGCGGACCTCGGCCGTATCGCCGTTTTCCACGACGTGGCTGTTGGTGACGGCATAACCGTCGGGAGAAATGAAGAAGCCGGATCCAAGCATCGCCAGATCGCTTTCCTTCGGCATCTTGCCCTGACCAGGCATGCCCGGACTCTTGCCATGACCGGGCATGGCCTGATCGGGAACATCCTGCTGTTCCGGATCATCCTGATCGAATCCGAAGGAGCGACCCGGCATCGACTTGCTCGTGGACGCCATCTTGGAGACGACCGCGATCACGGCCGGTTTCACCTTGGCGGCAAGATCGGCAAAGCTGTTGGGCGCAGGAAGCGCATGATCCGACACCCGGTGCAGCAAGGCCGGAGCGCCATCCGCAAAACTGAGAGGCAGAGCGGCCGACTGCGCCTGCACGCCCGCCGCCATCAGCATGACTGCGCCGCCAATCACGCCGCCCGCTATCGCGGCCCGAGTCCGGCCGAAACGTAAACGTTCCTGAACCATTTCTGCTTCCACCGTTTGTCGTGGGTTTTCGCAAGATGCCTGAACGCGCGCCCCGGCCTGCCAGTTCCAATCCGATCGCTCGGCGCGGGCGCGACGCAGCCGCCGCCATGCTGCTCAATTTCGGCCGATAGAGCATGATCCGGACCCGGAGGGCCGCGATAGCGCAAAGTGGAAACCGGTTTTGCCTCGCGACAAACGCGGAGCGTTTGCGCGGAGATCATGCTCAAATAAAGAGATGAGATCATGGTCCGATTCTGACCATGATCTCATCCTCGGCTCATTGACCGGACGGCGTGCGCAGGCCGTGCCAGGCATCGCGCAATTTACGACGGCGGCATGGCCGCCTCGCAAACCCGGCAGGCGAAGGAGGTGCCGGCGCTTGCTCCATCCCCGCCCTCCGGCATCGCCGCGATCACCAGCAGGATCAGGATCACGACGGGGTGCTGCCATCATGCTCGCAACCACCACAACTGCCAGCGGTTTTTGCGCTTGCGACCCGATCTCCGTGGACAACGCGGCCGGCAACAGCCTGGTGCTGCACGGCTGGCCGGCTTCACCAGTAACGTGATGACACGGACGGCGGCATTCAGCCGATGCATTCTGCGTGCTGACAAATCTTGCTTTTATGAGCATGAAATGATGCGATGCGAGGACACTCTGCATCGGAAAGCGCGCCAGGCTTACGCCAGACTTACAGCGCTCTTTCGAGCACGAACGGCCCGATCACTTTGTCGGCGATAAGGCTGCCGATGCTGCTGGAACGGCCGGGGATGAAGGCCCCCATTCGCCCATGCGAACCGGGCGGAGGCCGAGCGAGTGCACAGGTGACCTCGCATGCGACTATTGATCGTTGAAGATAATGAGGAGCTCGCCGAGCTCCTGGCCAAGGGACTGCGGGCTGCAGCCTATCAGGCGGACATTCTGTCGACCGCCGAGCGGGCGCGCAGCGTCCTGCAGACGACGCATTACGCCGCTCTCATTCTCGACCTCGGGCTGCCGGACGGAGACGGCCTGGAGCTTTTGCGCGAACTCCGGGAGCGCAACAACCCGATCCCGGTCCTGGTGCTGACCGCGCGCGGCGGATTGCACGACCGCGTCCAAGGGCTGCGCAGCGGCGCGGACGATTATCTGGTGAAGCCGTTCGCGCTGGAAGAACTGATCGCGCGGCTGGAGGCGCAATTGCGGCGGCCCGGACAGCTGCTCAGCAATTGGCTGCGCATCGCCAATCTCTCCTTCGACACGCAAGGCCGCCAGGTCGCCATCGATGACCAGCCGCAGGCGCTGTCGGCGCGCGAGACCGCGGTGCTCGAACTACTCATGCGCAGCAAGGGACGCGTTGTCTCAAAAAAGCAGGTGGAAGACCATCTCTACGGGCACTCCGGCGAAGTCGCCTCCAATGCCATCGAAGTCTACGTCCATCGTCTCAGCAAGCAGCTGTCGGATCGCGGCGCCAGGGTGCAGGTTCACACCATCCGCGGCGTCGGCTACTTGATCGCCGAGGAAAAATAGCGTGCCGAGATTTGAATCCATTATCTCGCGCATCGTGATCCTGCACATCGTTGCCGTCGTCATCACCTCGATCCTGATGTCGGTCGGGCTATCCTGGCTGCTAAGCTATGCGACCGACAACATTCATAACAAGGCGATGCAGGAGCAGGCCGTCGAGGTTGGCGAGCACCTGAGCACAGGCCCCGACGGCAAGCTCGAACTTAACCTGCCTCTCGACCTCGTTAGCCTCTATTCACAGGGATACGGACGCTATTCCTATGCGGTCGTCGACCAGCGCGGCAACGTGCTGTTTTCCTCGTTCAAGGATCGTTCCGCCGTATTTCCTGCCGATCTCAGATCCGAGGATGTCGAGTATCTGCAGCAGCGGCACGGCAAGGCCACGCTTTCGGGCGCGAGTATCAAGAAAGTCGTCGGCGATCAGGCGGTCTGGATCCAGACCGCCGAGGACCTGACCAACCGCGACGTGCTGACCGACGACATCGTCGCCGACTTCTATACGAAAGTCGGCTGGATCACGCTGCCGATCCTGCTGGTGCTGCTGATCACCGACATCGCGATCTTCCGCCGCGCGCTGCGGCCGCTGCGGAAGGCTTCCGAAGTTGCCGCCGAAATCGGACCCACACGCGCTGGCTTGCGGCTGCCGACCGGGGAAATTCCGCGCGAGGTGCGCCCGCTGGTTACGGCGGTCAACCAGGGCCTCGACCGCCTGGAGGAGGCCTTCAAGGTGCAGCGCGATTTCACCGCCGATGCCGCGCACGAGCTGCGCACACCGCTCAGCATCTTACGAACGCGCATCGACTTCCTCGAAGACGAGGAGACGCGCCAGGCGCTCCGGCAAAACGTCGATGGCATGGCGCACATCGTCGGCCAGCTGCTCGATATTGCCGAACTGGATGCGCTGGCCATCGATCCTTCGGAAAAGGCCGACTTGCAATCGGTCGCGGCGGAAGTCGCGGAGTTCGTCGCACCTTTGGCGCTCGCGCAAGGCAAGGATGTCGCGCTCCTCGGCGCCACCGAGCCGGTGTGGGTGAGAGGTAATGCCGAGATGCTGAGCCGCGCCATCCGCAACCTCGCGGAGAACGCCATCAAGCACACCCCGCCAGGTTCGACTGTCGAATTTCTCGTCGAGAACAATGGAACGGTCAGCGTTCTCGATCATGGGCCCGGCATCCCGGAAGATGAGCGCAATCTGATCTTCCGGCGGTTCTGGCGCCATGATCGCCGAAAGGCCGGCAGCACCGGGCTTGGTCTGTCGATCGTGCAGCGCATCGCCGAGTTGCATTCGGCGACGGTTACGGTCGAAAACCGCCGTCCCCACGGCGCCTGCTTTTCCCTGAAATTCGCGCCGTTGAAGTGAAGCGGCTCCCGATCGCAATTTGATCTGGTCTCATGAACGGTCTTGACCGTTTACGACGGGAAATCGGCGACCTTGATCTGGATCCGGTCGGCATGCAGCGACCACTCGCATAACTGCTCGGCCTTGCAGAATTTCTGCTTGGCGAGTTCCGTAGCCTCGCCTTCGCTGTGAGCGTCGATCTCGAGGGTCTTCTGGCACACTTCGATCTGCCGGCCGTTACCGCCGAGCACATCCTTCATGAAGCTGACGACGTAGCGCGACATGGGCCTCTCCCGCAACATTACTCGTCTCCCTGCTCAGGCTCCTCCAACATGGGCCTGTTGACAAGGATCAAGGGTTAAAATTGCGCAGGAAATTTGTCGGCCAACAAACTGCGGCAAAGAGCGTCAGGCGCCGACGTCCGGGAGGCTGGCGGCCGCGATCGCGACAATCAGCTTGAGGCGCCGCCGCAAGCGGAACGGCGCCGAGCGCAACAATGAACGCACACGTTGCATAAGGAGAGATTCCCTTCGCGCCGACGGAGAACCTGCGAAAGCCCGGCGCAGGAGGCAAAATGGGCGGGTTGGCAGAGCCTGTCG
>Ga0134126_10012109_pt1 | contig 10891 bp, 11 predicted proteins | sample KB31752_FD_96881 | JGI IMG/M metagenome (GOLD analysis project Ga0134126, IMG submission 96881) | Terrestrial soil microbial communities with excess Nitrogen fertilizer from Kellogg Biological Station, Michigan, USA - KB3-175-2 | ecosystem: Environmental > Terrestrial > Soil > Unclassified ...
TATGCGCCGTGGCTTCCCTACCGATTTCCCCGTGGTAGGTTATCATCCCGGCGGTATCGGCCGACTCCAAGGCCGTGGCTTCCCTACCGATTTCCCCGTGGTAGGTTGCCCGAGCGCGCGGCGGCCCGCATCAAGGCGCCGTGGCTTCCCTACCGATTTCCCCGTGGTAGGTTAGGAGCGGCGCAAGTTCCTGAAATGGCTCTGATAACCGCCTGTTTGCCCAGGCGAAATTCAGAGGAGGACCAACTGCTGGGGCGCTTTTTTCTCACTGAAGGTCGCCTCGCCGAGCATCAGCCTCATGCGTGCATACTGCTTGTCGGTGACCTGTAGCGTACGCACACTGCCCTTGGGCGGCAAGTTTTTGGTAACCCGCTGTGCGTGCTTGTCGGCAGCGTCCTCGCCGCGGCAGACACGCGCATAGACCGACAATTGCAGCATCAGGAAGCCGTCGTCTTTCAGAAACCTGCGAAATTTGGTGGCCCAGCGCCGGTCCGCCTTCGTGCCGACGGGAAGATCAAAAAATACGAACATCCACACGAAACGCGCCTCATCGGTTTTCACGGCACCAGCTCAAGCTCGCGCGTGGGCTCCAGTTCGGGCAACACGAGCCGGTCGGCCTTCTCATCCTCGAAGGCGCGGACGAGGCTTTGCGCCGCTGTCTCCGCGGCGACTAGCAGCGTTACGGAATCGGCCCCGGTCTTTGCATCGATGAGCAGCGCGCCTGCCATTGTGCGCCGATCTTCGATAATAAGATCGCCATCTTTGCCCGTGCCATCGGTGCTGGTCTTGAACGCGAGCCGATCGACAAAGGGCCGGAACGGTTCGACTAGATCGTCGGCAAGATTGAAAGCGTTGGCCGCGCCGTCGTGGGCAAGCCCAAAAGCCGGAATGAGTCCCGATGCAACTAGCGCACGTGCGACGCCTGCGCGGACGACGGCATAGCCGTAGTTCAGCAATTTGTTGCGTCGGTCGTTCGGGTCATCGCGGGTGTAATCGGCGAACAGATGGCCCCAATAAAACCGTGCTGCACGAGCTTCGACGTTCTCAGGATCGCCTGGCTCGACATGGCGGGCGATCTCCTTGAGCGTCGAAGCATGGTCCTTGCCCAATTCCGACAGGACCGCAGCCTGATTGAGAATCTTGCGGCGGATAGTGACTTGCCACAGCCGGTTCTTGAGCGATTGCTTCGCCTGCGCCTGCAATCGCGCCACCGCTCCTTGACGATGATGGCGGTGGAACGGCAACGCGAGACCGGAGGGGGTGTGACGGGTATCGGTGAAGATCATCGCCACACCAGCCTCCATGCAAGCGGAAATCAAGGTGCTAGTCAGCGTTGCATGCGGCGTGTCGACGACGATCCACGCAAGATCCTCGATGACAACGCGCACCTCGCCATTGTCTCGTTTTACGCAGCATTGGCCGTCGGCGAGCGAGAGCCGGGCGGCTTGAGTTAGATGCAAGCCTTTCCACGCCATGTCCGCACCTCACGCGATACTGGGAACTTGCGGCCGAGACGATCGACGGTGAATTTTTTGAAGTCAGCTAGTGTCTTGACGCCAATTCCGTCATTGGCTCCAACTTTTTCCAAGGTCCAATGCTTCGACACGCTGGCCGCGCCTGTACCTCGATGGAGACCTCGGAAATATCCCTCAATGCATTCGCCGTTGGACTTCGTAATCTCAACATAAGACATGGCGTTCAAGGACCAAATGAACTCAAAGCTGTCATCTAGCGGCGTCCATTCATCGTCGGACTTATAAGCAATGACCGCTTTGGTTGGTGGTGCGTCCATCGTTGCAATCTGGTGCGGGTAGATGGGAACAACGTAAAACTCCCATTTTCCCTTCTTGTTCTTCTTCCGGAACACATCCACGCGCGCCATGTCGCCACGATCCACGGTGCCGCCGTTGATCTGCACCGCCACCTTGTCCTTTGTTGCCACGCGAACTTTGCGAATTATGTCTCCCTTGGAGGAGCGCGGCAACTGATCCTTGGGCTTCCCGGCGACAAGCCACACCCGCAGCGCCTCAATCATTTCATCCCGGAGCTTTTTGGGATCGGCGGCCCTGCCGTACGGCTCAGGGACGGGGATTAGCTCCAAATCTTTCTCGGTCAGCTTCTCAACCGCCTTGCGCTCATAAACGACTTTCTCGCCGTTCACTTCGCGAATTTGCTTTACTGTGGCGTCATGCGCCTTGCCACGGGCACGCTTGCGCTCTGCGCGCGAGATAAACACACCCCCGTTTCCGCTCTCACCATACACGGCGCGCTCAACGTCGATGCGGAATCCCGGCCATGGCTGCTGGACGTGGAATATATCGTCTTGCCGTCCTTCGTGTTCGCGCTTCTGCACTTCCCGGGTCATCCGGTTCAGCAGGCTTTCGGTGGTCGCCGCCAGCACTAAGGCATCGACGGCATGGTGGCGGTCGTCCGGCAATCGTTCTCCATTCTGCTTCTTCAGCCCTTCCAGACCCCATGCACGCCGCAGCTTTGATGTGATAGCGCCCGGACGGGCGAATATGCGCCTCTTGCCTTCCGGCGCAGGGAACATCCGGGTCAGTTCGCCGGCAAATAGCCGCGTCACCCATTGAGTGTCGGTCAGGTTGCGCGCCTTGAACTTGTCCTCGATGTCGGCAGCGGTCTTGAGGACATAGTTCCGCTTCTTACGGCCCTTGATCTCCCTCAAGCTCTCGACACGAGCAACGTAAAGATTCCAATCCGCTTCGGTCTTGTCTGCCCCGTACCATTCAAATGGAGATCGGCCGCGCTTGTTCTGGTTTGCTACGGTCGTGCATAGCGTTTTGTTGAGATAAGAATCGTCGCCGAAGCGACTCCACGGTAGGATGTGATCGACCTGATAACGTGTGTCGTTGGCCGCAAATCCTTTCGGATCGATAGCGTCGCCCGAATAGATGCATTTCCAGCCTTGCTCCTTCGCCAACTCGTATCGGAGCAATTCGTCGTTGCTGACCGGCCGTGCCAACAATTCCGCGGCCTCGTTGCGTCTGCGCTCCTTTTCCGCAGTTCGATCTTCCAGGCCCTTGGATAGTTTTGCCCGCTCTTCCGCGCTCTTGCCGACATCGCGAGCGAGTTCGATGTGAACGAAATCGAATGGCCCGTATTCGCGGGCAACGGCACGAATTTGCTTGATGGCCTCGCCAAAGGCCTTTCGAGTAACCGGACTGTTGATGCTGTCCAAGGATATGGCGGCGCGGGCCGCATGATCATAGCCGACGCGGGTGCAGGCATCAGAATAAGCCAAGCCTTCGCGCAACCCCGGAATGATATTGCGGCAAGCGAGGGCAGAGATGTGCGCCGCCCTCGTGAAGTCTTTGAAGACTCCGCTTGCGGCTTCATCGTGCAAGTGTTCTACAATGGCGGCCTCAAGCTTGATCTCCTGCAAACCCGCGCGGATCGAGTCGAGGTCTTCACGGAATGATAGGACCTCCGCAATGCGATCGAGCTTTTCGGGTGTCTTCACCAGGGATTGCCACGGTCCCTCGCCAAGCGTGTCCCGCAAGGTCTTGGTTCCATAGGCAGCTCCGCCGGCGCGCGCGGCGACGTCGAGCTTGCTTTCCTTCTCTTTCGGAATCCCGGCGAAGCGCGCATTTGGATCAAGGTCGAGCGTTTCGCGCAGGGACGCGAAGGTGATCGTCTTCTTGAGCTCGCCGAAGCCCTTGGCCGCCAGTGCGATCTCGTCAGGGGTCAAAGGTCGCTCGGAACGGCCCACGGAAATTCTCAAATGGGCAAGGCGCGACAGATACCGAAACAGTTCGAATGATGGCGCGCGGCGCGCCGTGCGCATCTGGTCGGGCTCGAACGGGCATTTGCCGACAAGTGTTTCGCTGTCCTGCAACGGGCGCTGGAAAAACGCGACGTCGGCGAATCTTGCAGCCAGCTCCTGGCTGGCTGCCGTATTGCCAAGCCTTGGCTGCGCGGAGAAAATCACGCGCACCTCGTCTTCCAGATCAGAACGCTTTGCCGTGTGCGAATAGTCCTTATCGCGATTGCGCTTGCGGTCGGCAAAACGCTCGTCCGTTGCGATCATCTGGCCAAACGTGCGTCCCGCAAGCATGCCGCGCGTCGCCTCCATTGCCTTTTTCATCTTCGAGGTTTCGTCGGCGGCGTTGGCATTGCCTTCGCTTTTCGAGTTCGACCGGAAGCCGCGGTGCCGCGCGATGTGGCCGAGGACGACGGCAAGTTCATCGTGTGTCAGAGCGCGCTCGTGGACGGCGGCGCGCAACGTCCAAGGCGAAACGGGCGGGTGGGTTCCTTTGGGGGAGACGCGGCGCAATGCGTCATGCAACGCATTCGGCGATGCATCCGGCAACAGACCGCTTTGGTGAAGGAGCTTGCGCACTGCGTTCATGCGCTGGCGCCGCCGCCGGATGACGCGGCGCTGGCCGCGCGCCGCTCGCCGTTGCGCGCTTTTCGGCTCTCCGGTCTTGTCGACCAGTGGCGCATCGAACATGCGCACGCCTGCGGCCATGACTTTGCTGTCAGACTCGGAGGATTCGATCACGCCCCATCCGCAGGACGCGATTCCGAGATCGACGCCGAGGATACGCACGCCCATCATGCCGCCCGATGCTTGCCCACAACTCGAAATTGATTATTGACGAAAAGTCGCGGGGCATCAATACTATCGGGGTTAGGGGAAATCGGTAGGAAAGCCACGGCAAAGTGGTTTTACCACTGAAGGATTACCCCCGTTCGGGAAACTGGGCGGGGGGATTCTTTTTCTGGCGATTCTCGGAAAGTTGGCGCCTGTACCGAGTTTTGCCTAGACGATCGCAATTGGGGAATCGGTCGATGGGACAGTAAGTGCGCGCACGACTAAGCCGAGCGAGCGCGCAACGACTGATCTCTGCGCTTCCCACTCCACCTGAAGCCGCTTCATCAGGCTGTCCAATTGCAGCTCCGCCGGTTGCCGCCCATCCAGGATCGCCTCAACGATGTCGGGGGCCAGCAGAGTCAACCGCAGCACGCGCCCCTACGCTCGGTCGCTGGAAGGACGAGATTATGATCTGAAAGAGCATCCACCCTTCGCCGGCTACGTTAGCGGCGTGCTGTGGGAAGCAGAACGTGTTGACGGTGACATCGGCACGCTTCCCCATTACCCCGACCAGCTAGTGGAACTGAAGAAGCGTTTCCCACCACGTATGCTTGCAGGGATCGGGCCCGGCTTCTGCTGGGAGCCGCCAAAACTGCATGCGCAAACGGTGGCAAGCTGGCAACGCAGTAGGACTCGTGCTGCCTAATGCCAACGCGATGATCTGCCTAAACGTCGAACTCGGCAGGTCAACCACTGCCGGGGAGGAAAACAACATGGCATGGATTACCAAACTTCACGATGCACAGGCCGCCATCTCCGCGCCGAGGGCCGATCCATGGCTTTTGCCATTAGGTCGCGTCCGGGGCCAAATGAGGTACCTGTGCGATGGTTTGATGGTTAGTTGAGTGATGACGGGCGGAGGCTGGTGGGCCGCGCCGTTAGGCAACTCTCGTGCGGGAGCAGCCTAAAATATAGCCTGTCGTGTGGTATCGCGAGCGTAACCGCGGACTTGATCGCGAAAACCCCCCGGCGTTAGACCGCGCGCCTTGATAGGGTGCCAGCCGAGCTCGTGCATAAGCTTCGACAAGCGGCGACAGGCACCGGCACCCCGCGACCTTTGTGGCACCTCAAGAAAATCGAGTATCGAATTGGTGCTGATGCGCTCCAGGCCATCGTCCCACTTCTTGCCCCGGATACCTTCAAGGCGCAGGTGCCAGGGGTCCTTCGCGGATTTGAGCGATTGCTCCCGAGCCAGAGTTAGGGATGCAATAAACGACATTTAAGTCTCCTGATCACGACGATCTGTCCCGCCTTACCTGCGACGTAAGCGTGTGGTTCATCTCGCAGAAACAGAGTCGGATATGGGCGCATCGCCCCAGTAAGGCCCCCATCGCAACGATGAATGCCGCGGAGGTTCCGGACTGCAGAGCTCCGCCAATAATGCGGCTGCCATCGGACTGCGGGTGACGACTAAACTGGATCCGAGGGCAAGAACCATAGCCGGGCGACCGGAGCATGTCGCCGCTATCATCCACAAATCACCCTCAAGGGTGATGCCCAGGCGTACGTCATTATTAATATACCGATAATAGGCGTCTGGCAGGCCGAGGTTCACCAGCCACCCGCGCTCGAACATCCCGCCGAAACTTATCAGTAGCGGCGCCGGCGCTATCAGTACGCAGGTAACAGCGAACTGGCCCAAGAAGCACGGAATCTCAGTCTTGGAACGATCAGTAATGTCCTCGACCTCGAGCGAGAATGTCGTAGGAAGTCCCGGGACGATGCTACGGACCACCTCGCGGATTTTATCGGTTGTCGTCATGTCCAGCTCCATTTCGTTGCATTAAGGATTTCAATCCCGGCCGCCTTCGCATGCGCCGGCGTTGAGTACGCCGGGAAGGTCGGGATGTCCGGGAAGAAAACGGCCCAAGACAGTTCACTTGCATAAATATTTCTTCATTCATGCAGGGGCTAAATACTTCCCGTAGTTCCCGGCACTTCCCGGAGTTAGTTCTGCTACCTTCGAGATATTGTGATCGTGTTCGAGTTCGTCGTTGCGTCGTGCTGGGTTTCAAGAACGAAGCCGCCGTGATGTGCGCCCTTGATGCGACGAGCCCAGTACCCCAACAACTTCGCATTTACGCCCCGGCTGCCCAGAACATCATCGAGTGCGTCGTGGACCAATAGCTCATGGCTTTTTGGCGCTGAGTGCATATATGGAGCGCGGCGATGGTCCGCGACAACCTGATAGATCAGTATGACCTCGGCGGCCCGAAACGGCGCGGCACCATAGTGGCTATACAGAGCAGCAAGCAGAGAGGCGTCGTTCTGCCGTCGGGGGTCTTCGGCCTTGTTGCGACGAAAACACTCGCTGACGTCATGGTCGGTGAGCCAGTAAACCAGATCTCGGACCTGACGCGACCACGCTTCGAATGAGCCAACCCCCGCCAACCCACCAGAAGGCATTCCGGCCTGGCGAAATCCTCGCATCACGATGTAGGCGCAGCGTAGAAACTCGAGGCGGCGCTCGATGACCAGGTCCACTGGGTTAGAGTTGTACCTGTCGCGTTCAGGATCGGCCGACCGTGGGACAACATCGAGGACGATGGCGCGTCGCGCCATATCTCCTGTGATGATGGGGTTGTTGCCCGTCAGGCAGATGAAGGAGCGATTGCGCACCTTTATCGTCTCGCTACGCCCGAGCGGCCGGATGTCGGCGATGCCTTCGGTGATAAGGCTTTCGAGAAGATCGCCAGCGACCATCATGCCGTTGGCATTGTCGATGTTCAGCACGGCCGGCATCTGCAGCATCACCGACGCCAGCCGCTTCTCGAACTCCTCCGCGCTACCGCCCCAAGTTAGAATAGTAGGCGCCGTGCCAAAAGCTAACTGGGCGGCGCTGCGAAGGAGCAATCCTTTGCCGGTGCCCGCCATCGAGCTCCGCACTACAAACATCGGGGCGGCCGGAAGATGTGGCCGCCGGAGAGCGGAAAAACTCAACGCCAGAATAAGCGCCCGCGCCTCGTTCGCTTCGCCCAGATTATATTCTGCGAAGGGGATCAGCAGTTGCTCTGCAGCTCCCCTAGCGTCGTCATGCGAGACCAAATCTGGGATCTCGAATTTAACCGGGCGGTCGTAGTAGAGACCGGTACGTGGATCGTGCCCAGACAGGAAACGCACGCTGCCATCATCTTCTATAGCCGGAACACGCGAGATACCGGTCAGTACCGGAGCGCCATAGCGGCCCCGCATCTGCACCAGGTAATCGCTAGCAAAAGTTCTCGGAGCGTGGACTCGAACGAGGCCCTCACCTTTCCCCCGCCGATACCAGGGAATTGTCTGGGCGCGCTCGACGAGATCGGCCGGCATGGCCAAGGTGGTTCCGGGCAGATCGCCTTCCCACTTCGTCTCCGATGGTAACACCTCTTCTCTGGGAACGCGGAGAATAACTAGGGGACCACTGCGGTCACCCAACGTGAAAGTGCGAGGATCAGCAGCTACAGCTTGGTCGATAAGCTTCCGGCAAAATTCTTCATTGCCGGGCTCGTACAAAGCGACCTCAGGAGTGAGGTTTGAGCTAGACGCGGATAGTGACGCTGCGCCCGCGGGCGAAACAATACCGGAAGGTTCGATCACCGCAGCTGGCAGTGTGGCGTCCGGATATTGCTGTTGCTCTACAAGATCCATCACGCCCCCCTGTCGCTCAGGGGCTTGGCTTTCGGCATCCAATTTGCCGGCCCCCGACGTGATCGCTCTCGGAATTGTGGGTGTCGTAGGCATGTCAGCGGCCGAACGCCAGATCGGACGAGTTGAGCTGAAGCGGCCCCGTATTTGCCTCAGCCCAAGCAATCAGATCGCCCCAGCGATAGATTGTTCGTTTCCCGTAGCGACGGTACGGGGGACCGTTGCCACGGGTTGCCTTGGTGGCAAGCGTTGCCGAAGAGGTGACGTAGCCGGCTGCGGTGAGAGCGCCTGCGGCACCTTCACGACTAAGAAGAACTTCAGGGCTCTCTGGGATTGACGAAGAATACATTTGCCACCTGTTGTTTGGTGGCGATGGCATAATTCATACAAACGTGCCTCGTCCAAATGGGACAACGGACAAAAACGTTCAGACACTATGTTTTATTTGGCGCCCGCGGGAGCTTTAATCCTATGCCCGCGGCTCCGCTTAATGTTCGGCGGCAGCCGGCCGTATGCTGCCTTGGCCTCCCTGACAGTGCAGCCGGTAGCTTTTTGGCAGTCGCTGATATGGGAGTCCCTCTTTTCACTAGGGCGGCTCATAACCGAGTGTTTCATCCATTGATCGAGGTCCAACCTCACCTTCGGCCAAAGAGCGCGGACTTCTTCTTCCTCAAAAATGACGCCGGTCCATCGGGGAATATTTTGCGGGCTAGCTGGATGCATGAAGGTAATTTCGCCATCTGGATCGACAGCGAGGGCCAATAGCTGCTCGAACATTTCCGGATCGAGCGTTTCGCGTGTCAGAGAGGGGCCACCGCTTTTACCCCTAAAGCCGCGCGCTTCGACCGCCTTCTCCGCGATCGCATCACGAAGCTCCCGTCGAGCAGCATTATATGTGCGCTGACTTACCGGGAAGTTGGGTTGGGCTCCGACAAAGGAAGAAGTTAAGACCTTTTCATCACCGAACATGCCCCAACTGAGCGCTTCACACGCGGTCCAAGTCTGCTTCGGTGACGTTTTTTTTGCTTCGCTTTCACGCCACACCGCGCACCGAAAGGCGGACAATATTGTCGGCCTCTTCTGATGCCCCATTGGAAATCATCTCTGCGATGCGTGCAGCCACCTGGTCCGCGGCTGTCAGCAGCACCGCATCTGCGTGATGCGTATAGCGCGAGGTGATAGAACCACCTCGATGCCCTATCAGTACCGCGATCGTTAGCTCAGAAAAGCCTAGGTCCGCGGCGACAGAGGCAAAAGAATGACGCAGCACGTGAGGCGTTACATCCCTCGGTAATCTACCGGCACGCGCGACCTTTTCGAAAAGAGACGGAAAGCCCGACATCACCACGCCTTTGCGCGACGATGGAAAGACGAGGTCGTCGAGACCACTGTGCGGCAGTTTCTGCAGCTCCTGTACCGCTGACAGCGAGAGCGGCCGCGTACTCGCTCCCGTTTTAGTGTCGGCGAGCCGCGCAACATGTCGTTTAAGATCGAGATCGCGCCAGCGAAGATTGAGCGCTTCGCCTGACCGCCATCCCGTCATCGCAAGGAAAATTATGACCGAGATAGCATATGGCCAAATACCCTCCGATAACGCAGCGCCATCGCCTAATTGTTTATATTCACCATCGCTCAGACGGCGCTCCCGCTTGCCGTCGGCGAACCGTATAACCCCTGCGACGGGGTTATCAGCACGGAGACCCGTCCGGATAGCGTAACTGAAGATCGCACCGAGCAGTCCAACCGTCCGTGTCGCAGCGCCACGGCCTCCCTTGACGTTTGAGGCGGCCCGCGGCTTCGCCAAGCGAGACCGGCGTTTCGTAACGCCGGCCGCGATGTCGTGCATGAATTTCTCGATATCCTGCCGGTTGACCTCTAAAATCTTGCGGTCGCCTAACAACGGCTTGATGTGCGCTTCAATACGGCTGCGGTCTGTAGCAAGTGTGCTTTCCTTCTTGCTTGCCCCACGTCGCGTCAGCAGTCGGCCCTGAGTGGCCGCCTCCAGGTATCTGTCGCAAAGCTCGGCGATAGTGGCAGCGTGGCGCTTGGTGATTTTTTCCCCAGCGGGATCCCTTCCTTTGACCACCTCGGAAAGTATACACCGTGCCTCATCGCGCGCAGCGTCAGGGGTCCAAGGCGCTCCGTGGCGTCCAATGGTGTGCCACCGTTGACGTCCCTCTCCCGTCCGATATTTGAGAGCATAGAAGACCGCTGGACTTTTCCGCCGACGGGCACAGAAGCCAGGAAGGCCCGCGTCCCAAACGACGCTATCCGCACCAAGATTACGGATGTCCTTGATTCCGATCCTGCCGGTTATCACCATGCACCTCGCCATTTTGAAGAGAGCCGATGGCAACCAGATGGCTACCAGCCCGCAGCAAAAGACATAGTGACGATGCAAACAATATCAATCGAAAGTCGTTGAATTTTCGAAGGTTACAGGTAGGTTTCAAACATGCACAATGCAGAGCAACGCGCATGAATTGCCCTCCGAAGGCAAAGGTCGGACGTTCGAATCGTCTCGGGCGCGCCAATCATATCAATGCGAGCCGCATTACCATCTCGACAAGGCGCTCATCACCGCCGGCAGCTCCCCCGGTACAACATTCGAGGAACAAATCGCCGCGGTCGGCTTCAGCAAGAAGGACTACA
>Ga0134126_10012112_pt1 | contig 10889 bp, 8 predicted proteins | sample KB31752_FD_96881 | JGI IMG/M metagenome (GOLD analysis project Ga0134126, IMG submission 96881) | Terrestrial soil microbial communities with excess Nitrogen fertilizer from Kellogg Biological Station, Michigan, USA - KB3-175-2 | ecosystem: Environmental > Terrestrial > Soil > Unclassified ...
CGCCCATCGCCTGGGCCACCGACTCCAGGAACGGCATCGGCCGCGACAGCCGCGGCTCACCGTCGGCGCAGGTGATCACGTGCGCCTGGAGGACATAACCGAGCGCGGGGAACATCAGCACCGTGTCCCGGTCGATCACGGTGCACACGGTGTCCAGCCGGGTGCCCTCGGGAAGCTGCCGCAGCGGCACGGCCAGCACGCTGGCGGCCAGGCCGGCCTGGAACAGGCGGCTGGCGAGGGACTCCACACCGGCGGCCGTGGTCCGCTCGCCCATTCCCGCGGCGATCACCCCGGGCGCGAGCTGGAGCAGGTCACCGGCGTCGAGCGGCTCCTGTTCGGGGCCGTAGACGCAGGCCACCCCGGCGAACCTCGGGTGGTGCCGGTACAGGGTCCTGATCAGGGCGGCCTCGCGCCGCCTGGGCCCCTCGATGCTGGCCATCGCGACCGCGGCGCCGATCCACAGGTGGGAGTCCCGCAGGAACATCAGGTTGGGCAGCGGCGGGATCACGAAGTCGTGCCGGTCCATCAGCCCGAAGACGACGCCGTGGCCCAGCCGGAACTCCTCCCGCGACAGCCCCGTCACCAGGACGTGCGCCAGGTCCTCGGGGTCCAGGCCCGTGAGGTGGCTGCCCAGGTCCGCGCGGAGCCGGTCGCCGAGTTGCTGCGCGCCGAGCACGGCCACGATCGCCTCGGCCCTGGCGGTGGGGTACTCCATCACGTCCTGCAGCAGTTCCATGACGTAGAGGACCTCGACGCCACGGTCGCGCAGGCACTGCGCCGCGATGTCGTGCTCCTGCTGTGCCCGGGCCAGCCAGGGCAGTCCGGGGTAGCACAGCCGGTCCTTGGTGCGCGGAGTGATGCGCAGCAACTCAGCGCCCGGACGGTGGGCTAGCACCGTCCTGAGTCGCCCGACCTCGCTGTCGACGCCATGAATGTGGCCCACAAGCAAACCCCCGCTCTGCGTGCCGGGGGCCCGTGGCCGGACATCCCGTCGCTGGGAGTATCACCGGTTTACCTGCGGCTTACGCCTCGCTGGCGGTCTGAGCATGGCCGTTGACCGCGCCGTGTCCGCGGCACGGCGGCGCAGGCAGGATGGCCCACACGGTCACCCCGCCGGTGGAGTCCTGGACCCCCCAGGTGCTGGCGAGGCACTCCACGATGGCCAGGCCGCGCCCGCCCACGGCGGACGGTGATGGATGCCCGGCGTGCGGGCGGGTGCGGCTGCCGCCGTCGCGCACGGATACTGTGAGTGACCCATCGCCGAGCGCCCACGACACCTGAACCAGGGCGCCCGGCAGCGGCGTGGCGTGCCGGATGGCGTTGCTCAGAAGTTCGCTCAGCACCAGCGCCGCATCGCCGATCGCGGTGCCGACCAGACCGGCTTCCCGCAGGTCAGCGGAGAGTTGCCAGCGGGCGGTCGCGACGCTTGAGGGTGCCCACGGGAGCAGGACGACGCTCGATGCACTCACCTCCCGTGGCCCGTCCCGCGGACTGTTCTGCTGAGCCGGACATGCCCCGATCATTCGCCCCGGAAACGTACACCTGCCCCTCAAGCATCACACTGCGCAATCGTATAGAGATATTGATACGGAACGGAGTTTTCGTGATGCAATGAGTCACGAAGAGTCTGGTATTGCCGGGTCCGGTGCGCCGATGCGGCTAGCATGGGTTCGCCGTGGCGGCCTCGGGCCGGGGGGTTTGCCGGGATGCCAGGGCTCGATGAGGCAGCGCCGCACGACGGGCGCTGGCCGGTTGACATGCTGGACGAGGTGAAGTGATGGGACCGGCCGACCAGGATCGGTCTGGCCACCCGGCGGCAGCGACGGCGGGAACACTGGATTCCGGTGAGCAGGCTGCTGAGGCGACGGGACTGACCCAAGGGCAGGCGGAAGGCACGGCTGGGCAGGCGGAAAGCGGCCCGGCCGGAGCACGTCCGTCCTGGCTCCGCGCGGCCGTCCCGCATCCGCGGCAAGCGGTGACCGGCTCCTCCGGGGTGCGCCGGGTGCTCCGCAGCCCCTTCGCCCGGCACGCCGGCATCCTGCTGTGCTTCATCGCCGCCGGGGTGCTGGTGACCCTCCCGCTGGCCGCGAACCTGGCCGGGCGGATACCGGCCGCCAGGGACCCGGCCAGCTACGTCTGGGATTTCTGGTGGGTCGCGCACCAGGTCACCCACCTGGGCAACCCGTGGTTCACCCCGCTGATGGCGGCGCCGGTCGGGGTCCAGCTCGGGTTCCACACGATGATGCCGCTGCCCGGCCTGCTGTTCACCCCGGTCACGCTGGCCTTCGGCCCGGCGTTCTCCTACAACCTGTGGACCGTGATCCTGCCCGGGTTGCTCTGTTACGCGACGTACCGGGCGGCCCGGCTATGGCTGCGCTCGGCCACCGGCGCGGTCGGGGCCGCGGTGTTCTTCGGCCTGTCCTGCATGCTCACCCAGCAGGACTGGTACCACCTGAACATCGCGCTCGGGGCGATGTTCCTGCCGCTGGCCCTGGAGGCGTCGGTGCGGCTGCGCCGCACGCCCGGCCGGCGGCAGGCGATCATCCTGGGGCTGGTCATGGGCGTCGCGGTGCTCACCGACCAGGAGTCGGCGCTGCTCGCGTCCATCGTGGTCGCGCTGGTGCTGCTGCCCTGGCTGCTGCGCCACCCCGGCTGGCCACGGCTGTGGCCGGTGCTGCTGGCCTGCGTGACCGGCACCGTGGTGGCCAGCCCGCAGATCATCGCCATGCTCCAGGAGATCGTGGGCTCGCATGGCGGCCTGTCGATCGACCCGAAGCTGCTGGCCGTGTCCTACAAGCAGTACGGCATCGGGCTGCCCGGGATGTTCACCCCCACGCCGCGGGTGACCACCTTCGGGCTCGACCCCCTGGCCGGCCCGTTCCTGCACGGCCGGGACAACGAGGGCATGCCGATGTTCGGCACAACGCTGACCGTGCTCGCGCTGCTCGGCCTGATCGCGAGCTGGCGGCGCCGGTCCGCGTGGCAGCTCGCCGCGCTGTGGATCGGGTGCGCCGCGCTCGCCCTCGGCACCTCGCTGTGGATCGGCAAGCACCAGTACCTGCCGCTGTCCTCGGTGTGGAACGGGGTGCGGGTGTCCAATCTGATGCCCTACACCTGGTTCGTCCGGCTGCCGGGGCTGTCCAGCTTCCGTGAGGCCGACCGGCTGGCGATCCTCGGGCTGCTGCCCGCCGCGCTGCTCGCCGGGGCGGCGGTCGAGTGGTGCCGGTACCACGCCAAGCCACTGCTCGCCGTGATAGCGGCCGCCGCCATCCTGGAATCCGGCTACAGCGGCACCACGCCGAAGGTCGGCAGCATCCCGGTCAGCTTCCCGGGCGTGGACCGCGGCATCCTGAACGACCGCTCCAACTCGATCGTGCTCGACCTGCCGTTCGGGCTGCGCGGCGGTATCCCGGTGGACGGGGTGCCGTTCTTCCCGCAGGCGCTCGTGATGGCCACCGAGGACGGCCACCCGCGCTCGATCGCCTACACCTCCCGGGTGCCGGGGCCGACCATCAAGGCGATCAACAACCACCCGTTCTACGACGCGCTGATCCACGCCGAGCACGAGGTGGCGGAGACCTGCCCGTTCCGGGTGCCTGGGCAGAAGGGGTCGCTGAACCTGTGCGACCACCCGTACGGGGTGTCGCTGCCCGGCCCCGCGGTCCGCGTGAACACGGTCTCGGAGTTCCTCACCCCCAAGAAACTGGCCGCCGCCAAGCGGGACGCGGCCGCGATGAACATCGGCTGGGCCGTGGTGTGGAAGCGCAATGGCAGCGTCAGCAAGTTCCTGCTGTCGTACCTGCAGAAAACGGGGTTCCACTTCGCCTACAACCAGCAGGTCCACGGCAAGGACTACGTGCTCGTGTACAAGCGGACACAAGCCTGAAACCCCGGGCGGGTCAGGCCGTCAGGCCTGGCCGTTGGTGGGCGGCGGGGCGGCCAGCAGGCCCTCGGCGGCGAGGCCGCGCAGCACGCCGCGCAGGCCCAGGGCCAGGCCGGCCCGTTCCTCCGCGGTCAGCCCGGCCAGGATGCGCTCCTGCCGCGACTGCCACGCCTGCCACAGCCGGTCGGCGACCGCCCGGCCCTGCGGGGTGAGATAGAGCCGGACGTAACGGTGGTTCTGCTCGTCCCGGCCCCGGCGGATCCAGCCCTTGCTCTCCAGGCCAGCGGCCAGCCTGCTCACCGTGCTCTTCTCCAGGCCAAGCAGGGCCGCCAACTGGCCCTGAGCGATGCCGTGCGCGGCGAGCAGTTCGGTCAGCGCACGCGCCTCCGAGGCCGAGACGGCGGGCGACCCGGCCGGCACGCTGCTTGCTGACGCGCCGCCGTCCGGCGCTCCGCCGCCCGGGACTGTGCCGGCCGCGTGGTCGTTCCCGGCGGGCCGGGAGCCTGACGGGACGGCACCCGGGCTCAGCATGCGCAGCAGCAGCCCGAGGAGCTGATCAAGCTCCGCACCGCCCAATACGGGATCCATAGGAACAGTTGTACCCCACAACTCAGCCCGTGGTACCTTCGACACGTGAGAGTTGCGCCATACAACTACGGATTCGGCCGGCACACCCGCGCACAGACCATAGGCTCACCGCTGTGACTAACCGAGGACGCCTCAGCGCACCCGGCGGGCTGACCAAGCCCGGCAGCCTGAGCGGCCCTGGTGGCCTGCCGGACAACGGCAGCACGGCCAGCTCAGGATCCGCGACCGCCGTCGCCGCCGAACCGGCCGAGACCTACTTCGCCGACGACGAGGTCCTGGCCGGTGAGCGGCTGAGCGACTACGCCAAGCAGCACAGCCTCGAACCAGCCTCCGCCCGCCCGCCCGCGCTGAAGTACCTGCGCATGCTGTGGCAGCGGCGGCAGTTCATCACCGGCTTCGCCACCGCGAGCAACGTCGCGATGTACAGCGAGGCGCGGCTCGGCCAACTCTGGCAGGTGCTCACCCCGCTGCTGAACGCGGCCGTGTACTTCCTGATCTTCGGCGTGCTGCTGCACATCAGCCGGGGCGTGCCGGACTACATCACGTTCCTGGTCACCGGCATCTTCGTGTTCAACTTCACCCAGCGCGTCTGCATCACCTCATCGGTGGTGATGCGGGACAACCTGCCGCTGATCAGGGCGCTACCGTTCCCGCGCGGCTGCCTGCCGCTCGGCTACGTGGTCATCGAACTGCAGCAGTTGCTGCTGTCGTTCTGCGTGCTGTTCGTGATCATCCTCGGCTACGGCGAGCCGTTCACCTGGTACTGGTTCCTGATCCTGCCGATCCTGGCGCTGCAGACCCTGTTCAACGTCGGGTGCGCCTTCATCCTGGCCCGCTGGGGTTCCGGCTTCGACGACGTCAGCCAGTTGCTGCCGTTCGTCATCCGCACCTGGATGTACGCCTCCGGCGTGATCTTCAGCATCACGACCTCGCTCGCGCTGGTCCCCAGCCAGTCGCTGTACTTCCACAAGCACCTGGCCTACCTGCTGCAGGTCAACCCGGCGGCCGTGTATATCACGCTGATCAGGAACTCCCTGCTGACCAGCCAGCGGATCAGCATGCCGGGCTACCACCCCTTCAACGCGTTGAAGTGCGCGATGTACGGCAACCCGGCGAAGTTCCACATCCCGTCGGACGTGTTCGCAAACAAGGTCATCTACTACAGCTCCTACTGCAAGCCGATCGTCACCCAGCAGGCCCTGTGGGGGTATGCGGCGGGGTGGGCCGTGGTGGCGGCGGTCGCCGGCTTCTTCTTCTTCTGGTGGGCCGAGACGAGGTACGGCCGTGGCTGAGCCGATGGTCGTCGTGGACGACCTGCACGTGGTGTACCGGGTGTACGGGTCTGGCGCGGACAAGGGGACCGCGGCGACCGCGTTGCTGCGCATGGTGAAGCGGCAGCGGCGGCCGTCGATCCGCGAGGTGCACGCCATCCGGGGCATGTCGTTCGTGGCCTACAAGGGCGACGCGGTCGGGGTTATCGGGCGCAACGGGTCCGGCAAGTCCACCCTGCTGCGGGCGATCGCCGGGCTGCTGCCTGCCGAGCAGGGCATGGTCTACACCCAGGGGCATGCGGCGCTGCTCGGGGTGAACGCCGCCCTGCTGGAGAACCTCACCGGCGAGAAGAACGTCATCCTCGGCTGCCTGGCCATGGGGATGAGCCCGCAGACGGTCAAGGAGCGCTACCAGTCGATCGTGGACTTCTCCGGCGTCGGCGACTTCATCAACCTGGCGATGAAGACCTACTCCACCGGCATGGGGTCGCGGCTGCGGTTCGCCATCGCCTCCGCCAAGAGCCAGGACATCCTGCTCGTGGACGAGGCGCTGGCCACCGGCGACGCCGAGTTCCGGATCAAGAGCCACCGGCGCATCGACGAGTTGCGGGCGCAGGCCGGCACTGTGTTCCTGGTGGCGCACAACCTGGGCGAGATCGAGGAGACCTGTAACAAGGTCATCTGGCTGGAGAAGGGCCGCATCGTCCAGGCCGGGGAGAACGTGCCGGAGATCGTCGACGCCTACCTCGCCGCGACCGGCGGCGAGCCCCGCGTCCGCGAGCCCAAGTGACCCACTGACCGCGCCGCTCGACGACTCTCGGAGCTGGGACCTAACCGGCGCTGCGCTTTAGTTGCAGGCTCATCCTGGTACCGCCGCCGGGCCGGGACGCCGCCGCCACCTCGCCGTCCTGCGCCCGGGCAAGCTGCCTGACGATGTACAGGCCCAGGCCGATGCCGCCGAACCTGCGCCGGTCGCCGGTCTCGCCCTGGACGAACCGCTCGAAGATCCGCTCGTGGTCGCCGGGGGCGATGCCGATGCCCTCGTCGTCCACGGTGATCACGATCCAGTCCGCGGCCGGGCGGGCGGTCACGGTGATCGTGCCGCCGTTCGGCGAGTACTTGAACGCGTTCTCCAGCAACTGGCCGACCATGATGTCGGTGGCCATCGCGTCCCCGTGCGCCTGGGGCAGGTCATCGGGGATCCCGGCAACCAGCGTGTGCTTGTCCGACAGCGACAAGAACGCCGCCACGGTCCCGCGCAGCAGCGCCGCCAGGTCGAACGGGCCGCTCCGCACGGTGAGCTGGTCGGCGCCGGCACGCGCGCCGAGCAGCAGTTGCTCCACCAGGTGACTCAGTGAGCCGGCCCGCTCGGCGATCGTCTGCACCGCGGCGCGGCGCTCGGCATCGGTGAGCTTGTCCCAGCGCTGGGTCAGTGTGCTCGCGAACCCCTGCACCACGGTGATCGGGGTGCGCAGTTCGTGGCTGGTGGTGGCCAGGAACAGGTCCTTGGCCTCTTCGAGTTCCTTGGCGGCGGTCACGTCGCGGAAGTCCACGACGCGCTCGTCCTTCTCGTTCAATTCATTACACAAAACGTCAAGCCACCGGCCGGTGGGCAACCGGTGGGTGACCCGGGGTGCCCCGGGCTCCGGCACCGGGAAGGGCGGTGGCTTTCCGGTCACCTCCTCGGCGGACATGCCGGTCAGCATGGCCGCCGCCGGGTTCCACAACCGGATCAGCCCGGCGTCGTCGAGCACGGCGATGCCGTCGGCGCTGGCGTCGATCACCGCGCGCTCGTGGGCGCGCTGGCGGTCCAGTTCCTCGAACGCGGTCGCGTTGGTCAGCGCGACCCCGGCATGCCCGGCCAGCAGTTCCAGCAGTTCGAGTTCCACATGCCCGACCTTGCGCCCGCTGTACAGGGCGTACAGGGCACCGAAGGGCCGGCCACCGACGTGCGACAGGGCCAGGGTGATCGTGTGCAGCCCGGGCAGCGCGGACCAGATCAGGTCGGCGAACTCGCCGGACTCCCCGGTCGCCATCATCACGTTGCGCCCGGACCGCATGAGCTGGCCGACCATGCTGGTGGGCAGGTCCGAGGTCCGGCCACGGAGCCTGGCCGGGAGGCCCTCCATGCTGACCAGGCGCACCCGGTCGTCCTCGATGAGCACGAACCCGCCCGCATCGGCGCCGGTCAGGTCGCACAGGCTGGCGGCGATCCGGTCGAGCACGGTGTCCAGGTCGCGCTGGGCATTCATGTCGGCGACCACGTCGCCGAGCTTGCGGACCACCCTTGCCCGCTCGGCCATGTGGTGCCTGGCCGCGGTGTCCTCGCCGGTGCGGTGGCACACGTTCACCCAGCCGATGACCTCGCCCGAGCGGTCCCGCAGCGCGCTGGCGTCGATGCGCAGGTCGAGCAGCTTGCCGTCCTTGCGAGACCGGCGGGTGACGTAGGAGATCTGGCCGCCGGAACGCACCCGTTCCAGGGCGGCGTTGTGCTCGGCCTTGAGTTCCTCGGGGATCAGCGGCGGTTCCCCGCCAAGGACCTCGGCGGCGCGCCAGCCGAACATCCGCTCGGCAGCCGGGTTCCACAGCAGCACGGCCCGTTCGGCGCTGAAGGCCACGATGGCATCGGCCGCGCACTCGATCACCGCGCGCGCGGTCGCGTCCACGCGGTCCTGGCCGGCTGCCCCCGTCTCGGATGACACCCTTGCATCGTGCCATCGCCCGCGCGATCTGGCCCGCAAATCCCAAGGCAGGACCATCCACCCAGGCAGCCTGGCAGCCCGCGAAGACATGCGGTTCTGAGTACCTGCGTGGCAGATTGCCGGGCGCCGAAGGCATGTCGCGGCCTTGGCCTCGGCCGATCGGCGACGGGGCGCATTTCGCTTGACATGGGACAAACCGGGGCGTATCCAAAGGGGGCACCTGCCCCGCCGGATGGCTGCCGGACGGGCCCGGCCCCGCCACCGATGAAGGAAGCAGGATGTCATGAAGCTGCACTGGCGGGCCATCGGCCTGCTTACCGTCGCGACCACCACGCTGGTGCCCATGGCCGGCACCGCTGTGGCATCGCCGTCGCCCGTCGCCGCGAGCTGTTTCAGGGGTCACCGCCACCATCCACGTGGCCACCGGGCCGTTCGGAGTCGCGGTGAACCCGGCGACCAACACCATCTACGTGACCAACGGTAACCAAAACACCGTGTCCGTGATCGACGGGCAGACCAACAAGATCACCGCCACCTTCCCCGGAGGTGGCTCCCCCGACGTGGCGGCGGTGAACCCCAGGACGGACACCGTCTACGTGACCAATCTCCCTGGCGGCACCGTGTCGGTGATCGACGGGCAGACAAACAAGATCACCGCGACGGTGACCGTGGGCCACGACCCGGTCGGGATCGCGGTGAACCCGGCAACCAACCGGATCTATGTGGTCGACGGCGACGCCAACACGGTGTCGGTGATCAGTGGCCGGACCAACAAGGTGATCGCCACCGTGCCGGTGGGCAACTCCCCGCAAGGCGTGGCGGTGAACCCGGCCACCGACACTATCTACGCGACGAACGTCTTCGGCAATGACATGTCGGTGGTGGACGGGCACACCAACAAGGTCACCGCCACGCTCGGCGTGGGCCGCGAGCCGCTCGTGGTCGCGGCGAACCCGCGGACCCACGTGGTGTACACCGCGAACTTCTCCAGCAACACGGTGTCAGTGATCACCCGCCACTGCCCACGCTGACCAGGAATCCAGCCCCAGCGAGCTACGCTCCGCCGCCCCGCGCTCGGATCAGCCCGCCTGGCCCGCAAGTCCCAAGGCAGGACCGCCAGGAAGACACAGCAATTCCCGTGATTGTCGGTATGGATACCGTAAATTACGGGGTTGGCTCTAGCTGAGGAGCGAACGTCGTGCGATCCTGAGAGCGGACGAGAGGGACGCCGGTGAAGTACCTGACGGTCCAGGAAGTGACCTGCACGGACCCGTCCGCTTTTGGAGTTCGCCTCGATCCGCTGATGGAAGCACTGCTGCGGCTTGAGGCCGCCGACAGCGCCGTCGAGGACCCGGACTTGGCCGCCGACCTGGGCACGGGCTGCGTGGACGTGCAGATGACGGTTGAGGCCGCGGACCCGGCCGCCGCGATGGTGAAGGCACTGGCGACGCTCCGCGCCGCCATCCATGCGATCGGCGGCACGGACTCGGGCTGGGAGACCACGTCGGCCATCATGCACGTGGAACCCGCCGAACTCCCCCTGCGCCCCCTGGCCTCAGCCTGACTCTGTATCTGTGTTACAGCCGTAGCATCGTCATCCGGCTGTCCGGCTGAAGCGCTTCGGCGCTCACTTGGCCTGAGGGGCGGACGGGTTGTCGGGGTCGGAGGGCTTGGGGGGGTTGGGGGCGACCAGGCCTTCGTTGACGGCGCGGTAGACGGCGGCGGCGCGGCTGGTGACGTCGAGCTTGCGGTAGGCGCTGTCGAGGTGGTGGGCGACCGTCCGGGGGCTGATCCCCAGCTTGTGCGCTATCGCGATGTTGGTGTTGCCCAGCGCGACCAGTTCCAGAAGCTGGAGTTCGCGATCGGTCAAGTCCGCCATCCGGCTGTCGGCCGGGCCGGTCAGGGCCTGCCGGGCCCGGTTCCTGGACCTGGCCCGGATCATCGCGCGCACCAGTGGCGCGCGCAGCACGGCGAGCAGGTCGCGGTCGTCCTCGGTGAAGTCGCGCCGGGCGCGGTTGAGCGCGATGCCGATGACCCGGCCGTCCGTCTTGGGCAGGCCAATGGCGATCTGGTACTCCACGGGCACGTGCCGGTAGAACTCGGCATACACGCCAAGACGGTGGAAGCGCTCCTGGCTGATGAAGTCACTGATCATCATCGGGCTGCCGTCACCGGTGGTCTCCAAGTGGGCGATCAGTGGGTTCTCCAGCACATGCACCTCGAACGCGGCCATGATGTCCGGGCTGAAGACCACGTCCTCGGGGTAGGCGTAGTAGGACACCTGGCCCGGCTCGGGGCCGAACTCGTTGTAGGAGAGCACATCGGCGGGGATCAGCCGGTTCAGCCCGGGCAGGGCGCGCCTGCCCAGGTCTGCCGGATCGTCGATCTCGGCCAGATCATCGACGAACCGGAGCGCGCTTTCCAGCGCGCTCAGCGAGACATGCA
>Ga0134126_10012114_pt1 | contig 10889 bp, 13 predicted proteins | sample KB31752_FD_96881 | JGI IMG/M metagenome (GOLD analysis project Ga0134126, IMG submission 96881) | Terrestrial soil microbial communities with excess Nitrogen fertilizer from Kellogg Biological Station, Michigan, USA - KB3-175-2 | ecosystem: Environmental > Terrestrial > Soil > Unclassified ...
CTTCCTTGCCACTGGTGCGGCCCTGTTCCCCGGATCCGTGGCCGGGACGGGCAGCGAGGTGCGGATCAACGGCGTCGTGCACGTCAACACGGTCCTGCCGCCCGGGACCATGGTCCCTATCGGATGGGTCGCCGTCGGCGACCCGGCCCAGCTTTACCCGCCCGGCCAGCACGAGGAAATTTGGGCAGTCCAGGAAGCGCTGGACTTCCCAGGGACCGTTTACGGGGTGGCCCGTGATACGCCCGCCGTCGAGCGAATGTCCCGGCAATCAGCGTGGTTCGGTGCCCACTCTAGCGATCGCATCATCGGTGACGGCCGCTAGGCAGCTGGATCGAACGGTCCTAATTCAGCGGTCTTGCGACGGTTGCGCTGATTGGATATGTGCCATGCAGATGGTTGAGCGACCATGGGGTGCAGCAGCGTACGGGACGGCGAGTGTGAAGGCGATACCGGATCTGGTCCGGGTCCGGTTCAAAATCGTCCGCCTGGAGAAGACCCCAGGGGAGTCCTTCGCCCGGGCCAGCGGCTCCGTGCATGCCGTGCGGGAGGTGCTGCGCGGGCACGGAGTCCCCGACAGCGGTGTGGAGCGATCCCGGCTTGGGTTGAAGAGCACGTGGAACTTCGGGGGCAGCAGGCGCGAGTTCCTGGGCTACGAGTGCACGGCCGCGTTCGCGGTCCAGTCCGGTGACCTCGACGATGTCCAGCAACTGCTGGTGGACCTGGTCGAAGCGGGCGCGAACGAGATCGAGGGAGTCGACTTCGACGTCACTGGCAAGCAGGCCATGCGGGCCGAGGCCCGCCGGAAGGCCGTCGACGCCGCCCACGAGAAGGCGTCGCTGTATGCCGAGGCGGCCGGAGCACGACTGGGACCAGTAGTGCACATCGAAGACGTCGACCCCGAGCAGGTGCGCACCGAGCGGTACCGCGGCCACGGCTACGGCGGCGACGCATCCGGCGAAGACCTCGCACCTGGGCACGTGGTGGTCTCGGCCGCGGTCATCGTCGGGTTCACCATCAGCCACGGCTGACCGCGCCGAGGTCGCGCGCCTTAGGCGACTGGCGGCTGCTGACCGTAGCTCGTCAGCTTCTCGGCGACGGCGGCGATCTCTGCGGGCGGTAGGAGGCGCGGGGTGCCTGCGGACGAAGCCCGCAGGCACACGTCGCACAGCCACTCCAGGTACATGCTCTTGTCGTGCGCGGTTGTCAGGTCCGGGCCGACGGTGACCGCGCCGTGGCTGCCCATGAGGCAGGCGGTGCGCTCCCGCAGCGCGTCTACCACGTTGCGCGCTAGCTCGTCCGTGCCGTAGGTGGCGTAGGGGGACACGCGTAGCGGGCCGCCGAACATCGCCACGTAGTAGTGCACCGCTGGCACCTCATCGACCAGCGTGGACAGCGCGGTGGCGGCGGGTGAGTGCGTGTGCACGATCGCGCTGACCTCGGCCCGGGCCGCGTAGATCGCCAGGTGCAGGGGCAACTCGCTGGTTGGCGCGAGCGGTGCCTCAACGGCGGCGCCGTCGAGCCGGTGCACGCCAATCAGTTCGGGAGTCAGTTCCGCGTACCGCACGCCGCTTGGGGTGACCGCTACCAGGTCGCCTTCCCGGACGCTTACGTTGCCGGCCGTCCCCACCACCAGCCCGGTGCGGGACAGTTCCTGGCAGGTGTTCACGATCGCCTCGCGGGCGACGGGGAGCAGCATCACGAGCCTCCGGAGGGTAGCGTCGAAGCTGTGGGCAACGACGTACTGGATGACGTTATCGGCTGGCAGGACGGTCACATCATCGCCATTGACCAAACCGCCCTTCCGCATCGGCTCTCCGTCCTCCACCTCACCACCGTGGATGAGCTTGTCGACGCGATCGTCCGGCTGGTCGTGCGGGGCGCGCCGCTGCTCGGGGTAGCCGGCGCGCTCGGCGTGGCGCTCGCGGTCCGGCAGGCCGAGCGTGAGGGGTGGGACGCTGGCCGGCTGGACGCGGAGGTCAAGCGGATCGCTGACGCCCGGCCGACCGCCGTCAACCTGCGCCGCGAGGTGCTCGCGGTCGCGGCGGTGCTCCGCGATGGTCCCGATGCGGTGGAGGCCGCCGCCCTCGCGGTTCGCGACGCCACGATCGAGGTCAGCAAGGGCGTGAGCGAGCGGGGTGCCGCTCTCCTCATCGAGGAGTGCGGGGCGGGCCCGCTGAAGGTGCACACGCACTGCAACACCGGCGCCCTCGCGTGCCTGGGCTGGGGGAGTGCGCTCGGCGTCATCCGGGCGCTGCGCGACCAGGGTGCCCTGGCGCACGTCATCGCCGACGAGACCCGTCCGCTGCTGCAGGGATCGCGGCTCACCGCCTGGGAACTGGGCCAGCTTGGCATTGAGCACTACCTCGCGGCCGACAGCGCCGGCCCGTTCCTGATCAGCCAGGGACACTCCGACGCGGTCGTCGTCGGGGCCGACCGGGTGGCGGCCAACGGCGACGTGGCCAACAAGATCGGCACCTACTCCCTCGCCCTGGCGGCACACCGGGCGGGCATCCCGTTCGTGGTTGCCGCCCCGGAGTCCACGATTGACGAGGCGACCGCCAGCGGGGCGGACATTCCCCTGGAACTCCGGGCGGATGAAGAAGTCACGTCCTTCCAGGGCGTGCGCGCCGCGCCGGAGGGCACCCGTGCGCTGAACTACGCCTTCGACATCACTCCGGCCGACCTGGTCACCGCGATCGTGACCGAGGACCGCGTGATCCGCCCGTAACTGCGGTGGCTGGCCTGCTAGCGAAAGTATGCAGGGCCGCAGCAGGTCGATGATCTGCTGCGGGTCGGCGCTGGCGAGTTCCTCGATCTTGACGAGGTGCCGGGAGACCGTGACGCCGAGGGTGATGGCGCTGATGATGGCGGCTCGCAGGGCAGCATCGTCAGCGGGGATGGCCTGGGCGATCTGCGCCTGGTAACGGTCCGTGGCGACCCTGGCGACGTCCGCGGCCTCCGAATTGGTCAGCATCGACCGCAAGATGGTCAGCGACGCGACCGGTTCGTTCGCCAGGCGGTCGGCGAGTGTGGCGAGGATCTGCTCGGTCGCCTGCTCCGCCGCTGCGCTGATCTCAGGGACGGGAGCGGCGTCGATCACGCGCCGGAACAGCTCCTGCTTGGACCCGAAGTAGTGCATGACAAGGCCGGCGTCCACTTCCGCGGCCGCGGCGACCGCCCGGATAGTGGTCCGCTCATACCCGGCGGCGACGAAAAGCCGGGAGGCAGCGTCGAGGATGCGCGCTTCGGTGCGGCGGCGTTGCTCGGCGCGCGAACCGGGCCGGGGAGTGGTCATTCGTTCATTCTACGGATGTTGACTGGCGGCTCATTTCATTCTACAGTCGTTCAATGAACGCTCGTTGAACGAGATCGCCTGAGCGAGAGGAAGCACGCCGTATGTCATCCGTCACGCCTGCCGATGTCCTGGCCCGCCGCCGCGAACTACTGGTGAACGGGGATATCGACGGCTTCGTTGACCTGTTCGCGCCGGACGCGGTGCTAGAAGGCCCCTTCACGGGGCCGCGGGAGATGTCTTTGCGACTAGAGGGCCGCGAGGCGATCCGCGAGTACTCGCGCCAGATCATGGCGGCGCCGCTGCGACTGGAGGACTTCGAGGTAGTGGAGTTCTACGAGACCCGCGATCCGGAGGTCGTGATCGTGGAAACGCGGACGAAGGCCACCGTGACCACCACGGGGCAGGCCTTTGCGGCGACGTCCATTCAGGTGTTCCGAATCCGGGAGGGACGCATCCTGCTCTTCCGCGACTTCGCCGATCCCCGCGGCCTGGAAGACATACTCTTCGCGGCACCGCGTGGCTGAGCTCCGGCGACCTGCGGTAACTTACCTGCGTGGGTGAGTCAGCATGGGGACAGGCAATCGTCACGGTCGCGGGGGACGGAACTCCGCTCAGCTATTACTTCTCCCGTCCGCAGCTGGGAGTGCCTGCCGCTGCCGACAGCGCGGAACTGGGCGCTGTTGATGAGCAGGAAGACCCGGTTCGCGGGGTGCGGATCGCCCGCCAGCTATGCGTGATCACTGACCTGGACCAACCTCCGGCCGACAGTGGCGACGCCTACCTGCGGCTGCACCTGCTCTCCCATCGTCTGGTGCGACCAAACACGGTCAACCTGGACGGGGTCTTCAAGGTGCTGCCCAACGTGTGCTGGACCTCGCTCGGGCCCGTCGCCGTCAGCGAGATCGATGCGGTCCGGCAGCGGGCGCTTGCCAGGGGCATTCACCTCGATGTCCGCTCGGTCGACAAGTTCCCGCCGATGCTGGACTTCGTGGTTCCCAGCGGCGTGCGGGTAGCGGACGCCGCCCGCGTCCGGCTTGGTGCCCACCTGGCAGAGGGAACCACCGTGATGCACGAGGGGTTCGTTAACTTCAACGCCGGCACGCTCGGCCCTGCGATGGTGGAGGGCCGCATCAGCCAGGGCGTGGTCGTTGCCGCCGGCACCGACATCGGCGGCGGGGCCTCCATCATGGGCACCTTGTCCGGCGGCGGGACCCAGGTGATCTCGATTGGACAGCGGTCGCTGCTAGGGGCGAACTCGGGCCTGGGAATCTCCCTCGGCGACGACTGCGTCATCGAAGCCGGGCTCTACCTGACCGCCGGGACGATCGTCCTGCTCCCCAACGGGGCGCGGGTCAAGGCTCGCGAGCTGAGCGGGCTGTCAGGGCTGCTGTTCCGCCGCAACAGCATTACCGGGTCCGTCGAGGCCATCCCGCGGTCCGGCACGTGGGGCAGCCTCAGCACCGACCTGCACGCCGGCCAGTAAGTCCGCGCCGCCAGCCGGGTGCGGCTAGCCGGCGATAGTGCCGCCGACGCCGGTGCGGCCCTCCGGGGTGGCGACGAGTTCGACGCTGGTGCCACTGCGCACCTGCTCGCCAAGGACGCTGGCTACCGCGTCGGTCAGCCCGGCGACGAGCCGCGCCGCGATCTGGCTTCCTTCAGGGCGCGTCAGTGCCGCCTCGCGGATGCCGAACGTGATCGCAGGCGCGGCGTCATCGACGGCCTTCCCGCCGATGCCCCAGCGTCCTTTCTGCATGCCGTCGAGATGAACGACCACGAGGTCGCGGGCCCATTCGCCGTACACCTGGACGACGGCCTCGGTCATGGCGGTGATCAGCGCAGGCTCGCGGCCTGCGAGCTGGTCTTCGGGCATGCGTATGGTCACGTGCGGCATGATGGAGTCCTCCGTTTGCTTTCAAAATAGCTTTGACTGCAAACATAACGGACAGGAGTGGCCGCCGTCCAGGGGCCGCCCAGTGACTGGCGTCAGCCCCGGCCAGGTCGGATCAGATGCCGGGATCGAAGTCGCTCACCATGGCTCTCGCGCGGGCCAGGTGCTCCTCGGGCAGCTCGCAGGAGCGTCGCTGCTCGGTGTCGATATGGACCCCGGTGAGCACCGTGACGGCTACCACCTCACCGGTTGCCGCGTTCTCCATCTGATGGCAAAGACGGATCACCTTGCTTCGCGCCTCCAAGATGGTGGAACGAACCAGTATGACGTCCCCCGCGCGGACCTCCCGCCGGTAGGAGATCCTTTGATCCACTGCGGCCATGCCCCGGCCGCTGGTACGCAAGTAGTCGGGTGTGAGGCCGATTCCTGAGAAGAGCTGCCAGGTAGCCTCATCGAATTTCCCGACGTACCACATGACGTTCATGTGACCCATGTGGTCGCAGTGCCATGGGTACACCGTGCCGCGGTACGTCACTTCCATGTCCACCGGATTCACTCCCTGTCCCGTCTGCAGCGAGTTCTTGCGGATGTCAGGCGGCCCGGACCCTTCGGCCAGCGCGGGCTAGCACCATTCGGGACAGCCACGCCCGAACGCTAGCAGCCGCCCAGGCACGCAGCCAGAAAATCACCCGGCCAACGGTGCCGCCGGCTCCTGCGGAGGAGGGTGACCCGGTTGGTCAGCGTGACGGCGAAGTCTGCAGCGCGGGGACGCGCGCCCGGATCGCGGCGACCGCGGCCGCGGGGTCGGCGGCGTAGAAGCAAAAGGTGCTGGCGCAGGCCGGCTTCCCGAGCGGTCGGGTGAATGTCACCGGCCGCGTGAGCCGCACGGTGACCGTTGTCTGGCCGCCCTGGGACAGTTCGGCGCAGCCGTCCGCGTCCGCGGCCGCCAGCTTGCCGCGCGCGGGACGGCGCTCAACCCGGGCGGCGGCGATGTCGTGGGCAGGGATGCGGATGTCGAGGAGGGCGCCGTAGCGCAGGCGCAGCGAGCCGTCCGCGTGGACGACATGCGGGCGCACGACAGTCGAGGCGTAGAGGGCGATGATGAAGTACACCCCCCATATGTCGAGGCCGAGCGCGATCTCGCGGACGATCGGCCAGGGGATGATGAAGGCGAGGACCACCGTTTCGATGGCCGAGACATAGGCGAACGCGAACAGGACGGCCGCCCCGCCGGACGCGTACTGCACCGCTACGTCGCCCGCCCGCACACCGTGGCGGCGGAGGGCCAGCCAGCGCAGGGTACTGGTGAACAGGCGGAATTCGTGGACCATGAGCTTGCGCGCCGTCAGGGGGATCGCGTCCGCGTAGACCGCGTGGAGGGCAGCGCGCCATCCTAGGCCGTCGCGCCGGTGGCGGCGGTAGGCCTTGGCCAGCCTCGCCGCCAGGAAAAGTAGGGGGATGGCGGTCACCAGCTCCAGGGCGAGGCGGACCGGGGCCGCGATGTGAATTCCAGCGGAGGCGCACAGCGTGAGCAACAGCGCGAGGGACACCCTGGACCCGACAGACCACCAGACAGCGCGGCGCAGGGAACGACGGCCGTTCTTCATAAGCGGTCTCCCACCGGCGACTTGGCCGCCGCGGCGCGCTGCGATTCCCTCATCAAGTCGACTGCGCGGCGGATCGCGGCCGCCTGGGCTGGGCCGAAGTCCGCGTAGAAGGCCGCGGCGAGTCCCTCGCCCATTTTCGCAAGGTCGCCGTCGGGGAACCGGATCGCCTGCCGGGCCGGCGCTGGGATGGCCGCGACGATTGCCTGAGCGGTGGCCTCGACCTGGGGGTCATCCGCAGGGGCAGCGGCCAGCTTGTCGAGGCGCGCGTACACCGCATAGGCATTTTCGACGGCTTCGGGACCGGCGTCCAGCGACCGGGTGAGAACGTCGAGCCAGCCAGTGCCGCCAGCCGGGGACGCGGTTTCCAGCAGGGCCATCAGGTCGCGGTCCTTCGCCGCCATCGCAGGCTCCGGTCCTGGCCGCCCGGTGGCGACATCGGCCATGCGGTCGAAGAGCTCGGCCAGCTTGGGAGAAACGGGCGTGTGCTCGGTGAGTCCGCCGACCGCTTCGGCTTGCCGCAGCAACTGGGCGAGGCGGACGCGGCGCTGGCGGAGGTCTTCTTCCTGCCGGGCCAGGTCGGCGTCAAGTTCGCGGAGGATCTCGATGAGGTCCCGGCCGGCATCGCCCGGCAGCGTGTCGCCCACCTCGTCCAGGCTCAAGCCCAGTTCAGTAAGGCGCCGGACGCGGGCCAGTTCGACGGCATCCCGCAGCGAGTACTCGCGATAGCCGTTGGCCTTGCGCGCAGGCTCGGGCAGCAACCCCACGTGGTGGTAGTGCCGGATAGCCCGGGTGCTGATGCCGACGAGGGCGGCGAGTTCTCCGATCCGCATGCCACCAGGAAACACCTTGACGCTGCGACAAGGTCAAACGCGAGGTCGCACGTCCCTGCGGAACATCCAGCCGCCCGCAGCCGTTGTGATGCTTACGTGACATGAGGAACTTGCGGGCATGTCACGACCCGCCCGGACGAGGTGCGCCGTACCCGGCCTGACAAGACGACGCCTACTGGAGGTGTCGTCATGGCTGGGCAGTTGGTGCAGATCATCGGGTCCCTGCTGATCCTGGTGCCGTTCGGGTTGTCGCAGATGGGGCGGCTGAACTCCCGCGCCAGGTCATATTTGCTGCTCAACCTGACCGGGTCACTGGCCCTGGCGGTCGATGCCGCAGCCACCTCGCAATGGGGATTCCTGCTCCTCGAGGGTGCCTGGGCCATCGTGTCGGCAATCGGCCTTATTCGCACATCGCGCAAGCGGACACCCGCTGAGTAGTGACTCGAAGCGGCTGCTTAGCGTTCGGCGGCCGAGTCGATAACTGGCTTGATGTCGATGACCGGGGTGCCGTCGAGTGCTTCGAGTTCGCTGACCTGGATCCGCAGCCCCTCGACGGCGAGGATCTGGGCTCTGTGCAGGCCGATCGGGTTCGGCCGGTTCGGGGAGCGGGTGCTGAACACGCCCAGCGGCCGGCTGCCCGGGTTGTCACCGGGGACGGTGGCCAGTTCGTCCCGCCGAGCGCGGTCCAGCCAGGTAAGCAGGATGATCTCGTCGCCGGGGCGCAGGTCGCGGATGCCCGCGGCGACGTCAGGCTCGACAGCCAGCCAAGCCGGCGGTGCGCCGAGAAAGCCCTGCCGCGGCGCCTGTGCCTTATCTCTCAGCGGCGACTCCACCCAGGCGACCGGCCTGACTTCGTATCGCTGCGCGGCGGCGCTCTCCGCCATGTCGTCGTTCACCCCACGGCCCTCCTTACTCGAACCTTGCCAGGCTAGTCATCTGGCCGGGTCAGGGCTTGCTGAATGCCAGGAGCATGAAGCGGGGGAAGCGGCCGCCGGGCGGGAGGTAGGCGTCTGGGCCGTGGGTGTCGGCCAAGGCGGGCATGTCCGCTAGCTTGGCGAAGCGGAGGCCGCCGGCCTGGAACGCGTCGAGGTAGTCCTCCAGCGTCCGGTGATAGTAGTGGGCGCGGATGCCTGCTTCCCATAGCCCGCGGTAGCGGCTGACCGCGCCGGAGTCAAAGTAGTCGGTGACGTGCCGGTCCGTGACGGCGCTGTAGGGGTTGTTCAGCGCGAGCACGAGCCGGCCGCCGGGCGCGAGCGAGGCGGCGAGGGTAGCGGCGAACCCGCGGAAGTCGCGGACGTCGTTGAGGACGAGGTAGCTCGCCACGGCGTCGAAGCGTCCGGCGGCGCTCGGCAGCGGCTGGCTGAGGTCGGCGACCTGGTAGTCGATACTGCCGCCGGGGTCCTTGGCGCGGGCCAGGGCAATCAGGCGCGCTGACAGGTCAATCCCGGTGACGTGGGCGCCGCGCGCCGCCAGCCACCGCGCGAGGTAGCCTTCCCCACAGCCGGCGTCAAGCACCTGGCGGCCGGCGACGTCCCCGAGCAGGTCCAGCAGGGGCAGCAGCAGGCCGAACGGGTCGGCGTCGGGGCCGGCTTGCTCCCGCCAAGCCACGTATGCCGCGTACTCGTCGGCGTAGTCGTCGTAGTCACCGGAGGCCGGCGTCGCCGTAGTCATGACTTTAGGATGCCTGCTCGCTGGCCCCGGTCGAAACGCACAAGCAACGCCTTCCCCTGAGCGGCTTGTCTTTAGTGCTAGCGGACTTCGTACGTTCCGTCCAGCCGGGCCCGGCCGATAGCACGGCCCGAGATAGCGGCAATCACCTCGTCGAGGGCGAAGCTCGCTGGCAGCCCGGAAGCGTGGTCGAGGGCGAAGAGCTGGAAAACGTAGGCGTGGGGTCCGTGTGATCGCGGCGGCATAGGCCCGGCCCAGCCGCGGCGGCCGAGCCCGCCTTTCCCGTGCCGGAGGCCAGGAATCGGGCTGGGGTTGGCGAGGCCGTTCTCCGGGATGCCGCTGCGCGAAGGGTCGATCCCCACCGTGAGCGCATGAGTGGCTGGCTTACCGAAAGGGACGTCGGGGTCTTGCACGACGAGTACGAGTTCGGCCGTGCCGTCCGGCGGCTGCGTCCAGTTAAGTGCGGGTGAGATGTTCGCGCCGAACAGCCTGCCGCGGTACTTCTCCGGTATTGGTGCCCCGTGGGCGAAGGCGGGACTGGTCAGGGTGAAGTTCTCTGGGGCCTGTAGGTCGGGGCGGGTCCAGACGAGGGTGTGGTGGCCGGCACGCCGGTTACGCAGTGCGACGCCGAGGGGATTCGCGGGCATAACTTGGCTCCTTCTAACCGTGGTGGCGGTCTCGCTGAGCTTGGAGCAGACGTGTTCGAGGCTATTACGACGCGAGCGCGCGAGAAGCTGGACGTATGTCAGCGACTCCCTTGTTCCAGAAGATCGATAGGGTTACGAGCCGGACTGGCTTGTCGCATCCGCGGACGAGGCGGCCGCTGCGGGCAACGTGACGGGAGTATCTCGCTAGCTCGGTTCCGTGCCTGCGGTGACGCCCCAGGGATCAGGGCCAGGATCGTCCCCGGCGACGGCGATGGCCAGCCGTGCGAGGAAGTGCTGCCATCCGGTGGCGTGCATCTGTGCCTGATCGGGTGACAGGTAGCGGTGGACCAGGCGTAGCCGGGTGCCGTCCGGAATCGGGGTGAGGGTGAACTCAACCTCCGTGGCGCCAGGTGGCATGTCGGAGTTGCCGGCCACGCCCCAGCTGACAAGCACCCGGCGTGGCGGGTCAACCTCCAGGTACTGCCCGCGGACCGGGACGCCGTTGATGTCGACCTCAAAGGCGCCGCCGGGCACCGGTTTGAGAACGGCGTGCTGACCCATCCAGCGGATCATGGCAGCCGGGTCGGTCAGGTGCCGGAAGACCTCCTCGGCCGGCGCGGGGAGGTCAACTTCGGTGGAGAACTGATCAGCCATGGCGTTGCTCCGGTTCCGCGCCGGGCCTGGTGAGCGCGGCACGGAGCTGGCCCAGGTGCTCGGCCCAGAAGCTGGCCAGGAACTCCTGGACCGCCGCGAAGCCGTCCGGGTTAACCACGAACAGGTGCCGGGTTCCCTCACGTCGTTCGTCGACCAGTCCGGCCTCGTGCAGCACCTTCAGATGCCGGGACACCGCCTGCGGCGTGATGTCGAGATGGTCGGCGATATCACCGACCGGGCGTGCTTCGCCGGCGACAAGGGTGAGGATGGCCCTGCGGTTGGGCTCAGCGAGCGCCTTCA
>Ga0134126_10012116_pt1 | contig 10888 bp, 9 predicted proteins | sample KB31752_FD_96881 | JGI IMG/M metagenome (GOLD analysis project Ga0134126, IMG submission 96881) | Terrestrial soil microbial communities with excess Nitrogen fertilizer from Kellogg Biological Station, Michigan, USA - KB3-175-2 | ecosystem: Environmental > Terrestrial > Soil > Unclassified ...
CGATGGTGAAGAGCCGCGATACCCTGATGCCGGTGACGCGCGCCATGGGCGCGTCGTCGACCCCGGCTCGGATCATCGCGCCGAGCCGCGTCCGCTCTAGCATCAGCCAGAGCGCGGCGGCGATGACCACGGCGATGATCACGATGACCAGCCGGTACGTCGGAAAGACGATGAGGTAGATCGGCACCGCACCGCGCAGATGCGGCGGCGTGTCGATCGGGATCGGGTCGCCGCCCCACTGCATCAGGCAGAGGTCGGCGATCATGAACGAGAGGCCCAGCGTCACCAGCACCTGCGCCAGCTCCTGGCCACCCAGCCGACGCAACAGCAAGCGCTCGATGCCGCCGCCGATCAGCGCCATGGCCGCGGCGCTGGCGAAGGCGGCCAACCAAAGATTGAGGCCCATCGCGAGGAAGCTGACGCCGAGATAGGCGCCGAGCATGAAAAATGAGCCGTGCGTCAGGTTGGGGATGCGCATCAGCCCGAAGATGAGCGAGAAGCCCGCCGACAGCAGGAACAGCAGCCCGCCGAACGCGATGCTGTTCACCGCCAGCAGCAGCCACAGATTCATCGCCGCTTCTCGCTCGCCGCCGCCCGGACGCCGGCGGCCTCAGCTCTTCAGCGGCGGGTAGTCGCGCGAGTAGACCGGCTGCGCGAGGAATTTCTTCTCGTCGTAAGTATAGAATTGGCTGACATTGGGATACGTCTTGACGATGGTGTTGACCAGCTTGCCGCCCTTGCGCTCGAGACGGCGGATGAAGACGTTGCCGACAACGTTGCCGAGATGATCGAAGTGGAAGGCACCACGCGGCGTATCGGTAAGTGATACCGCGCGCAGCGCTTCGATGAGCTTCTGCTTGTCGTCGGTCTTGCCGCCGGTTTTCTCGAGCGCCGCCTCGATGCACATGCCGTTGATGTAGAGACCTGCGGCATAGCCGCCGGGAACACCGCCATAGTCGCGCACCATGTCTGCCACAAAGCGCTTGTTGCTCGGCGTATCGAGATCGCTCGAATACCAAGCTGCAGAGATCGCGCCGATCGCATCGTCGCCGAAGCTCTTGAGTAGCGCGTCGTCATAGGCCGTCCACCCGCCCAGGCGGGGATACTTGTCCTTGAACCCGAAGGCCGCGTATTGCTGGTTGAACTTGATCGGGTTCGACCCGGCGAAGCCGTTCCACACGCCGTCGATGTCGCTGATCTGCGCCAGATAGGGCGTGTAATCGGGCGTGGCGATGGGCGTCCACAGCTTCTTGACGACGCGCCCGCCCTCGTCCTCGAACACCTTTTGGAAGCCGCCGACCTGCTCGTAACCGAAGGCGAAATCCTCGTTGATGGTGGCGACTCGCTTGAGCTTCATCTCCTTGGCGGCGTAATCGCCGAGCGGCTGGCAACATTGCGAGGAAGTGGCGGACGCGCGCACGAAATAGGGATTGGGCTTGCGCTGGGTCATGTCGTCGGCCGCGGCGAGGCTGAGCAGCGGGACCTTCGCCTGATGGACGTAGTCGGTGATGGCCAGCAGCTCGAAAGCGGCAAGCGGCCCAACGATGAAATCGACATTATCACGCTCGATGAGCTCCTGCGCCTTGGTCTTGGCACCCGCCGGATTGCCGCCGGTATCGGCGGAGATCAGCTCGACCTTGCGACCGGCGAGGGTGTTGTTCTTCTGCTTGAGGAAGACGGTGATGCCCTGCTCCATTTGGATGCCGCCCTGAGCGAGCGGTCCGGTTTTGACGGTAAGCAAGCCGATACGGGCCGGCGCGCTCTGCGCCGCCGCCGGAGCCGGTACCCATGGCAGCGCCGCCGCCGCGGCCGTGCCCCATAGGAATTTGCGACGATCGACCGTCCGCGCCATCATTCTCCTCCCTTTGCTCGCCTTTTTCTGTGTTGCTCCCCGCTGCCGGCCGCCACGCCGGCCGCGCGAGCTGGAAACTCACAGTTTTGCCGCCGATCACGGCAAAGGCAAGCCGCAGCGTGCCCGCCCGTTGATCAACCGATTAACGATGATAGGGGGCGCTCGTATCCCGTCCAGCGGAAAAAGCTCCCGCGCGTCGAAACCGGATGGCAGAATTGCGTTGCCGGCATCTTGCCATGCGCCGGCACCTTATCAGATGATAAAGGAGCAATCTCGCCGGCTAGAGGCACGTCATGCAGCTCGGCTATTTCACCATGCCGCTCCACCCGCCCGAGCGCGACTATACGCAGACGCTCAAGGAGGATCGCGAGGCGATCATCCTCGCCGACAAGCTCGGCTATGCCGAAGCTTTCGTCGGCGAGCACGTCACCGACAGGGCGGAGACCATCACCTCCTGTCTCGTCTTCATCGCCAGCCTCATCAACGACACCACGCGCATCAAGCTGGGCAGTGGGACCGTCAACCTGCCGAACAGCCATCCCGCGGCGGTTGCCGCGCAGGTAGCGATGCTCGACCACCTGCTCGAGGGTCGTTTCCTGTTCGGCATCAGCCCGGGCGGCTTGCGCTCGGACGCCGAGGTGTTCGGCAATCTCGACAATGACCGCACCGCCATGTTCGTCGAGGGGATCGACATGGTGCTGAAGCTCTGGTCGACGGAACCGCCCTATAACCTCCAGGGCAAGTTCTGGAAAATCACGACCGAGCGCACCCTCGACGAAGCCATCGGGCAAGGCGTGATCGTCCGGCCCTTCCAGCAGCCGCATCCGCCCATCGTCGTCACCGTCGTCGCCCCCTTCTCCAAAGGCGTGATCGCCGCCGCCGAGCGCGGCTGGACGCCGATTTCCGCCAATTTCCTGCAGCCACCCTGGGTCGCCTCGCATTGGCCGATGTATGAGCAAGGCTGCAAGAATGCCGGACGGCCGGCGCGGCGCAGCGATTGGCGCGTCGCCAAGAGCGTGTTCATCGCCAAGGACGAGGCGACGGCACGGCGCTACGCCAAGGAGGAAGGCAGCCCCTATCGCTTCTACTATCGCAATCTGATGAAGAAGCTCATCGGCAATGGCCGGCCGGAGCTGTTCAAGCGCGACCGCGCCATGCCGGATTCGGCGATCACCCTCGACTACGTCGTCGATTCGCTGGTGATCTGCGGCACAGTCGACAGTGTTGTCGATCAGCTTCTCGAATTCCGCGAGCAGGTCGGCGATTTCGGCACGCTGCTCTATGCCGGACACGACTGGGTCGATGCCACTCTGGCGAGGCGCTCCATGGAGTTGATGGCGGGCGAGGTCATGCCGCGGATCAACAAGGCACTCAAGAAGGCCGCCGAGTAGCGGCGGCTCGCCCACGACGAGGGACGGGATGGATCAGGGGAAGAGCGAGGCCCGCGACGGCATGCGGATCGATTGGGACGTGCCGATCGTCATGGATGACGGCCTGGTGCTGCGCGCCGATGTGTTCCGACCGCCGGCCGAGGGCCGCTATCCGGTGATCCTCAGCTATGGCCCCTACGCCAAGGGTCTCGCCTTCCAAGAGGGCTATTCCTCCGCCTGGGAGCGCATGGCGGAGAAGCATCCCGACGTCACCGCCGGCTCGTCCAACAAGTACCAGAACTGGGAGGTGGTCGATCCCGAGAAGTGGGTCCCGGATGGCTATGCCTGCGTCCGCGTTGATTCACGCGGCGCCGGGCGCTCGCCCGGCTATATCGACCATTTCTCGCCGCGCGAGACCAAGGATTTCTACGATTGCATCGAATGGGCGGGCGTGCAGCCCTGGAGCAATGGCAAGGTCGGCCTCAACGGCATCTCCTATTACGGCATCAATCAGTGGCATGTCGCATCGCTGCAGCCGCCGCACCTAGCCGCCATGTGCGTGTGGGAAGGCGCCGCCGACTGGTACCGCGACATGACGCATCACGGCGGCATCCTCTCGACCTTCTGGGCCAATTGGTACGACATGCAGGTGCGCACGGTGCAGCACGGGCTGGGCGAGCGCGGCCCCAAGAGCCGCGTCATCGGCGAGCTGGCGTGCGGACCCGAGACCTTGAGCGACGCGGAGCTGGCGCGCCACCGGTGCGATTTCGGCGAAGAGATCCTCGCTCACCCGCTCGACGACGACTACCACAAGGCGCGCTCGCCAGTCTGGTCGAAGGTCATCGCGCCCCTGCTCAGCACCGCCAACTGGGGTGGCCAAGGCCTCCATCCGCGCGGCAATTTCGAGGGTTTCGTCCGTGCCGCCTCGCCGCAGAAATGGCTCGAGGCGCACGGCATCGAGCATTGGACCGAATTCTATACCGATTACGGCGTGCGCTTGCAGAAGCGCTTCTTCGGCCATTTCCTCAAAGGCGAGGATACGGGCTGGATCAAGCAGCCGCGGGTGCAACTCCAGGTGCGCCGTGTCGACCGCTTCATCGAGCGGCATGAGAGCGAATGGCCGCTGGCGCGGACGGAATGGACGCGGCTCTATCTCGATCCGAGAGGACCGGGCCTCGGCCGCGAGCCACCCAGATCGGCAGCGCAACTTGCCTTCGATGCGCTGGGTGACGGCGTGACCTTTTTCTCGCCGCCCGTCGAGCACGAGACAGAGATCACCGGGCCCTCCGCGGTGAAACTCTCCGTCGCATCCTCGACCGAGGATGCCGACATCTTTGTCGTGCTGCGCGTTTTTGCGCCCGATGGCGAGGAAGTCGTCTTCCAGGGCGCGCTCGATCCGCACACGCCGATCGGCCAAGGCTGGCTCCGTGCCTCGCACCGCAAGCTCGACCCGGCACTGTCGACGCCCTATCGCCCCTACCACAGCCATGATGAGCACCAGAAGCTGACGCCCGGCGAGCCGGTGGACCTCGACATCGAGATCTGGCCGACCTCGATCATCGTTCCGCCGGGCTACCGCATCGCGCTCACCATCCGCGGCAAGGACTATGAGCATCCGGGCCCAGGCACGCGCCTCTCCAACATGAAGAACGAGTTCAAGGGCTGCGGCCCGTTCCTTCACAATGATCCGCGCGACCGTCCGCCCGCGGTCTTCGGCGGGCGGACCACCCTGCATATCGCGCCAGAACGGCCAGCCTATGTGCTGCTGCCGGTCATTCCGCCGGGGAGTCGACGATAGCCAGCCCGGGCCATGTCGCAATGCGCGCTCGCGGCAGCGCGCGCAAACGCCGGAGCGGCGCGGCGGCGGCGCGCCGCGCTGCACCCAACGGCAAGGCGATCAAGCGCCTCGCCGCGGCCGACCGCGAGCAGCAGATTCTGGCCGAGGCGGTGCGCTTCTTTGCCGAAGTCGGCTTCACCGGCCACACGCGCGAGCTGGCGCAACGCCTCCACATCACACAGCCCCTGCTTTATCGCTATTTCCCGACGAAGCAGGACCTGATCGAGCGTGTGTTCAAGGAGGTCTTCTTCACGCGTATCGACCCGCGATGGTCACAGCTCATCGCCGACCGGACGCGGCCGCTCGAGGATCGGCTGCTCGAGTTCTACCAGCATTATGCCCGAGCAACCTACTCTTACGAGTGGATCCGCATCTATATGTTCTCCGCGCTGATGGGCAACGACATCAACCGACGCTACATCAAGATCGTCGAAGACAAGATCTTGAAGCCGATCTGCAAGGAAATCCGCCACCATTGCGCGCTCGACTCCGGCGACGCTGTCAGCGAGGCGGAACTCGAGCATGTCTGGGTGATGCATGGCGGCATTTTCTATTATGCCGTGCGCAAATATGTCTATCACAGCCGCGTCGGCGATGATCTGGGGGCGATCGTGCGCCGCGCCGTCAGAGGCGTGCTCGCCGGCGCCAGGGCGAGCCTCGCCCCTCACTCACGCAAGGGAGACACGCAATGAAAGTCGGCATCATCGGCGTCGGCATCATGGGCTCGGCCATCGCCCGCAATCTGATCGCCGCGAAAATGCCGGTGATCGGCTTCGATGTCGCTACCACCAGGCGCGACGAGCTCGGCGCCATGGGCGGCACTGCGGCCCGCTCCGCCGCCGATGTCGCCGAGGCCGCCGAGGTGATCCTCACCAGCCTGCCCAGCATCGCCGCGTTCGAGGAGACCGTCGGCGCCATCCTCGCCAAGCCGCGCCGCAACCTCGTCGTGGCGGAGCTGAGCACCTTGCCGATCGAGATCAAGCAGCGCGCGCACGATGCCCTGGCCAAAGCCAGCATCGCCATGCTCGATTGCCCGTTGAGCGGCACCGGCGCACAGGCGGTGACGCGCGATCTCGTCATCTACGCCTCGGGTGAGCGCGCCGCCTGCGATCGCTGCGCCCCGGTCTTCGCCGGCTTTTCGCGCCTCACCCATTATGTCGGCGCGTTCGGCAACGGCAGCAAGATGAAGTTCCTCGCCAATCTGCTCGTCGCCATCCACAACATCGCCACGGCGGAGGCCATGGTGCTCGGTATCAAGGCCGGGCTCGACCCCGACCAGATCGTCAAGGTGGTCGGCAGCGGCGCCGGCACCTCGCGTGTTTTCGAGCTGCGCGCGCCGCTCATGGCCAAAGCGGACTACCAGCCGCCCACCATGAAGGTGAGCATCTGGCAGAAGGACATGGACGTGATCGGCGATTTCGCGCGAAGCCTCGGCGTGGCGACGCCGCTCTTCGCGGCCTGTCTGCCGATCTACAACGCCGCGGTCGGATTGGGCCTCGCCGGCGACGACACCGCCGCGGTGTGCGCCGTCCTCGAGACCATGTCCGGTGTCGAGCGCAAGCCCAGCGGCTGAGAAGCCCGGCGCGCTCGCAATGCCCTCGCGATGCCTTTATGCTCGGGGCGGAGGGAGAGCGCGATGAGCTATTTCGATCTCACGGGCAAGGTCGCGATCGTCACCGGCGGCAATGGCGGCATCGGCCTCGGCATGGCCGACGGGCTCGCGGCCGCCGGTTGCGCCATCCATATCTGGGGTCGCAACGCCGCCAAGAACGAGGAGGCGGTGGCGCAGCTCCGCCGCCGCGGCGCGCGCGCCGAGTCCGCGATCTGCGACGTCAGCGACGGCAAGTCTGTCGAAGCTGCCCTGGCCAAAGCGCTCGACATTTTCGGCCGGGTCGACGGCTGCTTTGCCAATGCCGGCGTTGGCGGCGGTGGGCGCAAGTCGTTTGTCGAGCGCCCGATCGAGGAATGGCGCCAGCTGCTCGCAATCAACCTCGACGGCGCGTTCCTCACGCTGCAGGCGGTCGCGCGCCACATGGTGGAGCGTGCCGCACGCGGTGATGCCGGCGGCCGGCTCGTCGTCACCTCGAGCATGGCATCGATCTTCGGCACGGCACGCAACGAGCACTACGCGGCGAGCAAAGCAGCTCTCAATGCTCTGACGCGCGCACTTGCCGTCGAGCTCGCGCGTCATCGCATCACCGCCAACGCCATTCTGCCTGGCTGGATCAGGAGCGACATGACCGAAGGGCTGATGGAGAACGAGAAGTTCGTTACCAACGTCATGCCGCGCATCCCGATGCGCCGCTTCGGCGAGCCCAAGGATTTTGCCGGCATCGCCGTCTATCTCATGAGCGACGCCTCGGCCTATCACAGCGGCGACTGCTTCGTCATCGACGGCGCCTACTCGCTGTTCTGAGGAGCGGCGATGGACACGCTCGTCCCATTCCTCAGCATTCTTGCGGCGCTGGCATTGGGCGCCGTCAGCCCTGGCCCCAGCTTCGTCTTCGTCGTGCGCACCTCGCTTGCGCAGTCGCGTCGGGACGGCATCGCGGCGGCGCGGGGCATGGGTGTTGGCGGCGTGATCTTCGCCGCCTTGGCGCTGCTGGGCCTGCAGGTGGTGCTGGCCAAGATCGCCTGGCTCTATGCCGTGCTGCGGCTCGCCGGCGGCTGCTATCTGCTTTATCTCGCCGCTCGCCTGTGGCGTGGCGCCGCCGAGCCAATCATTGTGGCGGACGCCACGGCCCGCCGCGCTCCCGGCCGACTGCGGTCATTTTGCCTGGGACTTGCGACACAGCTGAGCAACCCCAAGACCGCGATCGTCTATGGCAGCATCTTCGCCGCGCTCCTGCCGCCGGCGCCGCCAGGCTGGGTCATCGCGGCCCTCCCGCCGGCGGTGATGCTCATCGAGACCGGCTGGTACTCCATCGTCGCCGCCGCCTTTTCCATGGAGCGGCCACGCGCTACCTACTTGCGCAGCAAACAGTGGATCGACCGCGCGACTGGCACCGTCATGGGCGCGCTTGGCCCGCGGCTGGTGATCGAGACAGCGCAACCGGGCTGAGGCGCATCGCCGCGTCCACGCTCCGATGCGGGTCCGGCAAGAGTCTCATCGCCGCAGCTTGTCCTTCTCGTAACCGGCGACCCGCTTGTAGGCGTCGGTAATAGCAACCAGCTCGGCACGGCTGATGATGTCGTCGATCGAGGTGAAGGGCTTGTCGCCGCTGCGACGATGGACCTCGCCGAGGATGGCGTCGGGCGGCGTCGCGCGATTGGTGCGCACGACATTGGCGGTGGTTTCGCGGCGGCGCTCGTCGTAAGCGCTCAGCGCGGTGGTCGTATCGGCACCGGCTGAAAGACAATCGGCGAGGGCGCGTGCATCGAGGATCGCCTGCCCTGCCCCGTTCGAGCCGCGCGGATACATCGGGTGCGCCGCGTCGCCCAGCAACGTGATGCGGCCGAAGCTCCAGCGCGGCAGCGGGTCCTTGTCGACCATCGGATATTCCAGCACGGTCTCGGCGCGGCGCAGGAACTCCGGCACGTCGAGCCAGTCGAAATGCCAATCCGTCATCGGCGCGAGGAAATCCTCGAGCTTGGCGGTCCGGCTCCAGTTCCAGCGCTCATATTTGGGCGTCGCGATCTCGACCACCCAGTTGACGAGCTGCCGGCCCTCGGTGTCGATATTGTGGCGGATCGGATAGATCACGATTTTCGCGTGCGTGAACCAGCCTGCGCGGATCATCGCCGCCCCGGACAGGATCGGCTTCCAGCGCGTCACGCCGCGCCACATATTGACGCCGGAATAGATCGGCTCACCCTCGTCCGGGTAAAGCTGCTTGCGCACCGTTGAATGGATGCCGTCGCAAGCGACGATCGCCGCGCCGCGCTGCAGCGGCAACGCTTCCTGCGTCACCATGTGCCGGAAATGCGCAATCGCCACACCGTCGCCATCCGCCACATTGGTGCATTGCCAGCCCAGCATCAGCCGGTTGGCGCCAGCGCGCGCGATGAACGCTGCCATCAGCGCCGCTTGCAGATCACTGCGATGGATCGAGATCTGCGGCCAGTCATAGCCGCCAGCGCGACCCAAGGGTTCCTGATAGATGAGCTGACCGAAGCGGTTGAAGAAAACCGCTTCCGCCGTCGCCACACCGGAGGCAGCAAGCGTATCCTCGAGGCCGAGCGCCGACAGCTCCTTCATCGCATGCGGCAACAGGTTGATGCCGACGCCCAGCGGCTTGATCTCGGGGGCGGCCTCGTAGATGCGGCAGGGAATTCCGGCCTTATGCAGCATCAAGCCGAGCGTGAGACCGCCGATCCCTGCGCCGATGATGAGGACATCCATGGGCGTCAACGACCCTTGAAGACCGGCTTGCGCTTCTCGACGAAAGCGGCGGCGCCTTCCAGGTGATCGGCGGTGGCGCCGGCGACAGCGAAGGCTTCGGCCTCGCGATGGGAATGCTCGTCCCAGGAGTTGTCGAACGAGGCGCGGATCAGCTGCTTCGCCTTGCCGAGCGCCACGGTCGGGCCATCGGCCAGCTTGCGCGCCATCTTCGCCGTCTCGTCCGCCAGCTCCGCGCGTGGGACGACCCAATTGAGTATGCCGATCTCCAGCGCCTTCTGGGCGTTGAAGCGGTCGCCCAGGAGCGTGATCTCGAGCGCGCGGCGCTCGCCGACGATGCGCGGCAGGAAATAAGTCGCGCCGCCATCGGCGGAGAGGCCGATATGGCGATAGGCCAAGGTGAAATAAGCGTCGTCGCTGGCGATGGCGAGGTCGGCAGCGAGGATCAGGCTCAGCCCGAAGCCGGCGGCGGCCCCCTGTACCGAGGCGATGACCGGCTTCGCCATGCGGCGGAGTTGATAGATCGTCTGATGCGCCTTGACGACGCGCATCTCGAGCCCTGCCAGATGCGCCTTCCGGTCCTCCGTCAGCGCCTTGTGGAAGCCTTTGACGTCGCCCCCGGCCATGAAGTGGTCGCCGGCGCCACGGACCACAACGCAGCGAACTCCCGGATCACGCTCGAAGCGCGCGGTCGCCTCGATCAACCCCTCGGTCATCTGCGGCGACAACGCGTTGAGCGAGGCCGGCCGGTTGAAGGTAATAGTGCCGATCCCGTCCGTCACCTCGACCAGGACATGCTGTTCCGCCACGGCTCTTACTCCCTTACCACGGGGGTGGCGAGTACAGCATGTCCGCATCCCCTATGCCAGTCTGCCGCCGTCGTGCTTGCCTTTTGTCAACGCGCCCGCGACCTTATCGGCGCAAACGGGGGTTGCGGGAGGAAAGCAGATGCTGCGGACGCGCTTCACCGAGATGTTCGGGGTCGATCACCCCATCGTGCAGGGCGGCATGCAGTGGGTCGGCCGTGCCGAGCTGGTCTCGGCGGTGGCCAACGCCGGCGCGCTCGGCTTTCTCACGGGGTTGACCCAGCCCACCCCTGAGGACCTCGCCAAGGAAATCGCACGCTGCCGGGGGATGACCGACAAGCCGTTCGGCGTCAATTTGACCATCCTGCCGACGATCAAGCCGGTGCCCTACGACGAGTACATGGACGCCATCATCAAATCAGGCATCAAGGTCGTCGAGACCGCCGGCAACAATCCGGAGAAATACATCCCGACCTTCAAGGCGGCCGGCATCAAAATCATCCACAAATGCACCGCTGTCCGCCATGCCTTGAAGGCCGAGCGTCTGGACGTCGATGCCGTCTCGATCGACGGTTTCGAATGCGCCGGGCATCCGGGCGAGGACGATATCCCGGGCCTGATCCTCATCCCGATCACGGCAGAGAAGCTGAAGATCCCGTTCATCGCGTCCGGCGGCTTCGGCGA
>Ga0134126_10012117_pt1 | contig 10888 bp, 11 predicted proteins | sample KB31752_FD_96881 | JGI IMG/M metagenome (GOLD analysis project Ga0134126, IMG submission 96881) | Terrestrial soil microbial communities with excess Nitrogen fertilizer from Kellogg Biological Station, Michigan, USA - KB3-175-2 | ecosystem: Environmental > Terrestrial > Soil > Unclassified ...
GTGCTGTCGGTGGGTGTGTTCGGCCCTCGCACCCAGGGCCTCGCGCTGGAGGAGATCGCCAGCTAGGCGCGCTTACACAACGGCGCCTCGACCGGTCTGCGCGTGCGCAGCGCGGCCTTGCGCCCCCTCCGTCAGCCCGCTTCGCGGTCTGCCACCTCCCCCGTCGTCTGCGCGACGGTGGAGGAGCGAGGTCGAACAGCTTCGTTCCTCCACCGCACCGCAGAGTGCGGGGGAGGTGGCTTGGCGCGCGCAGCGCGACAAGACGGAGGGGGCGCAGGGCCGCTGCCTCGCACGCGCCGACGAGATCACTGGTGAAGAGGCTCGATCGCTAGTTCCGTCCCCCCGCCGGCCGCGCGGCGGCGAGGTCCGAGGCCGACACCTCGACCGAGGCCACCGCGTCCGGCGCGTCGCGGAGGCGGGCGTAGAGGCGCCCGGCGGCGGGGCGGGGGACGGTGAGCTCGTCGCCGGCGAAGCCGGGCTTCACCGTCGTCGGGTGCGCGAACCCGGGATCGGCGGCGACCGCCTGCAGCAGGAACAGCCGGTCGCCGGTCAGCTTGCAGACCTTCGCGCCATCATCGCAGGCGAGGCCGGTGAGCGAGGGCGCCCGCACCAGCTTGCCGAGCGGCTGCCAGTCGCTGGCGCCGCCGTCCTGGACCAGCCGGAACTGCAGCGGGCCGAAGAGCGCGCCGCCGAACGCCTTCTTCAGGTCGAGCGAGGCGACGGCGATGTCGGCGTCCTCCAGCGTCACGCCGTCCTGCGGCGTCAGGGTGACGGCGCCGCGGCCGTCGGCGGTCGCCACCTCGACCTGCAGCTTCGGCGACAACGCCGCCGGCCGCAGCGCGCGGAACGAGAAGGTGACGACCGCGTCCTCGGGGATCTGCGAGGCGTCGAGGCGGATCTCCAGCGGCCCCGGCGGCTGGCTGCGGCGCACGTTGCGGGCGATCAGCGCCACCACCGGCCGCGGCGGCAGCACCTTGGCCTGGACGTGCAGGACGCGGCCGTCCTTCAGCTCGACGTCGGCGCCGAGCGCGCGGCCGGCCGGCAGCGCCGCCAGCGCGGTGGCCGGCGCGGTCTGCAGGTCGGCGGCGACCACGCGCAGCTCAGCTCCGGCCGGCTGCGACGGATCGGGCTGCGCCTCGTCGGGCTTCAGCGGCACGCCGGCGAGACGCACGGCGGCCACCTGGTCGAGGCCGCTGCCGGTCAGCACGGCGCTCTGGTCGCCGGCGTGGAACACCAGCGAGGCGATCTCGCTCGCCTTCGCGTAGGCCGTGAGGCCGACGATGGTCGGCTTGGCGTCGCCGTAGGTCGACACCGCCAGCGACAGCGCGCCGGGGTCGACCTTCGCCATCGGCACGGTCAGCCTCAGCTTGTCCGGCGCCGCCGCCTTCCAGGCGACCGGGATCAGTGCGCCGTCGGCGCCGTGCAGCTCGACCTTCTCGACGCAGGTCGCGTCGCCGGTCAGGGTGAGCTCGCCGGCGCCGCCGGCCGCCAGCGCATGCCGGTCCGCATCGGAGATCGACCAGGCCTGGCCGGCGCCCGCGCCGCGCAGCTTGAACCGCGGTCCGTCGAACGGCGCAAAACCCCACATGCCGTGGATCGCCGCCTCGGCGCCATCGTCCAGCGCCGCGCCCTTCAGCGCCGCGGTGTCGGCCACGAAGCCGCCCTTGACCGGGTCGGCGTGCGCGGCGGCGTCGACGCTCTGGCCGCTCTTCAGCTTCACCCGCAGCACCAGGTCGTGGGCGTAGCGGGTCGAGTAGACCAGCGGCGCGCCCTCCACCGGCAGCACCAGGTTCGGGCGGTAGGCGCAGTAGGCCTGGCTGGGGTCGACGGTGCGCAGCGGCGGCGGCTGCGGCGCGGCGATCGGCGGCAGCGCGGCGACCAGCACCGACTTCGGCGTCTCGAACGAGGGCGGGCTGTTCAGCAGCAGCGCCAGCCGGTCGTCCTTCAGCGTGGCGAGCGCCGGGATGTACTGGAAGTGCGCGGTGCGGAACGAGTTGAGGATGCGGACCAGGTCGATCGCCGCGCCGACGTACGAGCTGTAGTAGCCGAAGTGCGCGCCCGGCGACTCGCTGAGCTGCTGGGCGAGGTCGGCCGGGCTGCCGGAGGTCAGCGACTGCACCAGCGAGTCGGTCGAGGCGTCGCCCAGCACCAGCGCCTCCTTGCCTTCCGACAGGCAGGCGCCCTGCAGCTCGGGCATCTTCTGGAAGCAGTCGTCGTTGAGCTTGATCACCAGGCTGCGCGCCAGCACCGGCGCGACCGCCTTCAACGCCGCGGGATCGCCGCGGTCGGAGGCGCCGACGCCGGCGAGGAAGGCGTCGAGCCGCGATCGGTCGCGCGAGGCCTGGTTGAGGTCCTGCGAGGCGCGCACGAAGACGCCGGGCCGGCCGCTGACCGCCGCCACCAGCGCGCCGTAGTCGCCCTCGGTCTGCGGCGCCAGCAGCACGATCGCCTGCCGCGCGCCGGTCGGCACGGTGACGACGAGCGGCGCGGCCTTCTTGCCCCAGGTCTCGGCCTTGAAGAACCAGTTCTTCGGCGGCGGATCGGTGGCGTCGCGCAGGAAGGCGACGACCATCAGGTAGTGGGCGGCGTCGCCTGCCGGCATGTCGGCCTTCAGCCGCAGGCGATCGCCGGCCGCCAGGTTCGGAACCTCGCCGATCGGCAGCGTGGCGCCGGCGTGGGTGACCTGGGCCTCGAGCGTGGGGCCCTGCAGGTCGAACGGCGCGGTGTCGGCGGAGGCGGCGCGCACGCCGACAAGGCTCGCCGCCGCGACGGCGAGCGCCCGAACAGCCAGCGCTTGCGGGCCAGGGACACGCCCCTTTGGCCGCCGCGCACGTCTTGCCAACGATTCGCCCAACGATTCGCCCAACGATTCGCTCAGGCTCATCCCTGCAACGAACGGCCCCGAAGTCACCGGCGGGTTAAGGCAGCGCGATGGCCGAACCGTGGCGGATCGTTGCAGCGCGCCGACGCGCCGCGGCGGCCGGCCCCCTGGCGCCAGAAGCGTCGGCGCGCTAACGCCAGGCTCGCATGGACCTCATCCTGATCCGCCACGGCCTGCCGGTGCGCGACGAAGCCTCCGCCGATCCGCCGCTCTCCGAGACCGGCCACGCGCAGGCGCGGCTGGTCGGCGCGCTCCTGCAGAACGAGGCGATCGACGCGGTCTGCGCCAGCACCATGCAGCGCGCGATCCAGACCGCCGAGCCGTTCGCCGCGGCCGCCGGCCTGGAGCTCGCCACCCACGAGGGCATCTGCGAGTACGACCGCCGCGGCGGCGTCTACATCCCGTCCGAAGAGCTGAAGCGCGAGGACTACGCCGCCTGGCAGGCCGCCGTCGACCACGACCTCTCGGAGTTCGGCGAGGTGGTGGCGCAGACGCTGGAGGCCGTCGTCGCCGCCAACCAGGGCCGGCGCGTCGCGGTGTTCTGCCACGGCGGGGTGATCAACGCCTGGACCGCCCACGTGCTGAAGATGCCCGCGCGGCTCTTCTTCAACCCCACCTACGCGTCGGTCAGCCGCTTCTCCTGCGCCCGCACCGGCCAGCGCAGCATCATCTCCCTGAACGAGCGTCACCACCTGGGCGAGTTCGCGATCTAGCGATATCCGCGACGGCCGCGGCCGCGGATTGCGAAGGCGTAGCGTGAATGCCGCAAAATCGTCCATTGTTTCCGTAAGTTGCGGCCTCGGGCTGAGGGCATGGAGTAGGATATGCCAAGCGTGAAGTCGTTCTTGGTCGCCTCGCTTGCGGCGGCCGTCGTGGCGAGCGCGGGCGGCGCGGCCGTGGCCGCCGGCTCGCATCTGCACACCCTCACTGTGAACCTGTCGGACGGCGGCGTTGCGGTGATCCGCTATGCCGGAAACGCGCCGCCGCAGGTGACGGTGCGTCCGCGCGCCGATCTCACCGCGTGGCCGGCGCCGGAAGCCGCGGACTGGGCTGCGCCATTCGCCGATCTCGACCGGATCGCCGCCGAGATGGACCGCCAGGCCGACGCGATGCTGCGGTTGGCGATGACCGCGGCGCCCCCGGCGGTCACGGCGCCGGGCGAGACGCTGGCCGACTTCGGCCGGCTGCCGGCCGGCGCCCAGGGCTATTCGTTCGTCTCCAGCACAATGGGCCCCAACGCCTGCGGCCGCAGCACCGAGATCATCTCCCAGGGGGCTGGCAAGGCGCCACGGGTGATCACGCGCAGCTGGGGCGACTGCGGCGGCGGGCCGGGGATGAACGGCGCCGGCGCGGGCGTCAGCGCGGGCCCGACCGCCACCGGCACGGCGCCTGGCGCCGAGACGCCACGGCAAGCCGGCGCGCCTCGGCTGATCGAGACGAGCGCGACCCTCGACCGCTGACCGACAGGCGCAAGGCGCGGCTGCTCGGCCGTGAGCGGACCTAGCGCTTCTTCGGGGGCGGGGCGCTCTTCAGCGGCAGGCTCAGATTGAGGACGAGCAACGCGCCGACGCCGAACACCAGCAGCGCGATGCACAGCGCCGTGACCAGGAAGGACAGGAACGGATCGACCGCGGGCCCAGGCGTCCCCACGGAGCGGACGGCTTCAGCCACCCAACCCACGCCTGGGCGCCAGGCGGCGGCGCCGTCCGACGCGGTGAATGCGGCCTGCACGTCGGCGATCCCTGGCTAGTTCACCGACGCGCGGGCGGCGAGCGCGCTGCGCAGCGGCATGCCGTAGGCGCGCACCGCGCCCGGCAGATGCAGGGCCGCGCGCGTCGCCTCGCGCATCGAGCCGAAGGTCGTCGCGACGGACGGATCCACCGTCCAGCGCGCAGCGCCTCGCGGGCCGAGGACCAGATACTGGTCGGCCGCGCCGGCCCGCTCCAGGGGGCGCGAGACCAATGCCGGGTTCGGGACAGGGTTTGGGGCGGGGTTCGGGGCGGGGTTCGACGATAGCTGGACGTTCATGGCGGCGGCTCCAGGCGGCTGTTCTCATCGACATGGCTAACGGCCTTCGTCGTGCGGCTCCATTCCGGACGGTCGCCTAAGGGCGCCTCCGGATGCGCCGCGCGCCGCCGGCCGTCGGGCGACCGCTTGCGAGTTAATCCAGATCAAAGCGGACGGCGCCGAGCGGCCCATGCTGGCCGGCGCCTGAGGCGGCGCGACGCGAGTTCTCGAGTTCAGGGCGGCGCGCCGCCGCTCACCTGCGCGGAAGCTGCGCCATGACTGGATATCTCACCCTCTTCGCCGATCGCCAGGACGCCGGACGCCGGCTCGCCGACGAGCTCATCCGGCTGAAGGCCGAGACGCCGATCGTCTACGCCCTGCCGCGCGGCGGCGTGCCCGTGGCGGCCGAGATCGCCAAGCGTCTCGGCGCGCCGCTCGAGCTCGTCCTGGTCCGCAAGATCGGCGCGCCTGGCGCGCCGGAGCTGGCTCTGGCAGCCGTCGTCGACGGCGCGGAAGCGCAGACCGTGGTCAACGAGCACGTCCGTCGGCTCACCGGCGCCGACCAGGCCTATCTGGAGCGCGAAAGGCGCCGCGAGCTGGCCGAGATCGAGCGGCGCAGGGCGCTCTACTTCCAGGACCGCCCGCGCCTCAGCCCGAAAGGTCGCACCGTCGTCGTGGTCGACGACGGGCTCGCCACCGGCGCCACCGCGAAGGCGGCCGTGCAGGCGTTGCGCCGCCAGGGCGCCGCCCGGGTCGTCGTCGCCGTCCCGGTCGCCCCGACCGAGACGCTGGCCGAGATGCGCCGGGAGGCCGACGAGGTGGTCTGCCTCGAAGCCGCCGAGCGGTTCGCGGGTGTCGGGGCCTTCTACGAGGACTTCCACCAGCTGAGCGACGCCGAGATGCTGGGGCTGCTGCGGTCGGCGCGCGGCGAGCCAGCCGGGCCTTCCGTTGCGCGCTGCGCGGTCCGCGTGCCGCCACATGAGCTGGCCGCGGACCTGCAGGTCCCGGACAATGCGCGCGGCCTCGTGATCTTCGCCCACGGCAGCGGCTCCAGCCGCCTCAGCCCGCGCAACCGGGCCGTCGCCGACCACCTGAACGCGCAGGGCTTTGCGACCCTGCTGCTCGACCTGCTCACCGAGGACGAAGGCGCCGACCGGCGCAACGTCTTCGACATCGAACTGCTGGCGGGGCGGCTGGAGGCGGCGGCCGACTGGATCGAGCTGCGTCCCGAGCTCGCCCGCCTGCCGGTCGGCCTGTTCGGCGCGAGCACCGGCGCGGGGGCGGCGCTGCGGGCCGCGTCCGTCTTGAAGGGACGCATCGCCGCGGTGGTGTCGCGCGGCGGGCGCCCGGACCTCGCCGGACACGCGGCGCTCACCGCCGTCACCGCCCCGACGCTGCTGATCGTCGGCGGCGAGGACGGGCCGGTGATCGACCTCAATCGCCTCGCGTTCGACCGGCTGACCTGCCGCAAGTCTCTGGAGATCGTGCCGGACGCCGGCCATCTGTTCGAGGAGCCGGGAACGCTGGACGAGGTGATGCGGCTGGCCGCCGACTGGTTCGCAGGCGCGTTCGCCGCGCCGCCGGCCGCCGCCAAGGCCGTCGCCGTGACGACCGCCACGCGGCTGGCGGCCGCCGCGGAGCCGCTGCCCGACCTCGACGATCCCGCCTTCGCGGCCGCCTTCGACCGCTACGCCGCCGCCCGCGTCGTGCTGCTGGGCGAAGCCAGCCACGGCACCAGCGAGTTCTACCGCGCCCGGGCGGCGATCACCCGGCGTCTCGTCGAGCGGCATGGCTTCAACATCGTGGCGGTGGAGGCGGACTGGCCGGACGCCGCCGCCGTCGACCGCTATGTGCGCGGCCGGCCGCACCAGGCGATGGACCTGCCGCCGTTCAGCCGCTTCCCCACCTGGATGTGGCGCAACGCCGAGTTCGAGGCCTTCGCCCGCGGGCTGCGGGCGCACAACCTGGCGCTCCCCGAGGCCCGCCGCGCCGGCTTCTACGGCCTCGACCTCTACAACATGCGCGGCTCGATGGCCGCCGTGCTGGCCTACCTCGACCGCGTCGACCCGGAGGCGGCGCAGGCGGCGCGCAATCGCTATGCCTGCCTCACACCATGGTCGGCGGAACCGTCAGGCTACGGCATGGCCTCGCTGCGCCGCGGCCTGGCGCTCTGCGAGGCGCCGGTCATCGCCACCTTGCAGGACATGCTGGTCAGGCAGTCGCGCTATGCCGAGCAGGACGGCGAGCGCTTCTTCGACGCCGCGCAGAACGCACGTCTGGTGGCTGACGCGGAGCGCTACTACCGCGCCATGTTCTACGGGGCGGCGGAATCCTGGAACCTGCGCGACCGCCACATGTTCGACACGCTCGAGCACATCCTCGAGTCAAAGGGGCCCGGCGCGAAGGCCGTGGTCTGGGCGCACAACTCCCACATCGGCGATGCGCGCTTCACCGACATGGGCGCCGAGCGCGGCGAGCTGAACATCGGCCAGCTGTGCCGCGAGCGCTTCGGCCGCGACGCCGCGCTGATCGGCTTCGGGACCCACACCGGCTCGGTGCTGGCGGCGGACGAGTGGGACGAGCCCGGCCGCACGATGCGCGTCCTGCCGTCGCGTGCCGACAGCTACGAGGCGATCTGCCATGGCGCGGACATGCCGCGTTTCCTGGTCGACCTGCGTCCGGGCGAGAACGAGCCGCTGCGCGCCGAGCTGCGCGAGCCACGGCTGGAGCGGTTCATCGGGGCGATCTACCGGCCCTCGACCGAGCGCTTCAGCCACTACGCCCGCGCCTGCCTGCCCGAGCAGTTCGATGGCTTCGTCTGGTTCGACCAGACGCGGGCGGTCACGCCGCTGCCGACACGGATCTCCGAAGCCGAGGACGAGACCTACCCCTTCGGGCTCTAGGCGAGAGGGCCGGTGCGGCGGCCTGGTCGAACGCACACCGCCGCCTCAGAGGTCGATGCGGCCGGCGCGGTCCAACAGGCTGGCGCGGTAGGATTTGAATATCTCGAGGATCTCCCGCGCGTTCTCCAGGTTCGTGATGTGCCTGAGCGCCGCGTCGCCGTCGCGCGTCCGGCTGTCCGCCAGCAACTCCAGCCGTTCGACCCGCCGGGCGCCGTCCTCGATGAAGCCGTCGGCGAGGTCCATTCGCCGCGAGAGGGCGCCGAACCGATCCTCCTCCTCCAGCAGCTTTCGCCGCAAAGACCGGCGTTGCGCGGGTCCGTCCTCGATCTGAAGCTGTTCGACGATCATTGAAATGCCGGACCGGCGCGCCCCACCGTCGCCGGCCGCACCGTCCTTGCGCCCCGCAAGGATCTGCCGCGTCTCCTCGGCCTGGTCCACGGGACGGGCTGCTTCCGGATGGTCTTCAGCCGCATGCGCGGCCTCGGCTCGCTGCAACGCCGCCACGGCCTCCGCCAGCAACCGGAAAATCACTTCGCGCATCGCCGGGTCGGACGTGCCGGCGAGTTGCCGCCGGTAGTGCTCGATGTTCATTCGCGCGATGAAACGATCCACCGCTCATCTCCGCAGCCGGGCGGCGCTCCCCGCACTGCTTTTAGCGCCTGCTTGGCCGGAGGGAATTGCGCGTTGCTCATACTGGCGAGGCGTCGGCAGGCCCGCACAAGGTCCTACGCGCCTTGATCCGGGTCAAGGCCGTTGCTGGGCCGCCGGCTAGGCTGCGGCCGCATTTGGAGCCGCGTCATGACCGATCATCTCGCCGTCTTCGACACCACGCTCAACGACACCAATCGCTGGCTCCAGGCCCTGCAGGAAGAGCTCTGCTGCGGTCGCCACGAAGCCTACGCGGTGATGCGCGCTGTCCTGCATGCGCTGCGCGACAGGCTGGCCCCGGGCGGCGCGATGCGGCTGGCCGCCCAGTTGCCGCTGCTGCTCAAGGGCGTGTTCGTCGAAGGCTGGCGACCGGACGACACGCCGATCCGCACCCACACCGCGGACGCATTCGTCGCGCGCGTCGTCGGCGAGCTGCCGTCCGGGCTCGAGCTCGATCCGGGCTACGCCACCCGCGCGGCGATCAAGGTGCTGTGGTCGCACACGCATGGCGGCGCGATCGAGAAGGCGCGCGGCGAGGTGCCGGCCGACATCCGCGAGCTCTGGCCAGACTACGTGCCGGCGGCCTGACACGCCTTGGCCGAGGCGCGCCGCGGTCTGCGGCGAGCGCGCGCCCTGTCACCGCCCCCCTGTCACCGCGTCTCGGCCATGCGACGCGAGCGGTCCTGCAGGCGCCGGCGCAGGGCGTTGAACGCGTCGCGGATAGCCACCTGCACGTCCGCATGCGCGTGGTCGGCGTCGGGATTGCGGCCGGCGACGACATCGATGTGGCCAGGCGCCGTCACCCGAATGTGAACGCTGAACAGGTCGCCGCTATGGCGGTTGCCGCTCGGGCCGGCCACCAGGACGTGGCAGCGATTGATGCGGTGGGCGAACCGTTCGAGCTTGGCCGCCTCGCGCTCGATGCGCGCTTCGATGGCCGGCGTGGGCTCGAGGTCTTCGTAGGTGATCTGCAGCGGGATCGGCATGGCTGGCCTCCTTGCGTCTCAGGCGCGGCGCCGGTGAAATCGCGGATGGCGCGGCGGGCGTGGATGACGTCGATGGCGTCCGTGGTTCGAGCTCCGGCTCAGTTGGGCCATGACGCTCGCTGGCGCAGGCGCGCGCCTTGCGGCAGGTCAATCAGCGCGCCGGGCGCTCGGCGCCGTCGAGCCAGCGACCAAGCTCGTGCTCCTGCGTCTTGGTGAGGTCCTTTGCGACCGTACTCACCAGGTTGGTCCGCGGCTCCAGCGCCTCGCGGAACACCCGCACGAGCCGCGACGGCGCAGCGAGCACGACGCCGGACCAGGCCCCGGACGAGGACTCCGATGAGGACTCGGCGGCCAGCATCTCGTTGACCGCCTCGGCGACCTCCCGGGCGAACGCCGCCTTCGCGCGGCGATAGTCGTCCTCGCGGCCCACGGCGTGGCGCGCCGTGGTCGCGCTCTCGAAGCTGCGTCCGGCATGCTCGTCCCGCTGCTCCTCGCGCACGGCGGCCAGCCGCCCGCGCCCGTCGAGCCGGCGGATCGTGACGAACTCGCCGTCGCTGGACCGCCGCTCAAGCAACCGGGCCGACCCGCCGTCGGCGACGACGTAGAGCAATCTTGGATGTTGGGGCATTGACGCACGCTCCGGCTGACGATGCGCGATCGTGCGTCGCCGACGAACGGGCTGCTTTGAGGCGCATCAACTGGCGCCGCCGCCACGGCGCTTGACCCCGATCAAGTCGCACGCCGCCGCGGCATGTCATCGAAGGGGACGCGCAAACTGCGCAAGACGAATGGAGAGATCCGCCATGGCTGACACAGCAGTCGCACGTACGAGCCCTGCGGCGCCGGAGGTGTTCACGGCGCTGCGTCGCAATTTCGATCGCTTCTTCGACGACTTCGGCATCGGCGGCTGGCCTCCGATCCGGCTCACCCCGCGCGTCGACGTCACCGACACCAACGGCGTGATCGAGATCACCGCCGAGCTCCCCGGCCTCGAGGACAAGGACGTCAACGTCGCCTTCGAGGACGGCGCGCTGACGATCTCGGGCGAGAAGAAGGCCGAGACCCAGAAGACCGAGAAGGACTACGTCTACTCCGAACGCAGCTTCGGCGCCTTCACCCGGCGCATTCCGCTGCCGGCCGGCGTCGACGCCAGCTCGGTGAAGGCCGAGCTCAGCAAGGGCGTGCTCCGGGTCAGCGTGGCCAAGCCCACGGGCGCGTCGTCCACCAAGATCGAAGTGAAGACCCCGGCCTAGGCATTCCGCGGACCGGGTGGCGCGTCAGGGCGCGCCGACCGCGCAAGGTCGGCGCGCTCGGTCGCGGTCAAGCTCGATCGAACATGAAGCGGTGCCGCGCGTGTCGCCGCCGCCTGCGCGCACTTGGCGCCGACGCGCCAGGAAGTGTCCCCAGGCCCTCGAAAATGGAGCGGGCGAGGCGATTCGAACGCCCGACCCCAACCTTGGCAA
>Ga0134126_10012118_pt1 | contig 10888 bp, 8 predicted proteins | sample KB31752_FD_96881 | JGI IMG/M metagenome (GOLD analysis project Ga0134126, IMG submission 96881) | Terrestrial soil microbial communities with excess Nitrogen fertilizer from Kellogg Biological Station, Michigan, USA - KB3-175-2 | ecosystem: Environmental > Terrestrial > Soil > Unclassified ...
AGTAACAACCGCCCAGATGCCGTATTGCGACGTGCCCATGTTGCGGAGGATGACCGGCGCGACCAGCAACATGCCAATCGGATAGGCTGCGTAGTCCAGGAGCCCGTAGGCCGCATTCGTCAGATATACCTTCATGCCGTTGCACCCGGATCTGGCCTGTGCCACTTCAGCGCTGCGTAGAGTGTGCTGTATACCCGACTCGCGAGAACGCGGCGCGGATCGTTTGAACTGATTTGCAACCAGCGATGCCACGCGAGCAGCAGAGCTGCCGCAATGCTGGTGGAGATGAGTGTCAGGAGAGCGGTGAGCAGGAGGCGCGGAGGAAATGATTTCTTTTCTGGTATGCCGGGCGAGTCGATTACGCTGACGACCGGCACATCTTTTGCTTCCTGAATACGCGCCAGTTCGTACTGCTGGGTGAGCAATTCGAAAACAGTTTCCTGCACCTGCACCTGGCGGTAAAGATTCGCATAAGGAACAGCGAGCCGTGGAAGCTGGCGCAAGGGTGGATAAAGTTCACTACCGCCGCTGCCAATGCTGCGCGCATCGCTCACGTCCGTCGATTCGCTCACTGGTAGAGGCGCAGAGGAACCGCTTATCTTCGCCAGTTGATTCCGCAGCGCGCCAATGCGGGCTTGCGTGGCACGCACGCGAACGTTTCCATCTCCATACATCTGACGAAGGGAGTCGAGATTCGCTTGTTCCAGAATCATCTGTGCCTGCAGCTTGGAGGCGGCATCGACCATCGCGCGGGTCTGCTCTTTGATATCGATGGTTGCGTGTGTGCTCGAAAACTCGCTCATCCCTTGTTGCGCTTGTTCGAGGTCGGCCTTCACCTTCTGCAGCCGCTTCTGGATGAAGACACGCTCCTGATGCGCAGACGAGGTGCTGGTGTGGTTTAACAGGAGATTGAGTTCGTCAAGATATGCTTGCGCGAGATCGCGCGCGCGGCGTGGATCGGTGTCTTCGACGGTGATGGTGATGACGCCGCTCTTCTTGTCGTCGGTGATGGTCGTATGACGTGCCAGGTACTTTGCCGTGTCCACGCGGTAGCGTTTGTGATATGCGGCCTGCAGATGAAACCGATCGATCAGGCGACCCGCCACGGTGCCGCTGCGCAGCAGATCGACAAAGAGGGCAGTGGAATTGTTACCGCCCAGCAGGTTTCCCGCCAGACTGCCAAGCCCGCTCATGCCCCCAAGCGTGCGCCCTGCCAGCAACCCCAACATGGCAGTGCCCACACTAGGATTGCTGGGTGGCATGATTTGAGCGGAAGACTTGTATCGCTTTGGCAGCGTGAAGGCGATCAGAAGACTTAGGACCAGGAAGACCGTCGCGAGGCGAGATAGGAGACGTCGGCGTTCCCACAAGACCGTCGCGTTCACTACCCAATCCGGTGTTGCAGCGCGTTCGGACGGAGTCGAACCGGAGGCTGCTGGCTCTGTTCGTCGCGGGGTTCCTTCGAGCGCATTATCGAGCAGCACAGACGTACCGCGATCACGCCGCTCTGCGGATGGAGAGTTGGCTGGAACACCGTTCGGTGTCTTCATAGGACACCAGCTACGGCGCCAGTAAACGCAACGGACGACGCGATCTGTGCGACGGTGAGCAGATTGCGCCAGACGAGTGATGCGCCGATGATCTTCTGCGGAACCACCACCACATCACCCGGATCAAGCCGCGTTGCCAGCACGTCGTGATCGAACCATAGGCTCGGCTCGCGCCCCACAACGGAGCCGTTGGCGCGAATGATGAATATCTGTTTCGTGTTCGCGATCTGGGTCACCCCGCCGGCGTGATGCAGGTACCAGCCTGCCGTCTTACCGGGCGTGAATGTGATGGCCGAGGCGTTGTAGACCTGTCCAGTGACAAGCACGAATCCAGGACGCTTCGGGATGCGAAGCACATCCCCTGCGCGCACCTCAATGTCGGCAGCAGTATTTTCCCAACTGGCGATATCGGCGCTGATATGAATGACCATGCGTCCGCTTGCCGGTTGGGTACGCAGGCGTGATAGAACTTCGTTCTGCTGCTGTGCTATCAGTTGCAGGGTGGCGGACTGGTCTCCGGCGCCAAGGTTTGGACTGATGCGCGCTGAGGCCGAACTGGTCTCGATCTGCCGAATCAGCTCTTCTCGACTCTTCTCTTCGAGCTTTCGAACCTCATCGCGGATCAGTACTGCGCCTGCGGGATAGCTGGTGTCACGGAACCCTCCGGCCCGCCGCAGAATGGAACTGAGCCGCTCACCCTGCTCGAATCCGTAGGTGCCTGGATGCGCTATCTCGCCCTCGAGCTTGATTGAGGCGCCGATATCATTCCATCCGGTGAGCTGATGTACGGTCAATACGTCGCCAGGTTTGAGCGGAATATCGTCGTCGCGATCGGCATGGTCCACCGCGTCGCCAATGTGGATCGACCTACGATCGGTGACGACTTTCGCTCCCCCAATGATTTGGTAACTGGTCAGGTCGGCATCTGTGAGAAGAGCCCCGCGCTTAAAACCACCCGCCATGCGCACAAGTTGCGCCGCAGTCATGCCGTGCGAGAGAGCATAAGCGCCGGGATGTAGCACCTCCCCACCGATGGTGACTCTCGGCGCATCCGCCTCGTAGCGGCCCAAGACGCGAACGGTGTCGAAGGGTTCAAGCGGGTAGTTGTTGTTCCCTATCAACACGTCAGGCACATTAAAGTCGATGGTCTCGGGATGCATGTCTGGCGGTATGAGACGGATGATCTCGCCTCGATCAGCTGGCTCGGGCAGCAGGTCCTGATAGCTGTGAAGAACGTCGCTCAGCTGCATGCCGTCGCGATACGGCTTGCGCCCCGGACGAACGACGTGGCCTTCCATGTAAACGACTCGCTGACTGTAGGGCCGGATTGCTGAAACGTGGACGTGATCGCCATCGTGGACGGCAAAGGCCGCAATGGCGGCCCGGACAGACTTCGGATCACTTCCCGTGGACGGGTTGAGGCTCACGGTCTCACGCTGTCGATTCGCGTCAATGCGATCGATCACGATTTGGCCGAGCGCTGCGGAAACCGTGGCACCGCCTGCATCTTCAAGCACCTCAGCCAACGTCGCTTCATCTTTTAGTTCATAGATCGCGGGTCTTTTCACCGCGCCATAGACGGAAATCTGCGGTCCTGCGGGGGGCACATTCAGCGTGTCGCCCGCCTGCAGACGGTCTTCGTTTTGAACCCCGTGCAGGAGAAAGTCGTAGAGATCGATCTCCCCGAGCAGTTGGTTGCCGCGATAGTGTCTGATCACACGCAGGGAGCCGATGCTGGTGGGGCCACCGGCAGCGAAGAGAGCATTCAATGGTGTGGAAAGGGAACTTATGTCATAAGCGCCGGGGCGCTGAACGTCACCGACAACGTAAACTCGAATACTACGCAGACGTGCCACAGTAACGGCGACTTGCACGTTGCGATACTGCTTTTTCAGCGCATCGGCAATTACGTTCTGGACCCGTTCGAGCGGAAGACCCGCTACCTGTATCGGTCCTGCGTCGGGCAGATTGAGTTCGCCATTCCGATCAATCGTGCGTGTCAGGCTTTGCGAGATGCCTCCCCAAATAGCGATGGTCAGGCTATCGCCGGGGCCGACCACATACTCGGGGCCCGCCGGAACATCGAGCGGCGTTGCGCGTCCATTGGGTGCAATCTGGTTTGTCCCGTACGCATTCCGACGAAGAAATACATCCGAGCCGAAGCGCTTCAGGTTTCCATCCTGCTCCGGTAGCTGCGTGTACAGGTCGCGCAGAGAAAGCATGTTGTACGGTGCTGGCCTGCGAAGCACCGGTGGCTCGCCATTTGCGGTTGGTTCTTTGGTGTCACGCTGCTTTCTTGCGGACGGCGCAGTGCGATATGGTGCGGGACCGTATCCGGTCGTATTTGTTCCGTCAATCCCCGCATCATCTGACAGGGGGCTGAACGGACGACCTTCGTTCGACCACGTGCGATCCGAAGTTTGAGCACCCTGCAGCGATGAGATCGTAGTGTCATCGCCATCGCTCGCAAGAGAATTCTCCAGGCCAGCATCGGTCACGTAGCCGCGTGCCCTCAGGAATGTAGTGATGTTGGCCCGCAATTCCGGGCTGGATGCTATCTTGCTGTAAAGCATCTGGTCAGTGATGGCGTCCGGCTGCAGCGGGGTGCCTTGCTGTTGTGCCAGGTCAGCCATCAATGACTTCAACTCGACAAGTGCGTCTGGCTGCTGTTGCATGACGGCGAGAATCTGGCTTGCCGAAAGCGGCGCGGCAGCATCGCCGGCCAAGCTTGCCGCAGAACTTCTGGCTTCACTCGCGTCTGCGCCTGTGGAATCTACATTGGACCCGGCGTTGACTGATGCGCTGTGCGGTGGGCTCAGCTGCGTTTGATCGTCGTCATTCGATAACAAGGGCGACGCGGCCATAGGCATTGTTGCGCCTGGGGCAGACTGCTGTGCCCGCGAGGTCTGCGAGCAGAGTGCGCCAGCAATCACCACGACCGCGTAGCTGGCGCGACGTATGCGACTGGCTAAGCGGCAAGCGTTCAAGACGTCACCCCGTTCATGTATCGCCGCCAGCGGAGTGATTCGCGCAAATATCGGAAGCCTTCCACAATATGGAAACGCAGTCGAAAGAGAATAAAGTGAACTTGAGCGCCGTAGCGCCGAAGACGCATGGGCGATGTCTCGTTTGCCGTTGCATATGCAATCAGCGGCGGTAGCCTGAGAGGCAGCAATGCCTGCCGCAACGAACGCTTCGCTGGAGTGCCTGATGCTGCGAGCTCTTTCTGCAGCAGGAGATACAGCTTATTTCCAGGAAAGCCGGCGAAGACTACACGCGTTCCATACAGTTGCACCCAGAGCCGCGCACAAACTGGCAGGCGATCGACCGTCCAGTCTGTGAGCGACGCCGGGGCAAATCCGCCCATCACTTGCGTAATAAGGAGGGTGACCACACCCAGTGCTATCGTTGCTCTGGGAAATTCTTCAGCACGCGCTCGCAACTCGCTCCAGAAGGCCGAGTCGCCATGGCGCGCAATCACATGGCGGCGAAATTCAAACAAGTGCGCTGTACGCGAGCATTCGCTGCATATGTGTTTGAAGGCATGCATGCCTTGTCCCAGGAATAGATCGAGAGGGGAGAGTACCGGCACATCGATATCGAGGAAGTGGCGCATCTCTGCGCGAGCCAGAAGCGAAGATTCTTTGTTGACACATGCCTCGATATGCAGTTCTACGGAGCGAAACGGCAGATCCTTATACAGGTCCTTCAGCGACCTGACTGGTAGTTCATCGTTCTTGAATTCCCAGCTGCGGCCGCTAACGGCGCGCAGGCGATAGCCTCGGCGTTCAAGGATGCTCCTGGCTTCGCGCGCACTCTCTTCTGCTATTAGGAAATCCAGATCCAATTGCGATCGCAATTCCGGGCTGGGCACCGAAGATGGCCAGAGAGAGAATCCTTTCAATGTTGCATATCTCAGAACAGCTCTTTGAAATTCCCGATGGATCGCACAAAACTCCGCGAGCATGCCCTTCATCCGCAAGGTGTTATCGGTGAGATTCCGTTGCAATCGCGCAAGCACATCCGATGGAAGCATCTCGCTCTGATCCAATTCAGTGACGCGAGCAAGGAAGTACAGTGCCAACCCGCTTGTATCGAGCCAGTGCAGCAGCCGCTGCCACTCTGTGCCAGATAGGTGCCACAGCCGCGAGCATACTTCCGGCTGTGGATCGCAAAAGGTCAGGAGGGCGGCTTCACGAAGCTGCAGTTCTCTGCTGTGGGATCGCGGCACTGTATTGACTCGCAGTATTGGCACGGTCGCTCGTAGCTGTACATCTTCGGTTCGCCCATGCTGCCAATGGGCGGCATATGGCGCGGGTGAACTGCCATCGACCTCATCTCGTTCCACCGCACTTTCGTGAAGACGATTCCTGCTTACACCGCCTGAGAGTGCCTGGTTCATCTCTGCCCGCCGTTCCTTGCATCCGATTGCTTCAGGCTGCTGAGATAAGCGACGAGAGCGGCGGTATCCGCGGAATTAAGATCGACCGAAGGCATGCCACCCTCAATCATTTTGGGTGTTCGATGATGCAGCAGATAGGCGAGACGGTCTGGCGGGTATTTCTGTTCCACGCCGATAAGCTTCGGCGCAATGTCCGATCCTTCCCCTCTATCTCCATGACAACTACCGCAAGGCTGCGCAGCGAGAATGGCGGCACCTTTGGTCACAAGTGGATCGATACGCGCCGCAGCTGCAGGCGTTGTCGTGGAGGATGAGTCTGGCTGGAACGGTTGGCGCATGTAGTCAATTTCGGCCTGCTTTTGGCGCGCCAGCTGTCTGGACACGTTCACGTCTCTTGTATCGTCGTGGTAACTGAGCGCCCCAAGGCCTGCATAGCAACCGGCAAATATGGCGAACCCGGCTACAATCACAGGACGCCGCCACGGACGCCGTTCGCGCCCGCGATCAAGAAAAGGAATCGCCGCGAACAGTAGGGCAAGTACTCCCGGCAGAATGATGCCGCCGAATAGCGACCATTTCCCGCTCACCACTTTCAGCCATTGGAAGATTGGAAGGTAGTACCACTCGGGGCGAGGAATATAGGTCGTGTCAGATGCGTTGGCGACAGGACCAAGGGGAACGGGAATGAAATGCGCCGCCAATGCCAGGGCGACGATGATTAGCAGGCTTGCTGCCATGTCCAAGATCAACTGCCGTGGATAGAACTTCTGTGCCGGAAGCCGGGGATCTACGGGATCCTCATGGAACGGACCGGCGGCGCCTGCCTTGCGGAATAAAAGGAGATGCGCCGCGACAAAGGCGAGTAAGAGGCCGGGCAGCACGAAAACGTGGAGCACAAAGAAGCGCGACAGAGTTAATGTCCCCATCTGCGTGCTTCCGCGGAGCAGTTGCTGTAAATGCTCCCCGACGAGAGGCACTTCGCTGAGGATGTTGGTTCCAACGGCGGAAGCGAAGTAGGCCTTCTTATCCCATGGCAGCAAATAGCCAGTAAAAGCCATGCCTAGCATCAAAGCGAGCAAAACGCATCCGGAAAGCCAGAGCAGTTCGCGCCTTCCTTTGTAGGATCCATAGAGCAACGTCTGCGATATGTGCAGAAACAGAAGGATGATGATGGCGGTTGCGCCATAAGCGTGGACACTGCGGAGAAACAGCCCGGAGGAAACAACTTTAGAAATGTAGGAGACCGTGGTGTGCGCGTGGTCGGAAGAGGGGACATAGTACAGAGCCAGAAAAACTCCGGTGACGATCTGCGACAGGAACAGGTAGAGCAGCCCTGACCCAAAGACATAGGCCCACCGTGCCCCTCCGGGGATCGGCTCATCAAGCGCTTCACGAAGCAGCGAACGGGTGCCCGTGCGGCTATCCAGCCACATCATCCAACCGGAGGCTACCGGCTGGTCGTCTCGCGACGAGTGATCTTCTATGTGCGGCATAATTTCCAAAACCTCAGCCGACCAATTCCTTCCGTGCAACCAGTTGACGAAAATACTGAAAACGGACTTTGAGGATTCCGTCGTCGATCTTGCTCTCGAGCTCATCCATGGCGCGGAGCGGGGGCCCGGAAATGTGCTTCCCTCTATTCGTGAAGGTTCCGCCATGGCATGGACAGATGAATCGGTCCTGCTTTTCTATCCAGCGCACAGCGCAGCCCAGGTGTGGGCATACCGAAGAAACCACCTTCAGGCCGCCGCTTCCTGTGGGCACAACATAGACGCCGTTCTGCACCGTACTGCCGCGCCACCCCTCTACCCTCTTCACATCGATCACCCGCGCAACCGGTTCCTTCATGGATCGGAATTCGTCGATCTTTCCGACATCGCTCCACGACGCCGCTCCCCCCGAATCGCGTAGAGGAAAGGTGGCAAAGCGCACCAGCGGAACGGCCAGAGCTGCACTGACTAGACTTCCGGTAGCGGCCAATGCGACGCCGAGAAACGACCGGCGTTCCATCATGGAAACCGGCGGTTGCTCAGGAAGGCGTGCTGAAGAACTGGACATTGGAGTTACTCCCGCGAATTCGGGTGAGGATCGTGATCTTGTTGCCTTCCGATGTGGAATTGCCCATCCCAGGCATGCGCCAACCATCGCTAGTCCACAACATGGAGAGTGAGCTTCATCCTGCCGTGGCCCGATCCACAGAAGACTGAGCACGCACCCACAAAATCGCCGGTCTTCGTCGGGGTAAAAGCCAGCTCGCCGGTCTTTCCCTTGTCCACCTTCACGTTGACCCCGAGATCCCGAAAGCGCAGACCGTGAGCCACATCAACACTCTTGAGCACGATCACGACCGGCTGCCCTTTCTTCACGGTAATTTCTGCTGGTGCAAAATTGAATTTCTTGGCTGTAACCTCGATTTGGTGGGGAGCCGTCTGGGAGTGAACAGATGGAACGCTGAGTAACGCTGCGATCAATATCGCTACAAGCACGGTGGGGAGGGCCAACTTCATCTTCATCCGAAAATCCTCTACTGAGTGCAACGGACACAGCCGCGACCATTGCTTATTTCCCGCCTCCGCAGCGGCGGTTTTCGATTCGCCGGCGCTGCTCGGGGTGTAAGTTGTCTTGAATCTAGCCAGCGCCCGATGCAGTGTTGTCATGTCGCTGTAAGGCGATTGTCACTGCTTTGTTGGCAACGATTTCTCAAAATGCTGTTGGGAGTAAGCTCTTCCTCGCGGCAGCTCGGGTGTTTGCAAAGCTCACATGCGAAACGCGCATACCGCAGTTGCGAGAGTGACAACCAACTGACAAAGGACAGACGATTCGGCGACACGTTCGCCGGCTACAGGCGCTAGCTTTCACCTATGCCGCGTTTCGGATTAAGCCCGCTTTTTGTCGAAATGGCGCAAGCCGCGAGGCTCGTCGTTTTCGCGCTGGCAGTCCTGTGTGTGGGGCAATATGCGGGCGCTCAGGATACGCCTCTGCTCTCAGGCGGTGTCGGCTTCTTCACCAGTACTAATGGGGGTAACACCACTTACCAACCAATTATTGAGCCACTGCTCGCTGCACCTATCGGCCAGCACCTGCTTATCGAGTCACGCGCGGCGCTCATTGAGACCTACGCGCCTCGCAGCAATGGCCTGTCTGGATACGACCACACGTTTTTCGGGGCCCTTACGTACCTTCAGGGTGACGCGATTTTAACGCCTCATGTCACCCTGGTCGGGGGTAGTTTCCTGATTCCGTTCGGGACTTATAACGAGCGCCTGTCGCCGATCTGGATCAGCAACTTCCAGGATGGTCCCCTCATCAGCAGCCTGGGCCTGGCGTCTACCGGTACCGGTGTTGGCGGCATGTTGCGTGGTTCTGCCATCTCCCATCGAAAATATTCGATCGACTATGCTGCGTACTTCTCCGCCCGCAGCGGAAGTGAGCAATTCCACTCAGAGCGCTCGTCAGGCGGCCGCGCCAGCCTTTATCTGCCGGACAAACGTCTTGAAATCGGCCTTTCCTACAATCGTCTGCTTCAAGACGTACACGAGAATTTTTATGGCGCGCACGTGTGGTGGGAACCGAAGAACACTGCTTTTCGTCTGCGCTCGGAATTTGCCCGCGGTCACCATGCTCAGGGCTACTGGATCGAAGCCGATTATCGCACCCAGGCATTCGGCGGCCTGGACAGTTTCATCGGACGGTTCGAGCCGGTTTTCCGCATGCAACAAACCTTCCGTCGCGACACTGTCGTCAGCGACGGCCTGCCGCTTGCGAACACGCAGCGTGCAGACTTCGGACTGGACTACAACTTGCCGCATAACGTCAGAATCATCACCAGCTATGCAAGACAGTTTTCTTCCGCGGGCAACCGCAACATTTGGGAGACCGGAATCGTCTACCGGTTTCTCTTCCCGGCCTGGAAAGGTAAATCACAATGAGCCTGAAACGCCCCCTCTTCGGTTTCCTTCTCCTGAACGTTGCGCTTATGCCGCTCATGGCAGCGCCACAGCCCAGGTCGCGCTCGCAAGCTGCGCAGCAAACAGACGTCAAAGCTCACGCGAAACAGATATCAGGAGCAAACACCTCAGTACATCAAGATGAAGGCCAGCGCGTCTTCGAGCAAAACTGCTCTCGCTGTCATGCAGCTCCGGATGGGTTCTCCTCGCGCATTTCGGGTACCGTGGTGCGGCACATGCGCGTCCGCGCTTCCCTCAGCCAGCATGATGAACAGGAGCTACTCCGCTTCCTGAATCCCTAGTGGGCAAGTCTGACTCATCCGCACACCGGAGTGCCGTTTAGTAGGTTGGCACGGAATCAGGCTCGTAGGGACGGCCGAACTTGTTCAAATGCTGCCTCTTCGGAGTGCCTGCGTGAATGTCGCCCAAGGCGATCGCCGGTCCGGCAACATGGACTCGCCTTGTGAGTTGATCAAGAGAGTTTTGTCCCTGCCCCTCTATCCATACGTGCATGCTGTAATCACCGTTTGGAACGTCCTCGATCTTGAACATTCCCTGCGGATCCGCAATGCCGTAATACGGTGTACCAAGAGCGATCACCACCGCGCTCATCTCCGAATGGATATTGCAGAAGATATATGACACACCTTCGCGAGAAAACATAACGCTGCGCGTTGAGCCCGCTTCATACAGACCCAGATCGAATCGTTTCCCGTCGAATAGAGAAAAAACGTTATGAAAGAAGGGATCGCCATTTGGAAATGCAACGCTGCTGCCCACGGGAACGACGAGCAGGTGCGGCGTAAACATTTTGTTCTTTTGCAGCAAGGTGAACTTGCCAGGTGCGACTGCTGGTACAGCATCTGGTTGAACAGGCTTCAGCCAGATCACCGCTGACGGAGCTTTACCAGACTTTCGGGTAGGAGGCCCGTCTACTATCAGCTGCGCCTTCACTTCAACGGCATGCAGCACCGTCTGGCCAGCCATCA
>Ga0134126_10012119_pt1 | contig 10888 bp, 13 predicted proteins | sample KB31752_FD_96881 | JGI IMG/M metagenome (GOLD analysis project Ga0134126, IMG submission 96881) | Terrestrial soil microbial communities with excess Nitrogen fertilizer from Kellogg Biological Station, Michigan, USA - KB3-175-2 | ecosystem: Environmental > Terrestrial > Soil > Unclassified ...
CCAGTCGACCGGCACGGTCATCTCCATTCCGAGCTGTGCGCGGAACGCGCGGTCTCATGCGACTGCGATGCTGCCGGCACCTGTCTGACCGATGGCTGCCCAGCGTGCCGCCGTTCGCCGTGTGTCCACGGGTTCGGCCAGGTCATCAGCGTCTGACGATCATTCGGCCAATGGAATCTGGTCCAGGATCCGGAACGTGATCTCGCGGCCATCGTGTTGCTGCGCCACCAAAGCCAGCTTGGCGACCGGCAGCGCTGCCTCGGGCGCGTCGTTATCTGCCAGCCACGCTCGTACCGCAGCCTGGTCCACGTGCGCTGTGGCGTAGGCGAGGGCCATGTGCGGGTGGAAGACGGCCGGGCGGATCTCGAGCCGGCCGCCTGTTACCGCGCTGGCAGCGCTGGTCGTCGCCTGCCACAGGCTGGCCAGCAGGTAGCCGGGCCGGATCGTGCAGACGATTCCGTGCTCCCACGCTTCGGCCCGCCCGGCGATTACCGCGAACGGCGCGAAGGCAGCGCACCGGTCCCGGACCAGTTCCACGATCTGGCCGAGCTCGCCGTCTGTGACCTGGCTGACCGCAGCCAAGTGCTGGATGGTGATGTGCAGGTACGTGGGCTGGACCGGAACCAGACCGGGGCGATTTGTTATTTCCGAATAGGGCCGAGAGACGCGATCCCGCAGCAGCTCACTGCCGGGCACCACATGCCAGTGGTAGTCCTCCCTGCCCGCGGGCCAGCGGTCGGCGATCGTAGCGAAGAAGTCCTCCACCGGATCCTTCCAAGATCAAACGTAAGCCGCATCATTCTCAGAGTTGCTAGGTGATTGACAATCATACGAGCACCATCGAGCATCGAGGGAGGAACTAACACGCTTGGAGGCACCGAGCATGAGGCTGCGGCTACTTGGAACGTCATCTGGCAAGAACGGGTGTCCAGCTCTGTACGCCACCGATCGCGGTACGTATGTCGTCCAGGGCAAGCTGGTCACCGACCAGGAGGCGATCGCCTCTCTAGTCGATGTGCGCGAGGACGAGTTCTACGTGGAGATACCGGCGGGTCTGTTGCGCTTCGCCGACGGAGGCGTGAGTGGCTGAACTTCTGGCCGGGGAGGAGTTCCGCGCGGTGTGCCTGGGCTTCGAGCACACCGCGTTCCGGCTGGAAACCCGCGAGCGTTACGTCGATGACGAAGAGCTGGAGCCGCTCCGGCGATTCCTGTCCGGCGAGCCACCTGACGACGAGTGGTTCATGGACTGGTACGACGCCGTAGCGCGGTTCGCTCAGGCTGGCAAACGGATGGAACGCGTGCGGGTCGTGAGCGAGCCGCCGTCGGATTACACCCGGTTTGGTATCGACCTAGCCCGCCGTCTCAACGTCCCGGCCGGAGAAGACATCCGCTACCTGCCGCGACGCCGCGCTGATGCTCTCGGTCTTCCTGACGAGGACTTCTGGTTGCTGGATTCGTCCCGTGCCCTGACGCTGCACTTCGACGGCGACGTCCTGCTCGGCGCGGAGCTGGTCACGGACCCGGCCACAGTCCTCCAGCGCGCTGGCTGGCGTGACGTGGCCTGGCACTACGCAGTCCGGGTGGGAGAGTACGCGGACGCGTAGGCTCGTGCTGCCATGTCCAGTTTTCAGCGGGCGCGCGAGGCGCTCGGAATCAGGCTCCGCGAGGTGCGCCACGACGCGAGGCTGACCGGCAGGCAACTGGCAGAGCGTACTGGCTGGCATCCCAGCAAGGTCTCCAAGATCGAAAGCGGCAAGCAAACCCCGACCGACGCCGACGTGGAAGCCTGGGCAGGCGCCTGCGCGCAGCCGGACCTGGCGCCTGAACTGATCGCGGGCCTGCGAACGCTCGAATCGCACTATGTCGAGCACCGGCGGCTTTTCCACACCGGGATGAGCGCGCAGCAGCGCGCGTTTGCCGAACTCGAAGACCAGACCACCGAGGTTCGGAACTTCGAGAACGTCTTCGTGCCCGGCCTGCTGCAGACCCCGGAGTATGCGCGCTACCGCCTGGCCGAGGGCATCGATTACGACGGCGCACCCGACGACCTGGACGAGGCCGTCGCCGCTCGTATGCTGCGGCAGCAGATCCTCTACAGCAGCGGAAAGCGATTCCATTTCGTCATCACCGAGGCGGTGCTGCGCTACCGCCTCTGCCCGGTCAATGTCATGCTCGGGCAGCTCGACCGACTCGTCACCTTGTCGACTATGCCGACAATCCGGTTCGGGGTCATCCCGTTCGAAGCGACCCTGCCGCTTGCTCCTGTCCACGGCTTCTGGCTGATGGACGAGCAGATCGTGGTCGTGGAGAACTTCACCGCCTCGCAGAACTTGACCCAGGCCAGCGAGATCGCCAGCTACGTGCGGATCTTCGAAGAGTTCGCCAAGGCCGCCCGCTACGACTCGGAGGCCCGCGCGATCATCACCCGCGCCCTGGCCGATCTGAGCGCCTTGATGGCCTAGGCGATTCCGGCCTTTCTGCTCCGTTTGCGGTTATCGCGTTGCTTGGTTGTGCGTGAAAGTTATCTGGATCGCAGTCTGCTAGCAATCTCGAGCACATTGCTTCCACTAGAGAACACGTCCGTTCTACCGTCACGCCTGAACGGATCTGAACACGGCGCTCGGATCCATGGTTGGGTGAGGTGACCTCTTGAGCGTGCAGGTGCTATCGCGAAGCCAGGCCGGGACCCTGTCGGCGTCGGCGCGCGAGGTCGTGGAGTATCGCAAGTCAGGACTGAGCCTTAACCACATTGTGGGTTGTCCGCTGGATTGCGCGTATTGCATCCGCCATACCTACGGTCTGTGGGATCAGCGGCAGCCGCGGGCGCTGATGAGCGATTCGGAAGCAGTGGCGCAACTGGTCGGCCATCGCTATTTCAGGCCCCACGTGACGCCGCTGCAGCTGCTCAACCGAGCCACCGATCCGTTCCTGGCCCAGGTGAAGGGGAACACGTTCGCAGTGCTGGAGGATCTCGACACCCGGAGATTGCGCAACCACGTGCTGGTCATAACGCGCTGCCCGGTCAGCGATGCCGACTGCGAGCGGCTGGCTGCTCTTAGCCATGTGCGGCTCACCTTGCTGTTCACCTATTCTGGCATTGAGGATCAGCGGATTGAGCCATACCCGTCGCATGTAGCCGCGGGCTCGCTCAAGACCGCGAGCGGGTATCAGCCCCGCCGGTACCGGACGGTGCTGTACTGGCGGCCTCTGGTGCCCGGCTTGAATGACTCGCCCAGGCATCTGGGTCAGGCGGCTGCGTTGTCAGGCTCGGCCGATGCGACCGTGTTCACCGGCTTGTTCTTCCGCGATGAGATCGCTGCCTATTACCGGGCCAATAAACTGCCTACACCGTATGGCGAGACGGCCCGTCGCAAGATCATGCCTGAAACGCTGGAACAGCGCGTACTCGCCGCATTCAGGGAGCACGGCGGCGGCCGGTTGTTCCGCAAGACCAGTTGCGCGGTGTCATATGCCCACTGGCTACCGGACTACAACGGGCACTTCGGCATCCGGGAGCTGTGTGACATCTGCCCAGCAGCACAGCTCGCGCTGTGCGCTGCCGCCCGGCAAGTACCTACCGCCGAGCAGGTCACGCAAGCCGCGAAGGCACTCCCGGAGGCGGCAGGGTTGCAGGTTATGGACATCACTGACCGTGCCGTCGTGGTAAACGGTTTGCTCAGCGAGCAGCCGCGGTACTTCCTGCAGCACGCTCTCGGGTACCAGGTTCATGACGCGGCCCATCCGCACCGGCCGCACCGCCACGGCCGGGCCGAGATCGGCTGGGAGCAGGCATGACCGCTTGGAGCGAGCGCCGGTACGTGGTCGTCGATGTCGAGGGCAACGGCCACCAGCCGCCCGACCTGGTGGAGCTCGCCGTGGTGACTGTCGAGCGCGGCGTCATCGGCCAGCCAGTCGTTTGGCTGGTCCGGCCGGATCAGCCCATCAGCCCGATGGCCCGCCGCATCCACGGCATCTCCAACGACATGGTGGCCAGCGCACCGGCATTCGCCGAGCTAGCCATAGACGTCGCGGCCCACCTCGACCAGTCCGTGATGGTGGCTCACAACGCGGGCGTCGACCTCGGCGTCCTGCAGCGAAAACTGCCGGGCTTCACGCCGGACGCGGTGATCGACACCCTCCGGCTGGCGCGGCGGCTGCTGCCCGATCAGCCCAATCACCGGCTGGGATCACTCGCGACCGCCCTTGGCCTCGGCCGCGACCTGCCGCCAGGCTCGCGCCCGCACCGGGCCGGCTACGACGCGCTCGTCACCGCCCGGCTCTTCGTCTACCTCGCCGGCTCGGCCTCCTCCAGCTCCTTGTCGTTCGAAGCACTGCGAGATGGCGTGGGTGATGGCGATGCCACGCTCTTCTGAGGGCTGGTTCGTCTCTGTCGACGGGCCATCCGGCATCGGCAAGAGCGCTACCGTCCACGCGCTCAGCCAGGTGCTCGCACGCGAGGGCAAGGCCGTGCACGTCACCTGCGAACCCTCGCACGGTCCGATCGGCAAGCTGGCCCGCGAGCTGACCGACACCGTGCACGGCAACACGCTGGCATGCCTGTATGCCGCCGACCGCTACCACCACCTGGCCAGTGAGATCGTGCCTCACCTTGATGCCGGCGAGGTAGTCGTCACCGACCGCTACATCCCCTCCGCGCTGGTGATGCAGCAGCTCGACGGTGTCGACCCTGACTACCTGTGGCGGATCAACGCCAAGGCCCGCAAGCCGGATCTCGCCGTCATCCTGGACGCTGACCCGCCCATTGTGGCCGAGAGGCTGCGAGGCAAAGGACCGCATAATCGGCTGCAGCGCTTGCCGTCTTCTTCGCAGCTCGAATGGCACCACTACCAGCAAATCTGCCGACGGCTCGTCGACGCGGGATGGACAGTGCACCGCATCGACTGCACCGCCACCACCGTTGCGGACGTTGCCCGCCAGATACGGCGGCGACTGCACGAGTTAGCCCTTCACGGAGATCACGATGCATGAACCCGTCAGCTTGCCCAGACAGGAGGCGGACCGACCCGAGATAGCTCCGGCTTCCGTCTTGTGGCGACGGCAGAGGGTATTTCCCGGTCATGAGCGAGAACTCTCGCGGGTGCGGCGATGGCTGGCTGCGCTGCTGCCGGCGTGCCCGAACGCGACTCAGCGTCGTAACACCTTGGCAGCAATGCGCTTGAGCACACCGCAAGCGGGAAGCCCTGCCTATTGCCCAGGCGTCTCCTGCGCGGGAGGTTCTCGCAGGTTGAGCGCCACGGTCAGCGGCGTCACTACCAGGCGCAGGCATCCTCCGGATGGCCCGTGCTCTGGCCGAAACCGGCTGCTACCGCGCCAGTCGCGGCGTCCAAGTCCATGCCGTCCGCCAGATGCCCTGGCAGATTCCCGGTCGGGTCTTCCTGCGCCGCGACGGCTAGCAGCGCCGGATCCGCGGGATGGCGCTGCAGGCAGTTCTCCGAGCAAGATGGTCATCAGCCGCGGGTGCGGCAGCGCCGACTCGCTGTGCTCACTCACGATCAGTCACAGCGCGTCCCTGACCTCCCGGAGTCACGACACGTCTCCCACATCCGGGCCTCTCCCGGTCGCCTCGCACAGCAATCTGAGCCTATGCGCTTGGGAAGAATCAGCACAGGGCCCGGTCAGTGGGCTGGCCCAGCCAGCCCACTGGGCGCCCTGACCTCACGTCACAGGGACCGCCACACGGTGATCAGCCGGGAGGACGACCCGCCGACCAGGACGCTCCGGAGATGCTGCCGGCGTTCTGGTTAGGGGCAGTAGCGCGGTCCGCACATCGGCACAGGCGCCGCGGTGATTACCAGGACTCTGGCGCCGACGTGCCAGCGTCGAGCGCCTCGCCCGTGCGCTGGCGTGGATGCCCTAGAGTTGGCATAGAAGTATTTGGTCTTCCTGGAGGTTGTAATGCATGTCACCACGCTGCAGGTATCTGGCGTGCGTGGCTTCTCAGGGCGGAGATCGACCGACCTAAGTTTTACGCGCCCAGACGGTTCTCATGCTGGCTGGACAGTTCTTGCGGGGCGAAATAGTTCGGGTAAGTCCACGCTGCTTCAAGCTATTGGGCTTGTCCTCTCGGGTCCTCGAGCAACTAGCTTCATTCCAAGCCTCAACGACTGGATTAGCACCGGAGAAGACAGGGCGCACTTGGAAGCCGAGCTCCACGTTTCGCGGGAAGACGCCTTCGAGCCGACTCTCCTTCCGCCGAGGGTATGGATGGACTTTGAACGACCGCGTCAAGCTAATGATCAGGAACCGGATTCAACGGAACCAGAGTATTCTGGTGCCGGCCTAGATTCTTATTCGAGGACCAGTAGGCTGAGTGGCGTCAGACGTTCTGGCGGTGGATGGTTTTATGCTGGTTATGGTCCATTCCGCCAGCTAGGGGATGGTGCAACATCGAGGAGCCGAAATCCCTCTTCGAAGCTCGCACGCCAAGTTTCCTCACTGTTTGATGAGACCATCCCACTAGCTGAGGCCGTTGACTGGCTGAAGGAACAGCGACTGTACGCATACGAAGATCGACCCGGCGCAAGTGACCTCATTAACATTATGATGGCTTTCCTTGGCGATGGACTACTGCCTGATGGTTTCCAGGTCTGTGATATTGACTCTCAGGGACTTTGGGTTTCCCATCTTGGCAGGAGATTTCCGCTCCGAGTAATGAGTGACGGATATCGCGCCGTAACGGCATTGGTAGTGGACATCGTTCGGCAGATGAGCCTAGCGTACCATAAGCTTGAACTCAGCTACCTAGGTAATGTTCCCAGCCTCGCGTATCCGGGCGTTGTCCTTGTAGATGAGATTGAGGCGCATCTCCATGTGAGTTGGCAGAAGTCGATAGGGAATTGGCTTAAGGAGCATTTTCCGCAGATACAATTCATTGTCAGCTCCCATAGCCCTTATGTGTGCCAAAGCGCGGATCCAAAAGGAATAATCCTACTTCCTGGACCCGCTGAACAGCGTCCGCCCCAGATTATCGAGGACGACCTCTACCAGCGCGTCATTTATGGTAGTGGCGATGATGCTGTTCTAAGTGAACTTTTCGGACTCGACACGCCTTACTCTGAAGATGCTGAGAAAATGCGTGACCGACTCGGAGACCTGGAAGTTGTGGTGCTTAATGGATCTGCCTCTGGTGCTGAGCAAGCCGAATATGAGGCATTGAGCCGAACATTGACGAGCTCCCTATCTGCGCGCGCAGACGAAGTAGTGCGCTGGATGGAACGCGAACAGTGATATCTATAGCTCGCGCAGATCTCAACGCCGAACTGACTACAAGACTTGAAGAGCTCTCCATTCGACTTCGGACGGACGCAGCTGATGCAAGTCGTGCACGTACACGGTGGAAGTCAGCACGCAACGAAAGGTCTGGCATTAGAGCTTACCTTGCCAGGATGGCGCTTGGAATTGAACGTTGCATGTATTGCGGAGATAATATAGGTTCCGACATTGATCATTTTGAGCCTATCAGCCGTGCGCCTTTAAGAACTTTCGATTGGCTCAATCATCTCTTGGCGTGTAGTTATTGCAATAACAGAAAGCAATCAAGTTACCCTTGTGACGAAACCGGCAAGGGACTACTAATAGATCCGGCGAGCGAAAATCCGTCAGAGCATATACAGCTAATTCTGACTACGGGAAGATATCGAGAACTTACGCCAAGAGGCGAGATGACGATAGGTATCTTCGGGCTCAATAGAGGTGATCTTGTACAAGGTCGGCACAATGCATTCATGACGCGCGGTGCTGTGCTCTGTTATGTGCAGTTGCTCGTGGAGCAGAATCGTGAAGACGAAGGGCGGCAGCGACTAGCTGCTATGAGAGAGGAGCCACACGCCAGCGTCCTTCACGCCATGGTGAACGTTATGGATATGGATGGCGCTGGGGACGTCTTGGGTCGTGAGGTCCTCAACGCACTTAAAGATCCTAGGATTAGGAAAATGCTAAATGTCGGCCCGAATTAATTTACCCAATTTGGGCAGTCGTCTAACCCTACTCCACGCTATCGATCCGGACTGAGTCAGGAGGGTCGGGTCTGGCGATAAAACGGTTGTGCGATCGGCAGGTTCCCGTAGTGCTTAGATGTCAGCCTCACAGCGCACAGCTTCGCGAACCGACGTGATGGCCTGGGCCGATAGTCGTCGTCGGCCGCTCTAGCCCTAGCCGGCCGCGATGTGATCGAGAGGCTGAAAGTCGAGGGACCGGAGAACGGAGTTATTCGCTGTCGCCAGTCACTAGCGCTCGGAGAATCTGTTCGAGCGTGTCTCCAATGGACGGGACGAGTGGCCGACGGCCAGGAGCCAGATGATCATTTCGGGGGGCAATTTGGGGGGCAGAACGCCGCTGGCCTGCGCTCGTGTACGTTTGCGAGAGTTGCTGTGAGTTAGTGTTCTGGCTGTTCAGGGCTTCTGAGGTGCTCTGAGGGACCGACTGGTCTGGGATGGTAAGGAGAAGGTCTACGGTTCGATTCCGTAAGGGGGCTCCAGTTCATGGGATATTTTCGAACATCCAACCGGTGACCTTGCCTGGGCCGGGGGCACTCCGAGGGCACTCTCGAATGCTGATCAAGGCCGTGAACTGGGCAGATGCGATTTGCGCCTGCAGGTGATTGGTTCCCAAGTAAGAATCTGGGGGCGGTCCTCATCTGGGGCGCGGAGGTGGACCTGGCCACCTTGAGTAGTCGCCAATCACTTGAAGTCAACGCGCGTAAGGGCTCGATCTGCCTCGCGCCGTACCGATCGGCGCTGCCGTCGCTGTCGCATGAGAAGGAACGTCATGGCGCTGTGCCATGATCCCCTGCGCGAACTGCCAATCCGTCCGACTTCTATAACGATGAGCGAGCGAGTCAGGATGCCGGAAGAGTTCGCGACTGACGGAGCCTGGGTGCCACCATGCTGCCATGGTCCAGGCGCTCACTCCTGAGTCACTGCGCGAGGTCCTCGGGCCGACCTAGCCGGCCGCTCTTGGTCACGTCGATGTGCTCGCCGAGGTGCTGTGCGACGGGTACCTGCACCAATCGTGGATATCTAACGATTTCGCCTGATACCATAGTATTCGAGGAGCGTAACTGGGAGCAAACGGAAGCAACGCTGGCTGGTTCGAGCTCTCATCGAGGTTGGTGGTGGGAAGGACGCTGCTGGCCGACCTCCTTCAGGAGGTCAGTCTGGCGATCGACTACGCCACTTCCTTGCCCGAAGCCGACCTTCCCGCGTGGGATTCATCGGACACTCATATGGCGGCAGAATGGCGATGTGGGCTCCCGCATGGGACCAGCGCATTCGCGCGAGTGTGTCCAATTGCGGATGCATTCCCTATCGCGACTCATTCGCACGGGACGCCGGCTTTCAGGCGGACTTTGTCGTCCTTGACTTCGCCAGCGCGTACGACGTCGAGGACGTGCTGGCTGTGGCTAGGGCCTGCCGGTATCTCCTCATCGCCGGTGCGGACGACGTGTGGAGCAGGGGCGCCGCAGACATTGCCGGCGAACTCGCCGCACGCAAGCGAAGCCACGTCACTATACGCATCCGGCCAGGCGGGCACGAGTTCCCCGCCGCCGACCGAGAGCTGGCCTACGACTTCCTCGCCAGCGCGCTCAGATGAACGGTGCGCTTCCGGGCTCATCCGGCTGACCGGGCATCTGCGAGGCGTTCGGCGCAGTGATCACGAGCCAGTACCGCTTGGACGTGCTGGGCGATGTTGATGTGCCGTTGTGCGCTACGTGCGCGGCAGCCCGGGCCGCGCGAGTTCGTTAGGTGAGCGGCCACAATTCGCCGGATCAGCACAGCTCGAACTTACTCATCTGCCGCAATGAGCCGCATCGCGGCTTCTGCTCTGAGCGGTTCACGGCAGGATCCATACTCGGCTCACTCAGCGGTTTCGACCTGCTGAGCAGGCACACCGCGTGACCGCTCTTCGGATTCGGTCGGTGCGAAATGGTCGTGGGTGTTCAGTTGTCTGTCTTCGAGATATCGCCGAGGGGGCGCGCCGAAGTTGGTGGTTGCGCGCTGGTTGTTGTGGCCGGGCTTGCGCCCGGGTTTTCGGTGCTAGGCCCGTGCTCGGCGGTCAGGGTGTGCAGGACTTCGCGCAGGTCGCGGGCGAATGTGGGCAGCTGGTCGGTCGCGGTGGTGTGGAGGATCTCCATGTCGATTGACCAGTAGCCGTGCACGATCCGATTCCGAAGGCGGGCGGGTTGCTGCCATGGGATGCGAGGAAACCGGTCTTTGAGTTCGCTGGACAGTTGGGAGGCCGCCTCGCCGAGCACGGTGAAGTTCCACAGAAGTGACTCGGTGCGCATGCGGTCGTCTTGCAGCTGGTTGAGCGTGATGCCGTCGGCAAGGTGGCGGGCTCGTTCGGCGGCGTGGATCATCTCGCCGAGCAGCAGGAGGTCACGCTGCATACAGGGGCCGGGCCTCGGCGAGCACGGTGGGCTTGATGCGGGGATGCAGCGAGCGCAGTGACACTAGGTCGACATCGTGGGCGAGCAGGTTGGTGAGCTCGTCGGCGAGCTGCTCGATCTCCCAGCCGAGCTTGCGTCCGGGGCGGAGGGTGTACAGGACATCGACGTCGCTGCCGGGCCGGGCGGTACCGCGTGCCCGGGATCCGAAGACCTTGAGTTCTGCGATCCCGTACTTGTGGCAGATGGCGGCCAGCGCTGCCTCGTCGACATCGATATCCGGAGCGATCCGCATGGTCTAAGGCTATCCCCGGCGGGTCGGCCGCCGCGAGGACTGGCGCGTGAGTCGCGCCGCGGTACGCCATCGGGTAACGGACGCTCGGTCGTTGGACCGGTAGATGTCGTGTCGCGCTCGGGTGTCAGCGGCATTGCCAGGCCGAACCGGAGAACAAGGGGGAGCATGGTGCTTGTGCCGACGCTGGC
>Ga0134126_10012120_pt1 | contig 10887 bp, 9 predicted proteins | sample KB31752_FD_96881 | JGI IMG/M metagenome (GOLD analysis project Ga0134126, IMG submission 96881) | Terrestrial soil microbial communities with excess Nitrogen fertilizer from Kellogg Biological Station, Michigan, USA - KB3-175-2 | ecosystem: Environmental > Terrestrial > Soil > Unclassified ...
CAAGCTGTCAAGCACCGGCGTCATGGCCCTAAGCAGCGCGTCGTCATCAGATTGCAGCTTTCGAGCACCCGCCATTATGGTCGCAAACCCGGGGCCTTCGGCTATCGGGATGCCGCCCACATCCAAGTGATGAACCAAGGCTCCCAATCGGACCAGTCCCACATCCCGATCGAGCGCGAAGCTTGCAACCAGCACTTCAAAGGTGACCTTGGAGTCCACATGCGTGAATTCGGCGCCATCGAAATCGAACCCAACGGCGCGCTTTGAACAGTCCTTGGTGCGTTTGAGCCAAACAAACTTCGCATGCGCGTCGATGAAGCGCCGAATGAGCCAGGCCGAGGCAACACGATCAATCCACAGATGTTCGCGGGTCGCCCAGATCCGTCCACGATAATCCTTGGCCTCGCGAGTCCGAATCTTGCGGTGCGCCGGATGAGGCTCGTCGGGCGCGAAGCGAGCATTGATCGCGCCCTCCGCGTCCGCCAGGGCACTCTCCATCTGCTTGCAAGACTCACCGGGAAAGAAATCACGGGCCACGATCGCGCCCACCTCCCGAGCTGCGCTCGCGAGTTGTTGCCGCGCCCCGGGTTCACCCAGCTTGGGGAGCTTGTTCTTGAGAATATCGAGCCGTTGGATTGCCTCCGCATATTCGCCCGTACGATCGAATAAGGCGCTGAATTCCGTCTGCTGCGCCGCGGAGTCTGCCTCAAACGACAACAGATGCGCAGTTCCCCCCGCTGCCCTGATCTCTGCCCCTTGTTCCTCGAGAATGACATAGCATTCGTCCGATCAGCCGGTGACTTATGGAATAGATCACTCGCGAACGTACGTCCAATTTCAGGATGAGACCCGCAATAGGCCTCCTGCCACTTGTCGATTGGCTTCTTGATCCACAAATTCCGCATTTATGGAGCGCACTGTAAATGAATCGAATGACATTATTCGCAAGTCTCGCGGCCTGCGTATTCGCGGTCTCCGCTCACTCGGCCGAGATCGATTGGACCAAGGTCGACCAAGCGATCGGCAGAAAGGGGACGGATAAGCCGGGGGGTGTGCACAAATTCTCCTTCCCGCGTTCGGATCTCGAAGTGACCGTCGATGATGTGCCCATAAAACCTGCCCTCGCTCTCGGCGGCTGGGTGGCGTTTGCGCCGTCGGGGTCCGGGGCCATGTTCATGGGTGATCTCGTGCTCACGGACACCGAGATCAGTCCGGTCATGCAGCGGCTGATCGCCGATGGCGTTGAGATCACGGCCGTCCACAACCACTTGCTGCGAACCTCCGTCCCCGTTTTCTATATGCATGTGGGCGGGCATGGTGATCCGGTGAAACTTGCGGAGACCTTGCATGCGGCGCTCGCCTTGAGCAAGACACCGTCGAGTGCGCCCGCCGCGGCAGCGCCACCGGCACCGTTGGAGCTCGACACGGCAGCCATCGACAGGGCACTCGGCTACAAGGGCACTGCCAATGGTGGGGTCTATCAATTCAGCGTTCCGCGTGCAGAGGTAATTTCCGAGCGCGGCATCTAGGTCACAGCATTGCACAGCCACATGATCGAGGACTCGCCGCATCTATTTTTCGTGCATTTCTGGGCCAATGACGATGCGCAGAAACTCGCTCAAGGATTGCGGGCGGCCCTGGATCGAGCCAACGTGAAGCGCGGGCCTTAAGGCTCCCGCCGGGCAAGTTGCCCCCGTAGTCCCCTCCCACGGACGATGAACAGCGGCCGTCAACACGATCAGACGGGCATACGCTGTCGATGCGGCCGCAATATACTGGGCGCCATGGCCTCGAGGAGGCGCCGACGCAGAGGCAATTCATGATCCTTGCCCTATCCACATGGCCCGAAATCGAGAGCCGCTTGCATCGAAGCAAGACGGTGGTCATTCCCATCGGCTCGAATGAGCAGCATGGGCCCACCGGCCTTCTCGGCACCGATTGGCTGTGTCCGGAGATCATTGCGCACGAGGCGCACCGGCGCGGCGGCGATATCCTGGTGGCGCCGACGTTCAACATCGGGATGGCGCAGCATCATCTGGGGTTTCCGGGCACGATTTCCCTGCGGCCCTCGACGTTCCAGGCCGCCATCTGCGATTGGGTGGACTCGCTCAGCCGGCATGGTTTCGAGCGGATTTATTTCTTCAACGGCCACGGCGGCAACATCGCTTCGATCGAGGCGGCATTTTCCGAGGCGTACGCCAGATGGTCGTTCGCCGCCAAGGTCTGTCCCTACATGCTGAAACTTCGCTGCTGGTGGCAGCTGCCGGGAATCGGCAGGCTCGCCGATGAACTGTTTCCCGTGGGGCACGGCAGCCATGCCACCCCGTCGGAAATCGCCATCACTCAAAGCGCCTACCCGGACAGCATCAAAACTGCAGCCTGCACCCCGCAAATCGCGCCGACGGGACCGATCCGCGATGCCTTGGATTTTCGCGCCCGGTTCGCCGACGGCCGAATGGGTTCCGACCCCTTGCTGGCGTCGCCGGAAAAAGGCGCCAAGCTGATCGCAGACGCCGCAGCCGCGTTGCTGCGGGACTGCGCGGAATTCTCCAACGAAGCCTTCCTGACCGAGAGACGGGATTCGCAATGAGCGCATCGACCACGGCTCCGATCCAATTGTCTCTGCGCGTCCGGCATCCCAGCATGGACCCCGAACACATATCCGCCGCCCTGGAACTCGAGCCCGAGCACTGCTTCAGAGCCGGCGATTCTCGCAACGCGCGCGCGGCAGGCCGACCCCCGGGGCAGCATACGCAATCCTATTGGCTGGCGCCGGTGAGCGCGGAATCATGGGCCGATGCCATCGAGCCCGAATTCCTGGCCACGATCGCCGAGAGACAACTGGGGCGCACTCTTGGCGCAACCGCGGATCACCTGCAGGCGGCGACCCGGAATTTGCGCTCGCGCAGCGTCGAAAGCATTTTGCTGCATTTTTTGCAGCGATTGAGTTCGCGTCAGGCGTTCTTGCAAAGGATCCACAGCGAAGGCGGCGACGTGACGCTGCTCATGCTCCTGGAGCGCGAGTCGGTAGCGGACTTCACGCTGCCGGTATCGATTGCGCGCTTGCTGGCCAATTTGGGAGTCGAGGTCGAATTCAAGTTCGATTCTTGAGCGACAAGCCGGCCCGCGGCGGGCCCGGCACCCGGTCACCGCAGCTGACTATCCTTACTCCCGCGCCGGTTATAGCCGCTGAACCGCGCCTCGTCCCGATCCTGGGTGTCCTGGCAGGCCAGACAGAACCTGACGCCCTGAATGGCATCGCGGCGCGCCTGCGGAATCTCGGCTCCGCATTCGGCGCAATGCGTGAGGCCGGGTCCCTGAGGCAGACGGCTCTTCGCACGACTGACCGCGTCCTTCACGGTCGCGTCGATCTGGTCTTGCACCGCGCCTTCTTTTGCCCAACCCGTCGCCATTCACTGCTCCTCGAGAATCACTCAACCCCTATGATTAGAGCTGGCGACTCAAAAGACAAGGCGGCCTTCGATCTGTGGCTTTGCAGCATTCAGCCATCCAAGGTCTCCAGACGAACATGCCGCGTTTCGGGGGCCCAAATCAGGCAAATGACGGTGCCGGCGGCCAGGACGGCGACGCAGGCGCCCAAAGCACTGCGCACACCGTAGCTTGCGACCACGACCGGCAGCAGGAAGGTGCTGACCGCGGACCCAATGCGGCTGGCGGCGACTGCAAGGCCAATCCCAGACGCGCGCAGGTCCGTCGAAAAAAGTTCGGGCAGATAGACATAGACGAGGTTGGAAGCAGCCGACAACACTCCCGCGAACAGGGCAAATAGAACGATCATGATCGCGGCGGGAACGCTGCTCCACACACACAGCAGCAGCATGGCCGACGCCGCAGTGCCGAAGGTGCCGATGAGCATGCTTCTCCTCGACACCCGATCGACCACCATCAAGCCCACGACGGCCCCCGCCAGCAGCGACAAATTGTAGACCAGGCCGCCGGCGTAGCCGCTCTCGATTTTCATGGCCGACATCACCTGGGACACGAAGGTGCCCACGGCGAAATATGGGATGACTTGACAGGTGAAGAATGCACACCCCACCAAGGTGCGAGTGCGCCATGCCCGCGAGAAGAGTTGCCGCCAGCGGCCGTGGATTGCAGGCGGGGCGCGGGTGTTCGACGGAGGCGCTACTGCGGACCCCAGGCGGTCGCGCACGATGGCCGCGGCGATTGCGCCATAGCCGTGATTCCACAGCCATAAGGGCGACTCCGGCATGGTGATCCGCAGCGGCAGCACCAGCAGGCAGGGTACCGCGCTGGTGAGCAGCATCCAGCGCCAGGCTTGCGGGCCGCCGCTGCTCATCGCAAAGCCGACGACGTAGGCGCAGGCATACCCTCCCGCCCAGGCGATCGACAGCGAGCCGAGAATCCGTCCGCGAAGACGGCGCGGCGTAAATTCGGTCAGCAGCGCCTTGCCGACGACATAGTCGGTGCCCAGCAGAAACCCAATCATGAGGCGCAGCGCGAGCAGTCCGGCGCCGGAGCCGGCAATCCCCTGCAGCAGGGACAGCGCGGCAAGCATGGCCATGTTGTAGGCGAACACCGGGCGCCGCCCGAAGCGATCGGCCACGGGCCCGGTCAACAGCGCGCCGGCGAACAGGCCCAGCAGCGACGCACCCCCCAGCAAACCCATCCACACCGGACTCAAGGCCAATTGCGGCGCGGCAAGGCTCAAGGAGATGCCGATGATACCCAGTCCATAGCCGTCGCTGAACACACCGCCCGAACTGGCGACGGCGACGCGCAAGTGAAACAGACGCAGCGGCGCTTCGTCATACGGAACCGTAGCAACGGGCTTCGGCGCGATCCGATCCGGTGAAGTTGTCAAAGTACGCGCGCTATTTCTGCACCAGGAAGGCGATCAGCGCATCGGCGACCGCCCGGGGGTCTTCCCAGAAAAGATCATGCCCGAGCGCGCCGAAGGTGCGCATCTCGGCGTGCGGGATGCCGGAACCAAGCGCCCGGCGTCCCGCGTCGTCGACCAGGGTGTCGCGCCCACCCCAAATGAGCAGAGTCGGCGCGCGCACGCGCGGCAACATGCCGCGCAGATCGACTCCGACCAGTGTTTGGTCCGCAATGGCGCGCCAGACACGCGCGGGAATAGCGGCCGCGTCCTGGCGCTGGCGGCGCGCGAATTCCGGATCGTAGGCGATCGACACTTTCCACCAGGTTCGCATGAACTCTGAGTTGGGATCGATGGGATCGGCAAGATTCGCGAGCGGGGCGAGCCAACCCTGCAGACCGCCGTCCGCCGATGCCGAAGCGGGGGGTCCGAAGGAAGTTCCCGTGGACGAGATCAAGACCAGCCGCCGGGTGGCGCCGGGCCACGTTTCGGCAAAGGTTTGCGCGACGATGCTGCCGAGGGAGTGACCGGCAATATCGGCCCGGGAAATGTGCAACGCATCGAGCAGCAGCTTGACGTCATAGGCGAAGTCGAAGCGCGTGTAGCAGCAGTCAGGCTTGGCCGACGCACCATGCCCGCGCAAATCGACCATGATCAGGCGAAACCGCGGCGTCAACAAAGGCGCGATGGGCGCCCAGTCTCTGGCGCTGTCCGTGTAGCCATGGATCAGTACCAGCGGCGGAGCATGGCGCGGGCCTTGATCGATGTACGCCATGCGCTGTCCGTTCTTCAAGACGACAGTACTCTTCTGCGCATCGAAGCGATCGAGATAGGCCGCGGTCACGGGCCCCTGGGACATCGCGCGGATGGGCAGCAGGCACAGCAGCCACAGCGATATCACCCACGCGCGTGAGTGTGCGGCGTCGCACAGCGGTTCATTCTCGGCCATCGGGGGTGCCTCGACGTTGATGCGTCATCATGAAGCAGTCTCGATGCTCATACAATTCATATGGTTGCAATATCGCCTTGCAAATATACGATGACTGTTGTGCAGTGTGACCCGCGGGCGGGCGGCTGCCAACAACGTACCTCGGGCGGGATCCTTGGCTTCCAAAGACATCGATTGGAATGATCTGCGTTATGTCTTGACCCTCGCGCAGCACCAGACCATGGTGGCGGCGGCCGAAGCGTTGCGTGTTCACCAGACCACCATCAGCCGGCGAATATTCGCTCTCGAGGAACGCCTCAAGACCCGGTTGTTCGATCGCATCGACGGGCGTTTTGCGCCCACCAGCCGCGGCATGATCGTGGTTCGCCGTGCTCAGGAGATGGAGTCGGTCGGTCAGGCGCTCGACGGCGATCTGACGCACAATCCGGTTCACGGGCGCGCCGTGGTTCGCTTGTCGGTGATCCAGACCTTCGTGACGGGATTTCTCGATCGCCATCTCGCCACCTTCCCGGAGAAACATCCGCACATCCAGCTCGAACTGATTTGCGAGAACCGCAATTCGGTGCTCGAACATCGGGAAGCGGACATCGCCATCCGATATGTGCGGCCGGCCCAGGGTCAGTCGCTGGTGCGCAAAATCGGCGAGTTGGGCTCGGCGGCCTATGCGCACAAGTCCTTGCTCGCGCCGCGCCTCGATTGGCGCAAGGAGCTGCCCTGGATCGGCTTTGCGCAGGTTGCCGATCGATGGCCGGAGTTCCGCTGGATCGAGGCGAACGTGCCGACCGAGCGCGTGGCGATGACGGTAAACGGCGGACCCGCCTATACGGAATTGGTCGCGCGCGGCTATGGCGCCGGACTTCTGACCTGTGTCGAGGGCGACGCCTTCCCGGAGCTGGTGCGCTTGAGCGGTCCCATGCCGCTGATCGTGCGCGGCATCTGGTTGCTGGTCTTGCCGGAATTGCGGCGCAATGCCACGGTGCGCAAGGTTCTCGATTGGATCGCCGGCGTCACCAAACGCGACGCGCAGGTATTGCTCGGATCGGCGCCGCAGGCGAATCGAAGCGTATACGCGCAGGATGAGTTTTCCGCGGAATGATGCCGGAGATCGCGCTCAGTGCAGCTGCGCCGCCGGCAGGGCGGGGACGGCGCTTTCAAAGGCGTGGGCCAGCGCGAGCAATTGCGCTTCGCCGTAGGGGAGTCCCATGAATGACAATCCCACCGGCATATTTGCGGAAATCCGGGCCGCCGGAACGCTCACTTCAGGGAAGCCCGCCGCGGACGCCATGTAGTCGGCCCGGTAAGGATCGTCGCTATGGCACACGTAGCTTAAGTCCGGGCGGTCGAACCGAGGGCTGGCGGGGCAGCTCATGGTCGAAAACACCAGGGCCTGCAAACTGTCGGCGGTCATCAGCTGCCGCAGCCGCTGCCGCAGTGAGGGAATGACGTCGGTCAGGATGTGGATGTATGCCGGCGAATCGGTCAGCCGGGTGTCTTGCGCCTGCCGCAGCCCGTCGAGGCGCGCGGGATTCACCGGAGTCGCCGAGTTCATGACGGCGGTCGACGCGCTGATGGCGATGAACTGCTCGAGGCTCTTCGGCTGGGACGCGGGCAGGGATTGCAGGTAGCGCTCGAACTGGGGTTTGAATTCCGCTTCGCCCACCGGTCCCAGTACTGAATTCCACAATTGCTCGAATTCCTTGGGCAGAGTCACCGGTACCAGCACGGCGCCGCGCGCCTCGAGAGTTTTCAAGGCGCCGCGCTCGACCTCGTCGACTTCCGGGTTGCCGCCGCGAAAATTGCCGATCACTCCGAGCCGGGTGCCGCGAAGGGAACCCGTGCCGAGAACGGATCGCGCGTCGAGCGCCGCGAGGTAGCTGCCGCGGCCCGCCGGTTGCCGCAAAGTGGCCGCGTCCCGGGCGTCCGGCCCGGCCATGGCATCGAGGACGATGGCTGCGTCCCGCACACTGCGGGCGAGCACCCCTGTGGTGTCGAAAGTCAGCGACAGCGGAATGACGCCGCTGCGGCTGGTGAGGCCCAAGGTCGGCCGCACCCCGACCAGACCCGTGACACTGGCGGGACCGCGCAATGATCCGCTGGTATCCGTGCCGAGGGCGAAAGCCGCGAAGTCTGCCGCGACGGCGGCGGCCGAACCGCTGCTGGATCCGGACGCATTGCGCGCCGTGTTGTACGGATTGACCGTCAAGCCGCCGGCCGAACTGTATCCCAGGCGGCCATAGGAAGCGGCGAGTTCGGACATATTGGCCTTGCCCAGCAGCAGCGCCCCCTGATCGAGCAGCTTCTGCACGACGAAGGCGTTCGACGGCGGCAGGGAGTGCATGAGCGCGGCCGAACCGCCCGAGGTGGCCACGCCCGCGGTGTCGTAATTGTCCTTGGCGATGAAGGGGATGCCGTAGAGCAGGCCCTTGCCGGTCCTGGTCCTGCCATCGGCATCCCGCTGCGCGGCCTGTTTCAGAACATCCGGATTGAGAGCGATCAACGCATTGATGTGCGGTCCTTTCTTGTCGAAGCGCTCGATGCGGTCCAGGTAGTAACGAACCAGCTGCACCGAGGTGATGCGTCCGCCGTCGAGTGCTGCGCGCAGCTGCTCGATTCCGGCGTCGGCGGGAATGAAGCCGTCGGCGGCGGCGCGCAGCGAGAGCGTCATCATGCACCCCCAAAAAAATATGCGGCATGGAATGTTCATGGCTGACTCAGCTGTATTCGACAAGGGCACTCGCCCCGCGACGAGTATACGAGCGCAGTCCGATCCCGCGCGCGCCGCCGCGCGGGGCGTCGCGCGCGGCCTGCATCGAAATATAGCGCAGCGAAGTGCTTGCATTTTTGCAAGGCGAACTTGCAAGCAACTCAATTGTATGCGTCAAAACCTTGATTCATGATCGCTCCGGCAACGACCCGTGGCCTTCCCCCCAGCAAGGTACGCAGCATGAGCGACAGAATTTCCGTGGATGCCGGCCCCGGCCTTTGGCTCACCGATACCGAGCCGAGCAGCGTCGATACTCACGAACTGCGAGCCGGCCGGCTGGCGCGCCTTCGCGACATGATGCGCGAGAAGGAATACGCCGCCGTGCTGCTGTTCGATCCCAACAATCAGCGCTATGCGACGGGATCGAGAAACATGTTCGGCTATTTCCTGCGCAACTCGACCCGCTATTTCTTCGTGCCCACCGAAGGTCCGGTCATTCTGTTCGAGTATCCGCAAAGCGCCCACGTATCGACCTGCCTGGAAACCGTGCAGGAGGCGCGCCATTCGAAGATCGTCTGGTCCTCGGTCGCGGGCCGGGATGCCGACACCGCCGCACCGTTCGCCGCGGAAATCGCCGATCTGGTACGCGAATACGGCCGGGGGTCGAAGAAGCTGGGCATGGACCGCTGCGGACACTTGTTGGCGCTGGCTCTGGAGCGGGCAGGGTGCGCGGTCACCGACTGTCAGCAGGAAATCCTGCATGTCCGCCGGATCAAGAGCGACGAGGAAATCGCCTGTCTGAGGCTCAGCATGGCGGCTTCCGAATTTGCGGTCGCGGCGGTGCGTGATGCCGTCCGGCCGGGCGTCTCTGAACAGGAGTTGTTCGCGCTGATGTACGGCGAAGTCATCCGCCACGGCGGTGAATTCGTCGAAACCCGGCTGCTGACCTCAGGTCCGCGAACCAATCCCTGGTTCACCGAGGCGAGCGGGCGGCGCGTCCGGCCGGGCGAACTGGTGGCGCTCGACACCGACGTCATCGGCTGTTTCGGCTATTTCTCCGATTTCTCACGCACCTTCCACTGCGGTCCGGGGCGGCCGACCGCGTACCAGAAGATGCTGTACCAGCTCGCGCACGAACAGATTCAACACAACATCGAGATCATCAAGCCGGGTCTCGCCTACCGGGAAGTGGCGCAGCGGGCCTGGAAAATTCCCGACGCGTTCGTGGAGCGCCGCTATACGTCGGTCATGCACGGCGTCGGCATGCACGGCGAGACGCCCTTCATTGCGCATGCCCAGGACCTGGCGACCTATGGGGGTGACGGCGTTCTGGAGCCCGGCATGGTCGTGAGCGTCGAGAGCTACATCGGCGAGGTCGGCGGACCGGAGGGCGTGAAGCTCGAGGAAGAAGTATTGATCACGACGGCGGGCCACGAAGTGATCTCGCGATTCCCGTTCGAAGAGATTCTGCTCGGCTGAGCGGCGTCGAGTCTTCGCGGGCGCCGATGTGCGTTTGAAAATCCAACAACAGGACATGAAGGGGAGGATGGCGATGAACTCGAATCCGAAACTGTCTTACGCGATTGCCGCTGTTTTGAGTGGCAGTGCCGCCGGTCTCGCGCCGGCGGGCGCCGCGGCGGGCGCAGCCGCTTCCGCCACCGATGCGATTCAGGAAATCACGGTCACCGCGCAGCGGCGCACGGAGAACATGCAGGATGTGCCGATCACCATCCAGGCACTGACGGCGGACACGCTGGTGCAACTGCATGTGGCGACTTTCGACGATTTCATCAAATATCTGCCGAACGTGACCCAGGCGAGCAACGGCCCCGGCCAGAGCAATATTTTCATGCGCGGCTTGAGCGCCGAACCCGGCGGCCCCGGCGGCGGCGGTTCGCAGGGCAGCGGCACGACCGGCCAGTTCCCGAATGTCGCGGTGTACCTCGATGACCTGTCGGCTTCGCTACCGGGCCGCAATCTCGATATCTACGCCGCCGACCTGGAGCGCATCGAGGTGCTCGAGGGACCGCAGGGCACGCTGTTCGGCTCGGGGGCCGAGGCGGGCGTTCTGCGCTACATCACCAACAAGCCGAAGCTGGATGTCACGGAGGGCAGCGTCAACGCCGGCTACAGCTACACCGCTCATGGCGACCCCAACAGCAACCTCGATGCCATGATCAATCTGCCGCTGATCCCGGATACCTTGGCGGTGCGCGCGGTGATCTACACCGACAGCCGCGGCGGCTACATCAACAACGTGCCCAGTACGTTCACGCGCGCCGGCACGGACGAGGGATTCAAACGTCCCGACGGCAGCCCCGGCGTGGTGCCCACGGACAGCGTGGTGATCAACAACAACAATATCGTTGCCAA
>Ga0134126_10012122_pt1 | contig 10887 bp, 9 predicted proteins | sample KB31752_FD_96881 | JGI IMG/M metagenome (GOLD analysis project Ga0134126, IMG submission 96881) | Terrestrial soil microbial communities with excess Nitrogen fertilizer from Kellogg Biological Station, Michigan, USA - KB3-175-2 | ecosystem: Environmental > Terrestrial > Soil > Unclassified ...
CGCGCTTGAACTTGGCGGCGATGGCGGCGCGCAGTTCGGGAATGCCTTCCACGGCGGTGTACTTGGTCTGGCCGTCATGGATGGCCTTGATCGCCGCCGCTTTGATGTTGTCGGGGGTGTCGAAGTCCGGCTCCCCGGCCCCCAGGCCGATCACGTCGCGCCCGGCGGCCTTCAGCTCGCGCGCCTTGCTGGTCACCGCGATGGTGGGCGACGGCTGGATGCGGCCCAGCGACTCGGCAAGAAACCCCTTGGGAAGCGGCATGGAAGCGACTCTTTGGCAAAATTGCGGGAGGGGGATAACAACCGGGGCCGCCCCGGGCAAGCAGAGCTTGGGCAGGCCCGCCATTCCTTTTCGGCGGGCGGCAGGAAAGCGCTGTCAGGGCTCGAGTTTGCGCCAGGCCGGCAGGAACTGGCGGATCAGGCCTTGGTAAAGACCGCCGCCGACCACGCCCCCGATCAGGGGGCCCGCGATCGGTACCCACCAGTAATGGCCCGGCGACGGCAGGGCCGCCTCGCCCCATCCCGCCATCCAGGCAAACAGGCGCGGGCCCAGATCACGCGCGGGATTGATCGCCCAGGCTTCCAGGTAGCCCGCGCTGGCCCCGATCGCCGCCACCAGAAGCCCGATGATCAGCGCGCTGGAATTGGCTTGGGGCGCCACGGTGTTGAATTCCTCGGTGACCGCGAAGATGCCCAGCACCAGCATGGCGGTCAGCACGATCTCAACGACAAAGGCATGCATCACGCTGATGGCGAGCCCCGGATGCGTGAAGAAGACACCTGCCGCGCCACCGCCGGCGCGGGTCAGGTGATGCAGGTCGTTGTAATGATCGATCACCGGCCCATAGAGCAGATAGACCACGGCCGCGCCCAGAAAGCCGCCGGTGATCTGCGCGGCGCTATAGGGCAGCACCTTGCGCCAGGAAAAGCCGCGGAACAGCGCCAGCGCCAGGGTCACGGCGGGATTGGCGTGGGTGCCCGAGACCGCGCCGGTGACATAGATGGCGATGGTGACCGACAGGCCCCAGGTGATGCACACGCCCCAATAGGCGCTCTGGTAGGGGCTGGGATCATAGAGCGTATACATGCCGGCGGCAGAGCAGCCGATGACGATGATGATGAATACGGCAAGGCATTCGGAGAGCAGCTCTCCGAGCGCGATCTTCCAGGCCGGCATTATACCCCCGCATGCGTTGTCTTTGGCCCGATGCTAGCATGCCAACGTGCAATTCCTGAGTCGTGCCATGATCAGAGCCCTGTTGTTCGTGGTGTTGGCGGCGGCGCTGACGGGCTGCGGCAAGACCGAGCCGCCCGTCGGCAAATGGGAAGGCGGCTATGAGGGCGGCGGCGACCTGGTTGCCGCGCGGGTGGAAATTCTTCCAGGCGGAAAGGTCAAGGTCATGGCCCCCGATATCACCAATGCCATGGGTCCCCGCGAGCAGATCAACCAGCTTCGGGCGCAGCTGGCAGCGGATCTGGTCAATGGCTGGAGCGAGGTGGCGCCGCGCAGTTTCGACTTCGACGGCAAGACCTTCCGCAAGCCCGGCGGGGTGGCGCCGCAGATGGTGTGGGACAAGGCGACCAACCAGATGACCTTGCAGCTTTATATCGGCGCGCGCCCGGCGCTGCCGGTGCCGCTCAGGCCAGTGGACGGATTCCACGACAATCCGTGGCCGTCGGGGTAAGGAGCGGTTTGCCGAAGGCAAATCAAACGGTCCCATGGACCGTTTGAAGCGACGGTCCATAGCGACAGCGTATGGACGCCGAGCTCGAGCGAGGCGCCGGGCGAACCCTCAGCCTAGTTCCTTTCCTTCACCGCCTTGACCTGGCTCTCCAGTTGTTGCGTGCGGTCGCGCAGCGCGTCCATGCCGCTGCCTGGCGCCGATACGGCAATGACATTGCCATGTTCGCCCAGGAAGGCGGCGTTGCGGGACGCCATGTCGTCCAGGAATTCCTTGGGCTTGCGGATGAAGCCAGGACTGTCGCTGACGGAAAGACCGGCGGCGATGGCCAGCTCCTTCACAAACGTGACGCAGTTGTGCTTGTCGATGTCATAGGATGGCTGGGGCCAGCTTTTCCATTTCTGCACCACCGCCACCACCGCGTGATACTGCGCATCCGTCAGTGGAAAGGAAAAATGCCGGTCCGCGCTCGCCATGTAGGAGGCCGGCAACGGGTTGGGATCGAGCGAGCCTTCCACCGGCTCCCACAGTGCGTTGATGAAGAAATCGGTGGCCGAGAAGCCATAGGTGCTGTCCACCGCCGGGGTGCCGTCATCGGGCGTGCCGGACAAGGCGACGAAGCCGTGCGGGAAATTCATCAGCAGCCCGGCGCCGAACATGCGGAAATCATGGGAATAGAAGGTGATGGTGACGGCAGCTTCGGCCGGCGCTGAGAAAAGCAACGCCGCAAGGCAAAGCAACCAGACACGAAGCATGCAAAGACGGCCCGCGATATCCCACTGCTATATATCAAGCAGCCGACGGGCCGACCACTGGAACCGCCACGCCTTGCGTTATGGCCCGCCCTGGCATTCGCTCGTGACAAGGGGAAATCCCATCGCGGTCTGGGAGACGCGGGTGACGCAGGTCTGCGGGTTGTAGGTCCGCTGTTTTTCCGAATCCACCAGCTTCAAGCCGTCCGAGCTGATCTGCACGCCGCGCCTGTAAAGGTCGGCCCAGTCGCGATTGCGCTTGCAGATCTCCGGTCCCCATAGCCGGGAATCCGGCAATTGCTGGCGCATGCGACAGACGATCGTGTCGGGATCGCCTGCGCCGGTGGGGCTGTCCTGCTGGCGCAGGAGACGCGTGTCCGTCACCGTCACGGATTCGATGCCGGGTTGGGGCGGCGGCGGAGAGTTCGGGGCCAGCGAAGCCTTCAACTGGTCCAGCGCCCTGGCCTGCTCCAACGCGGCCGTCTTCGTTTCTTCCAAGGTGGCCAGGATCGTCGCCTTGATCTCGCGAATCTGCCGGTTGGCGTCTTCTGTCACAGGCCTCATGTCGGCATGGGCATTGTGATCGATCTGCTGAATCTCGGCCTTGGCCTGGGCAATCCATGCCCGCATGCAGGTGGCATAGCCCAGCTTCTGGCCGTCATATTTCTGGTCCCGCGCGCTGTTGTCCGGCCGATGCGGCAGCGGGATCACCAGTTTGCTGTCCGGCGGCTTGCAATCTGGCGACGGAAAGGCGGCGGGCTCGGCTGCAGCCGTAGATGGCGGCGGCTCCTCCAGACTGTCCACGGCCTTGGCATCTTCGATCGCCGCGTTGATCTGGCGCTCGATGATGCGGATATGGGAAGTGGCATCCGCGCCGATGTGGTTCAGTTTCGCACCGGCTTCGTCGCGGATGCGGGTGATCTCACGATTGGCATTGTCGACAAAGACCCGGGTGCAATCGTTAAAGCCGCGGACCTGCTGATTATATTTGGCGGAGTTGCTTGTTTCTGAGGACCAGCTGGTGCCAAGCGCGGTCTCCTTGCGGATCAGGGTACGATCGGGCCTGGTGCATCTGAGATCCTGTTTTTCCTGGGACAACAAAGCCTCGGCGGTCTGCGCCTGGGCCCAGACCGGAACAAGCAGCAACAGGACGGCCAGAAGATATTTCATGGTCCCCGCTTCAGAGGAAATATAGCATCGGCGCTGTGGCGCCGCCCATGTCTTCCAAAAGGCCGCGTTGACAAATTGTCTGTCGAGACCGAACGTCCCCGCGAAATGGCGAGGGCCTTGGCCCACGCCTGTCAGGGCTGGAAAACAGGTGCTTTCATGAAATTCTCGTCGTCTTTCGCCATCGTCACGCTGGCGTCCCTTCTCTGTGCCGGCGCGAGCGTGGCACAGCAGCAGAAGCCCGCTGCCGGACAGACACCTGCGGGCTTGGCCGAAGGCATGGATCCAGCCATCGCCCGCCGCATGGCGGTGCAGCCGCCGTCCAACGAACATCTGGTTGTTGCCCCCGCCACCAATGAATGGCTGACCTGGGGCTATGACCAGGAGCGCACCGGCTGGAACCGGGCCGAGACCAGCCTGACGCCACAGAATGTCCGCGGCCTCAAGCAGATCTGGTCGACCCAGCTTGCCGTGCCGGTGGACAAATATGTGCTTTCCACCATGACCGCGCCGGTGCTGGTGGCGGGCGTGACGACACCCCAGGGCCCCAAGGACATGCTCTTCATCCTGGGCGCCAATGACGTGCTGTTCGCGCTGGATGCCAATAGCGGCCAGCTTCTGTGGCAGAAGAGCTTCCCCAATCCGCACAAATCGACGGCCCCCGTCCGCGACTGGCTTTGCCCCAAGACCCCCAATGACACGCCCACCATCGACAAGGCGCGCGGCATCGTCTTCTTCATCAGCGGCGATGGGATCCTGCGCGGGCTGAACCTGGCGGACGGCGCCGAGCGCCTGAAGCCCGTGCCCATGGCCGCGCCTTTCGTGCGCGCCTGGAGCCTGAACCTGATTGACAATGTGGTCTACTCTCCCAGCGGACGGGCCTGCGGCGAGGTCACCGACAAGAACTCGATCGAATATGCCGCCGCCATATCGGGCCTGCGCCGCGCCGGCAGCGGACCGCTGCTCGACGCCTCGGCCGTCAACGCCGCCGATGTCAGAGATCTCGCCAATCCGGTGGTCAATCACTTCTTCACCAGCGGCGCGCGCCCCGCCGCGCCCTGGGGCCGCGGCGGCGTTGTCCGCGCGCCGGGTGGCGTGGTGCTGGAGACCAGCGACGGCCGTTATGATCCGGCCGGCGGCGACTTCAGCGAAAGCATCCTGAAAGTCGCGCCCAAGGCGGCGCGGCTGATGGACAGCTATACGCCGACCAACTGGATGGACAATCTGATGCACGACATGTCGGGCTCGGCCAGTCCGGTCGTGTTCAACTTCGCCGGCAAGACCCTGGTCGCCGTCTCACAGAAGGAATCAGTGCTGCGCCTTCTGGACGCCAACAGTCTGGGCGGGGCGAACCACATGACCCCGTTGTGGCAGTCCTCCAAGCTGGGCAATGACGAAAAGACCGGCACCGATCCCAGCCGCGGGGTATGGGGCGCTATCGCCACCTATGAAACGGGCGGCCGCCGCTTCCTCTATCTGCCGCTCTACGGCCATCCTTCGAAAGATGCCCCGACCTTTCCGGTCACCAACGGCCCGCGCGAGGACGGCAGCATCATGGCTTTCGAGGTGGTCAACAACAACGGCCAGGTCTCGGCCCAGCCCCTCTGGACCTCCACCAACATGGTGATGCCCGACCCACCGGTGGTGGCGAACGGCGTCGTCTATGCGCTTTCGACCGGCGGCCAGGCGATGCAGAACGGCGTGAAGCCGGGCGATCCGCGCATGCCGTACGACCAGAGCTCGGTGCTGCGCTCGACACCCGTCTCGAACATGACGCTCTATGCCTATGACGCGGTGAGCGGAAAACAGCTCTGGTCCAGCGGCAAGACTCTGACCGACTGGGTGCATTTCAGCGAACCGGTGGTCGCCATGGGCAAGGTCTTTGTCGTCACTCACGACGCCCATGTCGTAGCTTTCGGACTGAAGAAGTAGTTCGATCGAAAAGCGTCATGCGTCCCATGCAAAGCCCGCGCGAGAAATCGCGCGGGCTTTTTCATCTGCGCGAACCGGAGATGACCTCGACAGGTGAGATGGCGCGCGAGACAGAAACCTTGGCGGACCGCTGCACAGGCCGAAGAAATCGTGACATTTGTGAAGCATCTGCTGCGGGGGAAGATTTCTTTCGCCGGACCTGAGCGGGCGGCGCGTTGGCGACACTCCGTTACAATTTAGAAAGCCTCCAACTCTTCACCTTCCGGGACCCCGGGTGGAAGCTCTCGCTTGGCTTTGTGTCCGTTCGGCGCTCCACCTTAGGGATACCGGCCATCAGGGCGGTCGGGCCGGCTTAGGTGCCCCCCACGTTAAGTCATCAGTCCGACCGTCCATTTATTTCTTAGCCCGAGCCCATCCTTGTTCGGCGGTCTGTATGCAGGGTGACCCGCTCTAGGCCGCTTTAATCTTTCCAGCACTGACATTTTCTACCGATCAGGCATGGTTTTTGAGCCACGCGACAAAGCTTTACAGCGGCCGGGCCTTGCCTAGCGGCCCGCCGCCGCCATATTTGCGCTGGCGGGGCCGATGCGGGTATCAGGGCCTTAAGCTAAGGCATCCATAAACGCGGCCCTGAGGCCGCCCCATTTTGGCAAAGAGAGTTCAATGAAGTCCTTGTTTCGTGGCGCATTTCTACGCGGCGTGAGTGCGACTGTGCTCGCGGCCAGCCTGGCCGCCTGTACCGCCAATCCCCAACCGCTGAACCGGCCCGGCGATCTCCCGCCCTCCTTCACCGCTCCCAATGACAAGAGCGCCCCCGTCTGGCCCAAGGCCGCCTGGTGGGCCGGCTTCGGCTCCGACGAGCTCACGCCGCTGGAAGAAACTGCGCAGAAGGAAAACCTCGACATCGCCCAGGCTGCGGCGCGTGTGTTGCAGTCCGAGGCCAATGACGGCGTCGCGCTGGCGGCGCTCTTCCCGACTCTTGGTGCCGACATCGGCGTGACCCGCAGCGGCAGCAATGCGCCCAGTCGCACCACCGGCCTCAGGGCGGGGAATGCTTTCACCGCCGGCCTGTCAGCCAGCTATCAGCAGGGCTTCTTCGGCACCCAATATTTCCAGCTTCAGGCAGCGCGCGAGGATCTGCGCGCCTCCCGCTATGCCGCCGCGGTCACCGGTATCTCCATTTCCAGTCAGGTGGCGGATGAATATTTCACCATCCTCCACTATCGCGAGCGCATCGCGCTGGCCAACGCCAACATCGCCGCCGCCAAGCGCATTCTCGCCATCACCCAGGCCAAGGTGAACAGCGGTGTCTCCTCCAACCTTGAGCTGGCCGAACAGCAGGCCGTCGTGGCGCAGCAGGAATCCGCCCTGCCCGGCCTGATCCAGTTGGAAAAGCAGGCCCGCTACTCGCTGGCCATCCTCCTCGGCCGTGCCCCGGAAGGCTTCGACATCAAGGCGCAGAATCTGGATGGCGTCGCCGCGCCGTCGGTGCAGCCGGGCCTGCCCTCCGAGCTGCTGCTGCGCAATCCAGCGGTCGCTCAGGCCGAAGCCCAGCTCTATGCCGCGCATGCCAATGTGGATTATGCCCGCAGCCTTTATTTCCCCTCACTGAACCTGTCGGGCGATGCGGGTTACGGACCGGCATCGTCGCTATCCAATCTGTTCAACGCCGGTTCCTTCGTCTGGAGCATCGGCGCGTCCATCGCGCAGAACATCTTTGATGGCGGCAGGATCCATGCCCAAAATGACGCGGCCAAGGCCCAGCAGCAGGAACTGATTGCCGCCTATCGCAAGGCCGTCTTCACCGCCTTCCAGGACGTGGAAACCTCGTTGGATACGGTGAAGTCCACCACCGATCAGCTGGCTCTGGTGGATACCCAGACCCGCGCCGATGCGGAAGCCTTCCGCATTTCCGAGCTGCAATATCGCGAAGGCACCATCGACATCCTGTCGCTGCTCAACGCCCAGCAAAACCTGTTCGCGGCGCAGCAGTCGCTGGTGCAGGTCAAGCTGTCGCGTCTGCAAGCCTATCTGGCGCTTTACAACGCCCTGGGCGGCGGCTGGGAACAGAAGTCGGACGATGCGGCCTACAAGAACCAGCTCGACTGGTGGCCGCTGTAAGAGCCGTCATCCGGCAACGAAAAAGGGCGCCTCACGGCGCCCTTTTTGTTTTCAGCGGAGATTTCCAGCCACGGCCTTCGGCTTGTAGGGCTCTTCGAGGTATTTCACCTCATCCGCCGTCAGCTTGATCTCGGCGGCGGCGATCGCATCCTCCAGGTGGCTCATCTTGGAGGCACCCATAATGGGCGCGGTGACGCCCTTGGCCAAGAGCCAGGCCGTGGCGATCTGGGCATTGTTCTTGCCCCGCTTCTTTGCCGTCTCCTCCACCCGGCGCAAGGTCTCCACGTCGTTGGCGTCGAACTGCATGTCCAGGACGTTGTCGCTTTTGGCGCGGGTGGTCTCTTTATCCAGCGCATGGGCATGGGAGCGGCTCAGGAAGCCACGGGCCAGCGGACTCCAGGGGATCACACCCACACCATGGTCGCGGCAGACCGGCAGCATCTCCCGCTCCTCCTCGCGATAGACCAGGTTGTAGAAATTCTGCATCGAGACGAACTTGGTCAGGCCCATCTTCTCGGCCGTGGCCAGATATTTGGCGAACTGCCAGGCATGCATGGAAGAAGCGCCGATGTAGCGCGCCTTGCCGGACTTCACCACGTCATGCAGCGCCTCGATGGTCTCCTCGATGGGCGTGGCATTGTCGAAACGGTGGATCTGATAAAGGTCCACATAGTCCATTCCCAGCCGGCGCAGGGAGTTGTCGATCGCATGCAGGATATGCTTGCGCGACAGGCCGCCATGGCGCCCGTCCACCGGAAAGAAGACCTTGGTGGCCAGCACATAATCTTCGCGGCTTGCGGCGAAATCGCGCAACGCCCGGCCCACCACTTCCTCCGAGACGCCGTTGGAATAGATATCGGCGGTGTCGAAGAAATTGATGCCGGCTTCCAGCGCCCGCTTGATGAAGGGGCGCGACGGCTCTTCCTCCAGCACCCAGTCGCGCCATTTGGGGCTGCCATAGGTCATGGTCCCCAGGCAGATGCGCGATACCTTCAGCCCTGTCTGACCCAGCCGGACCTGTTCCATCCTTAACCCTCCCGCGAATGACGCCCGTTTCTAGAAGTCCCCCGCGGCAAAGCCAAACCGGTCGCCCGCGAGGGAACTTATGGAACTTTTGGCCCTGACGGGGCATTTTGCCAAGGTTCCTGCAGGACCCCATGGCAAGCATCGAAGCCGTTTCCGAAGAGCCGGAGGCCTGGTTCAAGCTGGACCGGGATGGCCGCAAGCTGGCGCTGGGTGGCTCCTGGACCATCGGGGAAAGCGCGCGGCTGGACCAGCAGCTGCGAGACATCAAGTCCAGCGGCGGCCCTATCGAGATCGATGCCAGCCAGGTCTCGCGGATGGACAGCGCCGGCGCCTGGCTGCTGCTGCGCACCCGCCGCGCCTTGGAAGCCACGGGTGCGAAAATCTCGCGCTTTTCCCTGCCCGAGCTTTACCAGCCCCTGTTTGAAAATCTGGACCAGGAGCGCAAGGCCGAGCCGCACCGGCCCCGTATCCCGCGCGGCTTCCGCGGGCGGCTTTACAAGATCGGCCGTGCCGCCATGGATGCCAGGCACCAGGCCATTTCCATGCTGGGTTATCTCGGCCGCGTCACGGTCGAGACCGGCGAGGCTATCGTCAAGCCCAGGCACAATCTGCGCCTGGCCGCGATGTTTCATCAGGTGGAGGAAACCGGGATCAATGCCCTGCCGATCGTCGGGCTGCTGGCCTTCCTGATCGGGATCGTGCTGGCCTATCAGGGCGCCCAGCAGCTTGAGCGCTTCGGCGCGCAGATCTTCACCATCAATCTTCTGGGCGTCGGTGTCTTGCGCGAGATCGGCGGGCTGATCACCGCCATCATCGTGGCCGGCCGCTCCGGCTCGGCTTTCACCGCCCATATCGGCACCATGCGCGTCAACGAAGAGATCGACGCGATGCAGACCATGGGTCTCAATACCGTCGACACGCTGGTCCTGCCGCGCATCGTGGGCCTGGTCATCGCCCTGCCGCTGCTCACCTTCTACGCCGATATCATGGGCCTGATCGGCGGCGCGGTGATGTGCTATTTCCAGCTCAACATCACCATCCCGGTTTTCCTGCGCCAGCTCAACGAGGCGGTCAACGTCAACACCCTGATGGTGGGGCTGATCAAGGCGCCGGTCTTCGCCTTCGTGATCGCCCTTGTCGGCTGTTACGAAGGTTTTCAGGTCGAGCGCAACGCCGCCAGCGTAGGCCTTCTGACCACCCGCTCCGTGGTGGAAGGCATCTTTCTGGTGATCGTGCTGGATGCCGCCTTCTCGGTCATGTTCTCGGTGCTGGGGATCTGATGATCGCAAACCCGGAACAGAAAAACGGCAAGAAGGACGTCGTGATCCAGGTGCGCGGCCTGGTCAACGCCTTCGGCGACAAGGTGATCCACGATCATCTGGACCTCGATGTCTATCGCGGCGAGGTGCTGGGTGTGGTGGGCGGTTCGGGCTCGGGCAAGTCGGTGCTGCTGCGCTCCATCATCGGCCTGATCCGGCCCCGGGAAGGCACGGTGAAGGTGCTGGGCCAATCCACCACCGGCGAAATCGAGGGCCCTGCCATGCGACGGCTGGAAATGTGCTGGGGTGTGCTCTTCCAGGAAGGCGCGCTGTTCTCGGCCCAGACGGTTGCGGAAAATATTCAGGTGCCGCTGCGCGAATACACCGCCATGAGCCAGGAGCTGATGGATGAGATCGCGGAGATGAAGATCGCCATGGTCGGTCTGCCGCCGGGCACCGGCGACAAATATCCCTCCGAGCTTTCCGGCGGCATGAAAAAGCGGGCCGGCCTTGCCCGCGCCCTGGCGCTGGATCCTGAACTGCTGTTCCTGGACGAACCCACCGCGGGGCTCGACCCCATCTCCGCCAACCAGTTCGACGAACTGGTCAAGCGCCTGCAGAAGGCGCTGGGGCTGACCGTGTTCCTGGTCACCCATGACATCGACACCTTGCGCGCCGTCACAGACCGTATCGCGGTGCTGGTCAACAGGAAGCTGGTGATCGGCACCATCTCGGAGCTGCGCCAGAACAAGGATCCCTGGATCCAGGACTATTTCTCGGGCGTGCGGGGCCGCGCCGCGCTGGCGTCGGAGGAGGCCCGCTAATGGAAACCAAAGCCAACTATGTGGCCGTGGGCGCCTTCGTACTGGCCTGCGTGATCGGGCTGGTGGTCACCATCATGTGGCTGGCCGGCGTGCAGTACAGCCAGGAATACGCCTACTACCAGGC
>Ga0134126_10012124_pt1 | contig 10886 bp, 10 predicted proteins | sample KB31752_FD_96881 | JGI IMG/M metagenome (GOLD analysis project Ga0134126, IMG submission 96881) | Terrestrial soil microbial communities with excess Nitrogen fertilizer from Kellogg Biological Station, Michigan, USA - KB3-175-2 | ecosystem: Environmental > Terrestrial > Soil > Unclassified ...
AGGAAAAACAGCCAGGGCACATAGCCCAGGATCAGATGCATCTGGAAGATATGGGCCGGGGCCATCGCCGTTTCCTGCTCGCGCTGCGATGCCTGAGATAGCGCGGCTTCCCGCCTTCAGCTATCCGCGATAATGTGCATGCCCTATGAAGCAGAACTATACAATCCGGCAGGGTATGCTGGACGGGGTGGAGGCCTTCCTGGCCGTCGCCCAGCACCGCAACTTCCGCCGTGCCGCCGCCGAACTCGGTGTGACCCCCTCGGCGATGAGCCAGGCGGTGCGGGCGCTGGAAGCGCGCATCGGCGCGCCCCTGTTTCTGCGCACCACACGCAGTGTGGGCCTGACCGAAGCCGGGGAGCGTTTTTTTTCCCGCGCCCGCCCCGCCTATGAGGAGCTGGTTGCTGCGCGCGAAAGCGCACGCGGCCTGGGGCAGGGGCCGGCCGGCCTGCTACGCCTGACCGTGCCGCGGGCGGTGGTGCAGGTCCTGCTTCAGCCGCTGGTCGCCTCATTCGTCCGCGCCTATCCGGATGTTGCGGTGGAAATCTCGGCCAGCGAGGCGTTGGTGGATCTGGCCGCGAAAGGCTTCGACGCCGGCATCCGCATCGGCCAGTTCATTGCCGCCGACATGGTGGCGGTGCGGCTGACGCCGCCCTTTCCGCTGATCCTGGTGGGCAGCCCGCGTTATCTGCGGAAGAAAAACCCACCGGAGCGCATCGAGGACCTGAAGGATCACGCCTGTCTGCGTCTGCGCCGCGCGGGCGGTGCGATCGCGCCCTGGAGCTTTGTCAGCGGCAACAAGCAGGTCGAGATGATGCTGTCCGGCCCCCTGATTGCAAACGACTTTCCGATCCTGCTCGATGGGGCGCTGCAGGGCCTGGGGCTCGCCCAGGTGCCGGCGCCGCTCGCGGCCGCGCACATCAAGGCGGGAAAGCTGGTTGCCATGCTGGAACGGTTCGCCCCCACGGCACCCGGGGTGTTCCTCTACTATCCGCACCGCCATCAAGCCTTGCCCAAGCTCAAGGCGTTCGTTGAGCATGTGAAGAACCAGCGGCGCCACGTGCCGGTCACCTAGCCGTCACGTCGCCGATCCAGTTCAGATAGCCGGTAAAGCCGGCGCTGAAGGGGAGTGCCACGATTTCCGGCACGGTATAGGTGTGAACCTGCTTGATCCGCGCCATGGCCTTGTCGAACAAAGCGGTACGCGTCTTGATCAGGAGCAGGGTCTCCGGCTCGTTCTGGGTGGCACCCTGCCAGACATAGAAGCTCTCGATGGGCAGAAGCTGAACGCAGGCTGCCAGCTTTTCGTCGATCAGCAGTTTGGCGATCTTCGCGGCTTCATCTTTGGTCGGCGTGGTGGTCAGCATCACGCCGTAATCGGCGGCCCCCGCCTCAAGTGGCGAAGCGGCGGGCGCGCCAAAAGTCACTTTGCCGCCTCGAGGCGCGGCTTGGAGGCGGCGGCGCGGCGGGCAAAGGTGATGATGTGCTGCACCGTCTCTTTCAGGCCCGTGGTGACGATGTCGCATTCTGTCGCCTCGATGCCGTCGAGATAGCGGGAATTGTCACCGGCCAGGCCCCAGAACAGCGCCATCACCGGCACGCCAGGCATGTGTTTGCGCAGGCGCCGTACCTGATAGCGCGCATTCTTGAAGGTGCCGGGTTCCAGATAGGAGACACAGGTGAGCTGCACGCCTTCGCAATCGAGCCCGCGGATATTGGTGGCGGAGGTCTCGTCCGACGACACCACCCGCGCCTCGATGCCGTATTTGCCCAGCATGTCCACCAGCAGCAGTGCGCCGGCTTCGTCCAGTGGCCCACGCCCGGCCACGCACAAGACCGGCTCGCGCGCGGCATTGCGCCAGCCCGGCGGCAGTTCGTTGAGCGTTTTCTCATCCTCCTTGCGTTCGGCCAGATTGGCGATCAGCCCCTTGATGGCGTCGCGGATGCGCCCCTGGCGCACCGGATCCAGCACACCGCGATTGACGTCGGCCTGCGCCAGCATCAAGGCGCGCGCCGCCACCTCGTCGTAATAGGCGGAGAGGGAGCTGTGCCGCAGGAAGCCTTCGGCTTCCGCCGCGGCTTCGTCGGGATCTTCGGCCAGCATGCGCAGATAAAGGCTTTCCTCGAACGACAGGGCCGGGGTGTCGCCCAGCATCACGTCCAGGAATTTCAGGCTCTCGACATGGCGGGAAAAGACCACAAAGCACATGGTCAACGGCGTGGAGAGCAGAAGCCCCACCGGCCCCCACAGCCAGGTCCAGAACACGGCCGCCACCACCACGGCCACGGCCGAAAGCCCCATGCTGCGGCCATAGAGGAAGGGCTCGATCGCCTGGCCGATCACAGCCTCGACACTGCCATAGAGCACGATCACCCAGATCATCTTGGCCCAGCCCGGGTCTACCGCCAATGCCAGGCCGAACGGGAACAGGAAGGCCATTGGCACCCCGACATAGGGCACAAAGCGCAGCAATGCGGACATCAGCGCCCACAGACCCGCATTGGGAATGCCGATCAGCCAGAGCCCCGAGCCAATGATCAGGCCGAAACATGTGTTGGTGCAGGTCTGCAGGAAGAGATAGCGGGCAAGGCGGCTGGCTGCCTCATCCAGCGCCACCGTGGTGCGCTGCATGTCGCTCGACCCAGCCAGGCGCACAAAGCGATCGCGCAGGTCATCCTTCTGCAGAAGGATGAAGCCGACAAAGACCAGCACCAGCGCGATCAGGCCCAACGGCTCCAGCAGCGGTCCCAGCACAGTCTGGGCGACCGCCCAGGGGGACTCGGAGGTGCGGGTGACGACCACCGGAATGGGCTTGATCTGATTGGGCTCGGTGGTGGTGATATCGTCGGCGCGATTGCCGCCGGTCACCTGCTCCGCCAGATTGTTCAAGGTGTGGTTCAGGCGGTTGAGCGTGTCGTTATGGACCGCCGAGCCCACCACCGATTGGATCTTGTGGGTCAGGTTGGCCTGATAGTGGGGTAGGTCCGCCGCCAGCTTGGCGAGCTGCGAGCCCATGAAAGCGGCCAGCGAGGAGAAGATCACCACCGCGAACAACAGGCTGATCAGGACAGGGGCGACGTTGCCCAGCCGCACTTTCTTGAGCAGGCCCACCAGTGGGGCCAGCGCGAACGAGATCAAGACCGCCAGCGCCAGGGGCATCAGCACCGGCCGGCCGAAATAGATGCCGGAGACCACCACCGCGGCGATCACTGCGGCCATGAATTTGGGCGTCAGCGTGTCAGGCTTGGCGGGGGCAGGGCGTGAAGCGGCTTGGTTCAGGTCGGCCATGGCGAGTCCGGACCAGTATAACCTTTGGCAAGCCGTTCGGCTTCAGCCTAAGCGCCTGAAAAAGCAGCTTGGCGCGCCGGTGTGGCACGCCGGACCCATCTGGTCGACCTTCAGGAGCAGGGTGTCGCCGTCGCAGTCGACATAGGCTTCCACCAGCCGCTGATGGTTGCCGCTGGTTTCACCTTTGCGCCAAGCCTTCTGGCGCGAGCGCGACCAATAGGTGACATGGCCGGTGGCGAGGGTCTCGCGCAACGTGTCCTTGTTCATCCAGGCCATCATCAGGATTTCGCCCGTCTCTTTGCTCTGGGCGATGGCCGGGACCAGGCCGTTCTGGTCGAATTTGACCGCCGAAAGAAAGGCGGTCTGGGAGAGCAGGTCGGTCACGGTTTAAGCCTTTCGAACCCCTTTTCGAGGTCGGCAATCAGGTCGTCAGGGTCTTCCAGCCCGGCATGGATGCGCAGGACCGGCCCTTCCGCCTGGAAGGGGCGGACGGTCCGCCGGATATGGGCCGGAACGATCAGACTTTCAAACCCGCCCCAGGAATAGCCGATCCCGAAATGCTGCAATCCGTCGACAAAGGCGGCCAGCCGGGCTTCAGAAACCGGTTTCAGAATCACCCCGAAGAGCCCGCAGCTCCCGGAAAAATCCCGTTTCCAAAGGTCATGGCCGGGGTCACCCGGCAGGCCGGGATGCAGGATGCGGGCAACCTCCGGCCGGGCCTGCAGCCAGCGGGCCAGGGCCAGTCCGGTCTCCTGATGGCGGGCCAGCCGGACGGCCAGGGTGCGCAGGCCCCTGAGACCCAGGAAACAGTCATCGCCGCTGGCGTAGAGCCCCAAATCGCCATGGGTCTGATGCAGCCGGCCGGCATGGCTCTGGTTGGCGGCGACATAGCCGAGCATCACATCGGCATGGCCGCCGACATATTTGGTGGCCGCCTGGATGGAGAGGTCGACGCCGTGGCTGAGCGGCTGGAAGAACAAAGGCGTTGCCCAGGTATTGTCCATCAGCACGGACGCGCCCCCACTTCCATTGTCATGGGCATGAGCGGCCTTGGCAATTGCGGGAATGTCCTGCACCTCGAAGGTCAGTGAACCGGGGCTTTCGCAGAACACCGCCTTGGTGTTGGGCTTGAGATGCGCCGTGATGTCATCGTCCGGGGCGTAATAGCTTGTCTGGACGCCGAAGCGCTTCAGGGTGCGGTCGCAGAAGGTGCGGGTGGGCTCATAGCAGCTGTCCACCATCAGGAGATGATCGCCGGCGCTGCACACCGACAGGATCGCCAGGCCAATGGCCTGGACGCCGGAGGTGACGGAGACGGTGCGTGCCGCGCCTTCGAGGCTGGAGATCGCATCCTCGAAGCTTTGGGTGGAAGGCGTGCCCCGCCGGCCATAGGTATAAGGCTGGCTGTTGGCCTTGATCGCCGCCAGGTCCGGGTAAAGGATGGTGGAGGCGCGATAGACCGGCGTGTTGACCACGCCGAAATGGGTATCGCTCATCCGGCCTTGGGAGACGATCCTGGTTTCGGGCTTGTCGTCTTCGGCTGACACTAAAGTCTTTCCTCAAGCAGGGGCCTGAGCGGCTTTTCCATGGCCCAGATGATAAGCCCCGCGATCGCGGACACGGCCGCGATCATCAGGAAGAAAGCGGGTTTGCTCATCGCCGTCCAGTAGGTTCCGAGATATCCCTGTAACAGGCCGCCGCCCAGGAAATTGGGCAGGAAATTCACCGCCATCATCAGGGACGCGATCTTGAGCGGCGCGACCTTGGAATAGAGCGACAGCGAAATGGGCGAAAGATAGAGCTCGCCCAAAGTGACCAGGGCGGAATAGAGGACCAGCCAGAACCAGCTCGCTTTCGCGCCGCCCGCGTACCAGGCGGCGAAGGCCAGGACCAGGCAAGAGGCGGTCTGCAGAAAGCTGCCATAGATCATCTTGGTCATCGAATTGGGTTCGCGGTGCTTTTGGGCCTGTGCCGCCCAGAGCGCGATCAGGAAAGGCGTGAAGCTGAAAATCATCAAGGGGTTGAAGGATTGAAACCAGGTCGCGGGCATCTGCCAACTCACCAGGCCCGGAATCAAGGTGCGATCGGTGTTGTCCATGGCCCAGAGCGCGATGGTGTTGCCTTGCTGCTCATAACAGGCCCACCACAAGGTCACCGGCACCACCAGCAGGATCAGCGCGCCGATCGATTTCCATTCGGCGCCTGTCAACGGCTTTCGTTCCTGCTTGTGGGCTTCGGCGCGATGCTCGGCCGGCAAACCGCGCCAGCCATAGAGATAATTGATCAGCGCGGCCACCATGCCCAGGCCGGCGATGGCAAAGCCATAGCGCCAGCCATAGGTTTCACCTAATGTGCCCGCGATCAGCGGCGACAGGAAGGCGCCCAGATTGGTGCCGACATAAAAAACCGAATAAGCGCGATCGCGGCGGCTGTCGCCGGGCGCATAAAGCATGCCGACCTGGGTCGTGGTATTGGTCTTGAAAAAGCCGGTGCCGAAAATCATCAGAAGCAGGGAAGGAAAGAGCAAGGCCTCCGATATCATCATGAACTGGCCGGCGCCCATCAGCAGAATGCCGATGATCACCGTTTTTCGCTGGCCCAGATGATTGTCCGCGACCCAGCCGCCCACAAGAGGCGTGGCATAGACCAGGCCCGTATAGGTGCCATAGATCAGCGAACTCAGTTGCTGCACATTGAGCGGCCCGCTCATCCACTCGTAGAACGCCTTGATCTGCGGATAGAAAAGAACGTGCTCGACATGGCCCGGCAGCAACACTTCCATGGTGAGGTAATAGATGAGGAGCGCGCGCATCCCGTAATAGGTGAAACGCTCCCACATCTCGGTGGCGGCGAGCGTGGTGAGCCCGCGCGGATGACCGAAAAGATCGCGACTCATGATACCGCCCGGCGGCCGAGCCAACCGTAAAGAAGCAGGATCAAACCGGCAAAGCCGATAACCGCCACCGCGGTCGCCGGAAAGGAGGCGCCGACCACCGCCAATGGCGCATCCTTGTTGAAAGCGACGATCAGGCCGGCATTGAGCACGCCGAACAGGCTCTCGCCCACGATCATGCCGGAGGCGATCAACACGCCCAGACGCTCGGCACGTTCGCTGCGTACGCTGCGGTTATAGACCCAGCCGATAATCGCCCCCACCACCACGGGAAGGGTGGCCTCCATGGGAAGATAGATGCCAAGGCCAACAGCCAACGGCGGCAGGCGAAGCAGTCCGCCCAGGCGCAGAACCTCGTCGAGGAGAACGATGCCGGCGCCCACGCCGGCGCCGATTTCGATCATGCTCCAGTTGAGCTTGCCGCCGATAACGCCTTGCGCCAAGGCCGCCATCAGATTGGCTTGTGGCGCCGCCAGCGGCTGGGATGCAATGCTGTGCAGATTGGGCGCGCCCGAAAAGCCGTAAGCCTCGGCCAGAAGATTGAGCACGATGGGCACCGTGACGGTCGCGGCGGCGACGCCGGCAAGCAATGCCACCTGCTGGCGCCAGGGAGCGGCGCCCACCAACTGGCCGGTCTTCAAGTCCTGAAGATTGTTGTTGGAGCTGCAGGCCACCGCGAACAGGATGCTGGTGATGAAGAGGGCGATCGCCACCATGGGCTTTGTCCCATGACCGGCAAAAAGCAGCACTAGGCACAAAGCGGTGCCGGTCACCGCCAGGATGCCCACGCCGGAAATGGGACTGTTGGAGGAGCCGATCAGGCCCGCCATATAACCGCAGATGGCGGACACGAAGAAGCCGCCGGCCAGAACCAGGGGAATCGAAAGCAGTGCGATCCAGGGCGCCGGTCCGGTCAACCCCGCTTCACCGGAAAAGCGCCATACCAGCCAGGTGCTGAGCGCCGTCGACGCCAGGCCAATCGCAAGGATGGCGCGGAAAGACATGTCGCGGTCGGTTTGGTCGAGCAGATTGGTCGCGCCGCCACGCGTCCGCATCGTGGCTTTGAGGCCGCCGACGATGGGTCCCATCGTGCGCAGCAAAGACCAGACGGCGGCCACCGCCATGGCGCCGGCGCCGATGAAACGCACATCATTGCGCCAGATGCCGGTCACAAAGCCCGCCAGGTCGCCTTGCATCGGCGTCATCGCGCTGATGATGGGCACGGCGCCCGCCCAGGCGATCAGGATCCCAACGAACATGGCAAGGCCAACGGAAATCCCCACCAGATGACCGGCGCCGGCCAGTGCCAGCGAAAAAGAAAATGTGTAACCGGATGACGCAGCGGCGCCGATCCTGAAGACGCCTTGCACGTCGTAGGCGGCCAGGCGCATCGCGGCCGCAATGGAAAGGCCGGCGGAAGCGATCGCGCCGTAAACCACCGCCAGCAAGCCCTCGCGCGCTTCGGGGTTTTCGGCCCGCATGTCCGCACCCACTTTGAGCACTTCGGCGGCCGCGACACCTTCCGGATAAGGAAGGTCGGATTGGGTGACCAGGGCGCGGCGCAGCGGGATGGTGAACAGCACGCCCAGCACCCCGCCCGCCGCACAGACCAGAAAGGAGGTCCAGAACGGGAAACCCGTCCACCAACCGACGATCACCAGGCTGGGCAGGATGAAAATGACGGAGGCGAGCGCGCCGGCCGCCGAGCAGACGGTCTGGACAATGTTGTTCTCGCGAATGTTGGAGCCGGAGAAGAGACCCAGAAAAGCCATCGAGATCACCGCCGCCGGGATCGAAGTGGCGATGGTGATGCCGACCTTCAGGCCGAGATACATATTGGCGGCGGTGAAGATGAAAGTCAGGGCTACGCCCAGCGCCACGCCACGCAGGGTCAGTTCTTTGCCGGGATCACTGCCAGGAGTCATCCCGGGAGATTGCCCGCGATCTCAAGGCAGTTCAACAAAACGCTCCTGGCGGTTGTAGGAGCGTAGGCGCGGTCCGTAGCGCCAGCGTACGGACGAGCGACATTAAAAGGGGCATCACGGCAGCTCAACGAAGCGTTCCTGGCGATCGTAAGGCCGAAAGCCCATGCGCTGGTAAAGGGGCAGAGCGCGGGGATGATCCAGGGTGCAGGTGTTGATGGTCAGCCGCTGGATCGGCTCCAACCAGGCATTGATGCAGGTATGATAGAGAAAGAAATACCCCAGCCGCTTGCCGATGGCTTCCGGCATCAATCCGAAATAGGCGATGTTGGCCGCGCCGGACTTGCGCAGATCCAGTTCTGCCATGCCGGCGGGCGAACCCTCGATGTAAAGCACATAGAGCCGGTTGAGCGGATCCTGGATCACCTCGGCCAGACCATCATGCGACAGACGCTTGCGATCCACCCAATAATAGTCCGCGCCGATCGTGTCGTAGAGATAGCGGTAGAAATGCGTGGCGGGCTTTTCGCAGCGAAGCAGCGCGACTTTGCCCCGTGGCTGGGGCGGCGGCAGGACAACGGGCTTGGCGCGCATTTCCAGGAACGTCACCGTCATGGGGATGCGGCGCTTGCCCGTTCCTTTGGCGCTCATGGGCCGCGCACCACCGGCGCTTCGGGCCGCCCGCCCCATTCGGTCCAGGAGCCGTCGTAAAGCGCCACATCGCGCTTGCCGATCTCCGCCAAAGCCAGCATCAGGACGGCGGCCGACAGGCCGGAGCCGCAGGTGGTGACGACCGGCTTGTTCAGATCGACCCGGGAAAAGGCGGACCTGATTTCGGCCGGCGGCTTCAAGGTGCCATCCGCGGCGATCAGCGTGCGGTAATGCACATTGATGGCGCCCGGCATGTGACCGCCGCGCAGGCCCGCGCGCGGCTCCGGCTCCTCGGCGGTGAAGCGCGAAGCACTGCGGGCATCCACAAGTTGCGCCCGTCCATCCTTGACGATGCCCATCACCGCATCGAAGTCACGCACCATGTCCGGTCTGGGGATGGCGGTGAAGAATTTGGCTTTGGGCTGGGCGGCTCCGCTTTCCACCGGACGCCCCTCGCGTTTCCATTTGGGAAAGCCACCGTCCAGGACTTTCACAGTCTTGTGGCCCATGGCTTTCAGCGCCCACCATACCCGCGGCGCCGAGAACAGTCCGGTGCCGTCATAGACCACCACCGTCTCGCCGTCGCCGATGCCCAGCGCGCCCACCGCTTTCGAGAATTCGCCTGGCATGGGCATCATATGGGGCAGGCCGCTCGCATGGTCGGCAATACCGTCAATGTCGAAGAAGACTGCGCCGGGGATATGCGCCTGCTCGAACTCCCGCGCCGGCTCGCGCTTGTCTTCGGGCATGTACCAGGAGGCATCCACCACCCGCACGCCATTCAGATGCGCGGCGAGCCATTCGGTGGAAACCAGTTCGCTCATCCAGCCAAAAACCTATTCATAAGGCACCTTGATGGCCTCTCGCTTCTGCGTCAGCCAGGGCGGTGTCGGCAGGCCCTTTTCCTTCAGAAAGGCCGGATTGAACAGCTTGGACTGATAGCGGTTGCCGTAATCGGCGAGAATGGTGACGATGGTGTGCCCCGGCCCCAGGTCCTTTGCCATGCGGATGGCGCCGGCAACGTTGATACCGGTCGAACCGCCCATGCACAGGCCTTCATGCTCCAACAGGTCGAAAATGATGGGCAGGGCTTCCTCGTCGGGGATCTCATAGGCATCGTCGATCGGCGCGCCTTCCAGGTTGCCGGTGACCCGGCTCTGGCCGATGCCTTCGGTGATGGAGGAGCCGTGCATCTTCAGCTCGCCGGTCTTGATCCAGCTATAGATGGCCGCGCCCAGCGGATCGGCCGCGGCGATGCGAATATTCTTGTTACGCTCTTTTAATGCGATCGCGACACCCGCCAAGGTGCCACCGGTGCCGACGGCGCAAGTGAATCCATCGATCTTGCCACCGGTCTGTTCCCACATCTCCGGTCCCGTGCCTTCGATATGGGCCAGGCGATTGGCGACATTGTCGAACTGGTTGGCCCAGACGGCGCCGTTCTTTTCGGTCTTGGCAAGCTGTTCGGCGAGCCGCCCCGACAGGCGCACATAATTGTTGGGATCGCGATAGGGCACCGCCGGCACCTCGATCAGGTCGGCGCCCAGAAGGCGTAGCGCGTCTTTCTTCTCCTGGCTCTGGGTGTCGGGGATCACGATCACAGTCTTGAAGCCCATGGCGTTGGCGACGGTGGCCAGGCCGATGCCGGTATTGCCGGCGGTGCCTTCCACGATGGTGCCGCCGGGCCGCAAAACACCGCGCCGGATCGCATCCTGGATGATGAAGAGGGCGGCGCGGTCCTTGACTGACTGGCCGGGATTGAGGAATTCCGCCTTGCCCAGGATTTCGCAACCCGTGGCTTCGGAAGCGTGGCGCAGCCGGACCAGGGGCGTGTTGCCGATGGCGGCGATGACGTCTTTCTTGATGGGCGCGTCTGGGGGGGGATTTGGCATCCCCGGAACCTAGAGGTCGAAAGTCACCGCTTCAAGGCTTTGAAAGATTTGAGCGCCCGCTCGCGGCCCGCAGCCAAATCCACGATGGGCGCGGGGTAATCGGCGGGCGGCTGCGACGCCTCCCACGGGCTGTGGATATGTTTGTCCGGGACCATCTTCAGTTCCGGAACATAGCGGCGGACATAGGCACCGTCCGGATCGAACTTTTTTCCCTGCAGCACCGGATTGAAGACGCGGAAGAA
>Ga0134126_10012125_pt1 | contig 10886 bp, 10 predicted proteins | sample KB31752_FD_96881 | JGI IMG/M metagenome (GOLD analysis project Ga0134126, IMG submission 96881) | Terrestrial soil microbial communities with excess Nitrogen fertilizer from Kellogg Biological Station, Michigan, USA - KB3-175-2 | ecosystem: Environmental > Terrestrial > Soil > Unclassified ...
CTCCCGGGCGCGACCGACGGAATAGGGCGTCGCCACCCCCGCGATGAACAAAAAGAGCGGAAAGATCAGATCATAAGCATGAAAACCGTTCCACGCAGGATGCTCGAACTGATCGGATAATGCCTGCCAGAACGGGTGGCCGGTTATTTTGGCAAGGACATGGAAGATCTCTTCGCCGCCGGCGATCCAGAACATATCGAATCCGCGCAGGGCGTCAAGCGAATACAATCGTTGTGAGGGAGTCTTTTGGAGCATAGCGCCATGAATATAGGGAAATTATTTCCTACATTTATAACCATGCAGCGAAAAGAATTCTTATCCAGGTCGGCCTTGGCGGGCGCCGCCATGGTCTCGCCGCCGCTGGTCAGCCGGACGATCGCTTCGGCTGCGTCCGACGGGGCACCTTTCCACCTCAACTATGGCATTCATGACGGTATGTTCCGCAATCTCGGAGGACCGGCATTCACCGATCAGATCCGTTTCGCATACGCGCAGGGTTTTCGGGCCATCGAGGACAACGGCATGATGGACCGCCCGGCCGATGAGCAGACGCGCATCGGCGATACCCTTCGACAACTCGGGATGACCATGGGCGTATTCGTGCTGAATTTCGATCACTGGCCGGTAAGCACGTCCCTCTGCTCGGGCGATCCCGTCTGGCTGGAAAGATTCCTGCGTGCCTGTCACGAAGCCGTCGACGTAGCCGCCCGTTGCGGCGGCAAATGGATCACAGTGGTCCCGGGCAACTACGACAGGAAGCTGGCCATGGGTTATCAAACGACGCATGTCATCCATGCGTTGCGAAAGGCTTGCGAGATCCTCGAACCGCACGGTCTGATCATGGTCCTCGAAGCGCTGAGCGATACGCCGGAACTTTTTCTGCGACATCCCGATCAGACGGTGATGATCTGCGAGGCGGTGAACAACCCCTCCTGTAAATATCTTTTCGACATGTACCACATGCAACGCAACGAGGGTGACCTGATACCCAATATCGACCGCGCATGGGAGCATATCGCCTATTTCCAGATCGGTGATAATCCCGGCCGCAAGGAACCGGGCACCGGGGAGATGAACTATCACAATATCTTCAAACATATCCACGCAAAAGGGTACACCGGCGTCCTCGGTATGGAACACGGGATGGCAGGCACCGGCGCCGAAGGAGAGAAAGCCCTGATCAAGGCCTATCGCGATGCGGACGATTTCTAAAAAAATTTGCAGATCCCGAAATTTCATCGCATCTTAGTGTACTATTTCACTAGTACACCAAGTATGGTCAGCATTCAAAACCTATATTTCTCCTATGGCCGCCGCAAGGTCTTCGACAGTCTCAACCTTGAACTAAAACCCGGCACCATCTATGGTCTGCTCGGCCGCAACGGCACGGGAAAGTCCACCCTTCTGCGCAATATCGGCGGTTTTCTTTTCCCTCAGCAAGGCAGCATCGACGCCTTCGGTTACACTCCGGGAAAAAGACAACCTTCCTTTCTCGAAAGAGTATTTCTCCTTCCGGAGGATTTCCAGCTGCCGCCCATCGGTTTACAGCGGTGGATAAAACATATGGCGCCGTTTTATTCCTTGTTCGACAAGCCCCAATTCGAACGCTATATCGGGGAATTCAACGTTCCGACTGACGCCAGGCTCAACGAGATGAGCTATGGACAGCAAAAAAAAGTCCTGATCAGTTTTGCCCTCGCCACCAACGCCCCGCTGCTATTACTGGACGAACCTACCAACGGTCTCGATATCGTGAGCAAAAGCCAGTTCCGCAAAGTGATCGCCGGAGCCATCGACGAAAAACGGTCGATCCTCATCAGCACCCACCAGGTCAGGGACCTCGAACAGCTCATCGACCGGATCATGATCATCGATGAAGGCCACATCGTCTTCGACCAGGACCTGGAACACATCGCTTCGAAACTGCTCTTTAAATTTTCTTTCGATCCCGAAGAGGCGGCCCGCGCACTGTATCGTGAAGCATCGCTCAAAGGAAATGCGCTGATCCTTCGCAATACGGATCAGGAAGACAGCCGCCCCGATCTGGAGATGTTGTACAAGGCCATCACGCTCGATCCCAAAACCCTCACCTCTATCTTTCATCCATGAAACCAAGGTCCGAACTCTTTAACTGGTCCCGATGGTGCCTGCTGGTCTCCAAACACTGGGATGAGAACCGGAAACGGTATCTGCTGGCTCTCCTCGCGATTGCCGGCCTGCTGATCGTCTGGTTCTCCTTTATACTGGTGATGGATAAGTATACGCCGATGAATGTCATTTACCAGTATATGACCTATTTCGTCGGTCTCTATATAACCGGCAGCCTTTATGCCAGCACTCTTTTCGCGGAGCTGAGCTCGAAAAGAGACGGCGTCGGTTTCCTCGCGCTACCCGCCTCTCAGCTGGAAAAGCTGCTTTGCGCGCTGCTGTTCGGCATCCTGCTCTTTTTCGTCGTCTACACGATCATTTTTTACGCGGTGGATATTCCATTGGTCAGGATCGCTAACCGGATCATTGCATCCTCGCCCCGCAACTATCCGAACACCACCATTCGGATTCTCGCGATGCCTGTTTACAATGTCTTTACGGGTGCCTATGGCCCCGGTTTTGAAAAAGAAATGCATCTTTTCCTGTTTGCCTTTTTCAGCGTCCAATCCGCCTTCCTCCTTGGGTCGGTCTATTTTACCCGCTATTCCTTCATCAGGATGGTAGTCGTATTGGCGGTAGGACTCCTCGGCATCATGACGATCCAGGCCAGGGTCATCCTGCCGCTGCTGCCGTCAGGATGGTACAATGGATGGACAGGCTGGTTTTCCCGCGATGCGGCGGGAAATACGGATAAGCTGGTTGCGTTGCCGGAGTCTGCCGAGAACGCCGTTATCCTGCTGGTTCAGTGCGCACCGCCGGTCCTCCTTTGGATCGTCACCTGGTATCGTCTCAAAGAAAAGCAAGTATAATGCAGTTCAGAGAATCACAACCCATATACGCGCAGATCGCCGATTTCGTGTGCGAGAAGATCCTGCTGAAGGAATGGCTCCCCGGCGAGCGGATCCCTTCCGTCCGGGAATTGGCGGTCCAGCTGGAAGTGAACCCGAATACCGTGATGCGTACCTATGAGTTCCTGCAACAGGAATCGATCCTCTTCAACCAACGGGGTATCGGTCTTTTTACCGCCGTCGACGCAGTGGCGCAGGCCACCCGCTATCGCAAGACGCAATTCATCGAAAAGGACCTCCCGGGCGTATTTCGCAATCTCTTCCTGTTAGGCATGGACCCGGCCGAGCTGAGCCCGCGATACCAGCATTTCAAAAAACAAATGAAACCATGACCATGCGACTACGTAAGGCAAGCGACAAAATATTAGTGGCGATGGTAGCCGGGGCGGCAGTACTCACCTGTTGTATCCATCTGACTCTTTATGCCCGATACCGGCATGGGGATATCCTCACCGTGCAGCAGCTGCTGAAAACAAGATTCGTCCAATACCATCCGCACCGGCCTGTCGTAATTTCGCTCGTCGGAACCATCTGGGTGAATTTTTATCCTTGCGATTCGTTCTATATCGAGCTGCCCAAACAGAAAGATCCCGCCGACAAACCCTGGATGACCGGCCAGGTAGGTCCCGAAGGAAACCTGCCGATGCCGCAATACCGGGAGTCGGGTGACACCCTGGTGATCACGGGCGATTTTGCCGGGACGCTCCATCGTCCTTTTGTCGACGAGTCCTACAGCAACCATCTTCCCCAGGTGAATATCTATGGCCGTGATTTCAGGGAAATTCGCCTTCTGAACGGACAGCTGGTCCTTGGGGGATCGGATAGCATGACCGACGCTCCTTCCATCCGGCTCACCGCAACCAATTCCACCGTCGAGGTAGCGGATTATGATGAGTCTACCCCCACTCCCCTCCGTAAAGCGTTCTTCGACAGCCTGGACATTCACCTCGTGAATAGCTATATGATGCTCAATCGTTCGGCCTCCATCCGGTCGGCCGGCATCGATCTCGACGGAAACTCGACGCTCAACGATCGCTGGTCCACCGTAACCCGAATGGGAATTACCGGCACCGATAGCTCGCATATCGAGCTTGCGGGTAACAATCTGAAACACGCCACTATCGACATACATCACTAAACGTCTCTCCTATGCAGCTCGTCATCGATCAACTTTCCAAGACCTACTCCAACGGCGTTTGTGCCCTGAACAATGTATCGCTAACTCTGGGCAACGGCATGTTCGGTCTTCTGGGCCCTAACGGCGCCGGGAAGTCCACGCTCATGCGCACCATCGCGACACTCCAGGAACCCGACAGCGGAACCATCACCCTCGATGATATCGACGTACTGAAAGAAAAGTCGCGGGTCCGGCGGTTGCTGGGTTATCTCCCCCAGGAATTCGGAGTCTATCCCCGTATCTCCGCCGAACAAATGGTCGATCACGTGGCCCGTCTCAAAGGCGTGGCACGGGCAGGCGAGCGAAAAGAGCTGGTCGACGGGCTGCTGGATAAAGTCAATCTTTACAAAGACAAAAGAAAACGACTCGGGACGTATTCCGGCGGAATGAAACAACGCTGGGGCATCGCGCAGGCGCTGATCGGCAACCCGCGGCTGATCATCGTCGACGAGCCGACCGCAGGACTCGACCCCGCCGAACGAAACCGTTTTTACAATCTGCTGAGCCATCTCGGCGAACAGACCATCGTCATCCTCTCGACCCATATCGTCGAGGACGTGAGTACCCTATGCTCCCGTTTTGCCATCATCTGCCTGGGAGAAGTGCTGTACACCGGGGAGCCGGACGCCGCCATCGCCGCATTGGAAGGAAGGGTCTTTACCAAACAAATACCGCGTAATGAAATTCAACGCTACCGGGCCGATTACCCGATCATCAGCACACAGCTGAAGGCCGGGCACCTGTATATCCGCATCGCTGCGGATCAGCACCCCGGCAATGGGTTCGAACCCGCGATACCCAACCTGGAAGACGTTTATTTCAGTCATATCGCCACCAAAATGGATGTGAACACACTCTAACACGCCAAACTCTTTCCTATGTTAAGTGAGATATTTCATTTCGAAGTCCGATACCGGCTCCGCCGACCCGCCTTCTGGGTCTATTTCATCTTCGTTTTCCTGGCAACGGCCTGGGCATTCGCCAACGGCGATCTCGCGCGGCAGGACCAGGAATTCATCAACTCCCCGGTCTCACTCGCCAATTTCCAGACGGTGATGACCATCTTCCTGATGCTGGTCAGCGCCACGATCATGGGCACACCCCTGTATCGCGATCTCGAGCACAACACGAAAGAATACTATCTCTCCTACCCCATCACCCGGGCGGGTTATTTCTGGGGCCGCTATTCCGGCTCCTTCGTATTCGTCGCGCTCGTCGGCGCGGCAATGCCATTGGGCGCTATGCTCGGAAGCCAGTTGGGACCGCTGTTCGGATGGCAACCTGCTACCAGTTATGAACATTCCCCACAATGGTTCTACTGGCAGCCCTACTTCTTTCAGGTGCTGCCCAATCTCTTCTTTACCTCCTCGCTATTTTTCGGTCTCGTCGCCGTCCTCCGCAATGTAAAGGTCATCTATAGCAGCGGCATGTTCCTTTTTCTCGGATATATCATCGCCAATTTTTTCCTGCACAACATCCATGACCCGAAGGTGATCTATCTGTCCGATCCTTTCAATTTCAATGGCCTCCGCTCGGCAACGAGCGGCCTTTTACCCGAACGTCTCAACGGACACACGGTCCCCATGACGGGTCTCCTGCTGGACAACCGGCTGCTGTGGACCGGCGTAGGCCTCGCAGGCCTGCTGCTCACATGGTGGAGATTCAATTTCGAACGCTTCTTCGGTGGCCGCCGGACACGGACTCCTGCCGGCACACCACCGGCTTATACGTCCGAAACCGCCACAAGAGCTACCAAACCCGTCACTGGACCCGACTCCGCCATTGGATCCGGCTTCGCCATTGAACCCGGCTCTGCCGGGGTCAATCCCAGCTACTATCGAAAAACATTGCTCAGCCTCACCCGGATCGAGCTGCTCAACCTCGTCCGTGACGGATATCTCTGGATCATCCTCACCGGCGGTCTCATCTTTATGGGCTTCATCTTCTGGCACGCCCCGCAACCATGGGGCATTACCGACTATCCCCGGACCAGCGTCTTCATGGACGCTTTCTCCCAGAACCTGCTATTCTTTCTCTTCGTGATCATCGTATTCTATACCGGCGAGAGTGTTCACCGCGAACGGCTGACACGCTATCATTTCATCAACGACACCCTCCCTCCCCCAACCTGGGTCTTCAACTGCTCCAAACTGCTGAGCCTGCTTTGTTTTGGCTTCTTCCTGGCGATCCTTCCCGTCGGACTCGGTCTGGCGGTTCAGGGATTGAAGGGCTATCCCTATCTCAACCTGTCTCAGTACGTCTCTTCCGAATTCGTCGCCATCCTCCCTAAAATGGCAGAGATGGTCTTGTTTGCCTATGCCATTCATATCTCCGTCAACAATAAATTCGCCGCCCATGGCATCGCCATAGCTATCTGGACCCTCGTCCTCATCGCCTATACGTTCAATTATTTCGATTACAACCTCCTGCTATATTCCAACACACCGCCTTATTGGGCCTCCGATATGGATGGCATCGGACACCTGGCGCGATCCGTCTCCTGGTACAACTTCTACTGGACCATCGCCGGCGCCGTAATGGTCGTGCTCGCCTCCTTGTTCTATGCCCGCGGTACGCGAAGCGCTGCCCGTGAAAGGATCGTCCTCGCCAGGCAACGGTTCCATGGACCCGCACGCGCTGGTTTCGGAGTCCTTTTCCTGGTCTATCTCGCCGTCGGCAGTTTCATCTACTACACGGTCAGCTACGAGAACGAATATCTCACCCCCTGGGAAAAACAGGAACGCGCGGCGATAACCGAACGACAAATGAAAAAATTTGAGCACCTGCCCCAGCCGGTGGCAACCGGACTCAGGTTGCATATCGATCTTTATCCCGACCGACAGCAGGAGACGACAAGAGCGGAGGTCATGCTCGTCAACAAGGGACGGATCCCTATCGATAGCCTCCTGGTCGACGGCGACCGGCTCGATTTTGAGCTGGATTACCGCGGCGCCCGGCTCCCCTACACCCGCCCCCTCTATTACCCGCGCGGCAAATTCGATTTGTTCCGGCCACGGCTCCAGCCCTCCGACTATCGCTTCTATCGTCTTCCCGGAACGCTGCTGCCGGGCGACAGCGCACAGGTGGAAGTCCGGTCGAATGTCGCCTTTCATGGTTTTCTGAATGGTTTCTACGGCGGCAATATCCTGCACAACGGTATCGTCACCGCCGGCAATCTCCCGGGACTTGGTTATGATGATGACGATGAATTGCGGAGAAATGACATCCGGAAAGAACACGGCCTGCCGGAGAAAAACCCGCAGGATACACCGCAGGACGATTCCGTCGGCCGCCTCACCCGGATCAATGACATTACGTCCGGGCTGATACCGCTGGATATCACTGTCAGCACGTCCGCCGATCAATGGGCGGTAGCCCCGGGCCATCTCGAAAAGGAATGGAGCGAGGGTGGACGGCACTATTTTCATTATGTCCAACCCCCTCCCGGCGTCTATATACCTTTTGTGATCGCGTCCGCGCGGTATTCCCTGTTGAAGGATACGGTGCAGCTGGAGTCCGGCCGCAAGGTCGACATAACGATCTTCTATCACCGCACCAATGATCTCAACCTGTCCCATTTCATGGCCGCGATAAAGGACGGTCTGCACTTTTATTCCCGCGCCTTCGGCCCCTATCCCTTCGATTACCTGTACCTGGTAGAAACCCCCAACTATGGGCCGTTCAGCATGTCCTTACCGGGAATGCTGGCGTTCGCCGAGCCCAATACGGGCTGGAATGGCGGCTTCCGCGCCAGGAAGGTCCTCGATTATGCGTACTATAATACGGCTGGTTTGCTGGCCCACCAATGGTGGGGTCAGCAGGTCGCTCCGAACAATACCGTAGGCTCCCCTCTGCTCTCCGACGGGCTTTCGCAATACTCGGCCTTACTGCTCATGCGTCAACGCTTCGGAGACACAACGGTGGCCGATCTGCTGCAAAGACTGCGTGGGGATTATGACTGGGGCCACCGCACCAATCGCACCGCCGAAAACGATCTCTTGCATGCCAATAGTCCCTATCTCTGGACGGCAAAGGCCGGTATCTCGTTATATGACCTCGGCCGGCGCATGGGAACCGATAGTCTCGATGCCGCCCTGCACGATTTTCTGAATACCTGGGCATTCCGGAAAGAAGGCCCCTATGCCGGCGCTCCCGATCTGTACAAGACTCTGTCCCGACACATCCCCGATTCGCTCCGAACCTGGTTCCGCGATACCTGGGAAAAACCCGGACCGCCTACCGACCGCTGACGCGGCTCCCGCCGCCGCGCCATGAAAAACCGCCCACCCCATAAAAATTTTTTTGGTGGAATAAAATAAGGGCGTAATTTTGCCTAACGCTGTTACAAAAAGTAACAGACCTAGGACAAATGGGTATCAACGATCGAAAACAACGACAGAAAGAAGAGGTCCGCGCCAGCATCCTGGCCACCGCCTGGGACATGGTCCTTGCCGAAGGATGGCCCTCCTTCTCTATCCGTAAGATCGCCGATGCCATCGAATACAGCGTTCCGGTCATCTATAGTCATTTTGAAAATAAAGACGCTATCTTGCTGGAATTCAACAAAAAGGGATTCCAACTGCTAGCCGAATCAATGGCTGTGGCGAAGGCCGGGCAGTCCGACCCTGCCAACCAGATCAGGACCATGGGACGGGCATATTGGGATTTTGCCTTTCAAAACAAGGAATACTACCAGCTGATGTTCGGGCTCGGGATCCCTACCTGCGAGACCGCCAGTAAGATCCCTGCACTGGCCTCCTTCGCGGAGGTCATCATCGGAAGCATCAGGGCGATGGTAGCTCCCGGAAAACAACCCTCCTTCGACCCCTGGTTAAAATACCAATCTTTTTGGTCCATGTTGCATGGGCTCGTGTCGATCAATATGACCTCGCTCAGCGGCTCCGAAAAGGCGAATAACCCCCATGGTCTGTTACCACAGCAAGTCCTTGAAGATGTCATGTGCAGCTTTATCCGTGGCATCCAGGCATCGGAAAACGCAAATTAAACACCAACTAAAAAAAATTATATGAGCTTACTGGAATCTCTCCAATGGCGCTATGCGACCAAAAGGATGACCGGGGAACGACTCCCACAGGAAAAAGTCGATATTGTGCTCGAAGCGGCCCGGCTGGCGCCAACCAGCAGTGGCATTCAGCCGTTTGCTATCCTGCAGATCACGGACAGGCAATTGCTGGACAAGATACGCCCTATAGCCTTCAACCAGCCGCAGATAACCGAAGCATCGCATCTGCTGGTCTTCGCCGCCTGGAGCGATGTAACGGCCGCGCATATCGATGCTGTTTATGATCGCATTGCCCTTGAACGCAACCTTCCCGAAGGAGCCCAATCCGCCTATGTCGACAACCTGAAAAAGAGGTTTGACCAAATGCCCGCTGAAAAACGCGCTGCCTTTGCAGCTAACCAATCCTATATAGCACTTGGCGTGGCGATCACGGCCGCAGCCAGCGAAAAGATCGACGCCACTCCGATGGAAGGCTTTCAGAATGCAGCGCTCGACGAGTTGCTGGGTCTGAAGGAGAAGGGGCTTCGTAGCGTCACCCTCCTGGCCCTCGGCTACCGCGATACCACAAACGACCGGCTCGTACACCTGAAAAAAGTCCGCCGCCCCAAAGAAGAACTGATCATCGAAATTTAAAATTTAGAACCAACCCGGACGGGCAATAGCCCGTCGGCCGAAGGCCCATCATTAACCGTGCGAGGGGAATGGGCATTATCGGAACCAACCAATCCCCAAGCACTAACAAAAACAAACGCACACAATGAAGCACATCATCCTCAGTACAGCAACCTTCCTATTGGTGGCGACCGGCGTCACCGCGCAGGAATGGAACATGGACAAAGCACACTCCCAGATCATGTTCGTAGTCGAACATATGGGCATCAATCAGATCACGGGTAATTTCGGTACCGTTTCGGCAAAATTCACGGCTTCCAAAGACGATTTCTCCGATGCCGCGATCGAGTTCACCGCCGATATCAACAGCATCAACACCGGCAACGAACAACGCAACAACCATCTCAAGAGCGACGCATTCTTCAATGCCGCGCAATACGGCACGCTTACCTTCAAGAGCACTTCCTTCACAAAGACGGGGGACAAGACCTATCGTCTCTCGGGCGACCTGACCTTTCACGGGGTGACCAAACCCGTTACGCTCGACGCCGTTTACAACGGATCGATCGTCAACCCGATGAGTAAGAAAACGACCGCCGGCTTCAAGGTAACCGGCGTCATCAAACGCACCGATTTCGGCGTGGGGACTTCCTTCCCGACTACCATCGTCAGCGATGAGGTAAGGCTCGACGCCAATACGGAATTTATAAAAAGCTGATATGAAACAAGCATTCACTCCGCTCCTGGCCGTGTTCATCCTGGCCGGGAGCGCTTTCACCCTGGTCTCCGCGGACAATTGGAAAATAGCCGACGGCTATTCCATCACGTTTTCCACCGACGAAGCATCCGGCATCTTCAAGGATTTCAAAGGGTCCATCGTCTTCGATGAGCAAAACCCCGCCACGTCGAAATTCGATGTGACCATCGACGTGGCTTCGGTCAACACCGGCAATGGCCTCCAGAACAAACACCTGAAGAGCGATGAATGGCTCGACGCGGCAAAATATCCCCTCATCCATTTCACTTCTCAGAAGGTGGTCAAAACTTCATCCGGCTATCAGGTTACGGGCAACCTGGA
>Ga0134126_10012126_pt1 | contig 10886 bp, 8 predicted proteins | sample KB31752_FD_96881 | JGI IMG/M metagenome (GOLD analysis project Ga0134126, IMG submission 96881) | Terrestrial soil microbial communities with excess Nitrogen fertilizer from Kellogg Biological Station, Michigan, USA - KB3-175-2 | ecosystem: Environmental > Terrestrial > Soil > Unclassified ...
ACGTGACTGCGATGAGCGGCCACAGGAAGTTGTTCCAGGAGTCAAGGAACGTCAGCGCGGCCAGCGTCGCCAGGCACGGGGTGGCCAGGGGCAGCACGATCCGGACGAGCACGGTGAGCCTGCTGGCGCCGTCCACCCGCGCCGACTCCTCGTACTCAAGCGGCAGGGTGCGGAAGAACTGCCGGAGGAAGAAGATGCCGAAGGCGGTAGCCGCGTTGGGCAAGATGAGCGCGCCGATGTGGTTGATCCCCACTCCGGCGAGGACGTGCACGCCCAGCCACTTGGTGATGATGAACTGCGGGATCATCGTGACCTGGAACGGCACCATGAGCGTCGCCATGATCACCGCGAACAGGGCGGTCCGGCCGAGGAAGCGGAACCGGGCGAAGGCGTATCCCGCCAGCGTGCACAGCACCAGGTTGCACAGCACCGTCGTGACGGCGACCACCGCGCTGTTGATGAAGAACCGCACGAACGGCGCGGCCGCCAGGGCGTCGGAGTAGTTGGCGAAGCGAATCGAGTGCGGGATGAGGACCGGCGGGAAGTGCAGCGCCTCCGACTGCGTCTCCAGCGAGGTGACCACCAGCCACACGAACGGGAAGAGCAGCACCACCGTCGCCGGGAGCAGCACGAAGTGCCAGGGGCTGAACGGCAGCCGCCGGCGGCGCCGATGAGAGTTCAGGTCCCTGTCGGCTGCGCGCAGCCCGCCCCGGGCGGGCGCGGATGTCGCCGTCACGACCGGTAGAACGTGACCCGCCGGCCCACCCAGAACTGGATGGCGGTGACCACGAGGATGATGAGGAACAGGAAGTAGGCGATGGCGGACGCGTACCCGAAGTTGAACTGCTGGAAGGCCTGGTCGTAGAGGTAGTAGACAAGGACGGTGGTGGCGTTCAGCGGACCGCCTTGGGTGCTCAGGTACACCTCGTCGAACAGTTGCAGGGCGTTGATCGTGAGCCACACGGCCAGGAACAGCGAGGCCGGGCTGAGCAGCGGGAGCGTGACCTTCCTGAACGCGCGCCACGGGCCGGCCCCGTCGATCGCCGCCGCCTCGAGCAGCGTCTGCGGGACGCCTTGCAGGGCGGCCAGGTAGATCACCACCGCGAAGCCGGTCCAGCCCCAGATCGTCATCGCCACGATCACGTACAGCGCTTCCGACGGCGAGTTGAGGAACTGCTGCTGCGGTATGCCGACCTTGCTGAAGGCGTAGTTCACGATCCCGTAGGACGGGTCGAAGAGCCAGATGAAGACGATGGCCTCGCTGATCGTGGAGATGGCCATCGTCGCGTACGCGGCGGTGCGATAGATCGTGATGCCGCGGATCTTCCGGTTCATCGCCACGGCGAGCAGCAGCCCGGCGAGCATCGTCCCCGGCACGAACAGCGCGGTGTAGATCAGTGTGTGCTGGATGGCCTCTCCCACGACCGGGTCGTGGACCAGCTGCCGGTAGTTCGCCAGCCCGGTGGACGTACCGCTGGTGACCAGCCCGGACTTCTGGAACGACAGCACCGCGGACCAGACGATCGGCACGGCGCCGAACAGCAGGATGATCGCCACCCCGGGCGTGACGAACGCCCAGCCGTTGAACTGCTCGGAGTCCAGCAGCCTGCGCATCGTTGCGGGGCGCCCGGGCCGGCCTCCGCCGGCCCGGGCCACTGAAGCCGCCATCAGGTCAGCTTCCCGCCAGGACTTGGTTGACCTGCTGGGACGCAGTGTCCAGCGCCGCCTGCGGCTGGCTCTTGCCGAGCAGCACCGACACGACCATGGTGGAGAGGATCGTGGAGATCTGCGGGTACTGCGGGATCTGCGGGCGGGCCTGCTTGACGTTGCCGAGGTTGCTGACGAACGTGCTGATCTCCGGCTGCACCTTGTTCATCTGCTGGTCGAAGCCCGCCGCGTTGGCCACCGACTGCCTGATCGGCAGGTTGCCGGTCTGTACCGAGAAGTACTTGACCTGGGCCGGCGCCGACAGCCACACGAGGAACTGCTCGGCCGCGCTCACCTGGGCGGAGCCGTTGTTGAATATCACCCAGTTGTCCGGCCCGGAGATGGTCTGGTGCCCTGCCGCCACGCCCGGGTAGGACGGCATTACCTGCACGCCGTAGTCCACGTTGGGGAAGTTGGCCAGGTCCCACGGGCCGGTGACCAGCATCCCGATCTTGCCCGAGTTGAACAGGTTGGCGTAGGTGGAGTCGGTCGGGTCCAGGTACATGGACTTGTCGGTGACAGCCATCGTGCGCAGCGTGTTCAGGGACTCCAGGCCGGCGGCCGAGTCGAACGCCGCTTTCTTGTTGTCCAGAGTCAGCAACTGCCCGCCTGCCTCCCACAGCAGGGATTCCCAGTGCCAGACCGTGTCCTCGTTGGCGGGGGTGACATACGCCGTGCCGTACTGCTTGGCGGACGCGTCGGTGAGTTTCTGCGCGTCGGCCTCGAAGTCCTGCCAGGTCCAGTTCGCCGCCGGCACCGGCAGGCCCGCCTTAGCGAAGAGCTTCTTGTTGTAGACGACGGCTAGGTTGTCCACCAGGGCCGGGATGCCGATCACCTTGCTGCCCACGGTGGCCACGTCGCGCTCGCCGGTCCAGAAGTCGTTCCAGTTGACCGTCGGCTCCTTGACCAGCTGCGCCAGGTTCACGACCTGGGGGATCTCGGCGACGTTCGGCGCCCACGAACCGTAGAGGTAGGCGATGTCGGGCGGGCTCCCGCCCTTTACCGCGGTTAGCACCTTCTGCAGCGCGTCGTCGCTGTTGACGTACAGGGTCTGCACTTTCTGTCCGGGGTGCTGCGCCTCGTACTCGGAGATCAGGTGCGCGAAGACCTTCCCCTCGGTCGCCTGGTATCCCTCCCAGATCGTGATCGTGGCGGACGTGCCAGCGCTCGATCCGCTGCTGGCATCGGTTCCGCAGCCGGCGAGCGCGATGGTTACTGCCGTGGCGGCGCTGACCAGCCCGGCTAGGGCCGCGCGCCGACGATGTCTTGCGATGGTCATGCCGTACTCCGCTCGCGATGTTCCGGCCGCTCCTCGATTGAGCAGCATTGTGCAGCCATATCAGCGAAAAATGCAATATCTTGCAAGAAAGTCGGGTGAATGGAACACTAGTGAGCTGTGATAAAGGTGGCCTTCATCGGTGCTGGAAGCGTCGAGTTCACCAGGAACGTGACAACTGACCTCTGCGGCTACCCGGAGTTCCGCGGTGGCCTGCACCTCGCGCTGTACGACATCAGCGCTGAGCGACTGGCCCATGCCGAGCGGCTGGTTAACCGGATATCCGCCCAGTCCGGCGCGGACGCGATGGTGACGGCGACGCTTGACCGCCGCGCCGCGCTGGCAAACGCCGATTACGTGATCAACGAGGTACAGGTGGGCGGCTACGCCGCCACCCGGGCCGACTTCGACATCCCCGCCAGGTACGGGGTGCGCCAGACGATCGGGGACACCCTCGGCATCGGCGGCATCTTCCGCGGCCTGCGGACCATACCCGTCGTGCTGGACCTGGCGCGGGACATGCTCGAGGTGTGCCCCGACGCTTACCTGCTGAGTTACAGCAACCCGATGGCCATGCTCCCCTGGGCGGCCTACGAGGGCGCCGGGTTCAGCCGGGTATTCGGCCTGTGCCACTCGGTCCGTGACACGCAGGCGTTCCTGACGGAGCTTGTCGGCGCGGCCCCCGAGCGGGTCCGCTTCCTGACCGCGGGATTCAATCACCAGGCCTTCGTCCTGCGCTTCGAGCAGGACGGCCAGTCCCTCTACCCCCGGCTAGCCGAGGTCATCGAGACCTCACCGGAGCTCCGCAGGAGGGTCCGGGTCGAGATCTTCCGCCGGTTCGGCTACTTCCCGACCGAGTCAAGCGAGCATTCAGCCGAGTACGTGCCCTGGTTCATGCGGCACGACGACCAGGTCGAGCAGTTCCGCATCTTCGTGGGTGACTACCTGGAGCGGTCGGAGGAGAACCTGCGCGAGCTGGCGTCGCTTGAGCGCCAGCTGGCCGGGAACGAGCCGCTGACGCTTGAGCCGGAGAACGAACTGGCGTCGCTGTTCATTCACTCGCTGGAGACTGGGACCGAGCGCGAACTGCACGTGAACGTCCGCAACGGCGGCCTCATCACCAGCCTGCCGGACGAGTGCTGCGTCGAGGTGCCCTGCCACGTCGGCGCGGGGGGCGCTAAGCCAGTTCCCGTCGGCGCCCTGCCGCCGCAGCTCGCGGCGCTGAACAGGACGTTCCTCAATGTGGTGGAGCTGACCGTCCGGGCTGCGCTCGACGGATCGCGTGATCACGTGTACCAGGCGGCGCTGCTCGATCCGAACACGTCCGCCACGCTGACCACCGCGCAGACCGTCGCGATGTGCGACGAGCTGATCGAGGCGCACCGGAGCCTGCTCCCTACGACCCTGCTCAGCTAATAGCTAACGACTGGCAAATAGCGACGCCGGCCGCGGCGGGCAGCCGCGGCCGGCGTTCGCATGCGATGGCAGGTCTGTTACGCCTCCTGCAGGGCGGCCAGCTCCTCCTGGACCTTGCGCTCGTGCGCGTCGGCGTCTTCCTTAGCCTTGCGGGGACTCCACCGGCCCGTCATCACGAAGATGAAGGGGATGAAGAGGGCCTCACAGGCGACGCAAACCCACCACCAGGTCTTCCACTGACCAGGTGCGGCGGTGGACGCGTTCGTGACCTCGGTGGCGTGTTCGTTGAGGAACTGCAGGTCGGCCTTGGGGACAGCGGCGAGCGCGACGAGCCGGGCCTGTGCGGCCGTGGGCGAGACATTGAACGTCTTGGCAATCTCGCCGACCGCGGTCGTCAGCGCCGTCGTGTCAGCCGGGTTGGCGTTGAGCGTGGCCTGTGTCTTCGGGTCGATGGCCTGGGCGGTGGCCAGTTGCGGAGCGTACTGCGCCGCCAGCGTCGAAACCTGGCCGCCGTAAGTGACCAACGGCGTCATCGAGCTGATGACGACCGGCACGAGCAGTGAGGAGAGCGCGACCACGACGCGGATAATCCATCCCCACACGGCCAGGCCCGTCGCGGTCAGCGCCGGGTTGTGCTTTTCGACCGTCTCGGTGAAGCTCGCCATCCACGGTGCGTAGGCGATGGCGAGGAACGCCGCGAGGACGCTGATAACCACCACGAACGTCGAGTACGAGGTGCCCTTCCCCAGGTTGGCGAAGATGATCGTCATTACGATGGCGCCGACCGCCCCGACGACCATGAAGGGTTTGCGGACCCTGACCTTGTCAGAGATGATCCCGATGATGACCAGCACGCCGGCGTCGAACGCCCAGAACCAGTTGCCAATGCTGTTGGCCTTCGACGGCGAGTACCCGTACAGGGATTCGAAGTAGATGACGAAGAAGCCGACCGCCGCGTAGTAGATCATCAGGAACACCGAGATCGCGAACGCGGACCCGACGACGTCCAGGTGCATCATCTGCCGCCACGGGTTGCGCAGCGACGCCTCCACGTCGAGGCCGCGCGCCCTCGCCTCGATCAGCGCCCGGTCCCTGATAGAGACCATGAGCTGGTCGCGCAGCCGCGGTGACAGTTCCCTGAGGCCGAACAGCGCGATCACGCCGACGACGAGCCCGACGACGCCGCAGATGGTGTACTGGTCCTGCCATGCGACCAGGTGGCTGAGCGTGTTGGTGGAGACGACAGCGACCACGAGGCTGCCCATCACGGGGCCGAGGGTCCAGAATCCCATCGCCGAGGCCCTCCCCAGCTGCGGGGAGAAGTCCCTGATCAGGGCGGGGGTAGCAACGAGGATGACCCCTTCGACCAGGCCAATGATGATGACCAGGATCGAGAACGTCCACTTGTCGCCGGCGTTCGGCACCCCGAAGAGGGTGAGCAAGGCGGTTAGGACCAAGCCGTAGGCGGTGAGGTTAGCCCGGCCCCAGCGGTCGGTGATACCAGCCAGCAGGGAGCCGAACGCACCGACCGCGTTCCCCACCACGCTGATGTAAACGTAATACCGGAAGGTCATTCCGTAGTGGGCGATGATGTTGGGCCCTACTGACCCGCCAACATACAGCTCGTAGTAGAGCATGATTGTCGCCAGCACCACGATGGCTAGATACCAGATCCGCTTTCGCGTGTTGGGGTAATGATCGAGTTGCCGTTGCCAGAGACCCTGAAATGCTCCAGTCGCGGTAGTACCGCTGAGGGTAGCCGTCATTCTTCGACCCCTTTCCGCGCCACGTCGTCTTCGATCGCGCGCACGGCCTAAAGTACGACGTCGTACTTTAGGAATTTTCCCGTTACTCTAGGCTCATGCGGGACTTCATTCAAGAGGGCACCCTCTCCGGGATTCACATCGGAAAGCCTGGCCTCCCACGAGGCCGGAGCCGGCTGCCCGCACCAGACGTCCAGGCGTCGCAGCGCGTGCGACTGCTGCGCGCCACGGTCGCCGTGATCGCGGAGAAGGGGTATCCCGCAGCCTCAATTTCCGATATCGTGCGGCAGGCAAAGGTGTCCCGCGCCGCGTTTTACCTGCACTTCCGCAGCAGAGAGGAGTGTTTCCTCGCGGCAACCCGCAGAGGCGGGCGGCTTTTGTACGACTCCGTCATGCGGGCCGCGCATGAAGCCCCGGCGAACGCTGACGACGAGGAAGTGCTGCGCCTCGGGCTCCGGGCTTTTCTGCGCTTCCTCGCGGACGAACCCGAATTCGCCCGGGTTTTCTACATCGACATGCCTGCGGCCGGCCCCACTGCGGTCGAGCGATTGCAGGACGCCGGGTTCCGGTTTGCCGAACTCAACGCAAAGTGGCACCGCCGGGCGCGTACCCGGCATCCGGAATGGCCCGCCGTGCCCGACGAGGCTTACCAGGCATTGGCGGGCGGGACCGCCGAACTGATCAGGTCGTGGGTCAGCGCCGGCAAAACGGAGGCGCTTCCTGAGCTAGAGGACACCGTCGTCGCCATACACCTCGCCGTCCTGGCGGCCCGCCCCTGGACAGTCGCGTCGCTACCCCGCTGACTCGACAGCGCTCCTTGCCGCCGCCCTGCGATCGATGCGGGTAAGGGCGGGAAGCGCGAGGAGACCGCAAATCATCGTCGGCACCCCGCCGACCACCAGGGCCCACCGGGCGTCGGACGCTTGCGCGATCCACCCAACGAGCGGCCCGCCGATTGGCGTCGACCCTTGCCACGCCAGGAACCACAGCGCCATGACCCGCCCGCGCATGGTGGGGTCGGCGGCCAATTGCAGCGCCGTCTTGGCGTAGGAGTTGAACGTGACGCTGCCATAGCCCACGAAGACAAGGGCGGCGAGCTCAAGCGGCAGCGTTGGCGCGACGGCGGCCGCGGTGATCGCGATCCCCCAGCCGATGGCCGCCACACACAGCGAGCGCGCCTGCGGCCGGTACCGCGCGGCAGAGATCAGGCCGCCCCCGACGGCGCCCACGCCCATGACGGAGGCCATCACGCCATACGCACCCGCCCCGCCGCCGAATACCTTGCTCGCCATCAGCGGCAGCGTCACCTGTAACTCCCAGGCCAAGGTGCCGACCAACGCGATCATAAGGAGCGGGATCAGCAGTTCCGGCTTCTCACGGACGTAGCGCAGCCCAGCCCTGATCTGGCCCGGCATCTTCTTGACCGGCTTCGCCGGATACAGCAGCGCACCGTTCATCGCCGCCAGCGACAGGAGGACAGCACCGAACGACAGCGCGTTGCACGTGAAACACAACGCGAGGCCGAGAACGGCGGCAAGCACGCCCCCCACCGCCCCGCCGAAGATCCGCGCGAGGTTCAGGGACACCGAGTTAAGCGTGACCGCATTCGGGAGGTCCTCTGGGGGGACCATCTCCGAGATGAAGCTCTGCCTGGCGGGGTTGTCGAAGACGTTCACGAAGCCGAGCGAAAGCGCCAGCAGGTAGACCGACCACATCTGGATGACGTGCGTCCCGGTGAGGATGGCGAAGATCGCGGCGAGCACGCCGGACAGCGTCTGCGTCACGTACAGGATCCGCCGCTTGTTCCGCCGGTCGGCGAACAAGCCGCCCGCAGGACCGAACACCAGGATCGGCGCGAACCGAACCGCCGTGACAAGCCCGAGGGCCGTTCCGCTGTGCGTGAGGTCAAGAACGAGAAACGACTGGGCCACCGTCTGCATCCAGGTGCCCATGACCGAGACAAGCTGCCCGAAAAAGTAGAGCCGGTAGTTCCGGTGCCGCAGCGACGAGCCCACTCGCCCGAAGTCGAAGCGCTTGTGGCTCGCCTCGCCAGCCGACCGCTCGCCCGGAGTCTGCGGCTGAAGTTCGTCTATCGCTGACATGGCGGCTGTACGAACTCCTGACTGCGGTGAACGGCTGCTCTTACCTAACAAGATTAGCTCTGCTAAGGATATTCCACTAGAGCGCGGAGCGCGCGGATACCAGCGAGGCTTCAGACCGGATGCGCAACGGCCGTCGGCCGAGCCGGACGAAAAACGGCGAACGCAGCCACGGTGCTAACAGACAGCAGCAACACAGAGATCAGCATGCTGACGTGCATGCCGGTCATGAACGAGCCGGACACCAAAGTTCCGAACGCCGCCACCGCCAGTGCCCCGCCCGTCTGCCTTCCCGCGTTGAACAGTCCGCCGGCTAGCCCGGCCTGCCCGGCGGGCAGCGAGTCGAGCAGCAGAAACGTCAGCGACGGCAGCGCGAACCCGAGCCCGGCCCCGGCGGGCACCAGCGCGATCTCCATCCCGGTCCGGCCGTGCAGAAGCGCCAAGAGCAGCATCCCGATCGTCCCGACGCCCAACCCGGCGCGAACGGGCACGTGGTGCCCCCACCGCGCAGCGACGCGAGCCGACAGGAGGTTAGCCATTGCCAGCAGCCCAGTCATCGGCAGGAACAGCAAGCCTGCCGTGATCGCCGGCTCGCCGAGTTCCCGCTGGAAGTAAAGGCTGAGCGTGAACGCGACGCCGTAGAAGGCCGCGTTGATCGAGAACCCGGTGACGACGCTTGCCACCACGGCGGGCGAGCGGAACAGGGCCAGCGGCACCATGGGCTGCGCCACGCGCGATTCCACGGCGAAGAAGCATGCGGCCGCAAGCACCGCCACCACGAGCCCGGTCACCGCCCGCGGGGCGGCGAACCCCGCTGCTCCGCCGGTTATCACCCCGTAGGTCAGCGCCGCCAGGCCCACCACCGCGGTCACCTGTCCCGCCGGATCGAGCGGCGCCGCCAACCGAGGAGAGCGCGCCACGCGGAGCACCAGCAGCACCAGGGCCACCGCGCCTACGGGCAAGTTGACGAAGAAGATCGCCCGCCATCCCGCCGTCGACGTCAGGACCCCGCCGAGTACGGGTCCGGCGGCCATCGCGGTGGCGCCCCCAGAACTCCACACGGCGACTGCCCGCGCCCGCGCGGCGGGGTCGGCGAACGCCTGACGCACGAGGGCGAGCGACGACGGCAGCATGACCGCCGCCGCGCCGCCTTGAACGACGCGGGCCGCGATCAGGACCGGGAGCGCGGGAGCGGCCCCGCAGCCGGCCGACGCAACGGTGAACAGGACCATTCCCCACCCGAAGACCCGCCGCGCCCCGAGCCGGTCCGACACCGCTCCCGCGGAGATAAGCAGCGCCGCGAACGGGACCGTGTACCCGTCCACCGTCCACTGCAGTCCCGACGTCGCCCCGCTCAGGGACCGCCCGATCGCGGGCAGCGCTACGTTCACCGCGGTCGCGTCGAGGCTGATCATGAAGAACCCGAGGAGCGCGGTAGTCAGGACCAGCCTCCCCGCACCCGGCCGTCTGTTTTCCTGCTCCATAACGGGCGCGGCTTCCTGCTTCACCTCAGCGTTTCGCATAATCCGAGCCTGCCGCCCGCCGGGCTTCGCGCGGCAGACCGCGCTGTTCCTGTGCGCAGCGGGCCGGGGTGTGCCGTGCCAGGGAGTAACACGGCCCCCCAGCAACGCTCATGGCCAGGCAGAATAAGAAACATGAGCGAGCAGGCCACGACCGAACTCGGCAGGTTCCTGCGCGCCCGGCGGGAGGGGATCCGGCCAGCGGACGTCGGCCTGCCGGCCGGAGCGGGCTCGCGCCGCACGCCCGGGCTGCGGCGCGAGGAGATCGCGACGCTCGCCGGGGTCAGCATCGACTACTACACCCGGCTTGAGCGCGGCCGCGAGACAAGGCCGAGCCCGGCTGTCGTCGACGCGCTCGCCCGCACCCTGCTCCTCGACGGCGACGAGCATGAGTACCTCAAGTCCCTCGCCGCGCAGGCCGCTCGCCGCGCACCGGTCCCGCCGAAGCCGCCGTCCCGCAGCCTTCGCCCTACCGCCAAGCTGCTGCTTGAGACCTTGCGCCCGAACCCCGCCTACGTGGTCAGCCGTACCTATGACATCCTCGCCGCAAATCCCGGCGGCGCGCGGCTGCACCCGGGCCTGCTCGGCTGGCCACCCAAGCAGCGGAACACGATCAGGTACACGTTCCTGCACCCGGAGGCCCGGGACCTGTGGCCTGACTGGGAGCAGAAAGCCCGGGGCTGCGTGGCCCAGCTCCGCGCGATCGCCGGCAGCGACCCCGACGCCCCCGACTTGGCGGGCCTAGTCGGCGAGTTGATAGTGAAGAGCCCCGACTTCGGCCGCCTATGGGGCCGGTACGAGGTACGCCGCGCGGGCGCCGGCGACCGGGTCATCAGGCACCCGCTCGTCGGCACGATGCGGCTCGCGCACGAGACCCTCAGCCTGAACCGGGCCGAGGGGCATAGCCTCATTGTCTACATGGCCGAGCCCGGTACCCCGGACCACGACGCGATGGTTCTCCTCGACAGCGAAAATGCATTGCTACCTAATCCGGTTTAGTAAATTATCTTCCTTATGTTCCATAAGGTGCGATTCTGGGTTCGGGTACGTAGCTGGAGCGAGACTCGCTGGCGCAGCTGGTCGTCCATCATCCGCATTGTTCCGC
>Ga0134126_10012128_pt1 | contig 10885 bp, 5 predicted proteins | sample KB31752_FD_96881 | JGI IMG/M metagenome (GOLD analysis project Ga0134126, IMG submission 96881) | Terrestrial soil microbial communities with excess Nitrogen fertilizer from Kellogg Biological Station, Michigan, USA - KB3-175-2 | ecosystem: Environmental > Terrestrial > Soil > Unclassified ...
ACCGGATTGTGTTTCCGACTTGATCCCATACGTGCCTGTGGCACAGGTGCAGCTGATGATCTTGCGATTGCTACCGGTGCAACTGGTGGTACACGTGCCATTCGAGTTGGCATAATTCTGCCCATTGGCATTGACATCATTTATCGCCAGCTGATTGGCTGCCGTCAGACTAACCGTCGAACTGTAGGTATTTGCTGCCACGGAGTAGGTTACCGTACTTCCGGAATACTGGCAGGAGCAGTTATTCCTGGTAAAACTCCCGCTTTCCAAAATGTTATAAAAAGTACAGCTCCCGTTGGCATTGGCATAGTTTTGTCCATTGGCATTAAACGCGTTTACTGCCTGCTGATCAGCATCGGCCTGGCTGATCGCTGAAGTATAGGTGCCTGCCGGGATCGAATATATCACCGAGCTACCCACTCCACCCGTGCTACAATTATTCCGGGTGAATGTAGCGCTTTGTAGCACGTTTGTAAACGTACAGGTGCCATTCGCATTGGCGTAGTTTTGCCCATTGGTATTGATATCGTTTGTGGCGAGCTGGTCCGCTGCGGCCTGACTCACAGTGGAGCTATATTGCCCGGGTGGCACCGTATAGGTCACTGCGCTTCCGGTCGCTCCTGTGCCGCAATTATTCTTGGTAAACGTCTGGCTCTGCTGCGCGCTGAAATAGGTATTGAGCGGGCAGGAATTACTTGCCTCATTCTGAAAATACTGGACCTGGTTGTACGTTGGGCTGTTGGGGTTCAAATCCTTGGCCATGGTATATTGAATGGCGGGCAGCTGACCGCCGGGGGTCTGGCAATAAGCTGGACCGGCTGCGCTTTCGGAATCGCCGGTGTTGTATTCCCAATCGGCCGCCGTATCAATGGTACAGACCATATTAGATATGCTGTTTGCATAGATCTGGGCGTTCGCAGCAATGTCAGTCAACGCCTGCTGGTTGGCGTCCGCCTGGCTAATGATCGACGTGTAGGTGTTCGCCGGAACGGTATAGGTAACGGTTCCACCGGCATAACCCTGGGCACAGTCCTTTGTCGTGTCCATTTGCGATTGAGCCGTATTATAATAGATCAGGGAACAACTACCATTCGCTTCGGCATAAGTCGGACCATTGGTGAGAAGATAGGTCTCCGCCTGCTGGTCCGCGTCCTGCTGGCTTATTGAAGAGCTGTACATCGCCGCGGCAACGGTGAAGGTAACCTGACCACCCTGATAGCCGGCGCTGCAATTATCCCGGGTGAATACTTCAGAGATCAGCTTGTTGGTATAAACCACCGGACAGCTTGCTTGTGCGGCGAGCGAAATGTTGTTGTATTCGTATGCCTTCACGATATTTCCGCTCTCATCTTTCTTGAATTGCAGCCGCCCCAAATTATCGTACGTGTAGTAGATGATACGGTCATTCTCGTCGCATTCAGAAGTCTTGCCGATGATCGGGTCATATGTGGTTGTATGCATCCGGGCATTGGAAGGATACAACCGGACCTCATCGATAGTCGCATTCGTAGAAGTAGTGTTAGAAAGGGTTACCGAATGTGTCCCCACCTCTACAGTGTATTCATAATAAGTAAATCCATTATAGGTTGGCGCGGATTTGACAAGGGTGGCTCCGGAATTCACCGAGACATTGCCGTTGGAGGACCAGAAGGAGAGAATGTAAGACTTGAGCGTATCCAGCACATTGGTCGTAGTCAGGCTATTGCCGTTACTTGCAAGCAGCGTAAACGTGTTGACACCGGTGGGGGCCGAAACGTTCTGGTTAATAGAAGAAGTCCCGCCAATCGTCCAACCGCTCCGGCTCAGGTCTGTAGTTTCAAAGCTGGTATAGGCCGGATGATCTGTTACCGGATCTGCATTGACAACGACGGCATCGATATATTTATCGGCGTAGTCGTAGATGTTGGTAACTTTCCTCAGGCCTTCGTCCTGCGCTCCGACCATATTACTATTCGCATCATAAGTGTAGGCACTCGTGATCTTATAATTCGCATAGTTGGTCGTAGTTGGTCCACTATAAGCCGTAAAATTGTTGGTTGGGCTGGCGAACCTCTGTTCCAATTTTCTGGACGGCCGGATATCCCCATTGGCGACCTGGGTAAATTCTGTGACATGTTCGCCGAGATAATAACTTCGGCCGGCACTGTCCGCCTTTTGGACATAAGACTTGGTGGCCACAGGCGCAGAAAGGATATTATTGCTTACCAACGTGGCCAGGATACCGGTATTGTAGTCGCCGGGATAGGTAAGGTATTCGTAATCGACATCGCCATTACTCTGATGAGTCGTCACGGTATTCACCTCATAATTGCTATAAACCGTCTGACAACTGCTTCCACATCCACCGCCGGTATTATACGTATAGTCTGTCTCCGTCTGAACGTATTTCGTAGGATCGTTGGTCCGGTAGGTTCGCTCATAATTGGTCTTCATGAGAGCTCTTCCGGTGTAGAAATAATATTTATCGACTTTCATGTCGGCATTACTCGCGGTGAGATAAGTAGACGGATCATTGTATTTGTTGATGTTGCTCCAATCATCGCTGCGCTGGGAAGCACTGTTCACCACCAGACACCTAAGGGAGGCATTTGGGGTATAGCTGGATGCACAGCAGGTCGTCGGATCCTCTATGGCTTCCTGGGCATAGGTAAAATCATAGACCTTTTGGCTCTCGCTGACCTTATTCCCATTAGCGTCATACACAGTAGTTAACTTGGGTAATCCATAAGCCCAAGGTGCGAATCGTTGCTTTGCCGAAAATGTACTGTTTGCCGCACCTGACCAAAGGGCATAGTCCATATTAGGGTCGGATGGGTCGCCATTGGTATACTGTATCACTGTTTTCCCTGTTCCACCAGGGCTTTGTGTTATCTCCACCCGCTTGAATTGCGTCGGCAGTGGACTTATCGTGTTTAGGTCGAAGTTGTAGTAAATGGTGTTGGTAGTGAGTTGTGTTTTTTGCTTACAGGTAATGATATAGGTAAAAACGGCCGTAGCTATATCGATTACGACCGCGGCAATGGCTCCTACGCCGGTACTACCGCCAATCACGTTGACGATATCATCGATGGTGTTGATCACGCCAAGGACGCCCAGGACCGGGCCTAAGATGGCCATGATCTTTTGCATACTTTCGACACTTACTGCCTGATTTTGAGAAAGGATGCCGGGATAGATAAAATGCCACTTGCATTCACCCGTAGGGTGTGACCAGTCAAAATGAATGGTCTTGTGCTCTTCCGCCCAGTAGTTGGTGACGTACATCGAGTTTACCGGTGTTTCGAGCGCCCATAAGGAAGAAGCGCTGCCAGGGCCGTTTACTACATAATTGTATTGCGTTACCATGGGCGGGTTAAAACAACCATTGGGGTTGCCGCCGTCGGAAGCCGATACCTGGTAGACATGCACCCCGCCCACGTTTTGAACAGTGCTGCTGCCAATAAACGAACCGGTGTTCTGGGCATATTGATAATTGATGCTGCCGCCGGTGGGATAGATGATCTGTTTCAGCAAACCGTTTTGAGCGTAACCCGGGTTGGGATTGTAATAGGTTCCGGATACGTGGTCGTTTTGAAAACACAATCCCTTCAAATCATCAAAAGTTAGAGACGAAAGAGAGGATAGCATCGGGACGGGGATCGTGCTCCCGGAGGTGGGGCTGTTGGAAGCGATGCTGTTGTTCCCATTGTAGTATCCCCAAATGTCTTTGCTATAATCGAAGACGGGCGGAACATAATCATCGGGATTGCTGGAGCCCAGATAATAATCGAAGAGATAGGGCGGCGAATCTTCTTTTTGATCGACACCGATCTTCTGGACGGATCGCAGACAAAGACGGCCCATACCTTGTTCATACCAAACGGTCGGGGTACCATACCGATTGAGAACAAAGTAGGTCGTATTGAGCAGGTAGGTGGAAATATAGCGTGACAAATAATGCACATCCACCGAAGCCAGGGCGTGCTCTCCCGGGTAATCGTACCGCGTCGCCGCCGAATAGTTAAAATTCACCACATGGCCATCGGGAAAAGTGATAGACGAAAGGTCCTGGGTGGTGGTGATCGATTTTTTATAGGATATTACCACATAGTTATCCGAGCCGTTGTTATAAGAAATATCCTGCCCTGCGAAATCATTCAGATTCAAAGTATTGTAGGCAAACGTTATCTTCCTTCCGGTAAAGGGGTCATCAACCTCCGACAGGTACCAATTGTTGATGATGTACGGGTTGGCCATGTATTGGTTGGCCCATGGCGCTGCTGTGGGTCCCAGATCGAAGTCAGCTTGGTAATAAATGCCATTATTAGTTATCGAGGGCTGTCCGGCAGGCTGGCTTCCGTCGGAGTTGCTGAATTCCTGTTTGAGCACCTTAGACAGACCGTGATTGGTGAATTTGTAGATTAGCCCATCTACATCCGTGATCGTGAAGGAAGTAATGGTCGTCCGGATACCGCTGTTGACCATTGTTGGGTCACGTTGAAACGTGATCTTCATTTTCGAGTCTCCAAGCGCCACACCGTGGTCTCCGCCATTCGCATCCAGAATAAACATGCCGGACTTGCCATTGAAGGTAAACGTGAAATAATCCTGCTGTTTGTCTTCCGCGATCAGATTATGTGGGGTATAGAGTACGTTCTGGCCGTCATAGGTCGGATATCGTTCAAGATTGATGGGGCACCCTTGATTGGGATCAATGGTATGATAGAGATAACCCGCAGGGTATTTGGTGATATCCTGATCGCTGCCATTCCCATACTGGGCTGTCCCGGCATAAGCGGGCTGATCATCAGGCTCGCCTACCTGCATGCGCGTAATGACCCCCCCGGCAATAAGACTCCAGCCCTGGCCGACATTGGACGCTATATCGTTAACCTTCAGGCCACTGCCGGAGTTATAGCTCAATCCCACTACAGAGGCCAACCGGCTTTGGTTGTCCTGCCAACTGAACATCGGCAAACTGAAAATAGCACTTCCGGTTTGCATGCTTACCTGGGCAAACGGCCTTTGCAGCAACGAGAACAATAGAATAATAGCGATAGAGAATCTCTTTAACAACATAACTGTAACTATTTCAGATAATACTATTTTCAAAAGCCGTAACCGACACGGAAAACAAATGGCGGCGCCTTAGGCACCTGCTGATAGCTCAGGAAATCCCAGAGCAATTGCAACTTGGTTTTTTTAAGCACCTTGGTCTTTAACGACACGATCTTACTGAGACCTATTAAACCGCTCGGCTGCCAATCCTTCAGGGTGGGCATATCAGCCAGCTTGAAGGGTTGCTGGTAATTGTATTCGAAGCCACCGCTGATATAGAAACTCTTTTTCAGATTGATATCCACAAAGGACCTTAGGCTCATTCCCTGGCTGGTCAGGCTGAGATGGCTGAGATCCTGACCCCAGCCTAGCTTATAGCTTGCGCCAATGCCGATGACATTCTTATCGTTGAGCTTATAGCCCACGGTAAGAGCGATATCCGTAGTAGAAGGATAGAAAAAGGTGCTGTGGACCGTTTGGATATTGAAACCATATTCCAGCCGTTTCAGCAGGCTCTTCGTTTTTTGCGAATTGGGCTGGAAGTTGGGGATATCGACGTCCGGGCCTGAACTGTTACCATAACTGGATAGTTTGGACCTGAGCTGATCCACCTGGTCCTGCGCCGATTGCATGTTTTTCTGTGCCAACGAGGACACATCCGCGCCGCCGGATGAGCCATCCGCTCCTCCACCCGGTGCAGCCGCCGCTCCTGCGCCTCCGCCCGGTAATCCATTGGAACCGCTGCTGCCTTTACACATTTGGTTTTGCAGGACGGCCAGCACCTCGTCCCGGGTGGATAAGCCCTGCCCGGTGATCGAAGGATTGTAAGTGCCCGGCAGATTCAACGCGGAAGACAGCATCGAGTTGCTTTTGATAAAGCTGGTAAAGGCCGGGACCTTATCCAGGACTGTCATCGCCAACTGCATCCTTTTATCGGGATCATTCAATGCCTCTTTGTAGGCCTTCACCTGTGCGGAATAGTAGTAGAGCTGTTTATTGTAACTCGTATACGTATTGGTCAGCCCGGCAGGAAGTTTGGAGTACTGGCTGAGATATTGTTGGATCTGGCTCTGCCGCTGCTGCATGAATTGCTGGATCTCACCCGCAACCTGGAGCTTGTTCTGCAATTGCGCCACCTGGTTGAGCGAGTTCTGAACATCCGCAGGGGAGAACTTGGAAGTGTTCAGGAGTTGGGGGTTCGCCTGCAAAAATTTCAACATCCCCTGTAACGAATCCGCATAAGGCAGATATTGGCCGTGCATGACCCTGATTACCGTAGAAGTATCCGACTTGAGTTTTTGCAGCAGGGAAGCATATCGTTTTTCGGGGTTGCCTGAAAAAAGCGTCGCCGACTTTCTGGCGCCCGAGGTATCGGTGCTATCCAATCGCGCCATTTTTCTTCTCAGTCTGGCCTCCTTGCTGGTCATGCCCTGAACGTAGCTTTCCGTATTTTTCGTCAGCTGCGCATCCAGCTTGGCCGTTCGCGACTGGATCTTGCTGAAAAATCCCGCCGGCAAATTGACGACCTTATTGGTCACGGAATCAACCGACTGGCCAAATAAAGCCATCTGGGCTGCTCCCAGCAACAATACCAAGGCGATTGTTTTCTTTGGTAGCATAAGATAACTTTTTAAAAAGGTCATTTTTGTTCTAGCTTTTCAATCCGCTGTTCCAGATTTTCCAGCGTCCGGTTTCTTTCCTCCAGGGTTTTGATCTTTTCCTTCAATACCTGTGTCTCCTTATCCTGCTGGATCACGTAAAGCGTCAACTCTTCGATCTTCGCCAGCAGGCGGGTTTGGTTGTCACCGAGGTTCATGCCTTCCTGCTGCATCTGTGCTGCAGGAGCGATATCGGGAAGATGATGTTCTTTGCGAACATAAGCCTCGAGCTGTGCTAAGGACGACAGCCGGTAACCAGGATCGAAGACATAGTCAGCGCCGGTGGAGTTGACGACGACCTGGTTGGCCCGAGCAGTCCCATTGACATCCAGGATATAGGTGGAATTGGCTTGAGTGCCTTTGCCGATCAAAACATTTCCCGCGGGCGTCAAGCGTATCCCGCTGGTCCCGTACGACCACGGGGCGATTATGAAACCGAAATTGGACGAGTTGCCGCCTGATACACCATAGACGATCCCGGCATCACCGGCTTGTGTGATATTGTTGTAGGCTCCGCCGGTGAGTGAATTTGGGTGTAAGCGTACCATTCCGCTGCTGTTATTGTACCCTATTCGTATACAGTCCAGAGCAGTGTTTGTCTGAATATCGAGCGCATAAGCGGGCGCCGTCGTGCCGATGCCGACAAATCCGGAATTGCTATTATAAATATTGTTCCCGCTGGTGGTCCATTGAGCCCGAACGGAAAGACAGATAGCCAAAGCCAAAACGCAACTAATGAAATGTTTCATTTTTGAAAAATTTATAAGACAAAAAGGCCGCCTGACTATCCACGGGGATAGCCACATCCGCATCGCCGCTGCAGGTAAGATCCGGGCTGGTGAGGTGTTTTGCGAATATGAAGCCGCGAACGGTCGCATGCACATACCCGCCGACTTCTAAATTCGTTCAGGGGTTACTCGACCCGAGACCGACATATCCTGTATTGTTTTTGTAAATATTGTTCGAAGCATGGGAGCCCGTCCATTGGGACGTTTGGGCGCTGGAGGAAAGAGCAAAAAAACATGAGCAGGCAAGGCCAGTCAATAGGAATTTAATTCCTTTTTGAGGTTTAAGCATAAATTAGTTTAACGGTTAATGGTAGACGAAGAAGGCAGGATTAATATTCAATGCTAATTTGAATAAACATCTGCACACTTCCAATAGGTGTTTCCTTAAAGTGCATCGGTATCCACGTGTGTAGAAATGTACCGGATTTGTATACGCGTGTCAGGTGATAAGGTGGCACCGTGTAATTTTCAATGACCATCGTGCTTTTCCAATGCCATAGCCAATGCGTGAAACGCCCATCGAAATCGAGTAAAAGTACTCGGCTTTTTGCGGTTTTCCACATTCGATCCCAACCCCTATTTTTGTGGGCTAACTGACCGCCCATGCATGCACTCTGGAGTTTGGATTCCCTCATCAGTCTGTTGACACTTATCGTGTTGGAGATCGTGCTGGGCATCGACAATGTTATTTTTGTTTCTATCCTGATCGGCCGGCTGCCGCTGAACCGCCAGCTGGATGCCCGTCGGGTCTGGATGATCGCGGGCATCCTGATCCGTAGCGCACTTTTGCTGGGGCTGGGCTGGCTGGTGACCAGCGGCAACCGGGAGCTGTTCAGCGTCGCCGGATATGGTTTCAGCATCCGCAATCTCATTATGCTCGCGGGAGGCTTGTTCCTCTTATATAAAACGGTGCGTGAGATCCACGAGAAGCTGGAAGGCGATCCACAGGAAGGTGGTGCAACGCCCAAAGGGGCGGGCACGTCGTTTGGCGCTATCGTTAGCCAGCTCGTTTTGGTCGACACCGTTTTTTCCTTCGACAGCATCGTTACGGCCATCGGGCTGGCGCAGCAGATCGCGGTAATGATCTCGGCAGTAGTGCTAGCGATGATCGTCATGTTCTTTTTCTCCCGGGCGATCGCCGATTTCATCAACCGGCGGCCCACCGTTAAGATCCTGGCGCTCTCGTTTTTGCTCATGATCGGGTTCAGCCTGTTCTTCGAAGGGCTCGAGCCGATCCATCATACGCATATCGATAAGGGCTATATCTATTTTGCTATGGCCTTCGCCTTTGGCGTGGAGCTCTTAAATACCCGCGTGCGCAAGAAGCAGAAAAATCCCTAATTTGGTGGAAACGCATAGCCATGCCTACCACCGATCCCCGCGTCGATGCCTATATCGCGAAATGCGCGGAGTTCGCGCGGCCCATTCTGAGCCATATCCGCGACCTCGTTCACAAAGCCTGTCCCGAGGTCACGGAGACCATCAAGTGGGGAATGCCGTTCTTCGAATACAGCGGCGGCATCATCTGCAATATGGCAGGGTTCAAACAGCACTGTTCGCTGGGTTTCTGGAATGCCCCGATCCTCAAAGATCCATCGGGTGTCCTGCATATAAAAGACAGGAACGCCATGGGACATCTGGACCGCATCACCTCGTTAAAGGATCTGCCTGCCGACAAGACCCTTGTCTCGCTGATCAAGGAAGGGGCGAAGCTCAATGAACAGGGCGTGAAAAAACCGGCGCCGGCCGCGAAAGCGCCCAAGGCGGCATTGCCGGATCCACCCGCGTTGACGGCAGCCTTGAAAAAGAACAAAAAGGCCAGGGCCACCTTCGATGCCTTTCCCCCTTCTCACCGCCGGGAATACATCGAGTGGATCACCGAAGCCAAAACGGATGCCACGCGGGAAAAGCGGATCGCGACAACCATCGAATGGCTGGAAGAAGGAAAAGACCGCAACTGGAAATACAGAAAATAAATTTTTTAATTCGCGGGTTGAATAAACTCCCTTACTTTTAACGCGCAAAATCAGTAAGCCCAGCGGAAAACAGATTGGTCATGCAGTCTGTTTCCGCCTGGCACAAGGCTCCCACCAATCATTTATTTAATGCAAAGCAACGTCGCCGCTACCACGCCGGCCGTTTCTGTACGTAATCTGTTTGGTCCCAGGCTTACGGGCAGGTAGCCCGCCGACAATGCCGCCTCCACTTCTTTGAGAGTGAAATCGCCTTCCGGGCCTATGAGGATCAGGGTCCCGGGGGTCGGCAGGGTCGCACCCGGCCCCTGCGGGATAACGTCCGCAACAACCCGTTCCCGGACTACCTCGGCCAGGCCGGCCGTTGCGCGCGGCGCCTCCAGACAATGGGCGATCAACCTGAGCCCTGCGGCTTCGGTGACAGGCGGGACGTTAGGGCCAACCCGCGCGCTTGCTGGCAAGTTGGCGAGGACTTGTGATAAAGTCTGCGGTTCGGGAAGAACGGGAAGCCAGACCTGCTGCGATTGAAGCATGGCGCTTACCAGAATATTCCTGAGGCGGTCCTGACGGACCTGCTGCCGTTCGGTACGTTCGCAAATCAGCGGAATGATCGCGCTTACGCCTATCTCAGTGGCCTTTTCCAGGAACCATTCGAACCGCGAGGCATTCTTTAGCGGGGAGATGGCAATCGTGACGTCGGTGGAGGGTGGCGGGATGGTCTGTGTCGCGCGGATCACTACCCGGCATTGCTTCTTATGGGCCTCGACGATCTCGCCTTCCAGCAAATGGCCCCGGCCATCGGTAAGCTGCATAAGCTCGCCGGGTTTCATCCGGAGCACCTGGACCACGTGCCGGGAATTGTCCTCGTCGAGCGTCAACTCCTGCTGTCCAGCGGTATAAGAGGGTATATAAAAAGAAGGCAATGCCATGGCTCCGATAACTTGGAAGACTTAGAATGGCGTCTCGTCGTCATCCATAGGGACATCCTTCATGCGGCTGCCGGCCTGGATATAGAGCTTGGCGCCGTCGCCGTCATTGCCGGAAACGGGTTTCCAGTTCCCGCCGGAAGGCATGCCGATGCCGCCGAAATCGTCTTCGCCGTATTCGGTGAACTTTTGGATATGCAGGAGTGCCCGGAGCTTTACGGTATCGAGCGAACCGTTACGGTGTTTGGCGATCTTAACGTGCGTTTCACCCTTGTTGCTCTCGCCCCTTTCATTGGCGGTAATCCCATAATATTCGGGGCGGTATAGGAACATGACCATGTCCGCATCCTGCTCGATGGCACCGGATTCGCGCAAGTCACTCAGCTGTGGGATCTTCTCGCCATCTTTCCGTGATTCTACGGCACGGCTTAGCTGGGAGAGGGCGATTATCGGTACCTGGAGCTCTTTGGCCAGGCCTTTCAAGGCACGGGAGATCTGGCTGA
>Ga0134126_10012130_pt1 | contig 10883 bp, 6 predicted proteins | sample KB31752_FD_96881 | JGI IMG/M metagenome (GOLD analysis project Ga0134126, IMG submission 96881) | Terrestrial soil microbial communities with excess Nitrogen fertilizer from Kellogg Biological Station, Michigan, USA - KB3-175-2 | ecosystem: Environmental > Terrestrial > Soil > Unclassified ...
CATCGTCTCTCCGGCGGCGGATGTCCGTACGGCACAGAAGATATTGGACGCGGCCAGATCGGTGTTCCTTCGACGGGGGACCGCGGCGGCCCGCATGCACGACATCGCCAAAGCGGCCGGCGTGAACCAAGCCCTGCTGCACTATTACTTCAGGTCAAAAGCGCAGCTCGCAGACGCTGTTTTCGCGCAGGCCGCGGCCCAGCTGTTCCCGCCTGTGGTGGAAGCTCTCGCCTCCGACGCCAGTATCGAAGACAAGGTCCGCCAGGTAGTGAAAATCGAACTCGATATTCTTTCACAGACGCCCCATCTGCCAGCGTACATCATCGGCGAAATCGGTCAGGCACCGGAGCGCGCGGCTCAGTTCCTCGACGCCGCTCAGCGCCTCAAGAGCAACGGCTCGCTCAACCGCATGCGAGCGGCGCTTCAAAGCCAGATCGATGCGTGCGTCACCGACGGGATAATGCGCAAGATCTCCGCCCAACAGTTCCTCACCAACCTCCTCGCTCTTTGCATCTTCCCGTTCGCCACACGACCGATGATGCAGGCAGTTCTGAACCTCGATGATCGCGGCTTCGACCGCTTCTTGAAAAGCCGCAAGAAGGAAATTCCAGACTTCTTCCTGCGCGCCCTTAGGCCCTGACATGATCCCTCTAGGCGGCACGACCCGGTTCCAACATCGAGAAGCGCGACGTACTCGCCGCAGGCGATTAGAAACCTCCACCTCGCGAACTGCCCCCATCAACACTTTCCCGACACGCGGACGATCGTTCAAATTCGCCCGCTGGCAAAGCTCGTCGGGCTGTGCTCCTCGACGTCTGCATGATCGCGCGAAGTTAGCTTTGATCGGCCGATGCCGATCGCGTGCCCCTACCGGCAGCTAGCGGATCGGGAGCACAGATGGGAGTACTTGGCGGCAAGTCCCCTCGTCACCGGGAGCCGCGAGAGCTCCCGGTGACGAGGGCTAAGCGGTCCGTCAATTCAGACATTTTACTTTTCTCACCGCGATTACGTGTCAGATAATAGCCAGAACCCTGTTGGTCTACACATGCGTCTCACATCAAGACGACCGCTGCCCCCAGCCCGTGAACTTCCGCGGCACTACGCCCTCTCACCTCGTTGAGTCGTTGGGACCTCGCGGAAGTCGCTCGACCACCGCGTAGATGACATGATTGAACGTCGCGCGCGACATGGGCGCATCGCTCTCATTCGTCATCCGATCGTCCATGGGATCATCCGTCTGCGGTACTGATGCAACTCTAGCTAACCGGACTGACAGCCATTGCTTTGGTTGACGAGCAGGTTACATGCCGGGCCGTCAGCGTCGCTGTAACAGCGTGTCTACCAATAGCTCTGAGCAGGGCGTACCTCCACAGCGCCGCCCCGGCTCGCGGCCGGGATGCGCGAGGCCAGCTGGATCGCGTCTTCACTCGTCTCGGCCTCAAACACCAGATAGCCGCCAATCGCATGGTTTGTGTAGGGTCCAGGCGCCGCCACCGTCTCGCCGTTGCGCACCCGGACGGTAACAGCGTCTTTCGGCAAACCAGTCGGCAATCCCGGTGTCACGTTAGGCGTTGCAGTCACGGCCGCGTATTGGGCAGCCACTTCTTTATATTCGGCCTCACTCAGCGCCTTTGTGTCGAGGTCGTCGGCCTGGTAGATGAACAAGACATATTTCATGATGTCAGCCTCCAAGAGCATCGATCGATCATGGGCCTCACGAGTGGTCCCACATCTTATTGACGCTTCAAATCTTCATTTTGTGACATCCTTGGCAGGCCGAAGCGCATTTTCTCGGGGTGACGGGAGGGCATCGAGCGCAGCCAAATCGAGGCGGCGAAGTCGCTCGGGATCGGCGATCATTTCGATATCGACAATTTTCCTGTCGACGGTAAACGCAAAAACGATAGCGGGTTCCCCGTTCTGATACCAAGCTGCTCCGACGGTCCCATTAACAAGTAGAAGGCGTGTCGACGGCGCCCGTGCCGAATAAGCGAGCGCCCGTTTAGCGACCGCCGATGCGCCGCGAATCTCCAGGCCGACTTCGCTGCCTGCGGCGACCCGGTCAGCCCGGAGCACAACGTCTGGATCGAGCGCGGCGATGAGCGCATCGAAGTCCCCATTGCGAGACGCGGCGAGAAACGCCTCCACAACCTCTTGCTGACGGACGCGATCGGCCTGTGGAACTTCGCCGCCTCCCCGGACGCGCCGACGAGCACGACTCGCTAGTTGTCGAGCCGCTTCTGTAGACCGCCCAACAATCGGGCCGATTTCCTCAAAAGACAAGTCGAACATATCGTGCAGCACGTAAGCAATCCGCTCCGCTGGCGCCAACTTGTCAAGAACCAGGAGTAATGCTTGCCCCACGGAGTCGGCGAGTATCGCGTCCTGCTCCAGGTCGATCGTACTCACGTACGATGCTGCACCCTCAGCCCCGATAGCGTCCAAAGATTCCTCGCGCCGCAATTTGCGCGCGCGCAACTTGTCCAAGCAGACCCGCCCAACAATCGTCGTCAGCCACCCGCCGAGGTTTTCGATAGCGTATGTGTCAGCGCCGCGGACGCGAATCCAGGACTCCTGGACGGCGTCGTCTGCGTCGTACGCCGACCCGAGCATCCGGTAGGCCACCTTCTGGAGGTGGGTGCGATATGCCTCGAATTGCTTTGCTAGCCAGTCCAGCTCTTCCATCGGTCACATTTCATCGGCGCCGTTCGTCATACCTATGACGAATGAAACCCGCTCGGTGTGACAAGAGAATCCACCCGTTTTGGGGGAACAAACATGAATTTGAATCTCTCGGCGCTGTCAATTTTGCACGCAATCTTCGGCATGGGGTTGCTTACGCTCGTTATGGGAATTTGGATGACAGTGGCGCGGGATCTCGCGATGCGCAGAGCAGGCGTCAGGCTTCAAGACGCAGCGCACACCCGCGACCTCGCCACGCTCCTCCCGTCGTGGGCAATGCGGGTGGCTGACAATTATAACCATTTATTCCAGGCCCCCACCGTCTTCTACGTGGTCGCGCTCGCGATCGTCGTTGCCGGCATTGCGGACCCGCTGTACGCCGCATGCGCTTGGGCGTTTCTCGCAATTCGCGTTCTGCACTCGCTCGTGCAGGCGACAATCAACCGAGTGTGGCTGCGAGCCACATTGTACGGACTATCATGGATTCCACTTGCGGTGATGATCGTGCGTTCTATCTCGACGTTCTAGCGGCATCTCGGCGGAGGGGCCCCGCAGTGGAAAGCCCCTCGTGCACCGGTGCGGAATCGTCGTCAACCATATTGTAAATGTCGCTCCCTTGCTCGATCGCAAGTGCGGTAGCGCTAGCAACCGTCCTTTATCCCAGGCCCTCCACTTCGCTACAGACGCGCGCAAGGCCTTCCATCCTTCGACGACGATTGCTTTCGATTGGCCTGCGGCTGCACCCAAGGAGATTTAGGCATGGCGACGAAAGGGGAGACCTCGATCAAGCAGACGATGCGGAGACAGCAGTGCGCGAGATGGTGCCTCTCGCCGACAGTACGATCTATGAGATGGAGAAGCGCGGCGAGTTCCCGCGACGCTTTACGCTTTCGCCGCGTCAGGTAACCAAGAACAAATGCTTGCCGCTGCCGTCCTTGATTTACACATCCGCCGGCAGGAAGCATCTGCGTCTTGCCAACGAAGAAGATCGTGGCGTTTGCTCAGAGCGAGTCGCTTGACGAGTTCAAGCCGCTGCCCGATGCGAACAGGGTCCGAACGCCCGGCGAGAGCAATGTGGCAACTTTGCGTGGTAAGTCCGAGAAAGAAGCCTTGTGATTTCAAGGCTGATCGTCGGCATATGGTGCGCTCGGAGCGCATAAAACCACTTCCTCATGCATTGATATAATTAAGCTTTTTTCGCATCTCCCAAGTTAATGTATCACAGTTTGTATCTCGAAATGTATCCCGGAATTCTGGTCGATCGGGCGCACGGAATTTGTGACGCTAATCGCATGACACCGTGCATGAAGCCGACATTCCCATCGAGAAAGCGGCGGCGCTAGCGTAAGAAAACGCGCTGTGGCGAATGCCAGCGACATCAAAACATCCTCCTTATGCGCTCCTGCAAGGCCTGAGCCGCGACAAACTGGCGTGACACCGCAAGCGCGACCAGAGCAAGCAGACCTTCGCGGGCCTTTTCGTCTTTGGACAGTTCAGCCGCATTCTCGGACACCAGCACGTCCAAAAACTCCATAAACGAATTAGACGTCCTATCCCTGAACCATTTGCCAACCTCAGGACGGGCCGTCATAGCCTCGACAATCCAATGCAGGCCCTCGATGCGGAGCGGTCTGCCGACATCGCTGCTAAGAAAGTTGCAAAGACCGGCGAGATTGTCTTCATCCCAGCCAAGGCGATTTGCCGCCCATGTCTTGTACAGGGCTCGCATTGACTGGATAAGTTCGGAATGGTTCAGTATGCGTGCGAGCGTTTTGGTCTCCCCAAAAGCGAGCACATGTCGCTCAATCTGCTGACCATAGTACCAGGGCCCGCCTTTCGACCAGTCCGTGTCAAGCACACAGAACTCGATCATCGGCCGCCAGCGCTTTGCGAACTCAGATATGTCAGTGTCTTGCGAGATCGAGTTGAACCAACCGCTCAGAAAATGGCCGATGGCGTAGTGCGCCTTCGGCCCGAGCGCGAAGACCGGTTGCCAAAGCCCAGGCCCCGCTTCAGCGGCACTTGCCATGACAAGCCGCGACAGCTCGAGGAGAACAGCGTAGCCGAATTCATGCATCGGCTGGAAATCATCTTCCGCATCCTTGCCGCTGCCCGACAGCCACCACGCCTGGTGAGCCCAGAAAGCGGTGACAAGCCGCCGCCGGACGTCTAGTTCTTCAGCCGCGATGGACAGTGGCGTTCCGCTCTGGAATAACCACGCAAAGGCGTGTTGGAGAAAATGGGTCTCAAGACTGCCCGATAATCGTCTCCCGGGCTCTTCGGCGAACCGCCGCCCCTGTCGCTTAGACCGGCGTTGCCATGCGTGATATTCGAAGCGCTCGACGCGCATCGCCACAGCCAACGGATCGATCGAAGCCGGCGTCGTATTTCCAACCGAGAGACTGCGGGTGCGTAGCCAGCGTCGCCACCGCTGCCAACGCACCCCGTCAGCGTCGTCGTCGCCATATCGGGGTGCAAGCATGCAGAGACCCGCCCAGAGCACGGCAAGATATAAGAGCCGCCACCAGCGTTGGCCAAGAAGCTGGCGCGCTTGATAGGCCAGTCCGACCAGAACGCTTACGGCATCGTCGTCGCCGCTCGTGAGCAGTCGCAACACCCGCTCGTCGTTTTCCTTGGACGGCTCTGCGATCCAGCGGTCAACAGCAAAGTAGGCAACAAATTCTAGATAGCTCAGCGTTGTCCTGAAATGCATGGAGCGGTTACCGGCATCATCGGCAATGCCGGCGATTGCAGTGTCGATGATGGATCGCGCCCGCTCACCGACCGCCGCATTTGACTTTATCCATTCGGAAGCGCGTAGAACGAGCACTGTTGCGGCTGCGGCGCGTGGCGCGTCGAGCATCTCTTTCTCGACGTCGATTTCCTCGTCACCGTCGACTGCGGCCAAAAGCGACGCAACCCACTCGGCTTCCTGCGCATTCAGGGTGTGCGACGTATTGAGGATCTTTCGGCAGGTGTCGGGAAACCTAAGGGCCTGCAGCAGGCGCGCATGATCCTGCTGAAAACGCGCGATGTCTGCTCCGACATCCTTCGGATATTCAAATTCGAAGGCGGGCCTTCCGGTAGCTGGATCGACCGCCGCCCTATAGTTTCGGTGATCGAGCTCTGCGACCAGAATTCTGAAATCTATCAGTTCTTTATCCGAGGCCGGAGCGACCCATTGACTCGTATGCGTCAGAACGAATTCCGCTAGACTGTTATCAGTAACGATCATCGTCGGAATGATGTCGCGCAGTCGTCTTTTTCGGTACGGAGCCAGACCCCAGGTCTTCGCCATTTCGAAAACCAGATCACCATGACGCGCCCAGGCCATTCCGTCGAATGAGTAGGCATCGGCTTTTACCCGCCCGGCATCCCAATCATAGGCCTGCTGCATGCCAATCAGGGGCCGTAACGGTCCTTTGAACAGCTCCGGCTTGTGTTTTCCGAGATTGACCAGGACGCCGAGCACCGAAACTGAATTGGTCTTTCGAAATAGCTCGTCGATTTGCGTCGCAACGTCTTGGCTGGCATCGACCAAATCACAAAGCCATCGTTCAAGTGCTGCAAGCGCGGAATGGAGCTGCCCGATAAAAAGCGAGTTCTCGTGTGACCAGCCAAATACCCAGCCATTCCCGTGATAAGCCAACGTCGCGCCATCACTGAGGCGCAAGGTCATTGGCATGGGGCTCGATCGACGGTCTGAAGCGGCGTCTACCCACCGCTCGGTAGCGAAATTGATGAGTTGATGGAAGATCCCAACGCTGCGCGGGCATTGATCTGCAAGAAGGCGTGGAATGGGCTTTTCCATGGCGCCGTTGGATAACTGTCGCGGTCAAAATTGATGCCAAGCTCACGGTCGGCTCGGCCGCGGGAGCTCGATTCGCGCTCCGGTTGATCTTCTATGATGCAGGCAAGCAAGACCTCACCCGCAACCGTGGGCACGGTGCGCATCACGGCCTGGAAACCGGCTGACCGCAGCACAGCCTCGCGAAACCGTCCCTCGATGCGCCCACTCGCCCCGAGCGGCCAAGGCGGCAGTCTCCTCCTGAACGAGCCAAGCGATACTGGGAGGTTCTTACGACGATCTTGGCGCTTCCGGTATTCTGGATCCGTCTTGAGGCGCTCGTCATGTTCTTTCGCCTGGTCGGCGCGATAAGCTCTGACTTCTTCGGTAATATCTGCGCTCTCCGGACGACGGCGCGCCATCTCTAGAGCCCACTCCGAGACCTCGGCGGGGAGATCTGGCGCCCCGGCGAAAGCCGCTTGATAGAGGCGAACTTCACTTTCGCCAACGACCATTATGCCTTTGGCGTGGGTAAGCTGCATCTCGCGCGCGCTGGCCAAGGCCAGATCCGCAAATTCGCGACGGTATGGCGTGATAATGCCATCTCCAAGAGTCGGAGGAAGGTTCGTCAGCCAGCGATCACAAAGACGGGCGATCGCTGGGGCTGCAAGCTTTGCGATCCGATCACGATGTCTGGCCAGGAAACACGCCATCGCAGGCCAGCGGCCAATAATGGGGGTTCGAACCTGCGCTTCGATATAAAGGCTGATGTCACGAAACCGGGTCAACATTTCCGCGCTGGCGCCGGGAATCGTCGCGACGTGATCGAACCTGTTGACCAAACGCAGCAGGCGAGCGCCGTTGTTCTCAAGCAGCATGTCGATGCGGGCATCTAGGAACGCTTCAGCATTTGGATCAAGAAACAACGCGTCCAGCAATATGTGATCGGCAAGCGGGACGGTTTCGCGGTTTTTCTCTGCCGCTTCGAAGGCTTCATCCCACGCCGTGCGAGTAGCCATGGGCTGACGCAGGAGAAGCTGACCCAGCATGCGAAGCGCGCCGTGCCAAAACGGATTGCTCGCGAACAGCGTCCACTTCGTCGGCTCGCCCTGAATTTCCTTCAGCCGCTGAAACCGCGCCCAGTCGGCAGCCAGATCGTGCTGGAAACGAATGCGCCCGCTCGCATCGTCGCGGCGTAAGGGACAAGCGATCGGCAAATCGTCCAAAACGGCGGCATCGCCGCTTTCAAGTTCGCTGACTGCGAAACTGCGCTCAAACGAGGCTTCACGCTCGCTCAATTGCACCAGGAGCCGCTGGATGCTTGGCTTGCCTTCCGTCCAGTGCGCCCAAAGCCGGTCGGCGATGACGTTCAACGACAATGTGCCAGCCCCGTCGCGGAAGCGCGCCGCCGCCTGCACAACCCAGGCCAGGGTTCGGAAATTGCTCAGCGCTGATACTGCCTCCTCATGCGAGGCGAGCCATTCGATCCCGGCGGTCGCATATAGCGCCGCCCTCACCGCGTCATCCGCCAGGGCTTTTACAGGAAAATTCTTCGGCGTCGCCGAGGTGGCCAGTTCTTGGACCGCACCGCTCACCCATGCATCTGTCTGCGCGACAATCAGGACGCGCCATGCAGGCTCGGCACCGGCGGCAGTTTTCGAAGTCAGCTCACTGATGAGCGCCTTGGCCTTTACCACGCCATCGCGACTGAGCCGCTCCGCCGCATCGATAACCAGGAAATTGTCCGCATGGGCCGTCGAATCGAGCACAAGGTTCAAGGGTTGGGTGAGGCCGATGGACTGACGTGTCGCCTCGCTCAGCGCTGTATCAAAGTAGTCGGGGCCGAACCAAATCTGGGTTGCATTCGCAAACCGCTCATCAAGTATTGTCTTGACCAGCGAGGACTTGCCGGAGCCGGATTCGCCGAAAATTACACATTCGGTTTCACCCACCAGGGTGGATACAAGCTCGTTCACCTCCTTCTTGCGATCCAGCGCGACGCCGTTCGAGAGTGCCGTTTCGATGGTTGCCTTGTAGTCGGCCGTCAGCGCCCGAAGACGCCGCCAAGACGCCTCGAAATCGGGGTGTTCCCGGAGCGAAAACTCGCCACGGAGCCGGCGCCATAAATCTGGAAGATCCAGTGTGCCAGAACCAAGCCGGGTGCTTCTGGCTTGCGATACCAGCTCACCCCACAATCGTCTGCCCTCGGTGAGGCTGCCATTGACTAGCAGTTTGCGGCAATCGCCGACGGCCTGTTTCTCATTCTCTGAATCGGCGATGTGGAAATCCACCGGGAGCACAGTGATCGCATTGACCATCCCCACGACATCGGCATCGGTCACGACAGCGCCCGCATCTTTAGCGGGGGATTTGACGCTATCGAACACGGCGCGCTGCTTGGCCGTGGCCCGCATTCGGCCCAGGGCGAGCGCGGCGTCATTATCCCCGGCAGCGTTTTTCAGTTCGCTCCAGGTGGCCATGAAGGCACTATTCGCACCACGCGTCACAAGCGCGAGGCTGTCTGCACCGTGCTGCATCGGATTCGGGGCTGGTTTGATCCATTGCTGCCAGCAGCGCACAACGAAATCTGCCGGCAGCGCAGCATTCGTGACCTGTACGTTGCTCTTGCACGAGATCGCGAGTTTATGCCGAGAATTGGTCTCCTCCACCGAGCTCAAGAGAATATCGTCGAGATACCAGCCGAGGGCCTCAACTTGCATCTGGATGCGGCTGGCGGTGCCGGCAATGCCGGGCAAAGGCTGGCCAATCAAGGTTTTGAGCAGAAGCCAGGCCGCAACCCGATCTTCAAAATCAAAGCCTGGCCCGGCGGTTGAACGGGTGGTGCTTGGATGAGCTGCCCGGGTCTTGGCCTTGTTGGCGGTTCTCCGTTTCCCGCGCCCTGCACTTACCGTCTTTGGTTTTGCTTTCTTCGCCACTTGGCCAGAATCTCAATGAAGAGCTCGTCCGCACCACCTATTGGCGGTCGAATCTGCAAAGGTAAAGAAGCTAAATCAAAGCAACGCAGTCAGCGCGCGCCCGAATCACTACCGATTTCATGCAGGATTCCATCCGAATAGCAATCGTCAGCGGATAAGCAATCGTTCTTTATCCTAAGTGGCGCGAATATCCCCCGATGTGCGATGTCATTCCAGCAATGGTCCAAGAGCAGGTCGCAAACCTTTCCCGGTGGGCCGAGGGGGCTTTTCGGCAAATCATTGCCGGTACGATTCCTGTGAATGCCAATGCCAAATATCCAGACCTTGCCATTGCCGTCCGTCCTGCCCCACCCCGACGCTATCAAGTCGTGGAAGCAAACGAAAACTGACTATGAATCCGAATGCTGGCAATTCCAGTATGAGATTCACCGCTACCTCGGCCGGATAACAGATGACGAGCTGCGAACCCGCTATGACAATATCCTTCGCAACATGCATGCAATCATCAGCGACGATCGGAATGTGATTCCGATCCACAGTTTTCTGAGCTCTTGGTATTGGTATCGCACGGAACATCAGACGCGATACGAGTTTGCGCTTCGCAATCTGCCGCTCCATCGACCTCTTCCCGTAATCGCTGAACGCAATTTAGGCCGGGCGCCCGTCCGGCCATGCAACCCCAATGTGGGCGATGTCCTCTTTCGATACGGCGAGAGGAAATGGCTGCAACAACTGATCGATTTCGGCCGGTTGCGCATGCGGTCAGCGCGGGAATATGCTTCGATGGAAAAGGATCCTGCCCGACAAGACGACGAGCGTGTGAAACGCTCCTACTCACCTGGGCAGTACGTCACCATCACCATGCCCAACGGCCAGCAGGTGCGCCCGATTGGTGACCTCAAGTACGAAACATCGGGCACCGATTACTTCCTCTACTGTGTCTCACTGGACTGGGATCCGGGGCTCTTCGACGAATTTCCAAATACCGACTCTTGCGTCATCATCAAGCAGCCGGACGAATTCGCCCGGCGCCTTGAAAATGCAGGCAGGCGGTTACTCCCAGGTTGGCGTTTCCATCATTGCCCCATCGAATATTTCGATACGCATGTCCGCAGGACGAACGAACGTATCGATAATGCTATGTCGAAGGATTTCCGGTTTGCCTACCAGAAGGAATATCGGTTTCTTTTTGCGGGTTTTGGCCGGCCAGCGACCGGTTTCATAGACCTTGAGCTTGGACCGTTGCACGACATTTCCGAGTTGCACCGTATCCATCCGGCGAGCACCGCGGGTAATTGGCTTTTGGTGTTCAGCGGGGATGGAACAGCCGGTCGGACTTTAGGGTGTCGATCGCGTCGGCGAGAGTGAGGCCGCGATACAGGCAGAACCATTCTCCGGTGTGGCGGTGCCACTGGAGATTGAAGCGGTTGCGGCTGATCCAGTCGAGGCGGGCGAAGGGGGCGTCGAACTCCTCGCCG
>Ga0134126_10012131_pt1 | contig 10883 bp, 11 predicted proteins | sample KB31752_FD_96881 | JGI IMG/M metagenome (GOLD analysis project Ga0134126, IMG submission 96881) | Terrestrial soil microbial communities with excess Nitrogen fertilizer from Kellogg Biological Station, Michigan, USA - KB3-175-2 | ecosystem: Environmental > Terrestrial > Soil > Unclassified ...
CCTCTTTTCTCCAGCCATGATGTCGGAACCCGAACAGTGTATCGCGTAACAGATGTGGGTTCAGCGCTTTCGTCTCCCTTCGGGAAAGGTTGGATTTCACTAACAAATCTTCTGGAATGTGAAGCTTGGCGGCTGCGGTCGTCTTTGCGGCACTCCTAGATTTATGGCGCATGGCGCAGGGGTGGGTGAAAACACCCAGAGTTTGATTTCCGCTAGGACCTCGAGCAATACTCGCGTCGACGCAATTGCGCGAAAGGCCATGTGAAATGTTCCCGGCCCGAGTCTAAACCTGCAGCGGCAAATCCCGGATCTCCGCCTGGACGAGCGCTATTTGACGCAATTACAGGCACCGCAGACCCAAGGCGAAGCCAAAAACGATCCTGAGATATCAACCATCTTGCGGCTCGACAAGTGGCGGTCGCGGTGCTTTCGAACAACTGGATAAAATATGAAGCTCTCAACGATTGCTCTCGATTTCGATGGCACGATAGCCCGAAACGATATTCTCGATCCCGGCGTGCGCCAAGCTATTGCCGAGGTGCGCGCGCAAGGGATCATCGTCGTGCTCGTTACGGGCCGCATCCTCGCGGACTTGCAGAGGGTTGCGGGAGAGTTGCACTTCGTCGACGCGGTGGTTGCCGAAAACGGGGCGGTGATCGAGTTTCCCGACAGCGGATACTCCAGGGTTGTTGGACAATCTCCGCCGCCGGCGCTATTGAACGAGTTGCGGCGTGAAGGCATTCCCTTTTCGGCGGGACAATCGATCCTCGACGCCCACGCGGATGCGGCTCCGCGAATTCTTGCGGTTCTTCAGCGGCTGGAGTTGCCGCTCGCACTCGCGTTCAATCGCAGCCGTGTGATGGTTTTGCCTCAAGCAATCAGCAAAGCGACGGGCTTGCATCAGGCGCTCACCATCCTCCGCCTGTCCCGCCACAACACGGTGGCGATCGGCGATGCGGAGAACGATCACGAGTTATTGCATTTGTGTGAGGTGGGCGTCGCCGTCGCATGGGGCAGCGAAGTCTTGAAGGCATGTGCGGACTACGTCCTGCCGGGCGATGGTCCTTCCGCCGTGGCGGGCTACATCCGCGCACTCGCGAACAGCCACCAAATCCCGGCGCCGCTCAAACCCCGACGTCGCCTCCTGCTCGGCTACGGTGCCGACGGGTGCCCATTAACGCTTGCTGTGCGGGGGCGGACTCTGCTGGTGGCAGGGGATCCAAAAACTGGGAAATCCTGGGTAACGGGGCTGCTGTGCGAACAGTTGATCCTCTATGGTTACAGCCTCTGCATCATCGATCCGGAAGGCGACTACACTTCGCTCGAAGCCCTCCCAGGTGTGGTTGTCTTCGGCGGAGCGGATCCGCTCCCACGGCCTCGCGACCTTCTACGGGCATTGCGGCACGCCGACGTGAGCATCGTCATCGATTTATCCCATGCGCCGCAGCAGGAAAAAATCGAGTATCTGCACAGTGTCCTGCCGGCACTCGCGACACTGAGGCGGCACACGGGGCTGCCGCATCGCATCATTGTTGATGAAGCCCATTATTTTCTGGACGACCCTCACGCTCCAGACCTGCTGGATCTCGACGCAAGCGGCTATACCCTCGTCACGTATCGGGCTTCGAAGCTTCGCAGTGACTTACTGGCCGCGAGTCACGCCGTCATCGTGACCCGCGAGTCCGATCCACAAGAGGTTCGCGCGCTGCGTGCGCTGTGCCCTCCCTGTGAAGGCTTCACAACCGAAGCTGAATGGGGGCAGCTCTTCGAGAGTCTCGTCGTTGGCGAAGCTGTTGTACTTCCTGTCACAGACGAAGCTGGGGGGAGTGTACGCCGTTTCCGGCTGGCGCCGCGGCTCACACCACACGTCCGGCACTTGGCGAAGTACATCGATCTCCCCGTGCCAGAAGGCCGCGGGTTCGTATTCTGGAACCGCGGTTCACCCACAGGACGGCGAGCTCGGACACTACGGGAGTTCGTGGCAGTTGTGGAGCAGTCTTCGCCAGGAGAACTCGACGGTCACCTGCGGCGACGAGACTTTTCTCGCTGGATTACGGATGTTTTTGGCGACTATCCTCTGGCCAAGACCTTACGGCAGCTTGAGGACGACTACCGCTCGAAAGAGCGGCCCGATGCTCCGTTGAATCTGGTACAGGCTATTCGTGAGCGTTATGAACTCGTCGATCCCGCAATCGAGGCGGCTGGCTGAAGCCGCCCGTTTCGTCTCGTGGCTGGGTGGCACCTGCTCCACCGCGATTGAGTTACGTGGAAGGCCGGACCTTGAGCGATGAAGCCACCGGTCCACATCTTACGCCATCACTGGGATACCGGACGGTTCAATACGCGTTGTAGAGAGCTAGCCCTTGAGTTGTGACTCGATCAACTGTTCGAATTCCGGATTAAGATGCTTGATGCCAAGCCCGAACGGCTGATAGAAAACACTCCGCATAGTGTTAAACAGAAAAGGACTCTGCTGGGCATTGCATTTCCAAACTCCGGTTGGCATTTGGAGCTGGAAGAGTCGGCGTGAGGTTCCCGCTCCGTTTCATTCCCGTACCGGTCCTTTCGCCATCAGCGCTTCGAGGCGGATGTCCTCTCCGTAGATATCGTCGAAGAAGCGCACTTCACCGTTTTCGAGAACAACCGCCGTGGCGTACACAGTCACCAACCGGAACGGGCTCGCGAAGGGTCGTTTGGAAGGTGGCTGATTCGTACATGGAATCGTGAATGTGTTCCCGCGCCAGTTGCGCTCACCCCAGAGAACCCAGTCCGCCACGCTGGATGTCTGCGTTTTGTACGCACTCCAAAGCCCTGTCGTTCAAGAAGTCCGCCACTCCAGATAGATCAGGCAAACTCGCAGAGCAAAGCCGCGCCGACTGTTCAAGCGGACTGCTGCAGAGTCGTCGGGCCATTTCGCGCAGGCTGATGCGTTGAAGGACGGATTTGTCGAAGGATTCGTGGCCCCAAAAAGTGGAGCCCCGATTGCTCCCTAAGCCGCGCACGCAAGCATGAGCATATCCGCCGCCAACTCCAATAACGGCCTACCACCGAACCTTACTCGGATTCGCACGACCACTCCTCGTTCCCTATAAGTGCAACCGGCTTGGCTAGACCTAGCGGTTCGGGGTGCGCGACACTGCAAACCGCAGAGTGGCTCCCGTAATCAACACAAGCAAACCGACTAAGCCCAGCGCGAAATACGGACTAGCTGTCCCGGGCAGCTCCGCCGGCACAACCTGTGGAGCCGGCGCCGGAGCTGCAGCTGGTTCTGGCGCCGTGCAGCTGCTACTAGAGCAGGTTCTGGCGCCGTGGCAGCAAGCGCTTCTTCAAACAACCGGCTTTTCTTCTCCCGATTTATCGATCTCCGTCAGCGGAGCGGTTCGCAACTCAACTTCGGTTTCGGCGGGTGCCGCTAGAACTGTCGCGCCAGCTTCGTGTGCAATCTTCGCTGGCTAGGCCCTTCGGATAGACGAACTCCTGGCCGAGGTTGTCTCCTGGATAGAACCACGCTCGTAAGGCGCCTGGATTACCCCTAGGCGTCTCCCAAATACGAGAGAGCCGTCTTGTCCTTAGGTTCAAGCCGATAGTTCGGAATCGCTAGAACTGTAGTAAACAGTTTGTCCTCCCGCTCGTTGAAGATTTGAACAATGTGGCGGTTCGACGACGAGTCCAGTAGCCGCATAACGTACTTTCCGGGTTCCAACGTCACCACCGGTATCCCAGCCACGATCAACGGCTCATTCAGGGTGATCACCGTCCTCTTGTCCCATTCGCTCGCAGAAACGATTAAAGCAAACGATAAGAGCAAGCACCAGACGGCTAGAAATGTTCTCGACATAGTCTCTGTTCTCCTTCCGTAAGGCTTTGTGCAATCCCGAGGCCGGATCAGCGTCGAGCTTATCAGCTTGATTGCGACGTTTCTGAGACGCTACGAAGCGGCCGATCGGGGCAGACGGATCTATTAACTGGGTTGGTTGTGTGTACCACGTCCCCCCGAGCCAAAGCGCGAAACGAGTTTGAGATCAACAAGCCGTTGTCCGCCTCTCCCGCTTGAACGATATCACTCATTTCATGCACTGGAATGCGTTTTTCAGCGCATATTTCAACGTCCCGTCGATTTGATGCTCAGAACCACTGGCTCTTGGGGTTGATCATTCTCATTGCTAGAGAGACGCAGGCGAGACTGCCTAGTGAATGGCAGAGATTAATCCGAGTACCTTGCTTCCGTGGCTCTCAGCTTTATTGACTTCAAGGCGTGCGATACTCTACAGAGATGCACGTCGCAACTTCGGTCTTGGTGCTTGCAACCGTTGCGGTGCAGGCTTTCTACGCTCTGGCCGCTCGACTGGATGTTCTTCCCGAAGAACGTCACCTTCGCTTTTATCACACGCACACGGGCGAACATCTCGACGTAGTTTATTCGCGCAATAACACATACGATGCGAATGCTCTCAATCAGCTTGACCGGTTTCTGCGCGACAGTCGCACCGGCGATATTCATCACTTTGATCCACATTTATTCGACGTGCTTTTCGACCTGACCCGGTTAGTTGGACGCGGGAATTCTGAGATCAATGTTATTTGCGGCTACCGGACTCCCGAGACGAACGAATTTCTGCGAACCCACACCTCCGGCGTTGCGAAGCAGAGCTTGCATATGGAAGCTGAAGCGATTGATATTCGAATCCCCGGTGTACGAACTTCTGATCTGCGCGACGCTGCGCTCGCGCTGGGCCGCGGCGGAGTCGGATATTACGCGGCCTCCGATTTCATTCACGTGGATGTGGGGCGGGTGCGGCATTGGTAGCTCCCAGTGCGGGATCGCACTAACGCCTCGCCAGTAGCCTTTCGAGCTCGGCGTCCTGCCCATAAATGTCTTCGAAGAACCGCACCTCGCCGCTACCGGAAACCACCGCTGTGGCGTACACGATCAAGACGGGAATCGTCCTGTCGAGGGTCACCTGGATTGTTTTTTTGCCGTTCGTGGCGGCAGCGATGCGGTCGGGCGTCCATTCGGGTTGATCTCGCAGAACCCATGCCGCGAGCTGCACGGGCTTCTCGGCGCGAATGCAGCCATGGGAAAAATCCCGGCGGGATTTCGAGAACAATTCTGTAGCGGGCGTGGCATGCAAATACACATTGTGTTTGTTGGGAAAGCGGAACACGACGAGACCCAACGCGTTCTCGGGACCGGGTGTTTGACGAATCCGTAACTTGCCGGAACGGAGCTGCGCGAGCGTGGCAGAGTCCAAGTTTGCTGTGGTGACAAAGCGGTTTTCCGGAGTGACCACCTCATAATGGTTTTTCTCGAGGTACGAAGGCTCCCTCTCGAGCTTCGGCAGGAGTTCGGCCCGTTGGATACTGAGAGGCACATTCCAGTAAGGCCGGAAGATCACCTGGTTCATATCGGCCGCGAACACAGGCGTCTGGTGGCGATACGCCTTGCCGACAACAACCTTCATTTCGAGTTCAGTCTCGTAGGAGCTGTTCATAGCGCGTAACTTGAATTCAGGGATGTTCACTACGATCGGCGGCCGGGGGAAGCTGTGCGGAACCCAACGCCACCGTTCAAGAGTCAACTGCAACTGACGGATGCGATGGGTCAACGGCAAGTTGAGTTGCGTCAGCGTTGCCTTACCTAGCCGCCCATCCGCTTCAAGGCCATGCCGCGCCTGGAAGTGTTTTACCGCATCTACCAGCGGCCCGCCGTATGTGGTCGAATCGAGCGGCACTTCCTGCTCTGGCAGGTCTCCCAGCCTTCGCAGCAGGTCCGCAAGTTGTGAGGTCGCTGCGTATGAACCGCCTAGATCGACCGGCTTCTTCGGAACTGGCAGCGAGCCGCCGCGGTCCTCTTGGGCCATCGCGATATAGAGCTGCAATGCTTGTTGCGTGCGACGGTATCCTTCGAAAGGAGGCTCAATTCCTTCAAGCACCTGTTTGACGTCTGTAGCGTGAATAAGGCGTTCTCTAAGGAAGCTTGGAAGATCGAGTTCCGCACTCTCAGCGTTCAAGTAGCTGTGAAACAATCCCGGATTTGCTTTGCCGAAATGCAGGTCCGATATATAACGCGTGACGCAGATGGTAAGCGCCAGATCAAAGTCGGCGAAATCCGACTCCGACGGGGACTTATCAGTGTATTGCAGTCTCGATAGCCGATCATCCCAGCGAGAACCGTCATAGTCATCAAAATTCAGTCCTTTGGCTTCCGCTGCCTTAAGGACTTGGATAACAGCCTTTGCTTGATCGGTTACTCTGCCGCCCCTAATCCATGCGAGAGTGTAGCTGGCAGGTTCGTAGAATTTCTGGACTCGAGTCCTGTAGTCTGAAAAGTCAGGCCTTCGAAGGCTGGAGAGATTTCCCGAAGCCAAGAGACGGCACAGCGAAGAGCCGCAACTCGGGGGAGGAGGGGTCTCCGCGAAAGCGGCTGGGAGCGAAGCCGTGAGTATCAAAACAACAATGCGAATTGCGGTCATACAATGGCCTAGCTCCTAACAAAGCACTCGAGACTCCAAACGTGAACGATGTCAAAGCGAAGCGCAGGGCTCGTGATGTATCGCCAGCGGGGTTCTACGATCGAGATGTTTCTGGTGCATCCCGGCGGGCCTTTTTGGGTCAAGAAAGACCTTGGACCCTGCATAGCTGACAATCGAACAGTTAGGCCTTCAGGCGGCGATGTCGCAGGGGATTTCTGCCGCGAACTCTTCGACAAAACTGTCCAGGTCCGCCCAATCCGTATACTCGTACTCGCGCGACGTGTCCGTGTCCCGCCGCTCTTTTTCGCGATCCGCTTCACTCACTGCGGTGGCTCTTGACGAACTCAGTCATCCCCGTTCGTGCTTTTCGCTGTGAACGGATGCAGCCAGTAAGACACCCGAATAGTTCTTGAGGGCAATACCGTCAGCCTGGTCGTGAAGGTTACGGACTTCGACGTCCAGACCATGCGCACGCAGCGTCTCCGCAGCGTGTTCACCGATCCGGCGGGTATGGCCCTCCCGAGTTGCATAGAATATGCCGATTGGTTTCATAACGCGATTTGAAATACACGTGGCCCGCCAAACTAGTCGATTTGGCTCCAGACGTGCACTTCCAGCGATTGTGAAGGTACTAATCGTCACCGATGGCTCCGACGATGCAACGGTCGCAATGAAGACGGCAGCCCGCCTTTTGAGTCCCGATATCTGCGGTGTGGACCTACTATGTATTGCTCCTGCATTTCCGAAACGGTGGAAATCGGCATCGGCGGATTACGACTACGATCAACGCATATTGGGTGAAAGCACCAAGATCCTTGAGCGAGCAACAGGCTAATTAGATCTCAAGGCAAAACTTATCACGATCCTTAGAGAAGTCGGTTCTGCCTCAGCCGTCATTGTAGACAAAACTGATCATTATGACCCCACCGTAATTGGGGCTAAGGGCTGGGCCGCGGGCGGTCACGTCGGACTCGGCCCAGTCGCAAGCCGCGTGGTCGAACATGCGCTGGGATCTGTGCTAGTCGGCAGAGCTCTTCGGAGCGAGGAAGGTGCTCGAGTATTAGTTGCAGTAGACGGCTCCGCGGCTTCCTTGGCTGCCGTCGAACTGCTCCGGTCACTGTTCGATACGAGCTTGATGGAGATCTGCTTGATGCACGTAGCGGAAACACCCTGGATCCAGTTGGGGTTGGAGGAGGACTGGGCGACCTACTCGGATGACGACAAGGAAAAGAGTGAGGCTGGGCTCATGGAAAAAGAACTCATTAGAGAAGGAGAATCAGTCATCGAAGGAGCGCGGGATATTTTGCGCACGGGCCCTCTTACGGTGACCACCCGTATTGATGAGGGGAACCCGGTCGATAAAATCTTGAGTGAAGCCGAGCGCCGGCAATACGATCTCATGGTGGTCGGCGCTACAGGTGCTAGCGATCTGAAGCATCGCATGCTCGGAGGTGTATCGTCGAAAATCGCCTGGAATGCGCTGTGCTCCGTGCTGATTGAGAGAGATGCGGAATAGGGAGGTCGCGATGAGAGGTCAAGACGTCATGAGGAAGCCTCCACACTCATGCAGTCCAGCCACTAACCTCGCTGCCGTCACGGCACAGCTCTGGACTGCGGCTGTGGGGCGCTACCGGTGGTCGATGCCAGGCCGCCCGGCGCGCAAAGCCGATCGTCAGGACCGATTCATTCAGTTGAACCCCATGCCGGGAGCCAACATTTTCGAGCAAGCGACGTTTCGCGATCAGATGAGCGCTGCGGATTTCTTCGAGAGGAATCCCGATCGCGTAGTGCAAATAGAGGTTGTCATAACGCCACTCCGGCAGGTGGCGGTCGGACAGTTCCTGGAATGATGGACCCGTCCACGAAGCCGCATGGACGCCATTCGTGATGGCGCGAATCGGATACTGCGGGTACATGCCTCTTGACACTTCGCCGTGGTGCATCGCCACACCGTTGATGTAACGGGAGAATCGAAGGGCAAGAAACGTCATGTTTAGCACGTGCTCGGGACAGCAGTGGGTGACATCGAGCACGCCGGTTCGTTCCGCGCCAAGTACCTGGCGTGTCAGGTCTCGTGAGAACTGATCCTGGCCCGCGGGTACAGGAGTGTGTGTTGTAAGGATGCAGCGTCGCCGCACCTTGTCGATATCGCTATCGGTCGCGCGGGAGAGGTTGGCCTCACCGAGGTCCTGTTCGAGCAACCCGACCCCCAACAACGCCGCATGGCCTTCATTCATGTGATAGCTGGTGATACCCCCGTATCCCAGTCTCCCCAACATCTTTGCGCCACCCAAACCAAGGACTACCTCTTGGCTGAGACGATAACGAGAGTCCCCGCCATAGAGAAAATCGGTGAGCGTCTGGTCCCAGGCGCCATTTTCAGGCAGCGCGGAGTCGAGCAGATATACGGGGACCGCACTCCCAGAGATGCCGCGGATCCAATAGAGCCAAGCCTTCAGGGAAACTGGCCGTCCTTCGACCAAGACAGTTGCGGGTGGTTCCATCGCTTCAAGATGCTGATCTGAATCCCGCGGCTCGGGTTCCTCCCGCTGATTTCCTTGAGAATCGCGTCTCTGGCGCGAAAATAGCCTTTATGATGGACTAACGTTACCCCGACCATCGGGATCTCAAGGTCTGCCGCTGAACGGAGCATGTCACCAGCGAGCACTCCGAGACCTCCGCTGTAAGTGGGGATCTTCGGCTCGAGGGCGATTTCCATCGAAAAGTAGGCAACGCGAGTGGAGGCTGGATCGTGAGTAGTTCCTCGCTTCCGTTGAGAGCTGAGGTGCGACGTGTCCATCACGCTAGGAAATCGCCACCGGTTTCTTAACCGCGAAACCTGCGACCAGGGGATTCACAAGGATGTGAAAATCAGCAACGCTCATATGGATCACGTCGCGGTGAGTGCCCGCATTGAAAGCCATGAACTCGGCGCCTGCAAGACTTTCGTCAATCAACACTGGCATATCCAAGAGATTCCCAAAGGGCGGCATCGCGCCCAGCTCGCAGTCTGGGAACAACGCCGACAGCTCCGCCTCTGAGGCGAGCCTCACCTCCCTCAATCCAAGCAGCCTGCGGACTTCGCCGAAATCAACAATATAGTCCGCCGGCAACACGAGCATTCCGTTGCCGTGGGCACCGAGATATATGACAACCTTTGCGAAGGCATGCGCACGCATCGGCTCGGCCGACGCGACTGCACGCGCGGTACGAGCGGCTGAGTGAATGGAATGCACATACCGTGCTGTTTTAGATGCCGTTCGCACCGTTGAAGCATGTTCATGACGATGGCAGTGTGTAAGCCATCCGCCAATCCATTTTTCTGTGCGATCCTTCTAAGGCCAGTCTCTTCCTTGAGGGCCCGGGTCACACGGCGCAGTCGCAAAACAGTCTGCGTCAAATCCCGCATATCTTAGTCATATCGACTTCTCGTCGACCCGCCAGTCGGGCATCTGTGCGAGTGCGGCATCTGTCAAACATCCTGGCGTCCGAAGATCGTTATTAAGGTGCATCTGTTCCTGAGAACTCTGCAACCTCTGATCGATCGCGACCGGCTTGTCCCAGCTTCGGTCGAACGCAAACAACTCGTATTGTGACCGTCTAGTGGAGTCCTGGTCCTGAACGTGCTTTCATCGCGGCAGGCTTATGTTTCCATTTCGTAAGATTATGTTTCCGATCGACTATTCAGCGTCATGCGAAGCGATCGTCCCTCACGTCAAGGACATGGTACAGCGCTTTTCAGCTGACTTGACCCTTGTCCACGCGTACGGCGCTGAGGCTCTTGCGTATAGCGAACTCTCGATCACGCACCCCGAATTACCAGATGACGCACGAGCCCACGAAGAACGACGCCTCCACGAGTTTGCTCTCGAAGCATTCCCGGGGCAGCATGTGGAATCCTTCGCAGAAGTGGGCGAGGCGGGGTCTGTCATCCACAAATTCGTTCAACACCAGGGCACAGATCTAGTAATGCTGCCGACCCACGGTCGGGGTCCGATTCGGCGGCTCCTACTCGGATCCGTCGCGGCCAAGGTACTCCATGATGTCAGTGCTGCCGTTTGGACCGGTACTGGCGCGACGCTGGCTGACCACGAGCCCAAAATTCCATACAAGTCTGTTTTGTGCGCCTTGGATTATGGAGACGAGGCCGAGGGAGTCCTCAGGGCTGCGGCAGCATTTGCGTGCAAGTACGGGGCTCAACTATGGCTCGTTCAGATCGTGGAGACGCCGCCGGCAACTCTGGAAGTGGATTTCACTCATTATTTGAAGGACCTCATTGATGCGGCCGATTTTAGACTGCGGGAGTTGAAGGGCCAACTAGGAATCAACGCGCATCACGCGATAATCAACGGAGCCGTCGCAGATGGTGTTCGTAAAGAAGCAGTCCGGCGGAAGGCAGATCTGATTGTC
>Ga0134126_10012133_pt1 | contig 10883 bp, 7 predicted proteins | sample KB31752_FD_96881 | JGI IMG/M metagenome (GOLD analysis project Ga0134126, IMG submission 96881) | Terrestrial soil microbial communities with excess Nitrogen fertilizer from Kellogg Biological Station, Michigan, USA - KB3-175-2 | ecosystem: Environmental > Terrestrial > Soil > Unclassified ...
CCGCAGACAAGGAACTCGGGGTGCTGCCTGATCTGCTCGCTCCAGCGGAGCTTGCTGACGCTCGGCCCGACCGAGAGGTTGAACGCGTGGTGCCCGCGTGCCACCGCGTCTTGCGCAGCGTGCAACTGGAGCAGCGTCACCGGGCTGACGTTCCACCACGCCGGGTCGAGCCCGCTGAGGCTGAGATAGCTACCTTCTGGCGCGTCCAGTACGAGCTGCGCCGCGACCGGCTGGCCGCCGACGTCAAGCGTCAGGATCCGCGCCTGCCGCTTGGCCGCCATGGCGACCAGCGCATCGCTGAGGAACAAACGCCGGGCGCCGACAGCGAGCTGATCAGGATGGTTTCTACGGCCCGCTACTTCGGCCCGGGCCGCGTGCAGCCGGGCCAGCACCGGCAGCGTGGCTGCGATGTCACTCGCATCCTCATGGGCCGTGACCGCCCACGGGTGTCCAGTCTTGTCGAGCCTGTTGCGGGCGCGGTGGGTGGACTCAAGCAGGTTCCGCTTCAACCCGGCATGCAGCGCCGCTACGTCGGACGGGAGGTCCAGGACCACTGCCGCCCTGGTCGTCTTGTGCTGCACCAGACCGTGCTCGGCGGCCGTCCCAGCGAGCCATTCCGGCTCGAACCAACCCTGGTCGTCCATCACGGGCAGCTCGAGCCAGCCCCATTCACCGGGTTGCCGTGCCCACTCCCCGATGACCGCCCGCAGCACTGACCGTGCCTCGCCGGGCCCGGTCAGCACCTGGGGCAGTTCGGTCAGCGCGGCGTGCCTGCCGCTGCCGAGCAACTGCAGCCGCCGCGGCAGCAGCGAGCCGCGCTTGACGTACCAGGGCGCGAGGCCGACGAGCGCTGCGCCGCGCCACACTGCGAAGACGTCGAGCTCGGACTCCGCGACGAAGTGCCTGGCCCAGGCAACCTGCCACTCGGGCGCGGCGAACGGGTTGCCTCGTCCGGCGCTGAGATACAAGGCGCGCCAGTCCTCGCGTACCGCCTCAAGTTCGGCGAACGTGTGCAGGTGCGTCACGGTGACGGAGGCGCTATCCCGTCGTCTGCGCCGTCGTCCCGTGCTGTCGGCCGGCAGTGCGGGTGGCAGCTGCCCTGACGCCGCGACTGGCTCGATCGGGTTCACGCCGCGGCACCTCCGCCCAGGTGGAAGAAAACGGGGATGCTAGCGAACGCACCCAGCACCTGCGCGGCAAGCCAGCCGATGCCAACGCCGAGCAGCCCGTACCGTGGCATCAGGTACCAGGCGCTCACCACCGTGCAACCCAGGATCCCCAGGTTGATCGCGGCGGAGTAGCCGAGCCTGTTGGTCGCCCGGCAGACCGCGACCGCGACATTGGAGACGGCGTCAGGCGCGGCGGAAATTGCCAGCAAGATGAGCAATCCGTAGCCGGCGCGCGCATAGTCACGGCCGAATATGTCGAGGATAAGCCGTCCGCCAGCCGCCACGATCAACATCGCTGGAAGCAGCAAGAGCGACGTCACCCGAAACGCCTTAACCACCGTTGCCCGCATTCCGGGACTGGTGCGGACACTCTCCGCGAATAGGGCGAATGAAATTGAAGGACTCACCATAAAGAACACGCTGCCGACCATCCAGGTGATGTAGAAATAACCGTTCGGGCCCGCGCCGAGGCGCAGCACCACGAGAACGGGCAGGATCAGCGGTGTCATCTGCCCGCCCACGCTCGTGAGGTGCTGGCCGACGAGGTGCCAGAGGTAGTCGCCGCGCCGCAACCGCCGCTGCGGCGTGTAGCTGCGACGACCCTGGGCACGGCGCACTGGTGCGCGCCGTCGCCTGCGCCTCGTCGGCTTGCCGAGGCCGAGCCTGGGCAGCAGCCAGAACGCACCCACAGCCACGCCGAGGACGGAACTGGCCGCCCAGGCCACGACGATGCCCGGGGCACCGAGGCCCGCCGCATACAGCGGCACAAGCAGCAGTATCTTCAGCAGGCTGCAGATCACCTGGACGGCCAGCAGTCCGTCGGCCCGCCTGGCGGCGATGAACGCCGTCCCGTACATGTTGACCAAGGTCCAGGCGGTGGCGCCGACCACTGCGAGCACCGCTGCCTCCACCGGGCCGAAGAACGAACCGTAGCTCTTCGAATGCGCGATGACGGGGATGGTCACCGCCGCGAGGACTGCGGTGGCCGCGGCCGTCGCGGCGCTCATCCGGGCGAGGAAGGCAGTCCACGCCCGCGACCGCTCGTAGGCGTGCAGTCGCTCAACGAGCATGGCCGCGGGACCAAGGTAGGTGAGCAGCGCCACGGTGGAGCACAGGGAGATGACAGCGCTCGCGATGCCGACTTCCGCGCTGTCAAAGACCCGGACGGCGACGATCCAGAAGACGTAGCCGAAAGCAGCGGTCGCGATCGTCGACATCATCATGAACAGGCTGTTGCGGACCAGGCTGTCTGTCCGGGCGACTGTGACGTAGGTCTGTGCCCACCGGATCGGCATCGTCGGTGTCGTCATCGCGTGGGCCTTGCATTGATTGCCGTCATCAAGCGCATCCGTGCTCCTCCCGAGGCCGCTGTCCGGCGCGGACGTCGGCGTTGATCGACCAGGTCTGCGGATGAGCGCCGCCGAGTTCGGTCAGGGCCACCACCACGCGGTAGACGCATGTCCCAGGCGGAGGCGGGATGGTCAGCTTGGCTTGCACGGTCTGGCCGCTGCCAAGCTGCATGGTCTCCGGCACCGCCAGCGTGTGCTGCTGCCCGTCGGCCCCGGTCCAGTCGGCGGTCAGCCGGAACGCGGCGGTGCCGGACTGCTCGTGCCTGATCTGGAAGGGCAGCATGAGGCCGGCCCGGCTGACCGCGAGCACCCCGTCAGGCTGTGCTCCAGTCCAGGCAAGCCACGTGTACGCCGCCGGCACCTGCCGGGACTCGTGCACGTAGGCGAATGTGCCCCCCGCAAGCAGGGCGACGCTGGCCACCGCGGCACCGGCGGCGTACCAGAAGCCGTGTGATGACGCCCCCTCGGATGCGGCGAGCCACCCGCTCGCCTCCGCCGGCCAGCGGTGCTGCCGCCACTGGGCGGTGACCGCGAGCACGGCGCAAATGACCAGCAGGCACACGTACACGCTGCCCGGCGTGATCTGGATCCGGAGCGCGTTGAGCACCAGCGCGGCGAAGGCGAGCCACAGCGTGCTGAGCACAACGGCCAGGCTCCCAAACGCGACGGCGTCCACGGAGCGCCGCGCCTGGGCGGCCCCGATGGTCAGCGCGCCGGATACGAAGAACAGCACGGGCACCGCTATTACGGCGCGCGCGAGCCCGGCGGGCAGCATCGCGGCCGGGGCGAGCGCCGCGAAGACCAGCAGCAGGCGCCAGGGCCAGGCCGTGCGCCACGACAGCCAGGAGCGCGCGTTCACTGGCCCACCGTCAGGTTCCCGTGGAACGCCGCCGGGCCCGCCTGGTAGGTCGTATTGGCGACCGGCAGGTTCATCCGGTAGACGGCGTAGTTGTCCGACTCGAACAGCTTGGTCATCCAGCGCACCCCGTCGAACTTGGCAAGCCGCCCCTTGAAGATGGGCTGGCGGCCTGGGAGCACGAAGCCGTCCGGCTCGCTGCCCTCGAAGTACACGCCTACCTGCGGCGCGTCGGTCGCCATGCGCTTGTCCACCACCAGGTAGCGGAAGCCCGCGGACGTCAGGTCCGCGATGAGGAACGGCGGCCCGAGCGGCTGCCCTGGCTTGTCGGTGTAGAGGTCCCAGACCGGGAAGCCGCTGGATGGATCCGCGAGGTCCTGGAGGCCGTACGAGCCCATGATGAGACCCGTGTACCGGTCGGTGACGACGTTGTTGCCGGGGCCGAGGCTGGCGAGGAACCATTGCGTCATCGCGTTCAGCTCGGCGGTATCCGAACGCGCGTCAGCGCCGTACAGGTACGGGCCGGGGAAGCGGTAGGACGCGTCAAGGCCCGCCGCCGTCCCGCCGACAAGGCACACGATGGTGAGCGCGGCGAGCGCGGGCCTGAGGATGCCGCCCGTGAGGCCGCGGGCGCGCGCAGCGGTCCAGTCAAGCAGCCAGGCCCCCACCGGCCCGGCCACGATGGCCAGGCCGATCCAGGTGAACGCCCAAGAGCGCCTGGCACCCTCGGCGCCAGCGGGCGCGAGGATGAACACCGTGGACGGGAAGTACACCAGGCCGAGTGCGGTGTAGGCGAGCAGGAGCGCCCGCTGGCGGCCGGAAGGAGGCCGGGTCGCCGGCGGGCGCGCGCCGTGCAGGAAAAAGCCGCCGGCCACGAAGCCAAGGGCAACGATCGTCACGCCGAACGCGGCGAGGTGTTCCCACCCGGGAGAAAGCGACGCGGAGAAGAGCTGGCGCCCGGACGACGCGCCCGCTGCCATGTTCATCAGCTGAGACAGGCCGCTGCCAAAGTAAGGCGACAAGTAAGCGACGGTGGCGGGCGCCACTAAGGCGATCCAGGCCACGATGGCCGCGCCGGTGAAGGCGGTCAGCCCCCAGGCAGTGGCGGCCGTGGCCTTCCAGCCTGCGGACCGCGCGAGCCGCGGCACCGAGAGCGTGGCCGAGGCCAGCGCCATGACCCCGGTCAGCTCGATCGTCGACAGGTGATGCGTGATGACGCAGCCAAGCGCGAGGACAGCGGTGAGGCAGCACCAGGCGCGCCGCTGCGGCCCCGTTGGCGCCCTGATCGCTTGCGCGAACGCGGCGAGCGTCCACACGACCAGCGTGATCGCCATCGACTCGTACGCGAACTGCGTGTCGAAGTAGAGGAACGACGGGTTGAACCCGTAGGCCACCGCCGCGAGCGCCGCAGCCCGCGAGTCGAGCCCTACCGCCCGAGCGAGCGCGGCGATGCCGAGCAGCAGCGCCACATGGCAGAACAGCAGCAGGACCGTTGCCGCTTGCCAGATGCTGAGGCCGGTGATGTCCACGACCACGGCGGTGGCCGCGTGCAGCCCCGGATAGCGGGCGATGATCGAGATGATCTGGGCAGGCTGGAAAAGGTGCCCACTCACGATGATGTCGTAAGTGTCCCGCCAGTGCGCGAACTCATCGTGGTAGACGGGCCCTCCGGGGTCGCGCAGCAGCTTCGGCGCGTACGTCGCGATGCCGATCACCACGAGCAGCGCGGACCGCGCGGCAGTGCTCGTGGTACGGCGGCCGAGCAGCGCGATCACCGGCAGCTCAACGCAGCTCATGCCGAGCCAGAACCAGACGAACTCCGCCTCGTTGCTCACGGTCGTCTGGGCGATGAGGTAGGAACGCACGATCGCCGCCATACCGCCGACCTCACAGACGGCGACCGAGACGGCTAGCCACACCCAGCCGGCATTCCGTGCGTGGGTCTTGTGACCGCGCGGGGCGGCCGGCCGTGCGTCGTGAACGAGGTCAGGCGACGTAGGCCGCGGTTCAACGATCACCCGGCCCCCTCGCCCACGCGGGACACGACCGCGGCGTAAAGCCGCCGGGTCTGGTCGGCGACCTCAGGCCAGGAAGGCAGCCACGCCCGGCCGGGCGCGACCCTGCCCGCAGCCAGCGCCGCGTCGAGCGCGGCCGTGAACGCGCTGGTGTCTCTCGGGTTCACATACGTGATCGGCGCGTCGTCGCCCGCCAAGCGGCCGACCTCATAGTGCGCGGGGATCGCCGACGCGACGACGCGCGCCCTGGCCATCAGCCCGTCCGCGACGACAAGGCCGAACGCCTCGTGGTCGCTCGCGGAGGTGACCACGGCAGCGGTGGTGAGCAGTCGCCCGAGTTCCGCGTCGCTGACCCGGCCGGTGAACCGGACGCGGCCAGCCGCCCGCGCGAGCGGCTCAAGGCGCGCCCGGTCGGGTCCGTCGCCGACGATGACCAGGTCGGCTACGGTCCGCAGGTTCCCGAACGCCTTGATGATGAGGTCGACGTTCTTGTACCGCTCAAGGCGGCCCACCGTGAGGAGCAGCGGCGGCCTGGGCGGCTCAGTGCGCTGGCGTGCTGCCAGCGGAGCATGCGGGTCGGTGCCGTTGGGGATTACCCACGTCTTCCGCGCGACGGTGAGGAAATCGCCGATCATCAGGTCGCGCTCGGCTTGCGAGACGCAGATGACGGCATCGGCGCTGGCGAGCACCCACGCGCCCGCCGGGCGGTAGAAGCGGTGCATGATCGCCGCCGCCCGCGTGTGGCCGGTCCCGTGGTAGTGCGGCGTAAATACGAACGGCAGGCCGCTGCGGGCGGCCGCGTGGCCGACCAGGGTGTGGTAGCTGTGCGCGTGCACCACGTCGAAGTCCGCGGTGTGTGCTGCCAGGTAGCGGAAGAGCTGCAGCGACAGCGGGTACCGCACCGAGCGGACGGCCTCCGGGAACCGGAGGATCCGGACGCCTTCCAGGTTCTCATGGGCCGGAGCGGCACCCGTAGCGTGCGTTAGGACCGTCACCTGGTCCCCTGCGCTGGCAGAGGCCTCCGCGATCCGCCTGACGTGGGTCTCCACCCCGCCAACACGTGGGTGGTACGAGGCGACGACATGGGCGACCCGCATTACGCGCCTACCTCGGCGGTCAAGACACGAGGACGCGACGCGCACCCGCGGATCTCGTCCATTAGCGCGGTGAACTCACGCGAGACCGAGTCCCAGGAGTGCGGGTCGGCATAGCGCCTGCCGCACAGCGGTGGGAGGGCGAGCAGTGCGCCGCGCAGCGCGGCCGGGTCACCCGGCGGGACGAGCACCGCTCCCAGGTAGTCGCTTACCGCTTCCACCAGGCCGCCGACGGCCGTCACCACGACGGGCAGCCCCGCGCTCATCGCGATCTGCAGCGGGCCGGACGCGGAGGACCTGTGGTAGGGCAGCACGACCGCGTCGGCCCGGCCGAAGTAGGCGGATAGCTCCGCGTCCGTCACGTACCGGTCCACCCGCTCGATCAGGTCAGCGTGCGGGCTGCGCGCGATGGCCTCGTCTGGTGCGGCCCACCCTTCCCACGTTTCGCCCACGATGGTCAGCCGGAACCGCTCGGCCGCGGCGCGGTCGAGCCCGCTGAATGCCTCGACGAGGTCCTCCACGCCTTTGAACGGACGCACCAGCCCCAGGTAGAGCAGGCGCAGCGGGCTATCGGCGCGCGGTGGCGGCGCCTGTCCGGGCCGTGCTAGATGGTCGTAGGGGCCGTGCCTGATGACCCGAACCGGGACCGCGCCCAGCCCGTACGCAGCGCTGATGGCGCGCAGGTCGTAGTCGGAGTGCACGACGTGCGCCGCAGCCCTGGCGAGCAGCCAGGGCATCAGGGCGGTGACGTACCTGCGCGCGCCCGGCACCACGGCCTCGCCGACATCCTGGCTCTCGTGCCACTCCACGATGACCCGGGCGCCGTGGCGCGCGGCGTAGCTGGCCAGCCGCAGGTAGGAATGGAGCACCGCCCCGGTCCACCACTGCAGGATGACGACCTCAGGCCGCTGGCGGTCCATGAACTCCAGCGCGCCGCGCATCGACGAGCCCCAGTACCAGTCGACGCCGTCGTACACGGGCACCTGTTCCGGGTATGCGGCGTCGGTCACGCTGGCGCCGACCCTGGCCGCGCCCGGGTAGGCGCGCTTGGGGATGAGCCGCCGCATCAGCAGGACGCTGACCTTATGTCGCCGGCCTACATTGTCCCGGCCGACGTGTCCCGCGGCGAGCGCGGTGCTCAGCCGGTAGGTGTAGTGGCTGATACCTGAGGTCATATGCCAGCCGGCGCCGACGACCATGACCCGCAGGCACGGCTGGGCGTCGCCTGTCATCCGACCGACTCCCCTTCGGGCATAACGTCCCCGCGCCGTGGCGCGGCCAGCAGTTCCGGCACGGGTGCGTGGCGCGGACTGCCTCGTTCGGCCAGCATGGTGCGGGCGATGCGCAGGCCGTCCCGTGTCGCGTTGAGCTTGCTCGCCCCGTGCAGCCGTGGGTGCTCGTAGCTCGGCACCTCAGCAACGCGCAAGCCCGCCCTGGCCACCCGGATGTGGATGAGCGTCTCGACTTCGAAGCCGTCTCCCCAGAGCTTCGTCCCGTCGGGTGGCGGGGGCGTGATTGAGTCAAGCCGCAGCACCGGCAGGCAGGTGCGCCAGAAAACGTTGTAGCCATAGCAAAGGTCTGAGTAATGCCGCCGGTAGGCCACGTTGAAGCACCCGGTGAGAATGTGGTTGCCGAGCCGCCGCATTCTGGTGATGTCGCTTGACCCGCCGCCGCGGCTGAACCGCGTGCCTTTGGCGAAGTCGGCGCCCGCGACGAGCGCGTCCACGAATTTAGGGATTTCGCCCGGGTCGGCGGAGCCGTCCGCATCGATCATCGCGATGATTTCCCCGGTCGCGGCAGCAAAGCCGCAGGCGAGCGCATTTCCCTTCCCCCGTCTTGTCTGATCGATCACGCATGTATCGGGACGCGCATTACGAGCAGCTTCCACGGTCTTGTCGGCAGACTTCCCGTCAACCAGGATCACCTGGTAGGTGTCCGCAGGAAGACGACCGAAAACGTACGGAATGTTGCGCTCCTCGTTAAGCGCAGGAATAACGACGGATACCGTTGGCGACACAACGAAGCCCCCCCTTCGTTACAACGCACAAATGGCGCAAAAATGAACTCACGAGTAAATAAGACCGGCCAGCGAGCCGGACCGGTTTCACCTTACGCTACCGCCAGACTACTGTCCGCGATTTCGATACGTGTCCGAACTTGCAATCAAGCAAGCGATTGCATGAGCTTTCAAGAAAGGCTTTATGAAAATAAGTACCGATTTCGAGGATTAGCGCAAACGGGCAGAACTCTCCAGGAATGGTCAGCGCGCCCGAGAGGCCCCGTAATTGACCAGCCGTCCGTGCAGTGCCCGTGCGGCCTGGTATGCGCGTGGCCGGACCCGCTCCGCTACTGCGTACAGTTCCACCTCGCCGCCCATCGCGACCTTGAAGTCCCTGATGCCATGAGTCGGCACGCCGCCGAAGTCGCAGCCGAGGCCATTGCCGAGGGACCATTGGATCGCGTCGGCGTAGGCCGCCACGTGCGGGCTCGGGCCGGGAACCGGGTCGCCGACGAGCAACCAGCCCCAGAGGCGGTCGGTGTCGATGATGCTCACGTTCATCGCGAGCGTGCGGCCGTCCGCTCCCCGGACTGAGCGCCAGTACATCCGCGGGTCGCACCCGAGCCGCCCCGCAAGCTTCAAGGCAGCTGCATGGCTGTACGCGGCGGCGGCTCCCTGCCGCACGTTCGGCTGACTGACCTGCCAGGGAAACCAGCGCGTGATCTCTTCCGCGCTGCTCGGGCCTACCGTCAGCCCGCGCGCGGCCCCGCGCCTGATCGCGGCACGCTGCTTGGGCGGCAGGCCCTTCAGGTAGTCCTCCACCGACTTGGTCCCGGGGACCACGAAGTTCTCTTCGTAGCGGACAGTGAAACCGCGAGCCGCGAGCCGGTCCGCTCCCAGTTCACGGCCCGGGCTGAAGGCCCACCTGGTTACCACCGCGCATTCGGCCAGCAGCAGGGGTTCGACCGCGCGAACCAGTTCGTCGGCGCGGCCCGCGCGCAGCGCCGCGCCGCGCAAGACCGGGCCGATGCGGGCAGCGGGAAGGTGGTTGACCGTCGACAGGGGCCCGCGCGGGCGGAGCAACAGCGGCACCACCCCGAGCGACTGCGCTCCTGAATCGACCGCGAATGCCCGCATTCGCAGCCCAAGCGCTGCCGCGAGCGCAGTCAGGAAGAACCACCGGTGGAACCCGGTAACCCCGGCACACTGCTGAAGTTCAGCCTCATAGGCTCGCTCGCTCGTAAGCTCTCGCAACCGCACGCCATATCCCCCGATATCGAATGCCAGCCACTACGGATAAGTAATGCGGACCTCGCCAAGCTCGGCCACCCCCATGGCACCGCCCTGCCGCACTACCCGCACGTAGCTGGCACCGGGCAAAATCCGCTGGACGTTGTCGAATGAGTAGATGTAAGACACCTGGTCGAGCACTGTCGTGCCCGCGAGCTGGTTCGCCTGAACGTTCGACGCGGGGACCCCGGTCCAGGTCCGGTCGTTCGTGGACACCTGGAAGGTGAAGTGCGTGGTCTCAGCGCTGTCGTAGTAGGCGATGGCCTCAATGTCCCGTAGCCCCGGCTCGTGCCACGCGATGGTCTCGTCCGTCGACGACGGCCCGACCACCGCTCGCTTCGCATCCCCGGCGAACTGCCACGCGTTGCTCCCGCCGATCGCCATCCCCGGATCGTGGCTGATCGCCATGGAGAAGTTGTTCAGGTTGTCGTCGAGGGTCTGGCTCGTGAACTGGTAGACGGACGAGGGCGGCCCGGACTTCCCCTCCGGGTTAACGGCGGTAACCCGGTACCAGAGATCGGGTCCCTGCCCGGCCCCGTGGTCTAGGTAGGGCGACTCGGTGTCCGCCGCGTTCACCGTGGCGAGCGTGGTCCACGGGCCGTCCGGACCGCCGGTCGAGCGCTGCACCAGGTATGACGCGGCCCCTGGAGACCCCCGCCACTCCAGCAGGTTCCCTGCGCCGGCCGTCTGGCTCGCCACATGCTCTACGTTGGTGATGACCGGCGCGGCCGGGACCGGATACGGGGGCACGGACTGCCCCGACATGGCATAGGCATGGTCGCGCAGCGCCGTCACGCCGCTCGCATCCGGCCCGCTCTCAAGGACCGGTTCACCCCCGAAGTCAAAGACATCGGCGTTGTCGCCCGGGAAGTGGAGCTGGTACCCGTCGAAATGCTCCACGTAGCCGAAAAAGTCGTTCTGCGGCTGCAGGTCCCAGTACATATCGCCGGCGATAGACGGTGTCCGCTGGATGTCGGTGAGGAAGGTATGCAGGTCCGGGCTGTCGTTCCAGGCGTACTCGCCGATCACCATGGGCACCTCGGCCAGATTCGCCTGGATCGCATCCGCGTTCAGCCATGAGGGATAGGCCGGGTAGGAGTGCACGTCCACG
>Ga0134126_10012134_pt1 | contig 10883 bp, 9 predicted proteins | sample KB31752_FD_96881 | JGI IMG/M metagenome (GOLD analysis project Ga0134126, IMG submission 96881) | Terrestrial soil microbial communities with excess Nitrogen fertilizer from Kellogg Biological Station, Michigan, USA - KB3-175-2 | ecosystem: Environmental > Terrestrial > Soil > Unclassified ...
AGCGGTTTGCCGGCGTCGAGCATTGGCTGCCGTTCTTTTATGAAGAAATGCAAGGCCTTGCGGCCTATACCGAAGACGCGCCGTTCATCTTCGACGACCAGTCCCGGGCCGCCTTCAGCGACCGGCAGAACCAGATCAAGGACTATTACGAGGCCCGCGAGCAGGCCCGCCAGGCTGCCAATACGGCGACTGCCGGCGCGCCCTACAAGCCCATCGACGCGAAGCTGCTATACGAGACCAGCCGTGGTCCCTATGAGCTGGCGGGCGGCGACGTCATCCAGCTCTCGCCATTCCTGTCGCCCGACCCCGGGGTGAAGGTCGAGGAGGCCGGTGGCCGGCTGGCGCATAATTTCGCCGCCGAGCGGCAGGCAACCGACGTCAACCTGTTCACGGCCGTGGTCAACCTGTTGCAGCAGGAACGGAAGGCCGGGCGGCGCACGGTCATTGCCTGCTGGTCGGAAGGCTCCCGCGACCGCATGGCGCAGGTGCTCAAGGACCACGGCCTTGCCCATCCGCGACTGGCCGAGAACTGGCGCGACGCCGAAACCACCTCGCCCGTGGCCACGGCGCTGGTGGTCCTTGGCCTCGAGACCGGCTTTTCGACCGACACGATGGTGGTGCTCTCCGAGCAGGACATTCTCGGCGAGCGGCTGCTCCGGCCGCAACGGCGCAAGAAGGCCTCCGACGCCCTGACCGAGGCGACAAGCCTCGCCGCGGGCGACCTCGTCGTGCATGTGGACCACGGCATCGGTCGTTTCATCGGCCTCAAGGCCATCGAGGCGGGCGGGGCGCCGCACGATTGCGTCGAGATCGAATACGCGGGCGGCAAGCTCTATCTGCCGGTCGAAAACATCGAGCTGTTGTCGCGTTACGGGTCCGAGAACGCTGGCGTGCAGCTCGACAAGCTGGGGGGCGTCGCCTGGCAGGCCAAGAAGAGCAAGCTCAAGAAGCGCATCCGCGACATGGCAGAGGAGTTGATCCGGATCGCCGCGGCGCGCCTGCTGTCGAAGGCCGAGCCGGTGGAGCTGCCTTCGGGTGCCTATGAGGAATTCGCCGCCCGCTTCCCCTACGAGGAGACGGAGGACCAGCTCGCTGCCATCGAGGCGGTCTATGACGACCTGACCTCGGGCAAGGTGATGGACCGGCTGGTATGCGGCGATGTCGGCTTCGGCAAGACCGAGGTGGCACTGCGCGCGGCCTTCCTCGTCGCCCTGTCGGGCAAGCAGGTGGCCGTGGTGGTGCCCACGACGCTGCTGGCGCGGCAGCACTTCAAGACCTTCAAGGAGCGTTTCTCGGGATTGCCGGTGCGCGTCGCGCAGGCGTCCCGGCTGGTTACCTCGGCCGAGCTGAAGGCTACCAAGCAGGCGCTTGCCGACGGCCAGGTCGACATTGTCATCGGCACCCACGCGCTGCTGTCGAAATCCATCCAGTTCAAGGACCTGGGCTTGATGGTGGTCGACGAGGAGCAGCATTTCGGCGTCGCCCACAAGGAGCGGCTGAAGGGCATGCGTGACAGCGTGCATGTGCTGACGCTGACCGCGACGCCCATCCCGCGCACCCTGCAGCTCGCCCTGACCGGCGTGCGCGACCTGTCGCTGCTGGCCACCCCGCCCGTCGACCGGCTGGCGGTGCGCACCTTCGTCTCGCCGTTCGATCCCCTGTCGATTCGCGAAGCGCTCCTGCGGGAAAAATATCGCGGCGGGCAAGCCTTCTACGTCGTGCCGCGGATCAAGGACCAGGCGGATATCGCCGAGTTCCTGCGCACCCAGGTGCCGGAAGTCTCGTTCGTGGTGGCCAACGGCCAGATGCCGCCCACCGAACTCGACGACATCATGAACAATTTCTATGATGGCAAGTTCGACGTGCTGGTGTCGACAACGATCGTCGAATCCGGGCTCGACATCCCCAATGCCAATACGCTGGTGGTGCACCTGGCCGATCATTTCGGGCTGGCCCAGCTCTACCAGATCCGTGGTCGCATCGGGCGGGCCAAGCAGCGGGCCTACGCGCTGTTCACGGTGCCCCCCAACCACAAGCTGACCGATACTGCCGAGCGGCGCCTGTCCGTGCTGCAATCGCTCGAGAGCCTCGGTGCCGGGTTCCAGCTCGCAAGCCATGATCTCGATATTCGCGGGGCGGGCAATTTGCTGGGCGAGGAGCAGTCGGGGCACATCAAGGAAGTTGGTTACGAGCTCTACCAGGCGATGCTGGAGGAGGCGGTCGCGTCGCTGCGCACCGGGGAGGCCGACTACGAGGACAAGAACGAGTGGAGCCCGCAAATCGCGCTCGGCATGCCGGTGATGATCCCCGAGCACTACGTGCCCGACCTGCAGGTGCGCATGCAGCTCTATCGGCGTCTAGGCGACCTCGCGGACGCCCGCGAGATAGATTCGGCCGGAGCTGAATTGATCGATCGGTTCGGGCCCTTGCCGGCTGAAGTTGAAGCGCTGCTGAAGATCATCCTGATCAAGGCGCTGTGCCGCACGGCAAATGTCGAAAAGGTCGAGGCCGGCCCCAAGGGCGCCGTGGTCACGCTGCGCCACAACGAGTTCCCCGACCCGGCAGGTCTCGTCCGGCTGGTCTCCGATCCGGCCATGTATGCGCGGCTCAAACCGGACCAGAAGCTGGTGTTTTCCCGCGACTGGCCGACCCCCGACGCAAGGCTCAAGGGGACAGCCGCAATTCTGTCGCGCATGGCGCGTCTTGCCCAGCCGGCCGATGCCGTTACCACACTTGCCCGATAATGCTTTGCAAACGGCGTTTCGGTCATGTTATTGCCCGATTTCCAACCTTGAACCACGGCGCGCCTTTCGCGCTGCCAGCGGCGCGGGACGACAATAATTCCAAGGATAGCCTGATGACCCTCAAGACCTATCTCGTCGCCGGCGTACTGGCCGTCGCGCTCGGCGCGACGACGTTTGCGCTGGACGCGCAGAGCGCAGGGCCCAAGCCGGTCACCCCGGCGCCCGCGCCGACGGGCGCGGCTTCGGGGGCAGGGGCTCAGGATGCGGCGACGCCGACGCCCTCCACCAAGGGCCTGCCCCAGGACAATGCCGCGGCCAACCGACCCGCCGAACAGAACTGGCTGAAGGTCTGCGATCCCATTCCGGCGGGCCAGAAGGCCGCCGGGCAGCGCGCCTGCATCATGCGGCAGGTGGTGGTGGCCAACAACCAGTTCCTCGGTTCGTTCCTGCTGCGCGACGATCCCGGCCAGGAAAGCCGCCTGCTGGCGGTCGCCGCCGTGCCGCTCGGGGTGTTGCTGCCGTTCGGGCTGACCTGGCAGATCGATGGGCAGAAGCCGATTCGCGTGCCCTACATGCTGTGCGATCCGCAGTCGTGCGCCAGCCAGCTGGTGATAAACGAACAGTACGTGGCAGCGCTGAAGCGCGGCGCGACGCTGAGCCTGATTGCCAAGAACCGTGCCAACAAGGACCTGGTGGTCAACATCAGCCTGGCGGGCTTCGGCTCGGTCTATGATGGCCAGGCCGCGCTGACCTTCGACGAGTTCCGCAAGGATACGACCGGCGGCGCCGCCCTCGAGCAAGTGCTGCAGGATCGCGCCGAGCAGCTGCGCAAGCAGCTCGATTCTTCCGCGACTCCGGCACCCGCCGCCCCGGCGCCCGCTGCCGCGCCGGCCAAGTAGGCCAGCGGGCGCGCATCGGCATGAAAATTTGGGGCGCTGCGGCGCCCCTTTTCATTGGCTTGTCAGCGCGCGCCCATGCCGAGCGCGAATGCCTGCCGTCGCAACGGCGGCAGCAGCTTCAGCGCCCATAGCCCGCCGGCGCGCAGGGCCTGGGCAGGCAGCATGTCGGCGAGCAGCGACCGGAAGAGCGTATCGACGATGGTTCCCGTGCGGGCCAGATCGCCGGCCCGGCGCTGCGCATAGGCGGTACTCGCGGTCACCGCCCAATCCGCGGCGCCGCGATCGAGGCCGGCGAGCACCTCCGACAGGTCGGCGACGTCCCTGAGGCCAAGGTTGAGGCCCTGCGCCCCGATCGGGGGAAAGGCATGGGCCGCCTCCCCGATGAGGACGGCGCCGCGCGCTCCGGCCCGCGCCACCGAGAGGGTGCCGAGCGGAAAGATGAAGGCCGGGCTTTTCAGGGCTACCGTACCGAACAGGTGCTGGGCCCGGGCGGCGAGTGTCGCCGCAAGCCCCTCGGCGTCGACCCTGGCCGCCTCGAGCACGTCGCGGGTGTCGATCCACACCAGATTGGCGCGTCGCTCGCCCGCCGGCACCAGCGTGAACGGGCCATTGTCGTAATGAAACTCCACCGACTGCCCCAGCAGCGGCCGACTCAATTCGAGATCGCAGACCAGTGCCGCCTGCGCGAAGGCGTGCTCGCGCACCGCAATGCCGGCGGCAGCACGAACGCTGGAGTTCCGGCCGTCGGCCCCGACCACCAGCGGCGCCGCTACCACCTCACCGCCGGTGAGGTGCAGGCGGCCCCCATCTTCGGTGATCTCCACGGCCTCGGCTGCTTCGGAGCGGGTGATCAGATTCGGCAATGTCGCCGCGGCTGCCTCGAAGCGCTCGGCGAGGGCGATATTGGCAAAATTCCAGCCAAAGGCCTCGAGGCCGGCGTCGCCGCTGTCGAACAGGGTTTCCGGCGCGCGCAGCAGGCGTTCCGTCGCGTCGATGATGCGGATCTGCCGGAGCGGCTCGCCGAAGTCCGGCGGGTCGCCGACCACGCCCAGGCGCTGCAGGTAAGCGACGCTGGGCCCCATGAGGGCCGACGTGCGCCGGTCAGGCGGTCCTGCCGGTGCCAGGTGCAGGGTCCGAAGCCCGGCCTGGGCGACTGCGAGGGCCGCGGCTCGGCCGGCAAGGCCCCCGCCTACGACTGCCACATCGACTGGCGCCGCAGTCATTCGGCCGGCGCCGCCACCGGGGCCGCCTCGGCCCGCGGCCTTACCAGCAGGTTGCCGACCCAGGAGCCGACAAACAGCGCGACGAGAAAGAGCCAGAGGTTTGAGGGCATGAAGGCGAGCAGCGAGATCGCCGGCCCCGGGCAGATGCCCGACATGCCCCAGCCGACGCCAAACAGCGCGGCACCGATCACCAGCGGCCGGTCGATATGACGCAGTCTCGGCTCGTGGAAGCTGGCGTCGAACAGCGGCGCACCGCGCCGGCGGCCGAAGCGCACGGCGATGAACATCACGGCAATCGCCGGTGCGATGACGAAGGCGAGGCTGGGGTCCCAGCCGCCCGTCGGGATCGCGCCGAAATCGAGGAAACGCAGCACCTTCAGCGGATTGACCATCTGCGAGACGTAAAGACCGGCCCCGAACAGCAGGCCGCTCAGCGCTGCGGTGGCGAGATAGGGAAGCTTCCGCGAATAAGCCATCACACCACTCCCGTCACGGCGACGGTCACGATGGCGACGCCGAAAAACACGGCGACTGCCACCAGCGAGCGCACCGACAGCCGCGCCAGGCCGCAAACGCCGTGCCCCGACGTGCAGCCATTGCCGATGCGGGTGCCAATCCCGATCAGCAGGCCGGCCGCCGCGAGCCACGCCGGCGTCGGGATTGCCGTCCAGGCCGGAGCCGATACGAGGCTGGCGGGCGCCCCGCCGGGTCCGCCGATTCCGAGGCCCGGGATCAACCATGCGGCGGCAAACGTGCCGAACACCAACGCGGCCAGAAATACCGCCCGCCACAGCGCCGACGTCGCCGCCGGCGGCAGCAGGTGGCCAAAAATGCCGGAAATGCCGGCAATCCGGCCGTTGCCCAGCCAGAGCACGGCGGAAGCAAGCCCGATCAGCACGCCTCCGATCAATGCCGGAAGGGGAGTGAAGGCATCCATCATGCACGTCCTTTACGAGAAGAGGCGAATCTATCAAACGCGGCGGGCACTTACCAGCGTCGAGACAACCGGTTCATGCTATGGGGGACGCGACGCGTAGAAAACTAGACCATTGTTTTGCGCGCGAGGTCACTTCCGTCCGCACCCTTCGGGTCCTAGATAGGGACGACGCCGCCAACCGGAGCCACCGATGCTAGCCCTGCTGTCCGAACCGAGCACCTGGCTCGCCCTGCTGACGCTTACGGCGATGGAGGTGGTGCTCGGCATCGACAACATCGTCTTCATCTCGGTCCTCGTCTCCCGACTGCCCAAGGCGATGGCGGAGCGGGCCCGCCGCATCGGCCTGCTGCTGGCATTGGTGTTCCGCATCCTGCTGCTGCTGGTGCTGACCTGGCTGATCGGGCTCACCCATCCGGTCATCGAGAGCTATGGCCTGTCGCTTTCCTGGAAGGACGTGATCCTCGTCAGTGGTGGCCTGTTCCTGCTCTACAAGGCCACGCACGAGATGCACAGGGCGGTGGAGGAACCCCAGGATGGGGTCCCCACGGTGGCCGCCAAAGGGTCGTTTGCCGCCATCATCGTGCAGATCATCGCCATCGACATGGTGTTTTCCATCGACTCGATCGTGACCGCCATCGGCATGGCCCAGAACGTCGAGGTCATGATTGCCGCCGTGGTGATCGCGGTTGGCATCATGTATGCCGCCTCGGGCACGGTTGCCGGCTTCATTGCCCGCCACCCCACCACCAAGATGCTGGCGCTCGCCTTCCTGCTGCTGATCGGGGTGACGCTGGTGGCCGATGGACTCGGCTTCCACATCGACAAGGCATACATCTACGCGGCCATGGGTTTTGCCACCGCAGTCGAGGCCATCAACATCCTGTCGCAAAGCCGGCGCCGGTCGTCGACCAGGTTGATCGAGGCGCTGCCCGAGGGCAATGTTACGCCGCTGCAGGCAACGCCGAAGCCCAAGACCAAATCCACCCCGGCAGCCCGAGCCCAGGCACGGCCGAAATCTGCCCCTCGACGCAAGGCAAACAAATGAGCAAGGCCATCGTTATCACCGCCCATGGCGGCCCGGAAGTTCTCGCCTTCAAGGATTGGACTGTCGGGGATCCGAGACCGGGTCAATTGCGCCTTCGCCAGCGTGCGATCGGGGTGAACTTCATCGACGTCTACCAGCGTACCGGCCTTTATCCCACCGAACCGCCGTTCGTTGGCGGCAATGAAGGTGCCGGCGAGGTAGTGGCGGTCGGGGAGGGGGTGAGCGGCTTCAAGATCGGCGATCGCGTCGCCTATCAGGGGGCCCGAGGCAGTTATGCCGAAGAACGCCTGTTGCCGGTTGATCGCGCCGTGCCCCTGCCGGCCGGCATCTCTTACGACGATGCCGCCGCGGCCATGCTCAAGGGGCTGACCGCCTACTACCTGCTGTGTCGCACTTTTCCGGTGCGGCCGGGCCACACCATCCTATTCCATGCGGCGGCCGGCGGTGTTGGCCTGCTTGCCTGCCAGTGGGCGAAGGCACTGGGGGCCACGGTCATCGGCACGGCCGGCTCCGATGAAAAAACCGCGCTCGCCCGAGCCAATGGCTGCGACCACGTGATCAACTACCGCACCGAAAACTTTGCCACGCGAGTCAAGGAACTGACGGCCGGCAAGGGCGTGGACGTTGTCTACGACGGCAATGGCAAGGACACCTTCGAGGCCTCTCTCGATTGTCTGCGGCCGCTGGGCATGATGGTGAGCTTTGGCAACGCCTCCGGGCCGGTGTCTATCCCCAATCTCGGCATTCTCGCCACCAAGGGCTCGCTGTTCGTTACCCGCCCGACCACCGGCACCTATCTGGCGCGCCGCGAAGATCTGCTGCAGGGCGCCAAAGCGTTGTTCGAGGTGATCGCGAACGGCGCGGTGAAGGTCCATATCGGCCAACGCTTTGCGCTCAAGGATGCCGCCGAGGCGCACCGCGCCCTCGAAGGGCGCAAAACCGTCGGTTCGACCCTCCTCATACCCTGATGCTGGACAGGCTCCGGCCGAGAAGCTAAGTCCGGTTCGCCGGGCGGATGGCAGAGCGGTTGATTGCACCGGTCTTGAAAACCGGCGGGCGCGCAAGCGTCTCGGGGGTTCGAATCCCTCTCCGCCCGCCACGGCCGTTGAGGCCGGGTTTCGGGAACGCCGCGGGGTTGGCACGGGATGGCAGTGGGCGAGCAATCGGGGACAGCCCTGCCGTTGCTGCTGCCACTCGGCGACTACGGCCTGCTGGTGCGTTTTGGCGCGGTGCTCTCGGATGCCGCCAACCGGCGCACCATTGCCTTTTCCCGGCGGCTGCGCCTTGCGCCGCCCGAAGGAGTTACGGAGATCGCTCCGAATCTCGTCTCGGTGCTGCTGAAATACGATCCGGTCCGGATCGATTTCGAGCGCCTCGCCGGGCAGGTGCGACTGCTCCTCTCCGACGTGGACGCAGACGCAGACGTAGACGCGAGGCTGCCGCGCATGCAGCATCAGATTGCGATAACGTTCGGCGGCAGTGCCGGTCCCGACCTTGTGACGGTAGCGGAAGCGCTCCGCCTGACGCCGGCGGCTTTCATCGCCGCCCACAACGCCGCCCCGCTGCGGGTGCTGGCTACCGGCTTTGCGCCGGGATTCGTCTATTGCGGCTTCCACCCGGAGGCGTTGCGCCTGCCACGCCGCACCAGCGTGCGTCCGCCGGTCGCGCCGGGCAGCGTGTTGTTCGCGGCCGGGCAGACGGCGATTGCCTCGACGGCGATTCCGACCGGCTGGCATGTCATTGGCCGTACCGAATTTCGCAATTTCGACGCCAGCGCCGACCCGCCGACGCAATTGCGCGAGGGGGATACGGTGATCTTCACGGCGCTGCCGTCATGACGGCCATACACCTTACGCGCGTTAGCCCCTCGACGACGATCCAGGATCGCGGTCGGCCCGGCGCGCTGCAGTATGGCATCAGCGCCTCGGGTCCGATGGATCGTGGAGCGTTCGAGCGTGCCCTGGCCCGGCTCGGCCGGCCGTCGGGCGAGGCCATCGAGATCACGCGTGCCGGCATCGCCTTCGAGGTCGAGGAGGGACCTGCAGAGACCGCGTTCGAGGGCGGCGCGTTCAGCCTCGAGGTCAACGGCGCGCTCCACCCGTGGCCGGCGCTGCTCCGGCTTGGCTCCGGCGACAAGGTGGCGGTGACGCCTGGCCCCCATGGCAATTATGGCTATGTGGCCTTCGATGGCGTCATCGACGTACCACGGGTTCTGGGCAGCCGCGCCACCAATCTCGTCGCCGGTATTGGCCGGTCTGTGTTGCAGGCTGGCGACCGGCTCTCGCTGCGGCCGGTTGTGTCGCAGGCTGCCCCGGTCGACCTGCCTCCGCCGGCGTCGGGGGACGGCCCGATCCGGTTCCTCTGGGGGCTGCACGCCGACCTTTTTGCTTCTGAGATCCGGCAGGCCTTCGTCGCTCGCCACTTCGTGATCTCGACCCGGCTCGATCGCATGGGGGTACGTCTCGGCGATCCGGCGGGCGTCTTTTCCGTAGCGCCGAGCCTGTCGCTGGTCTCGGACGCCATTGTCCCTGGTGACGTGCAGATTCTTGGCGACGGCACGCCGATCGTGCTGATGCGCGATCACCAGCCGACCGGCGGCTACCCGCGCATCGCAACGGTGATCTCCGCCGACCTCGATCGTTTTGCACAGTTGCGGCCCGGCACCGAACTTGCCTTTGCCCCCGTAAGCCTGCACAACGCGCGCCAACTCTACCTTTCCAGCCGGGCACGATGACCAGCATCGATCTCAACGCCGACCTCGGGGAGGGCAGCCCCAACGATCCGGACCTGCTCCGCCTTATCTCCAGCGCCTCGATTGCCTGCGGCGGCCATGCCGGCACCGAGGCGACAATGCGGGCCGCGCTGCGCGGCGCCAGGGAAAATGGCGTCGTCGCCGGGGCCCATCCGGGCTTTGCCGATCCGGGCAATTTCGGCCGTCGCCGCCTCGAGACCACCGCCGAAGACCTGACAAGGCAGATGCGCACACAGCTTGAAACGCTGGCACGGCTGGCACGCGAAGAGGACGTAACGCTGCGCTACGTCAAGCTGCACGGTGCGCTCGCCAATATGGCCGCCGAGGACGAGCATGTCGCCAGCGTTGCTTTCGCCGCGGTGCGTAACCACGACGCCCATCTCGCCATTCTCGCCATCGACCAGAGCGCCCAGGTCACCGCCGCGGAGGCGCTCGGCCTCAGGGTGATCACCGAGGCTTACGCTGATCGCGCCTACCAGCCAAGCGGCCTGTTGGTGCCGCGCAGCGAGCCGGGGGCCGTGCTGCACAATGCCGAACTGGTCGCCCAGCGCGCCGTCCGCCTTGCGACCCGCGGCGAGCTGGTTGCCGCCGACGGTACGGCCATCGCTTCGACGGCAAAATCGCTCTGCATCCACGGCGACAACGCCGAGGCGGTCGCGATCGCCAAGGCGTTGCGCGAGGCACTGGCCGACGCCGGCGTGAGCGTCGCTGCGGCTCTGTGACGGTTGCGCCTCGCGGTGATCTGCGTCATATCCGCGGCCTAGAGCTCCCGTTCTGATTGCATCTGAACGAGAGCTCTAATTCATTGGATTGTCGCATTCCGAACCGAAAAACCGCTTCGCACTTTTCCCGGAAGTGCTCTAACCGGAGGCAGCGCATGACGGCACGACTCATCGACGGCAAGGCTTTTGCCGAAGGCCTGCGCGGCCGCATCGCCGGCCACGTCGCCCGGCTCAAGGCAGAACACGGCATCGTCCCCGGGCTCGCGGTGGTGATCGTCGGCGAGGATCCCGGCAGCCAGGTCTATGTGCGCAACAAGGCCAAGCAGACCGTCGAGGTCGGGATGCACTCGGAGAAGTACGAGCTTCCGGCGGATGTCGCCGAGGCCGACCTGCTGGCGCTGGTGCGGCGTCTCAACGACGATGCGCAGATCCATGGCATCCTTGTGCAATTGCCGCTGTCGCCGCATATCGATGCGAACCAGGTGATCGCCACGATCTCCCCCGACAAGGATGTCGACTGCTTCACCCCCGGCAGCGTCGGGCGGCTGTGGATCGGCCTGC